>ERZ761609.182-NODE-182-length-85068-cov-51.853905_pt1 | contig 85068 bp, 53 predicted proteins | sample MGYA00511163_ERZ761609 | MGnify/ENA primary metagenome ERZ761609 (study PRJEB28899, sample SAMN02445070) | bioreactor sludge metagenome | biome: EBPR sludge | place: Australia: Brisbane, Thorneside Wastewater Treatment Plant | collected 2011-12-16 ...
GCGTTAGATTCGCTGTATGTTATTTGGTAGGCAGAGCGGGTGACTCAATGGATACAGTCCCCGCGTTAGATTCGCTGTATGTTATTTGGTAAGCAGAGCAGGTGACTCAATGGATACTGTCCCCGCGTTAATTAAACTGATTTTTTAATTAAGCTGTGCGGGTGATTCAAATGTTTTTTGTGCTAAAATTATTGCAACCGCACAGATGATTCTGCCTGGTAATAAAATTATTTTTTATTTTTTACTAAAAATGTGGTAATTATTATGTAAGTTAATCCCATCAGGTATTATGAATCATTCTCCGGAATTTATTTCTCCTAAATTTTTTTTAATTTTACTTACCTCCTTAATGATTTCTAATTTTAATTTCCCGTTATGAAAAAAATAATAGCGGCTTTATTTATTTTATTTTCATTTAATTACTCTTCCGCAGATATAATTTATACCCATCCGGTCAGAAATGCAGAACGTGTCAGTATTAATAACAATATTATAATCGGTTTAGATGTCCTGGCAGAAGGTTCAGAATTAAATCATCTGATAAAAGTAAAAGGTTCTCTTAGCGGACGCCATGAAGGAAAATTTTTTTTAACAAAGGATAAAAGAAAAATAATTTTTACTCCTGTCAGACCTTTTGCATTTAATGAAAAAGTGGAAGTGAGTATCGGTCGTATAAAAACTTCCGCAGGTTATGAAAGAAATCTGAATTTCTCATTTTATACTGAAACACGCAAAACCATCCGGGACAATAAAATGATTTATCTTAATGAGACCGGAAATACTTCTTTTAAAGAATCTGAGCAACGGTTAGATTCATTAAATCTGCCGGTAATTACGGTCAGCATTTTAAATAACCCGTCGCCGGGAGATCTTTATTTCAGTAACTTTCCTTTTTCACAAATTCAAAACACTCCGTATCTGCTGATCACAGATAACAACGGAACCGTTTCCTATCACAGGGAAGTCTACGTATGGGCTCTTGATTATAAAAAGCAGCAGTCCGGTCTTATGACTTATTTTGAATATGATAAGTTTTACGGAGAAGATATTAATCATAATATAATAGACAGTTTTTATTGCGGGAACGGATACTCTACCGATCATCATGAATTACAGATCACAAATGACGGTCACGCTTTTCTGATGAGTTATGATCCTCAGCCGGTGGATATGAGTCTCATAGTTCCGGGCGGGAATCCGAATGCAATTGTGACCGGTCTGATAATTCAGGAGCTAGACGAAAATAAAAATGTTGTATTCCAGTGGAGGAGCTGGGATCATTTTGAAATTACGGATGCAGTACATGAAAACCTTCTTGCAGCAAATATTGATTATGCCCACGGGAATGCCATTGAAGTGGATTCTGACGGAAACCTGATGATCTCATCAAGGAATATGAGTGAGATAACAAAGATAGACATAAATACAGGTGAAATTATCTGGAGACTCGGCGGAATTAATAATGAGTTTGCATTTCCGAATGACACTATCGGGTTCAGTTATCAGCATGATATAAGAAGAATTAAAAACGGGAATATTACTTTATTTGACAATGGTAATTTTCATACGCCAAGATTTTCAAGAGCTGTAGAATATCATCTTGATGAAGTAAACAAAATTGCAACCTTAGTCTGGCAATACAGAAAAACTCCGGACACTTACGCTTTTGCAATGGGTTCGGTTCAGAGACTAAGAAACGGAAACACTCTTATTGGCTGGGGAAATACAAATCCATTTTTAACGGAAGTAACTCCCGCAGGTATTACTGCTTTGGAAATGTCATTACCTCAGGGAATTTATTCTTACAGGGTTTACAGAGACGAAAGAAAGTTTACGCTGAATGCTAAAATTGCGATCGAAGGATTTTATAATGAGAACACCGGTCATCTGAATATTAATGATACAGTTACAGTATATTTAAGAAATGTGAATTCTCCGTATAATATAGTCGACACAGCAAAATCTGTTGTTGACTCTGTCAGTCATAACGGTAATTTTAATTTTTATAACGCAGCGTCAGGAAGGTACTATATTCAATTAAAACACAGAAATGCTCTTGAGACATGGAGTAAAAAAGGTGGAGAGATTTTTTCCGACGGAGATGTTTTATTTTATGATTTTACAGATTCAGACCGGAAGGCATTCGGAAACAACCAAACGCTTAAAGGATCGGATTATTGTCTTTACAGCGGTGATGCGAATCAGGACGGAATAATAGATCTCGCTGACTTATCAGAAATTGATTCGGATATTTTCAATTTCAGAACCGGCTATAATAACTCAGATCTTACGGGTGATAATTTTACAGATATAAATGATGTATCGGTCGCAGATAATAATGCTTATGAATTTGTAACTGCAGTTATACCGTGAGATGAAACTGATTTTCGGTTAAATATTTTAAACAGATAAAATTACAGTATAATTATTTCAATTGAAAAAAGTAAAGGCAGGTAATCAATTATCTCAGAATGCTTTTACTTTACTTCTTGAAAATCCGAAATTAATTCCTGCCAGAGCGATTATATTATTTACATCGGAAAAATTTTTTCCGAAAGTGGAAGTGATGTAAAGATTATCCGAGAATTTATAACTCCCTACCACAGCTATCCGGTTACCGTTATAATTACTCTCAGTCAGATCAATCCGCTGAAGATATTCAAGAGAAAGACATAACTGACCTATATCATAATTTAGTCTCGACCCAATATCAGCGAGATCAGTTTTTAATGTATAGTCCTTTAAATTTTTATTATATAAATAACGGGACAATATAGTAAAATAAAAATCATTGCCTCCCGGACGAAAGTTTAGTGAAAGCCATGCAGCCCATCTGCTTAAAACAAGATCATCGAATGAATTTGAATCCGAACCTCCTCCCACGGCTCCGGCAATATCAATATTAAAAACCGGTTTCTCTGTAATGCTTACATAATCCTTACGCAGCTGTTCTATTTTTTCCAGATCAAGATCTTCCGGGCTTTCCGAGAGTTCAATCCCGATTTCATTCTTTATTGTTTTTAACTTATCCGTCTGGGATTTACCGTAGGACTGATATACTCTCGTTCTGAATCCACCGGTCAGATAATTATTATTATCCTCTTTCACGTAAGTTACGGAAACCGAAAGATTATAAAGAAATGGAAAATTATTGGAAGTCATTTTTTCAGCCGTAAGCAATGGATGAGAAGTCAGCCAGTACGGGGCAAATTCCATTGCTCCGCCGGTACCTTTAAAAAATCCTATTAAGCTTATTCCGAATCCCTGAGGCGTAGTTGGTCTTTCTATTGATGCAGGAGCTTCATCCAGAAGAATAAAACCGGGAGAAGAGGGAGTTTCTAAATTTTGGAATGTAAGTTCTTCAGATTTATTCTGAGAATAACTATCAGCAGTAAAACAAACAAACATCACTAAAAGAAATGTCAGCAAGCGGATCTTATACTTCCCTGAAAAATTTGCGATTCCGCTTTCCGGAGCTGCGCCGTGATCTATTTTTGTGAAAAGAACCTTATTCTCCTGATTAAGCAATGAAGTAGTAATAACGCATACATTTGTATAAGCATTTACATCAAGCACATTTGTTTCTATCTCGATTTCCTTTTCAGAAAGCTCTGAAACAGCACCTAAAAATGCAGGCTCGGAAAGATTGCCCTTGGCAAGAAGTTTACCTTCTGATGTAACTTTATTTCCTCCTATCTGACCGTTTCCTATAACGACGGATAAATAAATGTTATCCTTTTCGTCTAAAACATCCACTATCCGCGGAACAGGTTTAAGCTTGTATTTTTTAATTTCCATTTTAGTAAATTTTATTTGATAAGTAAAATTTATTCAGGAATGAAATTTAACTATAACTTTACCAATTATGAAACGACCGGAAAACTTACAGGGAAATGTCTGTTACATTTTTAATCTTCCTGATTCATCTTTTTAAAATAAAAATAAACATTTGAGAATCTAATTTCAATAATTCAGATTACAGCGGCTTGAAGGCAGAATGCAGTTTTAACAGTTTTAAAACTGATTCGAATTTTTAATATTTAAACTTTATGATTCTTCTGCAGGCATTCTCAAAATATATATTCCTTTTTCACAATTGCCGGAAATTACAGTTTGACTTAAAACTGAGTTAATCATATTTTACATCAGGCAGTCTTAAAAAAAAAAAGGAGGTAAAATGAATATGATAAGAGCACCAGTTGAATAAAGAATCACAAATCACTAATTAGAAATTTCGAATTCTGATATCTGCTATCACCGTTCGATACATAAGTTATACAATTCTATCTCAATTCATTTCGCTGCGGACGGCATAATAAAAGACGATACAATTTTTATTACTCAGGAAAAAACTCATTAACATTTTTAACAGTCACGATTAATTAACCATTAAACTTTTTTATTATGCGTACAATTACTGCAATACTAATAATATGCTTTTTTACCGTTTTCACTTCCGGAGTTTATCCGCACAATGAAGACAACATGATACAGGAAGTTAAGTCAAACGGCAATAAAGAAAATTCTTACGACGAAAATGTCCATATGTATATCTGCCTTCAGGCGCTTAGTCTTCTTAAAGACAAATATCCGAATTTTGATTTTACAAAATTTGATCAGAGGATAGGAAGCATGAGTGATCAGGGAACACGCGCCTGGCAGACAGGAAAGATTACAACAGGTTCATACAGAGAAGATAAAGAGGATGTTGTATTTGACATAAGAGGACCATTCAGCTGGTATGTAAGCAATTCGCACTTCTGGAATGCAGATGACAGAACCAACGGCGATAATACGCTGACATATCTTAATTCAATAGGTCATTTTCCGAATGCCTTTACTAAACTTAACAGATATAAGGACGGTCAGTGGTATAACTGGTCAAACGGTTACGGCGGAAGAGAGTACATAAATTATCTTCATCAGTCGGGTTATGTATTCAGATACAGTTATCATACGCGCGGACTTATAAATTTTTTCAGAACGAGAAGAATATGGCTGGAGAGTTTTGTTAATACAGCCGGACAGGAAACTCTTGTCAGGGAAGAGATAACTGCCACTGATAACGTATTTAACGCAATCATCTGGGAAACACTCGGCAGAATGTCACATCTGATACAGGATCTTTCCGTTCCCGCTCATGTTCATAATGACGTTCATGTAAGAGGACTTGACGGAGGTGACTGCTATCATAATTTCATAGATGACGGTGCGTATCTGAATTATAACATGCACACTGCTAAAACAGCAGGAGGAGTAATCGATCCGTACAGTGACCCTCTAGATCCGATCAGATTTCTTGCTTATACATCTGCACAGCTTGCTGATCATTATCCCAGCGGACCGGACTGTCTGGAGATTCCTCAGCAGCATCCGGGAAATAATTTTCTGCCCGGAGGTACTAATCCGATGATTGAAAATTATTATCAGCAGCTCGGCAGTCCTCCGCAGAATATTACAGATCTGAATACAATGGGAAGTTACTGTTTTAATCATGCGATCAGATCGGTCGCAGGACTTTTTTACTGGTTCGGCGTAGAGACCGGGATGTTTCCTCCCGATCCGAAAATGCTTCCTAATATTACAGGTTTTATCAGCAGCAATACTGATAATAAATTATACAGAGGTGAAGCTATTTTTATTCAGTGCGAAGCTGCAGGGAATGTTCAGAATTATGAATTCCGGTTATTCGTTTGTGATACAGCTCGTGAATGCTTTCTGCCTGTTCCCGGACTTTCTGTCAATCAATCCGGAAACGGTATTACAATTAAAAATCTGAATTTCAAAAACAACTGGACATGCTCCAGATATGATTCGGCTTGTTTTAATACTTCTGTTAACATATCGGCAGAACCTCCGCTTTACTTTACAATCCGCGTAAAAGCTTCAAATCAATATGGTCATGACATTAAGTTTTACGGAACGGATGAACTTCAATGGATCTATCCTAATCAGTTTCTCAGACCGAATCCTCCGCCGTTTTCCGGCTGTCCGATATTAGCCGTCAATGACGGCAGTAAATTTGTTTACGATAACAATCTGCTTCACAGGTCTGAGCTTACTGAAAACAAAAATAAATTTATCGAAGACAAATATATTCTCAGGACCAAACCGTCTGTATCTCCTGATGATAATTCAATATTGCTGGCTGTCAAAGAGACAAATATTGATGTAAACTATTTTGATCAGTTCAGACTGGTGACAGCTGACCACCCCGCCGGAACGCAGCTTGGGATCACGGAAAACAATGACATAGTTATATTCAGCAGTAAGGATGCAGTATCTCCGACTCATGCTGAGCTTTCAGGAAATGAAATTACAAACAATATTAAATACGGATTGCAGAATCCGAAATTCATTAAGGGAAACTATAAGGATATACTTACGGCAAAGTTTCCTGATAACGTAAAAACTCCTTTGGGATCGGACAGTGTTGCTCTGATAATGAATCCCGGGTCATTTGGACTTACTCCTGTATTACCTGTTGTAAAGGATATAGCCGGTACAATAACAATTCAGGACAGCAAAGGTAACAATGAGATAACTGATCTGAATTTTTCCAAAAGAATTGTAAACTCCGAAGTGATAGTTCCGGTCTATTCCAAAAAAGGTATAAGCAGTATGTCTTTAGAATGGAAAGGAGAATTTCAGTTTTCGTATCTTGCATATGCGGGTATTAATTACACCGGATTTTTATTGAGAGAAACTGAACTTATTGATGCGGAAGATTTTTTTTCCGGTAATGCTCTAAACCTGCTTAAGGAAAAAGACGGAAACATACTTCAGCTCGATTCATCCAATCAGATAATATTAAAATTCAGAAACACGGATGAGCCGATACCTGCAGGTTTTGAAAGAAGTTATATATTCATTACTCACGGCAGATATGAGAAAAGTGAATCATCTGAACACCTCAAAAAAGGCGATATGAATAATCTGGCCGCTAAGGAAAAGAAAGAAATTTCGGATGAAATTATAATCGGTAATTATCCGAATCCATTTAATCCGCTGACAAAGTTTTATTTCACTCTTCCTGAGATAAGCGGTGCTTTAAATACAGTTAAGTTAATTATATATGACATGCTCGGCAATCAGATCAGAACTGTAATGAATGAGAAAAAATCTCCGGGAGATTATTCTGCTGTATGGAATGCATCAGACAGTCCGAGCGGTGTATATTTTTATAAGATCACTTATGGAAATTTTTCAAAGACAGGAAAAATGACTCTTATAAAATAAATTCAGCAGCAAAATGAAAGTAAGAGTTTTAGTCCCATAGGGGCTCTATATTTTTAGAGTTTATATTGGTATAGAGTCCCATAGGGAAGAATAAAAAACACTTATAAAAGCTTAATAGCAAAACATATTCAAAACATTTAAAGCACTCAGTTTACTCATATTAAAAGTCAGAATTGACTTTAACAATGATGATGACTAATTTTACAGCGAATTAATTAATCAAGCGTTATAATATAAAAGAACAATATGAAAAAAATCTTCTGCCGATTTTATTTACCCTCAAAAGAGTTGTTAAACTATTCATAAACTTATTAATATTGTTTTAATAAATTCGTAATCCTTAATCGAAACAGAAAGGAGGTAAACGAAATGATACGTGCGCCGACAACAAAAAGGGATTAGAAAAATAATTTTCTTTACATTAATTTAAATTCAAGCGACGGGCAGTCAACCGAATGATTAATTAAAGATATTAAATCTCTAACCCCGAAATTTTTATTTATACAATTTAACTCCATTTAATTTTTTTAAAAATGAAAAAGATACATTCCATTCCGGTGATAATTATATTATTTGCAGCAGCTTTACTTTTTACTTGGAGCTGTGGTGAGGATACACCGGTAACTCCGCCTCCGCCGGAGCCCTATCAGTTTGACAGTGCAAGATTTGAATATGATGTTCTCCGTCTTGAAGGTGACTCTTATAGTACAGGTGAACTTTGGTCAATGGATACAAATCAGGTTTTTATTGTTAATCCATTGTATCAAACATTTGTACGAATAATGGATATGCAGGCTACTTATTATAAAGACCCGAACTTTGTCTCGTCAACTATAAGAGGTATCAGTAACAATGAAGTGTATTTGTCAGGCTTGCTAATAAAGGAAGGTCAGCCGGGAATGAAGAAATGGAACGGAAGTTATCTTGAAGAATATCCAATTGATTTAATTTTTAACAAAACAACTTTTATTAACAAATCACTAATTCGAAGCTCATCCGATATGTGGCTATTATGTAACAATATAATCATAAGAAAGCAGGGAAGTGATTTTACAACCTATGAATTGCAGGATACAATATCAAAAATATTATTTGCCTTTTATGATGATGCAGGTATTCCCTCCTATGTTCAATCATTTGTGGATATTGATACGACAAACACTATAAAGATCTATAAATTTTATGGTACCTGGCAAAAAGTCTTTGAAACCCGTGAACCATTTTTTGATTACGTTTACAAAGAATTCAGCAATAGTGTCTGTAAAAAAGATAATAGTAATGTGTATTTATATAATGGTTCCGGCTTTAAAAAATTTTTTAGCACAGACATTATAGATTTGTTTTTAGTTCAGGGGTTTGATGAAAATAATTTTATGATTAATAGTTTTAATTCTAATGGAATTAGTATTTTTCATTGGAATGGACAAAAATTTAGCGAAGAAAAATTTGTATTAGGAACCGGAACAAATATTTTTCCTATTAACGAAAATCTCTATTATTTCTATTACGAAAACTTCGGTATGTCTTATACGGATATTGTAAGAGCTGTTCGAAAAAAGTGATTTAAAAAAAATATTATTATGAAAAATATAACTTTTTGCCTAATAATGGCATTGGCAAGTCTATTTTCAAACTTTGGAGTTTCTCAGGTATGGGAAAATCAATCAATAGGTTCTGTTGCTACTATGGATTTTGACGATCTAAATTCCGGATGGATAGCTGTAGGAGGAACAGTTGGATATAAGATTCTAAAAACATCAGATAAAGGAGTTAGCTGGGATTCAATTTATGGATTTAACGGCTATGCATTTTCTGAAAATATTTCCATTGATAGAGTAAATTCTGATTTGGGTTTTATTTATTATGGTTCAAAGATCGTTAGAACGACAAATGGTGGGGATAATTGGTCGACTGTTTACGAGTTAAGTCCAAACAATATTGCAGCAGAATATTCCCTCTGGCCAGTCATAAAATTTTACGATAGCAATACCGGATACTTTTCATATACCAGGTACGATAAAACAGATGGGGCTAAAATTTTTCGAACAACAAATGGAGGTAATACTTGGGTGGATAAAAGACATGTATTGCCAACTTCTAATCTGTATTACCAATTTATGGATTTGACATTTGAGGACAATTCTGGTTCAACCGTAACCTTTTGCGGATTTGGAGGTGACAGAACACCAAGTTGGTACAGATTTTATGGATCGAGATCTGTTAATGGAGGAGAATACTTTAATGATTATGGAGGACAAATAACTAGTAATCAATACAGATTTAAATATATTAATTATTTGCCAAATCAAACAAACACGAATCGATTAATTGGGATTGAATATATAAATAACAACAATAAAGGAACTTATTGTTACGAATTTCAAAATGGAAATATAGGAAGTGGTTATAAAATATCAGACGTTGATGATATTAATAAAGTCGGTGGTCTGAAATTTATTGATCAAAACACTGGCTACGTGATAATCGAACAGGATTTATATAAAACAACTAATGGTGGTGTTAATTGGAGTTTAGATTTTAATGTCCCAGAAGTAACTGCAAACTCAAACAGTAATATACTTATGGTGAGAGGTGATCAAATATTTTTAGGGACTTACTCCGGTTCTCTATATACAAAGCGATTAACGACTAATTTTGCAACTTATTTTGATAATCAATCCTCTTCCTATTCACTTTTGTTTGATGGCAGCTCATACAATACCCCTTCAACAAATTATTTGCGAGGTGGGAACAGTTCCTTAAGTTCATCTGCAATACTGAACTCAGGTCAAAGTAATGAGAGAATATTTTATAAATGGTATGACAATAATATGGAAACTAACAAGGTTTTGTATTTTGATATGTCAGGCAATACGTTCTCAAACCATTTTAAAACAAAACAACTTTCTAATGTTACTTCGGCAATTTCAAATTCTTCACAGTCAAAATCAATTCGTGATACTACTATCAACGGATCAACTTTAACTCACACTATTCACGAATCCATAGGAGGAATTTTCTACAGCAAGTCAACTAATTATGGTGAGTCATACCAAGTGGAAGAAGTAGTTAATAAAAGCCTTTCAAATACTGTTTCAGATGGAAATAAGAATGCCAGTTTAAGTATCATGAGACATAATGGGAGTAATAATCCAATAACATTAACTGATGCCAACAGAAATGTTGCAGTAGTTTGGGAGAGATATAATTCATCAACCGGTAAAGTTGAAATAAAACTTGCCACTAGAGTTCAAAATATCCAGCAAACCGGTTATGAGTGGAAAATGTATGAAAATAATGGAAATGAATTTATTGACACATTCAGTGCTCCATCTAATTTTGAATGCAAACCCCGGTGTTTCATTCTTGCAAATCTAAACGATTTACAAAATTCCGGTTTATTTACAATTATTGTCCCACACTTACGTCCAAATGGAAGCCAGAATAAGATTGTCACTTCGGTTAGATATTCTAATCAGTCACAAGATTATGAACTTGATAATGGAAGCATTCAAGATTTATCTGTAACAAGTCCATTTAATTATTATAGCTCTCATCATGTACATTTTGCATATATGAAGGATGATAAAGTTGTCTACAGAAGAGAAGAATTTGGATTTTACAGTGGTAATATTTATAAAGGTAGTTCTCCGGAAGTGCAATCTAACGTTTCTTTTGGTGATGGTTACTCTTCAAGATATACCCCGGATATATCAATAATGGGCGGAGTACCTGTAATAACATATGCAGCAAGTTACTATGCATCGAGATTAGTAGTATTTGAAAATGATCAAACTTATTACATACCCATTACCCGATTTCCGATTGTAAAAGTTCACCGAATCAACTCAAGCACATGGAGTAATTTTGTTATTTATAATTCGAATAGTGTGCAATCGGATCCGGACATTGAAGGAAGTAAGGATACTAAATCTTATTTAATAAATTATTCATTAAATAATGGACAATTTAAGAAGGTTGTTAATGCATATAATTACCCCGGTTATTTCTGTCAGCCAAGCATTTTCTCAGGCACCGACTCAAGACTAATTTCAGGTTCATATTCCGGAAGCTTAGGAGATAACTTATCGCTCCTGACATTATCACCGCAAAGTTCCGTATACAAAATAGACAAACAAAATTTCATAATTACAAATCTTACTTCTTCGGAAACTTTCGATGTAGAAAATATTGATGGAGTCGTTAATCTGGATACGATTAAATATTCATTCAAGCTTGGACCAATTTTTATTCAGGATATTTTAGGCGGATTAGAAGGCGGAATTTTCGAGGGTGAACAGGAATCAGAAGATCCGATCTTAAATTCTGTTGAATTTAACGAAAATTTAAAATCATCCCCATTTGTATTGAATGAAGAGGACGCACTTCTATTAGGAAGTACCGCCAGCTACATAAAGGATAACTCATATTATTCAATTTCAGAAATTCCGTATACGGTTAAACTTTTTAACAAGAGAACAGATACGCTACATAGAATTTTATTTCAAGATACAATCCATTCAAATGATTCTATTGAAACTGAATTTTTAAGAGGATTTTATATAGTAGACATTCCAAATGACGAGGATAGTTTCTATGTAAAGTTAGAAGTTAATGAAAGTTTTGATGATGCGAATTATTTTATAAATCCAATTTATGAAGATGAATATGATACAGAAGGTGATAATACTGCAACCGGAAGGATGGCTGTAATTTTTGAAGACAATTCTAATCCGAACGCCGTTTACAATATACCGGCTGAATTTGATTTAAAACAAAATTATCCCAATCCTTTTAATCCGTCTACGACAATTCGATATAGTATTGCAAATTCTGAATTAGTAAAGATGAGTGTTTATGATGTTAGTGGAAGAGAGGTTTTAAATTTAGTTAATGAATTCAAGAATGCAGGGAGTTATTCGGTAAAATTTAACGGGGCTAACTTTGCAAGCGGAATTTATTTTTACAGAATTAAGGCTGGTTATTATATTGAAACAAAAAGAATGATTCTTATAAAATAAATTCAGTTAAAATGACTGAGAACTGAAATTAAATTTTGCTATAAGATATCCTTCTTCATTAGTATGAGGAGGGATTTTTTTTTAAGCAGTCAGACTTCAGGGATGATAATATTTTATGAGCAAAGGTTCCGGAGAAATTCCAATAATATAATTCGCATTGAATAACCTGTATAATAAGTTTATTTTGAGGCAATGATTAAAAAGCAACTTACAGGCATTTTCAATAATTCCCGGAACAAAAAAATCATTATTGCCGGGGATTTAATGCTCGACAGATATTTATTCGGAGATGTATCGAGAATATCTCCTGAAGCGCCGGTTCCTGTCTTTGATATTCGCAAAAACGAATTCCGTCTCGGCGGCGCAGCAAATGTCGCATACAATATAAAGACACTCGGATCGGATCCTTTCCTGATCGGCGTTACCGGAGATGATGCAGAAAGCGAACTGCTGAAATTTTCTCTGAGTAATATAGGCATAGGCACGGAAGGTATAATAACTGAGTCAGGAAGACCCACAACCAGCAAATCAAGAATCATATCTGAATCACATCATCTTCTAAGGATTGACAGCGAATCAAAGGAGGATGTTTCAGAGAATTCCCGGAAAAAAATTCTGACACTATTGAATGATCATGCTGAAAAAAATTCAATCGTAATTTTACAGGACTATAATAAAGGCGTTTTAACGAAAGAACTTATCAGGAAAATTTCAGTTTTATCCGTTAAGAAAAAATTCAAAATACTTGTAGACCCTAAGTTTGATAATTTTTTTGAATTCAGAAATGCATTCATATTCAAACCAAACAGAAAAGAATTGGAAGACTCATTCGGTATAAAATTAAAAGATCTTGAATATCTTGATGAAATAGCCGCAAAGCTCATGAAAAAAATAAGCTGCAGCAATATAATTTTTACGCTTGGCGAGCAGGGAATGATGATCTATGAATCAGTAAAAGGAAAAATAAAAAAAGAAAAGATCAGTACAAAAGCCAGAAAAGTAGCTGACGTTTCCGGAGCCGGAGATACTGTAATCTCAACTATTGCAGTCTGCCTCTCCGGCGGAGCGAGCGTTCATGATGCAGCGGTAATATCAAATTACGCGGCAGGTCTTGTTGTACAGGAAGTCGGCATTGTCCCTGTATTTAAAAATGAGCTGATAAAAAATATTTTAAGCAAAGATAAATGATTTTAAAAAATAAAGAACTTTCAGATATCAGAAAGAAAATAAAAGAAGAAAATAAAAAATTAGTTTTTACAAACGGCTGTTTTGATATACTTCATAAAGGTCATGTATCTTATCTGAATCAGGCAAAACTTCTGGGAGATTATTTAATAGTCGGCGTAAATTCCGACAGCTCCGTTAAAAAGTTAAAAGGCGATGACAGGCCTGTGAATTCCGAACTTGACAGAGCGTTCATATTAGACAATTTAAAATCAGTGGACTACGTTACTGTATTTAATGAAGATACGCCGTATGAGTTAATCAAACTTCTGCTTCCGGATTGTCTTGTAAAAGGCGGCGACTGGAAAGAAAAAGATATTGTCGGATCTGATATCGTAAAAGCAAATAAAGGTAAAGTTGTTAGTCTGAATTTTATTAACAATTATTCTTCGTCCTCGATAATAGATAAAATCCGAAAACACTGATCCGATACAAACTTCATATTTATGTCCGAAGAAGATAAAAATTCCGGGAGCACAGATAATAATCCGAATTCTGATAATGAGGATACTTCTCTAAATCCGGAAGATCAGATAGTTCAGAAATCGGAAATTAAACCGAAGAAAAGTTTTATCCGAAAATTCTTTACGGCGGTTAAATTTATTTTTGTTTTTTTAATACTTCTGGTAATCGGAATATTTATATTTATACAGACAGATATATTTTCCAATCTCGCCCTTGACATCGCACTTGATAAACTAAACGAATCTTTTTCCGAAAAGGAATCAGTCATCCACGCTGAATCTCTGAACGGGAATTTGCTTAAAGGATTTACTCTTAATAACGGAAGTATAAAAGTAAAAGGCGATACGCTTTTAAAATTTAACTCGCTGTCAGTAAAGTATGACATTCTGAAACTTCTGAAAAAGGAAATTTTCACAAGAGAGATTATTCTGAAAGAACCGCAGATAAATCTTACAAAAATTCGCGGTATGAATGACAGTCTGAAATGGAATTTCGAGTATTTTCTTGAATCGGATACACCTGATGAAGATACAACAACTTCAGAATTTGACTGGGGTATAACCGCCGAGAACCTGACAATAGAAAACGGTTCGGTCAGGATACTGGAAAATAAAAATTCGGATTTACCGATCAGAGAAATACCTGTCCGCAGCATTGATACATTCAGTGTTTCTGAATTTGATATGAATAAATTAAATCTGAATCTTTCAGCAAAATACTTTCCTGAGGATAAAAGTGTAAACATTAAAAATCTGAATTTTAAAACTAACTCCCCTTTTAATCTGAATCAGTTTTCGATGCAGGCGAATATAAATTATAAAGATACAGTAACCGAGCTGAGCAAGCTGACAATGGTGACCGACAGGTCTGATATTAAAATAAATCAGATCCTTATAAAAGGGATGAATGCGCTTGAAGGATTTGACTATGAAGGATTAAAGCATAAGGATACGAAATTAAATATAGAAGCAAATCCGGTCAACATGGATGATCTCAGTTTTTTCATTCCTGAGCTGAATTTTCTTGACAGCACGGTAAGTTTTTCTTTAGTCGCGGAAGATAAATACGGAGATCTGAATTTAAAAAAGCTTGATTTGAAATCAGAGAAGTCTCAGTATTATTTTTCAGGAAACATAAAAAATCTTCATAATCCCGAGTCATTATATTTTAATATATCAGGCAAAGATATTGTAATAGATCCGAGAGATACTAAGATACTGCTGCCGGGACTTGATATACCAGATTATTCTCATTTGGGAAAGATCAGCATTCCTTCATTAACATATTCAGGAGAGCCGTCAAAGTTTGAAACTGACTTTGACATAAATACATCCGCAGGCAGAACATACGGAAACGCTTTCATGGATCTCTCGGGAAATGAAATTGCTTATAAAGGAGACATCAAAACTTCCGGTGTAAATTTAGGAAAGATTTTTAAGGATAAGGATCTGGAAGGTCAGATCAGCGGGGATTTTAATGTCGATGCACGGGGATTTGATTATAAGACTATGTCAGGCAAACTGAATTATAAACTGATCTCAACCAGGATGTATGGAATAAATATTTCAGAATCCTCCGGCAGGTTGATTTTTAACAGAGGTAATGTGGATCTTGATCTCGGCATTCGGTCAAACATTGTGAATGCGCGGACCAAAGGGAAAATCAATATTTCGAATCCGAATAATATCAGTTATGATCTCATAGGCACAGCTTCAAATCTTGACATACAGGCGATCACAAAAGATCCTTCGCAGAAGAGCAATCTCACTTTTGACTTTGACATAAACGGAAGAGGCACTTCTCCCGATGATATAGCAGGAAACTTTAAAATAGATTTAAAGCCGTCTGAATTTGGAACTATCGCTCTTCCTGTCACGCCGATAAATGCAGTAATAGATCAGAGCGGCAACTTAAGAAAAATTTCTATAAAGACGAATTTTGCCGAAGTTGAAGCTGATGGATTTTTTAAATTCACGGAGCTTATGGATCTTGTAATTGAAAATTCCGGAAAGATCGCATCCAACATTTCCGATAAATTTTTTCCTGATTCGCTGAGAGTAAGACCTGTGGAAAATACGGGATATCAGATTGACTGCAACAGTTATTATATGAATTATTCTTTGAATGTAACAGACCTTGCTCCAGTTGCATCGTTTACCGGAAATGATACTATAATATTCAACGGAAATCTGAAAGGAAGTATTTCGGACAGCTGCGGATTATTCACTTTCAGCACAAGCGGTAAAATAAATAATTTTGAATACGGAGATTCTTTGGTTATGCTAAAGGATGCTGATCTGAATTTATTCATGAGAGACGCAATCGGAGCTGATAATCTTGAGAATTTTTATACTGACATAACACTAAATTCAAATAAATTAATAGCCGCAGGCAACAGCTTTGATTCAGTTTTTACAAAGATCAATTTTTTTAATAATGAGAACAGAGTTTCGGTCACAGCAAACAGGGATTCCACAATTAAAGTGTTTACCGATTTTTCTTTGAAAGATTCCGCTATATTCCTTTTTGATTCACTTTCCTTAAGATATCACGAATTTCATTTAACTAACAATTCCGATCTGGAGGTCAAATATACGAAAGCAGACAGTAACAATATATTTGATTTCAGGAAATTTATTGTCAGCAGTTTAAATCAGAGAATTACAGTAAGCGGATTTTATTCAACAAACGACAGCAGCAATCTGAAAGTCAATGCGGATAATATTAAAGTATATGCTATTCAGAAATTACTAAAACCCGGCGCAGACATTGATACAACGGATTTGATAAAAGGAAATTTGAGAAGAACAGTTCTCACGTACAAAGGTATACCCGAAGACAGAATAATAACACTTGAATCAAACTCTGATGTATTATCAATTGGCGGAACGCGAATCGGAAGACTTGATGCTCTGATAGATTATAAGGATGAAGTATTATCAAGCGATGTGGCGTTTTATAATATTAATAATGCCGGAAGTTTTAAATTGCAGGGAACAATACCTGTATTAAATCCTGATAAAGAGGAATACAAGGATACTGTTTATTATAATAAAGTCCGTTCTGAATCAGCAGTCAATCTGAAAGCAAATGCGGATAATTTTCAGCTTAAGATTTTTCAGCAGCTGCTGCCTTATACAAAGGATGTAGAAGGAATACTTAACGGTGAGATCAGACTCGGCGGTAAAACTTCTAAACCGGATTTAACGGGTGATATGAATTTAAGCAAAGGGAAAGTATATGTTACTTTAAATAAGATGAGATATGATTTCGAAGCGGATTTTTCTACTGAGAATGAAAAAATACTTCTGAAGAATTCAAAACTGTTTACTGGTGATGACCCTTCAAGATTTATTACAACCACCGGTTATATAGATCTGACAGATCTTAATCTTACAGATATGGATCTGAGAATGACGGGAGACGTTCAGGCGTTTAACAAAGACAACGGTCCAACAGAGCTTGGTTTTTCTGGAGATCTCTGGGTTGGAAGCGGAAATCCCCAGCTAAGGGTAAAAGGAAATTCAGACAGAATAGATCTGACCGGAAATTTAATACTTGTAAGAGGTAATCTGGAGTTTAATCCGTTTGTGCAGGAAGCGTATAATATTTATTCTGATGATTTTGAATACGGTGTTATAATTGATTCCATAAATTATAAAAATGAAAATGTAAGAAGAGTATTGAGAAATAATACAGACAGCGTAATTGTTATAAAAAATCTTAATCTGAATCCTTTTGAAAAACTTCTGTATACTGAAAAGACAAAAAATGTTAAGTATATACCGAAAGAAAAATCAGGTAAATTTTATTACGACCTGCAGATAACAACAGCCGAGAATGTATTTCTAAAATTTATTGTGAACGAAAGAACTCAGCAGGAATTTTTCGGAGAGATAAAAACAAATCTTAGAATTGAGAACGAAGAAAATAACCAGATGTCAGGAAGAGGCGAAGTATTACTCGGCAGTAACTGTTATTATAAATTTTTCAGAAAATTTGATGCAACCGGTAAAGTAAAATTTAACGGTCCGATTACGAATCCTGAACTTGATATAGACGCTGTATATAAAGGATTTACTTCAGTAAATACCGGCGGCACTGAGCAGCAGACTATAAGCGAAGTAATTATAGATATGAATGTAACCGGGTTTGCTAACAATCCTGTGCTGACAATTACTCTAAACAGAGACGGAAGGCGGGAATCCGGCAGCAATGCAAGCAGTGACGCTATATCGTTTTTACTTTTCGGGAAATTCAAGGATCAGCTTTCATTCAGTGAAAGCTCAAGCTTCGGCGCATCCATAGGAGCATCTGTTCTTTCTAATTATGTAACATCTTCACTTGAGAATGTTCTGCCTTTTCTCATAAATACTGATGTCAATTATATAGATTCAAAAACAGGCAGCATTGCTGAAAACACTGATATCAGATTTACAGCCGCTATTGGCGGAGCGATAATAAGATTCGGAGGACAGATATTCAAAGGCATTGCTAACACTGATATAATCATTGATTATCCAGTAAATAAAATGCTGAAGATCAGCGGTCTTTCAAATGATCTTATTTTAAGACTTGAAAGAGTATATGATCCGTTTTCATCAGCATCAACGGATAACTCAGTTGTATCAGGAACCCGGGCCGGAGCATTAATTTATTACAGAATTAAATTTTAATCGTTATTAATTATCATAAAAAAATACTTGAGTTATTCAGCGGAAATAAGAATGCGTCTTTTAAAGTAAATTCTATTCTGAAGAAACTGGATCTTGATCCTTCATCAAGGGAAATACTTAAAAAAAATCTTCAGCAGCTTGTAAAGGAAGGCAATTTATTCCGTGAAGGGAAATATTACTCTGCAGCCGGCAGAGAGGCGGAAAATCTGAAATTCAAACTCAGTAAGGACAGAGACAGAACAGGAAAGAATTCCCGAGGCAGGACATCCGGCAGGAAAAGATCCTGTAAAGAAAAATCGGTGAACCGTAAAGAAGTATATTCACAAATTAATTCAGGCGAAATAGATTTTGGCGATGACGGCAGAGCTGTGATTAAATCAATTTCCGATACCGGCGAACCTTTTACTTACAATATAAAAGGATCGCAGACATTTGCACATAAGATCGGAGATAAAGTTAATTTCAGAATACTTAATAAAGGAAACAGCAGCGAAGCGGAAATTATTGAGATAACCTCCCATAAGAATAAGTTTGTCACAGGTAAGTTTGAAGATCACAGGAGTTATGGTTTAATTTTTCCTGACTCGAAAGAAATAAAAAATCAGATAATAATATCATACAGGGATTTTTCCGGAGCTAAAAATAATGATAAAGTATATGCTGAGATTCTGAATCCTTCAGATCAGGGTGATGAGTTTACAGACCTAAGGGGTAAAGTGATAGAAGTGCTTGGTCAGTCCGGCGTTCGTGATACTGAAGATCGTTCCATAATAAAAAAATTCGGGCTCGAAAAAGAATTTCCCAGGAATGTCCTTGAGGAATCCGAAAAGCTTAAAATTGAATTTGATCCGAAAGACCGTTTAGATCTTCGGGAAAAAATTATATTTACAATAGATCCGGAAGACGCTAAAGATTTTGATGATGCTGTTTCGATAGAAAAGCTGAAAGGCGGAAATTATCTGCTCGGCGTTCATATTGCTGACGTATCGCATTTTGTTAAAGAAGATACGGAACTTGACAGAGAAGCACTCAGAAGAGCTACAAGCGTATATCTTGTGAAAAATGTAATACCGATGCTGCCTGAGAAAATATCGAATGAACTCTGTTCACTTAAACCGTATGAAGACAGATTAACATTTTCAATTCTTATTACTCTGAGCAGGAAATTTAAAGTCAAAAGTTTTCAGATCGTTAAGACAGTGATCAACAGTAAAAGAAGATTCACTTATGAAGAAGCTCAGAAGGTTATTGAATCAGGGAAAGGTGATTTTGTAAAAGAGCTTCAGATGATGGATATGATCAGCAAATCCATTACATTACAGAGATTAAGGGAAGAGAGTCTTGATTTTGATTCGAATGAAGTTAAGTTCAGATTTGATAAGCACGGCAGTGTATCTGAAATTGTCGTCAAAGAGCGTATTAATTCCATGAGACTAATTGAAGAATTTATGCTGCTTGCAAATAAATGCGCGACTGAATTCGTTGGTAATCTTTCCAAAAAAAATAAAATTCAGTATCCTTTTATATACAGAGTTCACGATATTCCGAATTCAGACAGAATGAAAGAGCTTGCGGATTTTGTGAAACAATTCGGATATACAATAGATCCGGAAAATAAGACAACATTACGCAAACTGTTAAATGATATAGAAGGAAAGCCGGAAGAGTTTATTATAAATGATCTTTTTATAAGATCAATGTCTAAAGCAATTTACCAGACTAAAAACATCGGACATTACGGACTTGGCTTTAAAGACTATTCCCATTTCACATCTCCGATCAGAAGGTATCCCGACCTTGCAGTTCACAGGTGTTTGTTTGATTATCTGAACGAAGAAAAAATACCGGCTGAAAGAATTTCACATTATGAAAAAACGCTTCCGGTGATATGCAAGCAAAGCTCTATCATGGAACAAAACGCAGAGAAAGCTGAAAGGGAATCAATTAAACTTATGCAGATAGATTATATATCAAAACATCTCGGCAGTGAATATGAAGGAATTATTTCCGGCATGATACAGTATGGAATTTTCGTGGAGATTATGGATATTCTCGTGGAAGGTATGATAAGATTCAGGGATATGAATGATGATTATTATGAGTATGATGAGAAGAAGCACATTGCGGTAGGGCGAAGAAAAAGAAAGGTATTGAAAGCCGGACAGAAAGTAAAAATAAAAGTAATCCGCGTGAATAAGGAGAGCAGGAAAATTGATTTTGCTCTGGTGAATTAATACTCAGAATGGAAAACACTGATCTTTATATGACAAATAAAGTCAAATGTATTTTTTTAAAACCATACTCACCTTTTAGAAAATATAATATACAGACAACAGATTTTAGTTACCTGCACAACTGAACTAATCAAAATAAATCCGGACATTCCTTATATAATTTGTCTAAATTTAATACAAAGTATATAGAAACTCCCTGCTAAATTTGTTAATTTTGGAATCATAAATTTTCAAAAATGGCAAAAACCACAGATAAATTAAATCCGACCAAATTACGTCTTCAGGAAATTGACAAAGAGCTAGCGGATTTATCAGAAAAGAGAAACTCTCTCGTAACACACTGGAATCTTGAGAAAGAACTGATAAAATCCGTTCGGGCGTCAAAAGAAGAGATCGAAACATTAAAAACCGAAGCGGATAAATACGAACGCGAAGGTAATCTTGCTAAAGTAGCTGAGATCAGATACGGAAAACTTCTTGAGCTGCAGAAAAGCATTGATGCAAAATCAGAAGAGCTTGCGAAAATTCAGAAAGACAAAAAAATGCTTAAAGAGGAAGTTGACTCAGAGGATATAGCAGAAATAATTTCAAAGTGGACGGGAATTCCTGTAAGTAAAATGCTTGAGAGTGAGCGCGCTAAACTCGTTCACATGGAAGAAAATCTTCAGAAAAGAGTCATTGGTCAGCTTGATGCCGTCGTTGCAGTTTCAAATGCTATCAGAAGATCACGCGCCGGACTTCAGGATGAAAACAGGCCAATTGGTTCTTTTATTTTTTTGGGTACTACCGGCGTCGGTAAGACGGAACTGGCGAGAGCATTGGCTGAATTTTTGTTTGATGATGAAAAAGCTATAGTGAGAATTGATATGAGCGAATATATGGAAAAATTTTCCGTGTCCAGACTCATCGGAGCTCCGCCCGGATATGTGGGATACGAAGAAGGCGGTCAGCTGACTGAAGCGGTGAGAAGAAGACCGTATTCCGTAGTGCTGCTCGACGAGATTGAGAAAGCACATCCGGATGTATTTAATATCCTTCTTCAGGTGCTTGATGAAGGAAGACTTACGGATTCGCAGGGCAGAACGGTTAATTTTAAAAATACTATAATAATTATGACATCCAATCTCGGATCTCATCTGATACAGGAAAAGATGCAGATCATAGATGATAAGAACAGGGATGATATAATTAATGAACTCCGCGTGGAGTTAATGGATCTGCTTAAGTCAACCATACGTCCTGAGTTTCTGAACAGAATCGATGAGATCATTGTATTTAAACCGCTTACTACCAATGAGATCAGAGCAATAGTTGATATTCAGATCCGGTTTCTTATCAGCAAGATGGAAAGAAATAATATTAAACTTGAAGTAAGCGAGGAAGTAAAGGACTGGCTTGGTAAACTTGGGTTCGATATTTCATTCGGCGCAAGACCGCTGAAGAGAACAATTCAGAAATATGTTACAAATGTTTTATCCGAAAAAATTCTCAACGCAGATTTTTTACCCGGAGATACGGTTGAAGCAAAGTTAGATAAAAGCGGACTGATTGAGTTTACCAGGAAAAAATGATTCCGGAATGTTCTGTTTTACAGAAGTATTTAAAATAAAAATATATTGATAAATTACACCGATAATTATTTTGATCTTGAAATACTCCGGCTTACTGATATTAAGCTTCATGAAGCTACTGAAAACATCAGACTAAGAAATATTTACAACCGGATTTCAAAATCAAAATACCTTATAAATCCCGTTATAACCGGAAGACATAATAAAGACATAATACTGCTTGACGGAGCCAACAGATACGGTTCATTACAGACAATAGGATGCAGGCTTATACTAGCTCAGGTTCTTGATTATAAAAGCAACGAGCTAAAGCTGGATAAATGGAATCATCTTGTATATGATCTCAAGATTGAAAATATAATTGATTTTTGCGATAAGAGCGGATTCCGTTTCGAAAAAACTTCTTACTCAAAGGGTATAAAAACAATCAAGGAAAAATTTCATTACCTGCTCGCTTCGGATATTGTAAATGATGAGAATATTTTAATTAAGCTTTCTTCGGATCTTGACGAAATGGTGGATCAGTTGCATAAGTTTACATTACTTTATTTTAAGGATTATGATTTTGACAGATCAGAAGGTGACATAAAATTATCTGATATAAAAAAATATACACGCAGAAAAGGAGTGCTAATCGTATTTCCGGATCTGAAGAAAAGCCATATTGTAAAAATAGCTGACAGTAAATTTCATCTGCCTGCGGGAATTTCAAGACACCGTATTACAAACAGAGTGCTGCATGTAAAATACGAAATAAGCAAACTAATGCATGACAGGAATATAGAGCAGAAGCAAAAGGATCTGAAGATTTTACTAAATGATAAAATAGACAAGAATAAAGTGAGACAGTATCAGGAATCCGTAATTGTATTTGATGAATAAAGCGGGAGATATAATTTGAAAGCGGAATATTTTATTGCGCGCAGATATCTTTTTTCCAAGAAAAAGTTTAATTTTATTACAATTATTTCTCTTGTCTCAATTGTCGGAGTCTGTATAGGAGTGGCAGCACTTATAATTGTTTTATCAGTATTTAACGGATTTAACAGTAAAGTTACAAATATACTGGTTAGTTTTGATCCTCATATCAGAATTGAATCAGCAGACAATTCCAAACTTTCTGATTACGGATTCATAATAGATAAATTAAAAGAAAAAGGAATCAAATCCGCTTCGCCATTTTCTGTTAATAAAGGTATGCTCGCCGGCAGCAATGTTAATGAAGTTGTATTTATAAAAGGCGTACTTGAGAATGAAGTTTCCGGAGTTTCGGGAGTAAAAGATATGATTCGACTCGGTGAGTTTGATCTTTCGAATAAAGGTGAAAACGGAGGATTAGTGCTGGGATTTTCTCTCCTTAGTAAAATGAAAGCCCGTCCCGGAGATACGCTTACGCTTTTAAGTCCCGTCGGACTGGAAAGTTCGCTTACACAGTTTGTTGAACCTAAAACAAAAAAGTTTATAGTTACAGGTGTTTACGATTCTGATAATAAAGAATATGACGGGAGCTATGCATATATTTCATTATCAAATTCACAGGAGCTTTTTGAATCCGGTAATACAGTAAGCGGAATTGAAATGAGACTCGACAACATTAGCGATTCAGAATCAAAAAAGCGGGAGATACAGGAATTGATTGGAAATAATTTTAAAGTAATGACCTGGTATGATCTGCATGAAGATTTTTATTCAATATTAAAAGTCGAGAGATGGGTTGCGTTTACAATACTCAGTATAATAATAGCGGTAGCTTCATTCAATATTCTTGGTTCGCTTACTATGACGGTAATAGAAAAGAAAAGAGATATTGGAGTATTGAAATCAATGGGAGCTACGAATAAAATGATTACAAACATATTCATTACCGAAGGTCTGTCAGTCGGATTAATCGGCACTGTCTCCGGAATGATACTCGGGATCGGGATAATTTTATCCCAGATATATTTTGAATTTTATAAACTTGATACTTCCGTATATAAAATGGAAGCGCTGCCGGTAGAAATCAGAATCCCGGATCTTATATACATTCCGGCGGCTGCAATGCTTTTATGTTATTTAGCTTCCATATATCCTTCGAGAAGAGCTGCAAAACTAAATCCCGTAAATTCGATCAGATGGGAATGAAAATGCTTTTATTAATTAAATTCAGACTGAATAATTTTTATTAATGGCAGACAGAGATACTATAATTGAAATAGAGGATTTAAGGAAATCATATCCTTTGTCCGGTACAAAAAAGCTTGAAGTGCTTCGCGGAATTAATCTTAAAATTTTTAAAGAAGAGATATGCGCGATCACCGGGAAGTCCGGTGCGGGGAAAAGCACGCTACTGCATTTACTCGGCACATTGGACAAGCCTGATTCAGGAAAGGTTTTATTCGAAGGTGAGAATATTTTTGATAAAAGAGAGAAGCAGCTTGCGGAATTCCGGAGCGGCAGGATCGGATTCATTTTTCAGTTTCATCACCTCCTTCCTGAATTTACAGCTCTGGAAAATGTTATGATCGCTACAATGATAAAGGGAAAAGAGAATTCACAAAAAGCGCTTGACATACTTAAAGAGGTCGGGCTTGAGGAAAGAGCCGGTCATAAACCGTCAGAACTTTCGGGAGGAGAAGCTCAGAGAGTGGCAATAGCACGGGCACTTGTGAATTCACCCGGGCTGATACTTGCAGATGAGCCGACAGGGAATCTTGATTCAGAAAATGCGGATTCCATAATAAGACTGATCTTTGATTTGAGAAATAAATTCAAACAGACATTTGTAATTGTTACACACAACGAAGAATTCGCTTCCAGGTGTGACAGGATCATTAAAATGACTGACGGTAAAATATTAGACCAAATGACTGACAGAAAATGAACGAAGAGAAGATATCAACAACAAATTTAAGTTTATATTACGGGACTAATCAGGCATTAAAGAATGTTTCTATAGATATAACCGAGAAGAAAATTACAGCGCTCATAGGTCCGTCGGGCTGCGGGAAATCCACATTTTTAAGAACTCTGAACCGGCTTAATGATACAATTGATAATGTAAGAATTGAAGGTAAAGTAAGAATAGACGGTATAGACATTTATGATAAAAGAGTTGATGTAGTGTCTCTCCGCAGAAGAGTCGGTATGATATTTCAGAAATCAAATCCTTTTCCAAAATCCGTGTATGAGAATATTGCTTACGGTCCGAGGATAAACGGAATTACTTCCAAAAAGGAGCTTGATGTAATCGTAGAAAGCAATTGTATAAGAGCGGCAATTTGGGATGAAGTAAAAGACCGGCTAAATGAATCAGCGACAGGACTTTCAGGCGGACAGCAGCAGAGAGTCTGTATAGCAAGAGCTCTTGCCGTAGATCCGGAAATCCTTCTTATGGACGAACCTGCAAGCGCTCTTGATCCGATATCAACTGCAAAGATTGAAGAGCTGATGTTTGACCTGAAAAAAAATCTGACTATTGTGATAGTAACACATAATATGCAACAGGCGGCGAGAGTAAGCGACAAATGCGCGTTTTTTCTGTCGGGCGAGATTGTAGAATACTCTAAGACAAGCAGTATGTTTACAACTCCGGAAAAAACCGAAACTCAGAATTATATCTCGGGCAGATTCGGATAATATTTTATTTTGATTTTAATTTTTGATTGTATAACTTAAACAAATAATTAATAGCATATGCTTCATTACCTTGAAGAAGAACTTGAAAAGCTGAAGGAAAAAATTATTAAAATGGGAAGTCTGGTAGAAGAGCAGATTGACTTTTCATTTAAAGCCCTGTTTGACGGGAATCTGGAACTTGCGCAGACTGTAATAAACAGAGACGATGAAGTTGATAAATTTGACATCAGAATTGACAAACATTGTCAGAGAATATTCGCATTGACGCAGCCGGTAGCTTTTGATCTGAGGCTTATTATGTCTTCATTAATGATTAACAGTGACCTGGAAAGAATGGGTGACATATCCGTAAATATTGCCGAAAGAGTAAAAGTGCTTCAGGATCAGACCGAACTGCTGATGAAAATGAGAGTAAATGAAATGGCAATGAAAGTCAGAAAAATTGTAAAGATGAGTATTGATTGTTTTGTAAACGGCGATGCGGAGCTTGCAAAAAACGTTATTAATTTTGATGAAGAGATTGATAATCTTGACAGAACAATTTTCGGCCTGTTAACTGAAGAAATGAAACTTAACAGCGAGCTTATAGTCCCCTGCTGTCATATACTTGCTCTGGTAAGAAACATAGAAAGACTTTCCGATCATTCTACAAACATTGCGGAAGATGTTATTTTTCTAATTGATGCAAAAATGGTCAAGCACAGTAAAGACCCTGACAACCTGAAACCAAAAGACTGAATCAATAAATGAAATACTTAATCTCATTTATTTTATTTATTTCATTTTTAAATGTTCAGTCACAAACAGTTTCAATAAATACTTCCGATACACTTAAGAAAATTCCATTCGATATTAACCGGATAAAGGATCCCTTCCGGCTTTCACTAAATTCCGATGTGTTTAAATATGATTCCGTAAGCATATGGAATGACAGAAGAACTCTTGCCGAAATACTGGATCAGCGTCCCGGTTTTTTTATAAATGATTTTGGATTCGGAGGAAGGAATACAATAAATTACAACGGCAAAAGTTCTTATCAGACGGGAATATTCCGCGACGGAATTCAGGTCAATGATAATTATTATCAGGGATTTGACATAGAGAATTTCAGCGTAAATGAAATTGCACAGATTGAAGAAATTTCAGCTGTCTCTTCTTTTTATTACGGAATAAACACTTCATCAAAAAGCGTTAATGTCATTACAAAAGATATTTTCAACAGTCAGCCTTTTTCGCAGTTAAGATATTCCCAGGACAGAGAAGGTTCTCTGTCTGCAGATGTATTTTTAAGTCAGCCGGTTTCCAGAAAGGTAAATGTTATGGCAGGACTTACAAAACACTCACTTGACGGCCGGTATGAAAATTCTGAATTTGATGTATGGAGAGGAAAGTCAAGAGTGAATTTATATCTTTCACCAAAATTCAATGCCAGAGCGGAATTTAATTTAGTCAGTTTTGAAAGAGGACTTAACGAAGGTCTTAACTTTTCCTCTGATGAAGATTCTCTTTCAGATCCGCTGCTTGCAGATGTCAAAGATAATAATGCAATTGAGAATATTAAAAATTACTATTACAGTCTCTCGCTTACCGGTAAGTTTTTTAAGAATAAGAACTGGCTGACTAAATTCAAAGCATACAGTAATAATTCACTCAGAGAAATTTCATTATCTTCTGATACTACAGTAACCATTTATCCGGGATTTCAGCATTCGGTACTTTACGGAGGCGAACTGACACAAAACATTACTATGAATTCCGGCAAACACTTCAATTCTAATCTGACAATAGGAGGGAATGTATATTTAAATTATTTCTCAGGGAATATAAGTCAGACAGACACTACGGGAACAAGTCCTTATCAGAATATAAACAATACTTATTATTCCTTAAAAGCAAAATATGATCTTGGTTACAGAATTTTTTCTGCAAGCTTTCTGATAAGAAATGACAATATCACCGGTAAAAATTTTATAAGCATCGGCGCTGAAGGTTCACTTAGAGCAATAAATAAGAGGAATATAAAACTTGATTTCCGCGGAGGTTACCGCAGAAATGAATACAGTATTTATAATGCCGGTGAATTATTTTCCGGAGGGATTCTTTTTGAATCCGCAGTAATTAATATTCCGGAAAATTATTATACTGCCGGTGTTTCCTTCAGGTATAAAAACGCAGAAATTTTATTTGATTACGGTAAAGGATATGACAGTTTCAATTCCGCAGATTATCGGAATATTAATGCAGGAGTAAATATATTATCAGATAATTTTGATTTCATGTTAAACTTCAATAATTCAGATTCAAAGTTATTTCCGGAGAATTATCTGAAATCGGATATTGCATACAAGAATATTTTATTCAAAGGGAAATTAAAAATTAAGACCGGATTCATTTCAAAATATTATAACATTAAGACAACAGTAAATCAGAATCAGAAACTATATTCTTATAAATTCACCGGTGATAATTTTCCAGCACAGGATCAGTTTACAGTAGATTTTTATGTAGGCGCAAGGATCGGTAAAGCAAATATAAATCTTACTGTTGCAAATATTTTTAATTCACTGATTTACAACACTTACTTATTTCCGCTTGATGACAGGGGCGGATTCCTGAATTCAATTTCGAGATTTACAATAGTCTGGGATTTTATAAACTGATATCAGAAAAAGAAAATAGTTTATTTAGATAAGGGATTTAACCGCATCAAGCACATCCTCTGTTTCTATATCTCTGATACATTTAAATTCATCAGCGTCTTTCCATTTACATTCTGCCGGTTTAGGAGAGTTATAGAAGCATGGGCTGCAGGAAAGCTCCTGTCTGACGATACTGTATTTTGTTTTCCAGGGAAAAAGCTCCTTATAATTTGTATATCCGAAAATCCCGACTGTCGGTATCTGAAGCGCTGCAGCGGAATGAAGAAACGCAGTATCATTTGAAATAAATAAACTGCAATATTTCATCCTCGCTACTGAATCCATAAAATCAGGAGTTGAAGCAAAATGAACATTGCTTCCGATTTTTCTTTTAATTTCATTATTCAGATCGGACTCATTTCCGAAGAGTAGTATTTCAGCATTATAATTTTTTATAAGGATCTTTCCGAGTTCTGAATATTTCTCCTTATCCCATCTCTTATTAACATGATTTTTCAGAACAGATGAACCTGCATGAAAGCCGATAAGCTTTTTACCTTCAGTTATATTTTCATCAATCCAGTTTTTTGCTTTTGAAGAATGTTCTTCGCTGATAAACAAATCCATCGCAGGTGCATCTTCATCATAAACATCAACTATAGAGTTTATAAGATCCAAATTCTGAAGAACGTTGTGTCTGTTATTTGTTTCATCTATCAGAACATCGTTTAAAAATTCAGCTCTGAAAAAATCCGTATGCATATAGTGGTGAGCTATCTTTTTTTTAGCGCCGAGAAAAGCGTTTACAACATTATACTCAAGTCTGTTTGCCGGATATACATTTATGGAATAGTCATATTCATTTTTGCTAATACTTCTTACTTCAATTAATGATCTGAATTTTGACTGCTTCATAAAATCTATAAAGTAAATTTTATTCAGGAAGGGATTATGAAGATACATTTCCTTAACAGACCTGAACATAACAAGCATGTCAATCTGCGCATCAGGAATTTTTTCTTTTAATAGCCGCAGGGAAGGTGAAAACATCAGTGCGTCTCCGTTTCCGGAGAGTGCGTTAATAAGTATTTTCATTTTCGGGAGTATTATCTCAGGACTTCCGGATCATATTTCTGAACCTTCTGAATACTTCTGGAAGCATTAAGCGAATCACCTGCTTCGCTGTACATCTGATAGAGCTGATAATGAGCGATCACATTATAATCATCAATTTCAACAGCTTTCTTATAACTGTTTTTTGCTTCTTCTTTTTTTCCCATCTGCAAATATAAGTCTCCAATATACTGATAAGGAAGTCCGAATCCGGCAGGACCTGTATTCACAGACTGTTTAAACTCATCAATTGCTGTCTGAGTTCTGGATTTATCTCTGGAAGAATTCATTGCCTGGTTAAACATATTAACGTATGTAACTTTATAATTCGGGTTACCGGGAAATTCATAAGGATAATCAGATACTTCTTCCTCGCTTTTTCTTTTATAAACTACATCAGTAAAATTACCTGACCTGTCAGTAAAATAATACGGGTAATAATATTTGATAAATTCAGCTGTTGTGTATAAAGCTCTTTCTCCGTATGCGCTCGGCTTGACCCCGGTTGAGAAATATACATAGTCCGGATCTCTTGACATCACATAATCAGCATTATAATTTCTTTCCTTCCAGCCTATATCCCCTGCCGAGATTTCCGGGATGATCTTCGGATTATGAGCTATCTCTTTATCAGTAAGTCCCAAAAGATCGATTACATTTACATTCTGACCGGCAAAATATGAAACTGCGCCGATTGTAGTGGCTGCAAGCGTCATAGGTCTTCCGAGTTCCTGCTGTTTGGATTTGAACCAGTTTCCGGTAACTTTCATTTTTTCCACAAGACCATTTTCGCTTTGAATATCGCTGTCGAGTTTTTCCTTTTGTGATGAATAATAATAAATACATACAGCGGCTGCAATAACGGTTACAACTCCGAAGGCAAAACTCTGACTGTTTTTAACGCTCAATCTGTAATAAATTTCAAGCAGCAGTTTTGCGAAAAGAATATAGATCAGCGGAAGTATCGTAAGAAAAAATCTGTTCTGCTTAAGCACATCACCACCCACTATTATTGTATAAATTATAAATGAAAATATAAGCAGGTAAAAAAGCGTGAGTACAAATAAATTTTCCTTATTCTTAAATAAATACAAAGGCGCGATCAGCATCACACCGTATAGCATGTATGAAGTCAGAAAATTCAGAAAATATTCCAGTCCGGCGCTGAAATAAACCTCAGTCAGACCTGTCTTGGCGTAATATGTATTCGGAAATAAATAACCGTAGTAAGAATATCTTATTAGAAAATAAAATATTACCGGAATAATATAAACCAGATAAGAAATGATTTCATTTTTTGAGAATAGGGATTTAAACGCAGCTGCACCTTTTTCCTTATATGTAAACAAAAACTTATGTATCATTATCAGCCCGAAAAAGTACAGTCCTTCAGGTCTTGTAAGAGTAGATAACAGTATAAAAAACGGAAACAGGTAGTTTACATTTTCTCTGTCTTTTCCTTTTATATAAAAATAAATTCCGGCAAGCGAGAACGTCATAAACATTGTAGTTTCCATTCCGCTGACGGACCAGAAAATAAAAGAAGCTGTGAATACAAGCATTACTGAAGGGATAAGATCAATGTATCCGGCGGATGAATTCGGGACAGTTGCTTTGCTTTTTTTTGCTGTTTGGGAATTTCCGGTGATCTTATAAATTTCTGCTAATCTATAAGTTAAAAAGAGAACTATAACACCGAACAAAACGCTGAGATACTGTGATACTGTTTCGAGGTTAAAACCAATAACTTTCATTCCGCTTAATATCAGCACCCAGAGTAAATTTGTATAGCCTTCCACTTTTTCGCCGATATTAAAGACCAGACCGTTTCCGTTTACAAAATTTTCTATAAAGCGGAAACTAATGAATGCATCATCCTGCAGAAATTTATTATTAAAACATATATAAGCAAAACTGACGGAGAGCGCTGCAATAAATAAATAGATAAGATTATTTCCGGATTTCTTATCTGTTTTAACCGCAGTATGTTTATCAGTTTTTTTTGCCATATAACCTTTTAAAGGAAACTATCTTGCTTTCAGATAACTGAAAATATTAAATCAATTCCCCGAAGGATTATTCATTTTTTGCTTTATGGATTCAATCTTTTGTAATATTGTAGGATCATTCGGACTCATAGAAGATAACCTGCCCAGCAGATCCAGAGCTTTCTGATACTCCCCTTTTGATTCATAAATATCAAGAAGAATTCTGTAGGGATTATAATAAGACTGCACGTTAGTTGGATTTCTCTTAATTTCATCTTCAGCTCTTAACATAACATTGTTCGAAAGTTCATTAAACTTCTGTTTGTTTCCCAGTTTATCATACAGCATTGCAACATCATATTCTATTCTGTAATCCATTGTGATAACATCTCTCGGAATTTTTTCTTCCATTCTGTCCAGAACTTTTTCCGCTTCTTTAAATTTCGCAGAATCATTGGAATAATAGAATGCAAGCTTCATAAAAACCGTTCTGTATGTCTGAGCCATTCTTGTCTGATCTTCATTATAGAATAGATTTTTATCATTCAGACCTTTGAAACGGAATCCGTAAAGAGGAGTTTTTGAAGGAACTTCAGGTTCGTTAAAAATACACTCATTCATTACTTCGACATTTATGTCATTCTCGCCATAGCTTGCCGGCTTATACGGAACAAGCCTCTGTCCCATTCCTTCAGTTACTAAATATTCATTCAAGCCGACATAATTTTCATCCGAAACAGTAACCGAAAAGTAAATCGGCCTTTCCCATTTATTAGCTTTTATAATATCCATAAGAAGCAGATCATTTCCCTTAAGCGCTGTAATCACTTGAGAACCTGACTGCTGCCTTATTGTTGCCGGGATTGTAGTAACAATTTTATTCGGGAGACCGGGCATATTTCTCATACTGTCAGGATATGCCGTAACCGGTACATCATAAGTCACAGGCTTTTTCTCATCCCACTGAACGGGCTGAAGTTTCTTAAGCTGAGCATCGGTAAAAGTCATTGGTACAGTCAATGCGCCGTATGGTCTTTCATTTTTGAGCTGCAGATTATACCACTCTGTCTGTGCAAGAGAAAGATTTATAATCCTTACGTCAGTCCTGACTCCGTACACCGCCTGAATACACCATAGCGGGAAAGTATCGTTGTCTCCGTTAGTAATGAGTATTGCATCTTTATCCAGACTCTGCAGAAGATTATATGCATAATCATATGGGAAATAGTTTCCGTCTCTGTTTTGATGATAATAATTTTCTCTCAGCATATTTGCGGGAACTGCAGCAAAGCTCAGCAGCAATACTACAGAGCATATAGCCATTAGTGATTTTTTATTCATCTTTTCAGAAATTGTTTCTATAAGTCCCGCTACTCCTATTCCAATCCATAAAGAAAATGCCATAAATGCACCGACATAAAAATAATCTCTTTCCCGCGGCTGCGGTTCCTGCTGATTCTGATAAAGAGCAGTAACAATACCCATCATAAGAAACATCATCAGAAATATGAATCCAAGTTTCCAGTCTTTTCTGAAAAGATAAAACAACCCGAACATACCGAATAAGAACGGAATTGCATAAAACTTTTTAAAATCAACACCGTCATTCTGATTGTAGCCTTCCCTTCCGATATAATTCCAGAACCAGTATCTGTTGAACATATGGTTTATCTGATATTTCCACAGAAACTCCATATCACTGGAATAATTCTGGTAAATCGCCTGATGCTGGGGTTCCTGCGAATATCTTCTTGGCATAATAAGGGGCTGCTGACCGTATTGTTCTCTGTTCAGATAAGATATAAGCGTTTCAATATTTGAAGGTGTATTTTCATTTATAGGAAGGTCTGTAACATTAGCTCTCATAAGTATAGATACATAAGTAGAATATCCAATAATTATCAAAAACAGAGAAAGTGTGATCAGACTAAGTATGGGATTTTTATTTACCCGAGCATAATATATTCCGAATACAACCAGACCTATTAGAATAAATCCAATTGCAATACTGCCGGACATCAGCAGCGGAAATTTCTTAACAATTCCGGGATAGACAATAAAGAAAGCCATTGCGGAAAGACCTAAAGCGATAAGCAAAGTCTTTGGCTCATATTCATATCTTTTGAAATAAAAGAAAAGACCGGCAAGAAAAATACACTGCGCTACAATCAGATGGATACCGATTGATAAACCTACGACATAAGCAACAAGCAAAAGATATTTATCGCTGCCGGGTTCATCCGCTCTTTCCCACCATACCATTAAGATCCAGATACACAGTCCGATAAGAAAAGTACCCATTCCGTAAACTTCAAATTCAAGAGCATTGAACCAGAATGAATCACTGAAAGCATATGACAAAGCGCCAATTAAAGATGATCCGCAAATAAGCAAATAATCGTATGCTGTTTTTGGAATTCCTCTCCAGCTTATTATTACTTTTGTTGAGATAAGATAGAGAAAAAGAATACAGAATGAACTTGAGAAAACCGAAAGATAATTTGCTCTGAGACTGATATCAGCAGCCACGGGAAACATTGTAAATATCTTTCCGACCAAAGTAAAAAACGGCGCACCAGGAGGATGAGGAATTGAAAGCGTATAAGCGCATGCAATAAACTCACCGCAGTCCCAGAATGAAAATGTCGGCTGGACGGTCATAATATAAACTATTGTAGAAAACAAAAACACTACAGCCGCAAAAATTCTGTTAACTAATTTAAAATCCATCTGATGATTTGATTATTTATATGTATAAAATTCTAAGATTTTGAAACAGGATCTATTTTTTTTCAGTATTTTCTCTCTTAAAGAGGATCTCGTCAATGAGACCGTATTTTTTAGCTTCTTCGGCTGACATTATATTGTCTCTTTCTGCATCATCCATAACTTTTTCAACCGGCTGCCCGGAATGTTTTGCAATTATCTTAAATAATGTTTCTCTCGTTTTTTCCATATCTCTTGCATGGATGAGAATATCAGTAGTTTGTCCCTGAAGTCCGCCGGTCCATGGCTGATGCATTAGAATTTTTGAATGCGGCAGCGCAATTCTTTTTCCTGCAGCTCCGCCGGTAAGAAGCAGCTGTCCCATTGATGCAGCCATACCGACGCACATTGTAGTCACATCAGGTTTTATATACTGTATAGTATCATATATACCCAGACCTGCTGTTACGCTTCCGCCCGGAGAATTTATGTATATCATAATATCCTTATCCGGATCTTCTGATTCAAGAAAAAGTAACTGGGCAATTATCAGAGATGCGATTTCATCATACACTGCAGTTCCCAGAAAAATTATTCTTTCTCTGAGTAGCCTTGAATAAATATCATAAGATCTTTCACCTCTTGATGTCTGTTCCACTACAATTGGTACTAGCTGATCATTGATCTGATTAAGATTATGATGTAACAGTCTTTCGTTTTTCTTTATTAAATCTGTATAGTTCATATTTTATATAAAATTTTAAATGTTAAATTAAACCTCACCGGAATCTTCTTTAGTCCTTAATTCTAAGATTTCTTCCAGTTCCGCATTATTAATTATAATATCCATAACTTTGTCATTCAGGATTCTCATTTTTATGTCTTCATTGTCTTTATAAGCTTCCATCAGTTTGTCTGCAGGGATGTTGAATTTTCCTGAAAATTCTTCAGCGATTTTCCTGTAGCTTTCTTCGTCAGCTTCAATCTTTTCCATTTCAATGATTTTATCTCTGATAAGATACCATTTTGCCTGAATTATAGCATCGACTCTTCTTTCATTTCTGAAATCCGCTTCAATAAAATCCGCCGGAATTTTTTTTCCTTTGTAACGGCTTTTGTAATCTTCCACCATAGAGTCAAGAATAACATCGATATATCTTTCCGGAGCCGGTATGTCATTTTCCTTGATCATTTCATTTACAACATCAGATTTTAATTGTCTTTCGGATATCCCGTCATAAATTTTCTGAAGTTCATTCCTTATTTCTGCGCGGAATTCTTCTTCAGTCTTAAGATCATCCTTACCTGTAACTGTTTTAAAAAACCCGGAATTCATTTCAGGATAAATGATCTTTTCTACTTTTGTACAGCTGATCTGAACCTTCTTGGGTTCGCCTTCAGCGTTTTTAGAATCTATTATTCTCGTCTCGCCTTCTTTTATGCCTTTCATTCCTTCTTTGAACTCAGGGTAAATTTCAGGATTTCCGAGATATACTTTCAGATCTTTTTGGGACTGTCCTATAAGAATATTTCCGCTTTCATCAAGATTCTGCAGATCGACCGTGATTAAATAATCATCATCTGAGGCTACTCCGTCGATTTCATAAGTTGCACTTCTGAATTTATGATAATTTATTTCATCATTTACAAGAGAATCATCAATTTTATTGGTCTGTTTTTTAAGCTTGAGACCTTTATACTTGTCAATTTTTACATCGGGCATAACATCAAACTCAATTTTGAAATCAAGTTTTTCCTTTGGCTTATAATCAATATCAGTAATAGCGCCTTTACTTATAACATCCAGATTATTTTCGGTGATATATTTATAAAAAACTTCTCCGGCAATATCTTCTACTGCGGAATATTCAATCCCTTCACCGTAAAGTTTCCTGATCATATTCAAAGGCGCTTTGCCTTTTCTGAATCCGGGTATAGAAACTTTCTTTCTGTATTTTTCTACAGCTTTTTCGAAATATGGAGTGAGTTCTTCATAGGTCAGAGTTGCTTCAAGTTCTTTACGGGAATTTTCCTTATCGTTTAACTTTATATCCAATTAGCTTATTTGATTATTAAAACTGTAAAATTACTCAAATAGGCAGGAAGTAACAAGGAATTAAATAAAAGAAAACACACGATAATTCAAAATCTTATGATTAATATTAAAATATTTTCATCTCAATACTTTAGCAGGGATCTGAAAAATATTTAGACTTTTAAAATTGCAGTTAGTCAATCTTAAATTGCTAGAGTTATTAATTTATTTTCAAATAGCAAAGCCTTATATAATTTTTTTAAATCCGCTTTACTCTCTCACCGGAAATTTTATTAACTGCTGTATTTAATGTTAAAAAAGAAACCGCAGCTGAATTAACAACTGCGGTTTTATTCTTGTGAGACCGGGTGGTTTCGAACCACCGACCCTCTGCTTAAAAGGCAGATGCTCTACCACTGAGCTACGGTCCCTCCGAATACTATTTACTTATTACCTTTATCTGCTATTTTTAATCTGTTTATCGCTCTCTGCAGCGCTTCTTTAGCTTCTTTTGCTTCATCCTCAGTTGTTTCTGCTAGTTCAAGAATTTGCTCTGCTCTTATCTTTGCAAGTTTTGCTCTTTCAAGATCTATTTCTTCAACTGATTCTATTGATTCTGCAAGTACGACCGCTTTATTATTTTTTACTTCAAATACACCGCCGCTTGTTGAATATACTATAGTTTCCTGTCCTTTTCTGATCTTTATTTTACCGAGAGTAAATGTTGAAATTAAAGGAGCGTGATTCTTTAAAACCTGAAAACTTCCGTTAGTGCCGGGCACTGTAACTGAATCAATCACATCATTATATACCATTTTTACAGGACTGACTATCTCAAGATTTAAATTCTGTTCCAATTTCTAATTTGAAATTTTATTTTCTAAATTATTTTACAAATATTACTCAGACAGTTTTTTCGCTTTCTCTACGGCTTCTTCTATTGTACCGACCAGATAAAATGCATTCTCAGGAAGGTCATCATACTCGCCGTTGATAATACCTTTGAATCCTTTTATAGTATCTTCCAGCTTTACGTATTTTCCGGGCAGGTTTGTAAACTGTTCTGCAACGAAAAACGGCTGTGAAAGAAATTTCTGTATTTTTCTGGCTCTCGCTACATTGAGTTTGTCTTCATCTGATAACTCATCAATGCCAAGAATGTTTATAATGTCCTGAAGATCTTTATATGTCTGTAATATTTTTTTAACACCCTGAGCTGTATCATAATGATCATCTCCAACGATCAGAGGGTCAAGAATTCTGGATGTAGAAGTAAGAGGATCTACAGCAGGATAAATTCCAAGTTCTGAAATTTTTCTCGAAAGCTCTGTAGTAGCATCTAAGTGTGCAAAAGTTGTAGCCGGCGCAGGATCCGTATAGTCATCTGCAGGTACGTATATCGCCTGAATTGAAGTTATAGAACCTGTCTTGGTTGATGTAATTCTTTCCTGTAATGCACCCATCTCTGATGCTAAAGTAGGCTGATAACCTACTGCTGAAGGCATTCTGCCGAGCAGCGCCGATACTTCCGATCCTGCCTGTGTAAATCTGAAAATATTGTCAACAAATAATAAAACATCTTTTCCCTGGTCTCTGAAATATTCTGAGATTGCAAGTCCTGTTAAAGCTACTCTCTGTCTTGCTCCGGGCGGCTCATTCATCTGCCCAAAAACAAGCGCTGTATTTTTTATTACTCCTGATTCCGTCATTTCGAGATAAAGGTCATTTCCTTCTCTTGTTCTCTCACCTACTCCTGCAAATACTGAATATCCGCCGTGATGCTTTGCAATATTATGAATCAGTTCCTGAATAATAACAGTTTTACCTACACCCGCTCCGCCGAATAAACCAGTCTTACCTCCTTTTGTATAAGGTTCGAGAAGGTCGATAACCTTAATGCCGGTTTCAAACATTTCTTTCTTTGTTGAAAGGTCGTTGAATTTCGGAGCCGGTCTGTGAATAGGATATTTTAAAGAAGAGTTGATCGGTCCTTTTCCGTCAATTGTTCCTCCGGTTACATTAATAAGTCTTCCCAGCACTTCATCACCTACCGGTATTGAAATTGGAGCTCCTGTATCTTCAGCTTCCATACCTCTTACTAATCCGTCAGTAGAATCCATAGCTACGGTTCTTACTCTCGATTCACCAAGATGCTGCTGCACTTCGGTAATAAGCACTTCTTCATTTCCTTCCACATTTTTTCTCTTGATCTCAATCGCATTATTGATAGCAGGCAAGGTACCTCCGCTAAAATCAATATCCAGCACGGGTCCGATAATTTGTAATATCTTTCCCTTGTTAATAGTATTATTTGACATTAAATGTTGAATTAAAAATTTTGTTGGCTATTTTACAAATATAAGGATTATCAAATTTAGTTCAAATGTAGTTTTATGTTCTGCGGTAACTTTTTTTAATATTCAATTCTCTGATATTCATATTTTTATAGTTATCGAAAATCAATAAACTAACAACCTGTAGAATTCTTTTCTTACAAATTGATAATTTAATTTTTAATTTATTAGAAAAAATTTTAATCAGAAAATATATTTTGTCATTTTAACAATGTCATTTTTTTTGTTGCTGAAAAGAAATTTCCTTTTCCTTCTGCAACAATGCTGTATAAATAAATTCCACTGGGTAAGTTTTTACCTGCCACTTTAATTGTATAAAATCCTGCCGCTTTTTCTTCATTCAAAATTACCAAGACTTCCCTGCCAGTCATATCAAACAGTTTAATACTGACTTTACTCAAGGAAGGTATTGAAAAGTTAATACTTGTTGAAGGATTGAATGGATTAGGATAGTTTTGAAATAACTCATACTTGTCAGGTACTCCTATTTTTACATCATTATTTAAATAAAAATATTCAAAGTTTCCGTTGTTATCTAACTGCTTCAATCTGTATTTGTAAATTCCCGTTGAAAGATTTCTGTCTGTGAATAAATAATTCTGCGGAGTCGTTGAATACCCTTTTCCGTTTATGAATCCGGATATTGACCATTTTTCGTTACCTGCTGATCTTTCAACATTAAAACCGGAATTATTTATTTCGCTTGATGTAACCCAGTTCAAAGTCACATCTCTTCCGTTTATTTCAGAATAGAATGAAGTTATTTCAACCGGCAATAAAATGTCAGCTTCGTGCGCTCCCATGTAAGGATAGTCAGCATCTCTGAGATCCCCGTCTATGTCAATGGTAATAACAGGAATAGGAATTCCTAAAAGATCTTCATTCCCATTTGAGGCACCGTCTAGATGAAGTTCACCTGTTACTATATTACGAAAATCAACCGGAACTGAACTGGAATTCATATCCTGTCCTGTCGCTGATTTCCAGTCCTCAAGAGTTACTCTTTTTACTCCGTCATAAAATCCTACAATACCGTCTGTTCCCGAAGCATATAAATTATTAAGATTACAATTAAGTCCTGCAGGATCTATTCCTGAACCTGCAACATTAATAGCTGCATGAAATGCTCCTCCCGGGATTAAATTACTTCTGTCATTCCAAAAAATATTGTTCTGAAAATTTCTTGTATTATTTTCCTCCAAACTTCTGAAAGCTATAGAATTATATGTAGAAACATCAACTCCTGAACCTCCAATGTAAACACTGTTATAATAATAATTTACAGTTTCAGAACCAAACCATCCGGCATCTAAAATGCCTGTAATTTGACATCCTATCGTGATCGGGCTTCCATCAATATGAATGCCTAAACTAATCATATTATTATGAATATTAATATTACCTTGAGTTTGTCTTACTATACCTACAATATAAAAACCGCTTTCCGAATATGGTGAAATTGCAAAAATATAATTTTGTTTAATTTCATTATTACTTCCTCGTAAATTTGCATCAATGCCAATTATATTTGCAGATGAATTTAGTCCGCTGCATGTATTTTTTAAATTATATATTTTATTTTTTTCGATTAAATTATTATTACTTCCTGAGATTACGTATATTGCTTTAATTGCATCTACTGAGTATAAATGACCTGCATTTGCTGTAATATCTCTTATGATATTATCAGATATAGTAATTTTTGGTCCGTTGGATACGATACCGTATATATCATATATACCGATCTGAAGGTTTGTAATGTTTGAAATAACGTTATTATTTATTATAGAATTTTGACTGGTATCAGTAAAAATAGAAATTCCACGGAAGCCCGCGCGATTTCCCGAACCTTGAATTGTAATATAGCTTATATTATTGTTTGAAATATTTGAATTGGAAGTACTGGTATTTAGAATTCCAATAAAAGTCCTTGTTGCAGCAATTAATTCCGAATTAGTTTCTGTAATAATTATTTCCGAAGAACCATCAACACTTCCGATAAAATTATAGTTAACATTTACTAACCCTTCTGTCTTTCCAATTGCTATTCCAATGAATGAGATTGAATCAAAGCTTGAATATGTATTTTTTGTAGTGTGGCTAATTCCTGATATTGTATTGTTAAAAATATTTGTAACTTTTGCTGAACTTACACTGATTGCATCTATTCCTCTAAATTGACAATATAAGCCTGAAATTAAAGTTGTTCCGGTTTGGTTTGAATTTCCAAACCCAATATTATTTCCCGAAACAGTAAACTTCCCTGGAATATCCAAAGTATTTAATATTATTCCTGAATATCTCAGAGATCTCAAAGTGAATTCTCGAACATCAGTTTGATAAAAATTATTATTAGAAATTATCCAGTTATCATTACCTGATAATATATATATACCTGCAGTACTTCCAGTCCCGGATCCAAAAAAATCGAAAATATTATTATTATCTATTATATTATCTTTATTAATGGTAACTAGATTACTTAAACTGTATATCGCCTTAAATGGTAAAGATGTCGAGGCTGGCCCGATATTGCAGTTTGAAATTAAATTATTATTGTTTCCTCCGGTATAGAAAAAAATTGTTCCGCCGGGCATTCCAAGTGCATTTTGAGAAGATCCAAGTATATTACAGTTACGGATTATATTATTTGAAGCTCCGCTAATAAATCTGATAGTTGAAGTATTTGCTATATTGGAATTACTCAGATTAGATATAGTAAGTGAATTTCCTGAACTATTTAATCCGTCAATTATTACATAATCTGAACCACTGAAGTTTATCAGCGGAGAAGCAACAGAGCCTGACAAAACTCTTGCCCCGTTTGGTATTATCGTGATTGAAGTCCATAACCCCGGGTTTAAGGAGTTCGAACCTGTTTCATTAGTCACATCATCAGTTATTATAATGGTAATACTTCTGCCAAATTGACTTCCGCCTGTGTTCAAAGTCTGGAACACTCCTCCAGCATTTGTAAATGAAGTATATGTACCGTCCAATGTACCACCCGAAGTACCGGTAACATTGATATTCGCTTTTACATTTAAAGAAATAGCTATTATAAAGAATATTATTACATTATTGAAAATTAACTTTTTCATAATTTTTATTATTAAAATTTCCAGTTCTCCGAATTTATTGTTTTGTATGCTTAATAATTAATATACAATTCTTCCGGTATTGAGATAATATTGTAATAAATAAATATATTAGGTATGATTAAAATCATTATTTATATATATATATTCTTTGGGTTTGATAGAATTAATTTCAATTATATATTTCTGAACTTATTATTTTAAAAAATTACATACCATATATTTTAATTTAATTTAAACGGTAAAATCAAATTTTAAATTAAAAAAACCGTGAGATTTTTATCACACGGTTTTTAATGCATAACCATTACAAAAATTAAGAGACTTCTGCTATTCAGAAGAATTTAAAATTTATTTTATCATCGACATCTTTTTAACTTCTGAGAAACTTCCCGCAGTCAGTTTATAAAAATAAACACCGCTGGAAAAATTCGTTCCGTCCCACTCGACGGAATAACTGCCCGGAGCCAGTTTACCGTTTACAAGTGTTGAAATTTCATTTCCCAGTATATCATAAACTTTTAAAATCACATTTTCTGATATGTTATAACCCTGACCGATGTTGAATGAAATTACTGTGCGCGGATTGAACGGATTAGGATAATTCTGATTTAGTTTATACTTTTCCGGATTCTCTGCTCCGGAGATTACAGTTGTCAGGATTAAATTTGTGAAAAAAGGATTAAGATTTTTACCGGTTACTACAATATTTACCGGAGCATTATTGTTTATCATCATTGAACTGAATGAATAATTTCCCAGACTGTCCGTATATCCGGAGACTTTTAATTCATTTTCCTGACTCAATGCAATCAGCGCTCCTTTATAATTTTCTGTTCCTGTCTTGATATTAAACCTGTGCTGACCTCCGCTGTAATCACGGAGCACTGTAACATTTTTAGGAACATCAGAAAATATTTCCTGTGAAGGATCGCCTAACACCATAAACTGATTTATTGTCTGAACTACAGTTCCGTTACCGCTGAAATAATTGTATGCCTGAATCTTTCCGAAATTCAGCATCGATCCGAAATCAAATATACCGTGTCTGAAATAAGCGTAAAGCATTTCCCTGCCAATCGTGTCAGAAGTAAAAAATGCACAAAGCTCTGTCGATGCCGCTATGTTTGAGGCAGCATTCTCAGCGCTTCTTTCTATCCATGCTTCACCGAAGCAATTATTCGTTTCGGAATAATCAAGATCAGCATTTGAACATGCAATAGAAACTATTGACGGCTGCTTTTTTCCGTAATTAAGATTCACCATATTTGACATATTCCATACCGGATCCGCCCAGGAAGTTTCGCTTCCGTGACCAATAAACCAAATCCAGCTGACACCACCGTTTATATAATTTGTTATCTGACTCTGCGGCGTACCTGACGGCGCTATATCAACATTTGTAAATCCGCCTTCATTCAAAAATACACTTCGCGCAACCTGAGCGTTTATCGGGTCAATTCCGTCAAAGCTGTGAAGTACAAGCGCACGTTTATACCAGTCGGTCTGAACAGTATTGGGCTGCTTTTCATACTGTATCAGATTTGCAATTGCGGTATCTAACTCTACTGAAGACTGCACTGAAATTCTGCCCACTACTATTTCAGGTAGTATGTCAGTTCCGTCAAGACACTGATAAGGGTGATCTGACTTTCCGCCGCTTGCATCAAACCATGATAATCGATTTCCGCCTCTTGCATCACCTACGAGAATTACATATTCCATTCTGTCGGATGAATTATATCTTGCAGTCAAAAAACTTTTTATTTCAACCGCTGTTGGATTTCCGTTTGCGTTTATTTCAGATCTTAACTTAATTTCTGTCTTAATTCCTTTCTGATTTTTCCATTCATAAAACGGCTGAATATTGTTATATAAAGAATCCGGAACAATGATAAGCATCTTTGGCGGGACAGTAAAAGTATTGTCATTACTGTAATTAAAAATCACCTGTCTGTAAATGTTCTCAAACATTTTTGATCTTTCATTTATCCGGTTTCTTACATTATTAATACCTGAATATCCGTCGTAAATCAGTTCAAATTCTATTTCATCAAATACCGTAATTTCTTTTTTTAAAGGATTGTACTGAACAGGATTAATGGAAATGACAGCAATCCTATGATCTCTCATTACTGCAATTTCTTTAAGACTAACTATCTCACCGGGAAATTTTCGGTCTGAAGAATAGTAACTTTTGTCATAGCTGACTTCATTATATTTTCCGTCTGAGTTTCTTAACGGTAAATCCTGATACGGAATGATCTCGTTTACAGGGAATACTTTTTTAAAAGAACTTATAATATTAATTGTGACATTCTTATAATTTGGAATGCTGATCATTTTTGTCATCACGGGAAGCGACGCCTGTCCGGGATTCCCCAGAGATGTAAACCCGTCAATATTGATCCCTGTATAATTTTTACTGTTTAAGGTTTTATCTTCAGCAGAATACCCGGCTACGCTAACTGAAATAACAGTTCTGTTATTATCAGAGCTAATTAAAGTTACTTTGCTTTTGTTTTCCGGATTTTTTTCAAATGAAACAAATTTATCATTTGAATATAAATCAGCTGAAATCAATATCAATAACGAAAGAACAAAGAATTTTTTTATCATTATAAATTTTTTTAAATATTATCTTTAGTTTGACAGAAAAACTAATTTACAATTTATAGCGCTGATGATCATTTATTGTAAACTATGGTCTCATTTAGAAAATCAAGAAAATACCTGTCGATTTTTTCCTTAACCATGTCGTTAATTTCAATTTCGTCAATTTTAATCCGCGGTTCATCTGATTTAATGGAAAGTTTCTGCGTGATCTTAATATTTTCTTTTACAGGACTGTATGCGAACTGAAGAAACGGAGCATTAACGCCAAGCGTAATTTTACTGTGCCCGTACGGATAAAAGAGAATCTGAATGAAAATTCTCTTCTTCGGATCCCGTATTACTGCAAGTTCATTCGAATAGTAATTCATCGAACATCCTGATCTTCCGATGATCATGTTTGTTTCTTTTACCATAGGAATTATATGATCCGTAATCAGCTCTTTAAATTTAGCTGAATTCTCAGTTATTTCAAGTTCAAGGTTTTCATCACCTTTTGATCTTCTGATTTCAATAATCTTATCTGTTATTTTTCTGACTTCATCTTTTAATGTTGTATCCATAATAAAATTTTTTGAGATTAATAGAATCTGTAATAATTTTATTCATAATTTATATTCGCGGATAAAATTAATTCTGTGAATTGTTATAATGAAAAATCGTATGCTCAAGATGAAATTGTTTGATATAATTTAACATTTAATACTAAAACTAAATATGATTTTATTAAGCCGGAAAAATGCCGGGTTTAAAAATTAACTCATACTGGAAGACCGGCAATTTTCATTATTTTTAAAGCATTTGTTGTCGGACACGGACCCGGATGAATCTTATAATCAAAAATCATTTCATTATTGATTATTTCTTCCCTGAAATGAAAATTCGTTACATTGAAATTTTCCTGTGAAAGATTTACAAGTTCAAGATCATGTGTACTGATAAATCCTGCGCATTTTTGACCTGACAGAAATTTTATAAATTCCCGGCTTCCTGTCAGTCTTTCCTTATTATTAGTGCCTTTAAATATTTCATCAATCAGAAAAAATATTTTTCTGCCTTTAGAATTATTTAAATCGTCGATCAGCTCCTTAAGCCGTTTGACTTCAGCATAAAAATAAGAAATACCGTCCGAAACTGAATCATTCACCTTTATACATGTGAATAAATTATATACTGAGCTTCTGAATAGATCTGCATTTACCGGCGCTCCTGCATTAGCGAGACAATGATTAATGCCGATAGTTTTGAGAAATGTGCTTTTGCCGGACATGTTGGATCCGGTTATCAGGATTATCCCTGAATTTTCAAAAGCGAAATCATTACATATCTTTTTATTTCTTACAAGTAAAGGATGTCCGCAGTTTTTAATTTCAAAGGTATTTTCGTTTCCTGTTTCGAAATCAGGAAAACAGTAATCCGGATTCAGGTAAGTGAAATTTGCCAGTGAAATTAGACATTCCAGTTCATAAAATTTTTCCAGCCATAGAGGCAGCTTGTGTTCAATATCAGAAATTAAGGTCAGCAATTTTTTACAGAGTATAAAATCATATGGAAGTAATAAATTAAATATTAATCTGTAAACAGGATTTTCTCTTAGTCTGACAAAGGCAATTAATCTTTCTAATTTTTTCAGTTCATCAGAAGCTCCTTCATTTTCTGCTTTAAAAATTTCAAGAAATTCAGAAGTCTTACCGTTATCATCAAACTTATATTTTTCTATCATTTGAATCAGAACGGAAAATTTCCTTACCTGATCACTTAACAATGCAGACTCTTCAAACACTGAAGATACCTGCTTCTGATATTTTCCGTAAAAAATCAAATACATCAGAAACACTGCAAACCAGATATTACCTGTTATTCCAAGACTGTATAAAATGAAAAGCGTAATGAATGTGAAAATAAATATAAAGGAAACCGGGATTAAAAAATCCGGAACAGTCGTATGCTCAGTTTTTTTAATCCACTTCAAAATGTCGCTGCCGCTCAGCGGTTTTAATGATATAAGACGGGCTTTTAGTATAAGTTTATCCCTGAATCTTTTCTTAACGGAAAGCTCCTTTACTATTTTCTGATTTCTATTAATTAACTTTACATCAGGTGAAAACTGAGAAATATGTTTTGCAAGCTTACCGCTGCCTTCCATTGAAACTGATGTATCCAGCAGCCGGTGAAGAGATTTACTCCCGGTAAGGTCCAGGTCTTTAAAAGTAGATGACTCTTCCGGCAATATAATATTAATATTTTCAGGAATACCTGACCAGTCAACTTTCATCCTTGCGATATTCTCATCCTGCAGTTTTTTAAAAAATGAAAATTTTCTTACTGACTGGAGAAGTCTGTTATGAAAATGGACTGTCACGGCAAATATGATAAGTGATATAACAGCAGCAATTAATCCTGCTGCTGAATTAAAATTTAAAAGAATAATTGTTAAGATTAATCCGGCTAAAAATATCCAAAGCCTTCTGAAAGAGTATTTATTACTTTTCAATAACAAATAATCAATTCTTTCATTAATTTTAGCGGAAAGGTTAAGCAGGTGATTCAACCTGCTCTCATATGAATTCATAATTAAATATAAATTTTATATTTCTTAATTTATACGAAAGAAATTTAATTGAATTAATGATTAAACTTGAAAGAGGTTGATGTATTAATAATCGGAGCAGGCGCTGCCGGTATGATGTGCGCTGCTGCAGCAGGTAAAAGAGGAAGAACAGTCTCGGTACTCGAACTTTCCGAAAAACCGGGTAAGAAAATTCTGATTTCCGGAGGCGGCAGATGTAATTTCACTAACAGAATAGTGTCTTATGAAAATTTTATTTCCGGAAATCCTGAATTTTGTAAATCCGCACTTGCAGGTTATACGCCGGAGGATTTTATAGAATTAGTTTCTGAATACGGAATAAGTTACCATGAAAAAAAGCTTGGTCAGCTTTTTTGCGACGGAAGCTCCAGGGAAATTCTTAAAATGCTGTCCGATGAATGCAAAAAATACGGGGTTAAAATTATAACTGACTGCAGAATTACTGAGATAAATCACAACGGCAGATTCGAAATTAAGTCATCTTATCAAAATTACTCATGCTCGTCTTTAATTATTGCATCGGGAGGATTATCCATTCCGAAAATAGGAGCGACAGATCTTGCGTACAGAGTTGCCGAACAGTTTAAAATTAAAATCTGTAACACTTTTCCGGCACTGGTGCCTCTCAGGTTTAATGAAAAAGAATGGAAAGAATTTTCCGGAATCAGCGGTGTATCGGTGGACTGTTCCGTCTCAAAAGGGAAAATTAAATTCAGGGAAAATATTTTATTTACCCATAAAGGGCTCAGCGGTCCTGCAATACTTCAGATATCTTCTTATCTGAATGATAATTTTGCAGACAATTGTAATAAATTAGCAGCATTCGAAGTAGACCTTCTTCCTGATATTGATCTGCTGAAATTGTTTTCAGAAAATACAGGTAGCAAAATTCTGCTTTCCAATTTCCTTTCAGCTTTATTACCAAAACGATTTGCTGATACCTTTACCGGAAAATATTTTTCATCAAAACCCATAAATCAATATTCCGGGAAAGAAATAAAATACATATCAGATAAAATCCATAACTGGAAACTAATACCGTCGGGAACGGAAGGTTACGAAAAAGCGGAAGTGACAGCAGGAGGTATTGATACGTCTGAGCTTTCATCCAAAACCATGGAATCAAAAAAAGTAAAAGGGCTTTACTTTATTGGCGAAGCAACAGATGTTACAGGATGGCTCGGAGGTTACAATTTTCAATGGGCTTGGTCATCGGGAGTAGCGGCGGGAAAACATTGTTAATTACGAATTACGAGTTACGAATTACGAGTTACGAATTACGAGTTACGAGTTACGAGTTACGAATTACGAGTTACGAATATTGAATTTCGAATTACCCAATATGAATTCTTAATAATGAATCACTTTACATGGTTTTTCAAATTCTGGAATTTGAAGAATTATTTTCAAAAATCGGGAATTAGTTTTACATAGATAAATAATCTTAAAATAATTTTGATAAGCAGGAAGGGATAAATTGTTAGAGCGTATGGGTTTAAATTTTAATATACAGGTCAACCACATCCCTGCATTTTTCGGAGCAGGTCTTTACCGTTTTTTCTTCACAATTGTCACAGCAGAGAAACTGAGTATGGCAGCTTAGGTTAGCGCAGTTTACATATCTGTCGCTTGGACTTCCGCAATGAAAACACTTTCCGACTATCATAGTGCCTTCAGCAAAATTCACATCGACAGCTATTCTTTCATCAAAGACATAACATTTTCCTTCAAACAAACTTCCTTTTGTATCCGGATGTTTTGAGTATGCTATTATTCCTCCTTTAAGCTGATTCACATTAGTAAAACCTTCCCTTACAAGATACCCTGAAAATTTTTCACATCTGACACCGCCTGTACAGTAAGCAAGAATTTTTTTATTTTTTAAAAGCTCCTTATTTTTTTTTGCCCACTCCGGAAACTGTTTAAAATTTTTAACATCAGGTCTTACAGCATTTTTAAAATGTCCGATATCATACTCATAATCATTTCTTACATCCACAATCAGAACATTTTCTTCTTTCATTGCTTCCAGAAATTCCGCCGGCTTCAGACGCTTACCGGTTATCTGATTCGGGTTAAGGTCGTTTTCCAGATTCATTGTAACAATTTCTTTCTTAGGTCTTACATAGAGTTTTTTAAATGCATGTTCCTCCGCTTCATCAATTTTAAAAACCATATCTTTAAATCTCGTATCCATTCTCATTGCATAAATGTATGCGTTTGTCTGCTCTGCAGTTCCTGAGACGGTGCCGTTAATACCTTCTTCAGCGATAAGGATTCTTCCTTTTAATCCGAGTGAAGAGCAGAATTTCATATGTTGTTTTGCGTAAGATTCATGATCTTCTATATGAACATACTTGTAATAGAGTAAAACCCTGTAATTTAAAATCTTTTTCATTAATTAAATTTTAATCGGTATGTATTTATAATCCGTTTAAAAAATTTTTAAAGTCATTTCAGTACTTTAGAATATTTCAAAAAATTATACGGGTTCATATTCTTTACTGACACTTTCAATCCAGTTCTCAGAATAACTGACAATTGATTTTACGATATTTTTCTCGAAAGGCGATTCAATTTTTGCGACTTTGATCAGTTCGAGGAAAGACTTGCTTCCGCCTTGTTTACAAAGATCCAGATAATCCTTCCATGCAATATCTCTGTCATGATTGCATTTTATCCAGAACTGCAGAGCACAGATCTGAGCCAGACAATAATCAATATAGTAAAATGGCATTCTGAAAATATGACCCTGCGCAAACCAGTAGCCTCCCCTCTCAAGAAAGTCATTGCCTTCATAATTTTTGTGAGGCATATATTTTTTTTCGATCTCTCTCCAAGCGGATTTTCTCTCATCGGGCGAAACTTCAGGATTGGAATATACAAAATGCTGATATTCATCTACTGTTACGCCGTATGGAATAAATGACAGCGCTTTATTAAGGTGAGAAAATAAAAATTTCTCAGTGTCTTCCCTGAAGAAAAGATCCATCCAGGGCCAGGTTATAAATTCCATACTCATGGAATGAATCTCACACGCTTCAAGAGTAGGATGCTGATATTCGGGAATTTCAAAACCTCTGCTTTCATAAGCCTGAAATGCATGACCTGCTTCATGTGTAAGCACTTTAATATCATGATCTGTTCCGTTCATATTTGCAAAAATGAAAGGTGTCTGATATTTCTGAATAAATGAACAATAACCTCCGGCGGATTTATTCTTTCTGTTATACAGATCCATGACATCATGTTCGATCATGAAATTAAAAAATTCATTTGTTTCCGGGGATAATTTATCATACATTATCTTTGCTTTCTCAACTATCCAGTCAGGAGAGCCTTTAGGTTTCGGGTTTCCGTTTTTGAAATTATATTCTTCATCATAGTAATAAAGCTTATCCAGCCCGATTCTTTTTTTCTGAAGCTCCTTCAGTTCCTGTGTAAAAGGCACTAAATATTCTTTAATATCTTTACGGAAATTTGAAATTTCATCGCTAGTATATCCTGTTCTTTTTAATCTGTCATATCCAAGCTGAATATAATTTTCATATCCCAGTTTGCGGGCTATTTTGGTCCGCACTTTTACAAGCTCGTCATAAATCAGATCAATTTCATTTTCATTTTCAGTAAAGAAATTCCATTTAGCATCATAAGCTTTTTTTCTTATCTCCCTGTTATCAGACTGCATGAATGGGTCCATACCCGCGATATTTCTGTCTTCTCCATCAAATTCTATCCTGGCAGAAGCAATGAGTCTTACATATCTGGAGACAAGCTGATTTTCTTTTTTCAGATCTTCTATTATTTCAGGCTTAAATGTTTTTACCGATACTTCAGCTATTTTGAAAATATGATTTCCGCATAATTTCTCAAGCTCATTCCTGAATGGAGAACTGATAAGCTCTGCATAAAAACTTTTTACAAGTCCGGAATAAACCGGTCCGATCTCATCAAAAAAATCATGTTCTTCTTCATAAAATTTATCCGAAGTATCAACAGTAAATCTTATTGAAGCAATTCTGCTCATTGATTCATAATCTTTCCTGACGTTATTGATTTTTTTCATAACCGAATATTGCATTTCCGCATCAGAAGCATTCCTGAACTCCTTCAGTAATTCATTAAAATCATTTTCAATTGAATTAATATCAGGACGCTTATATTCAAACTCATTAAATTTTAACTTCAAAATAAATTTTCCTTTCAGATATTTTTTTAAACAATAATTTTAAATTTTGATTCTGAATTCTTCAACCGGATTTCCGTTAATTAAATGTTCCGTAATAATTCTTTCAAGCACTTCCGGAGTGCAGTTTCTGTACCAGATGCCTTCAGGATAGACGACAGCTATTGGACCGTCCATGCAGATCCTGAGACAATTAGCTTTAGTTCTGTTAATACCGCCTTCATTAGTTAGACCAAGTTCTTTAAGTCTGTCCTTAAGATATTCCCATGATTTCATACCTTCATTATATTCACAGCATTTATCTTTTGCCTGATCACAGCATAGAAAAATATGTCTCTTAATTTTACCCAGCGCTAACTTTTCTACTTTTTCCTCAAGTGATTTTGAACTCATATTATTATTGTACTGCTTCTGTTAATTTCTGAAATGCTTTACCTCTGTTGGTATGTCTAGTCTGTGAAGATAATATTGCTTTTCTTAATCTTATAGTTTTCGGAGTTACTTCTACAAGTTCATCATCTTTTATAAAATCTATGGCTTTTTCCAGTGTCATAGGAACAACAGGCGTAAGGATCATACTTTCATCTTTTCCTGAAGCTCTCATATTAGACAGCTTTTTACCTTTGGTAGGATTAACATCAAGATCATTATCTCTATTATGTTCGCCGACTATCATTCCTTCATAAACAACATCATTCGGAACACAAAACAAAGTTCCTCTGGGCTCAAGATTATAGAGAGAATAAGATAATGCCTCTCCCATTCTGTCAGAAACAAGAGAGCCGGTTAATCTTGCAGGAAATTCACCTCTGTGTTCTTCATAACCCTGCAGATAAGAATTCATTATTCCTGTGCCGCGAGTGTCCGTAAGAAATTCATTTCTGTAACCGATCAGTGATCTTGAAGGAATAGAAAACTCTACTCTCACCCTTCCGGTACCGTGGTTAACGAGATTGATCATTCTGCCCTTTCGCTTTGAAAGTTTTTCGGAAATTACGCCGACAAAATTTTCATCGCAATCTATAAATAAGTGTTCTATCGGCTCTAACAGCTTTCCATCCTTTTTCTTAAAAATAACCTGCGGTCTTCCGACGCTTAGTTCAAATCCTTCTCTTCTCATTGTTTCAATAAGTATTACCATTTGAAATTCACCTCTGCCTTTGACAATGAAACTATCTCCTTCGTTTGTATCTTCTACTTTCAGACCGACATTACTCAGAGTTTCTTTCATAAGCCGTTCTCTGATTTTATTTGACTGAACAATTTTTCCTTCTCTGCCGGAAAGCGGAGAAGTATTTATTGAAAACTTCATAGAGATCGTCGGTTCATCAACTGCTATTCTTTTAAGAGCTTTTGGAGATTCTTTATTACAGACAGTATCTCCGATATGAACATCCTCAATGCCTGCAAGTATAGCTATATCACCTGCTTCAACAATTTCAGATTCCTTAAAATTGACACCGTCGTAAATCTGTAATTTTGATATTTTTAATGGCAGCGCATCACCATTCTCGTTAATGCAGACAAGTTCATCATTTTTTCTGATCACACCGTTAGTAATCTTACCGATTGCAAGTCTTCCGACATAATCGGAATAATCCAGATCAGCAACGAGCATTTGAAAAGGTTCATCCGGATCAAAGGACGGAGGATGAATTTCTTCAATAATTGTTTCAAAGAGAACAGAAAGATCTTTTCCTTTATCGCTGAGATTTTTCTGAGCAATGCCGTCTCTTCCGACAGCATAGAGCACAGGAAATTCAATCTGCTCTTCATTAGCGTCAAGGTCAATGAAAAGATCATAAACTTCATTAAGCACTTCCTGAGGTCTTGCGTCCTTTCTGTCAATTTTGTTCACGACTACAATGATTTTCAGATCAGACTCAAGGGCTTTTTTCAGGACAAATCTTGTTTGAGGAAGAGGACCTTCGGAAGCGTCAACAAGGAGAATAACTCCGTCGACCATCATAAGGGCTCTTTCCACTTCGCCTCCGAAATCAGCGTGACCGGGGGTATCAAGAATATTTATTTTTGTATCACCCCAGGTTACGGAACAGTTTTTAGCGGCAATAGTAATTCCTCTTTCTTTTTCAAGATCCATACTGTCCATAAGTCTTTCGGTTACTTCCTGATTTTCACGGAACATACCGCTTTGTCTGAACATATGGTCGACAAGAGTAGTTTTACCGTGATCAACGTGTGCAATGATGGCAATATTTCTTAATTTTTTATTAAATAATAAATTTTTCAAAAATAAAATTTTATTGGGGTTTTAAAATTGTTAAATCAGTAACTGGTAAAATAAATCGGGAGGCATTTCAGATATTAAAGTATACAAAATAACTTTATTAAGCGAGTGTTACAAGTGATAATAAAGGGGGTGGGGGTGTTAGTAAGTCTTCGCGGGATAAAATTGGAGGAATGGATTATTAGAAACAGGAGAAGGTGTCAGTGGGGAAAAACCGTTTAAACGGTTTTTCCCCAGAAGAAACCAAAACCTGCCTCATACACCAAATCTCAATTATTTCTACCTTACACTTTTTTAATTACCTAAAACTCCGTATCATTCACACTATCTGTATATTCCTCTAACTCTTTAGATATATCCCTGAACAAATCCTCGGAAAATGGCGAACGCAAATTTGCACTCTCTGCAAGTTTTAAAAATGTATCGCTTCCCCCTTTTTTACATAACTCTATATATTCACGTATTGAATTTTCAAAATTGTCATTAACGTTATGTATCGCCTTACTCCAGAATTGAAATGCGCACATCTGAGCCAGACAATAATCTATATAATAAAAAGGACTCTCATAAATATGCCCCTGCTTCTGCCACCTTCCTCCCTGCTCAAGAAATTCAATATCTCCGAAATCCAGATCAGGTATGTAAATTTTCTCCAGCTCTCTCCACCTATTCTTTCTTTCAGTCGGTGTCGCTCCGGGATTCTCATATACCCAGTGCTGAAAATGATCCACTAGCACACCGTAAGGAATAAACTTTATACATTCATTAATATGTGAAAACTTAAATTTATCCGTATCTTCTCTGAAAAATAACTTCATCCATGGATAAGTAAGAAATTCCATACTCATGGAATGGATCTCTGCTGTTTCAGATGTCGGATTTGAATATTCCCTGAAATGAAAATCACGGCTGCAGTATGACTGGAATGCATGGCCTGCCTCATGTGTCAGGACTGTTATATCATCTTCCGTTCCGTTCATATTAGCGAATATATACGGACTCTTGTAATCTGATATATAATCGCAATATCCCATATCTGCTTTTCCTTTTCTGCTGAACACATCAAACAATTCATTCTCCATCATAAAATCTATGAACTCTCTCGTCTCCGGAGAAAGCTCGTCATACATTTTTTTTCCTTCTTCCATTATCCATTCAGGATCTCCCTTTGGAACCGCGTTTCCGGATTTAAATCTTATTGAAGCATCATGAAATAAAAGTTTATTCAGACTCAGACGTTTTCTTTGTCTTTCTCTTAATTTTATACTTAAAGGTACTATATATTTTTTTACATTTTCGCGAAAATCCCATACCATCTTTTCATCGTAATCCATCCGCATCATCCTTGCATATCCGAGTTCTATAAAATTTTTATATCCCATTTTTAAAGCCATTTCATTTCTTAGTTTTATTAACTTATCAAATATTTTATCTAACTCTATTGTATTATCGGCAAAAAATCCCCAGTATGAATTTACCGCTTTATGCCGGATTTCCTGATCTTTGGATTCCATGTACGGCTGCAGCTCCTGAAGATTTTTTTCCGACCCCATAAAATCCACTTTTGCCGAGGCCTTTAGTTTTAAATATTCGCTCTTCAGGTGATTCTCCTTTTTCAGTTCTTCTATTATTTCATGAGATATGCTCTTCAGAAAAATTTCAGCAATTTCAAATAAATGCTTTCCGTATTTCCCGGAAAGCTCTTCCCTGTATTCAGAATTTACAAGTTCGCGGTAATATTCAGTTTCAATATCATTGAAAACAGGTTCCGTTTCATCAAAATAATCCTGCTCCGACTGAAAATTTTTGTTATCTGTATCAATCGAATAATTTATAAATGCGATTACTTTCATTGTGTAAAAATGATTTCTTAATGTATTTATTTCATCAAGAATGCGGTCCGCTTCATCAAATGATTTCGACTCCTTAAATTTCCGGATCAGTTCTCTAAAATTTTTACTTACATTTTCTATATCCGGTCTTGCATATTTCATTTCTGAGAATTTCATTTGGCTGTTATTTGTTTTTTAAATTATAATTTTTTAGTTAATCTTTCTAAACATTTTCTTCTGAAAGCGCGATCTTTATTATGTCATCGACGCTTAAATCAGTATCTAGAACTGCGTCTTTTAATTTTCTATTCTCTCCTGAAATTTCAAACAACTGATTCATATATTTTTCAACTGAAATACTTTTTTTGACTCCTATTTTTTTGTCATGAACTTCATCCAATGTTTTCAGCATTTGAAAAAATTTATATGATTTATCAAATTTTTTTGTTTTGAAAAAAACTTCAGCCATTCCGAATATGTTATTTGGAAGAAAATATTCAATGCCGTTTTCTGATCCTTTCAATACTGATTCTTTATAATTTACAATTGCTTTTTCAAATTCACCCGTAAATTTATATACTTCACCGATATATAATAAAGCAGGGATAACATTAATGATATAACCGCATTCACTGAATATTTCCATAGCTTTCTCTAAATATTCAAGAGCTTTTTCATAATCTTTTATACCTGTATTTATACAGCCGAAGTTTACAAGGTTTATTGAAATCAAATACTTGTCTCCTATCTGATACGAAAGCGCCAGACTTTCTTCAGTATATGACTGCGCTTTATCGTACTCCTCCATCCTGAAATAAATCACACCCAGATTTGCAAGTATCAAAGCAATCCTGTGTGTGTCACCGATTTCTTTAAATATTTCAAGCGCTTCATTTTTCATTTTAAAAGCTGTTTCCATATCTCCCTGCCTGTGCAGGATAAAGGATAAATTATACAATGAATTTGCTATATCACATTTCTCTCCCAGTTCTCTGAATATTTTTAGAGATTTATAATGATAATCCGATGTCTTTTTCAGATCATCTGACCTTGCATTGCAGATTATTCCAAGCAGCTCATAGCATTTTGCAATTCCGAAACTGTTATCTAATTCTTCATACAAGGACAGACAGCTGTTTGTAATATCTTCCATTTCTTTTAATTTACCTATTCCGTAAGCACTCAGTGCCTGGGAATACAATACATCCGCTTTTAGATTACCGCTTACTTCCGGTTTCTTCTTAAGTATATTTTTACAGGTCTGATATCCTTCCGAATAATATCCTTTGATTCTCCAGAATTCAGACAGATTATTTATAAATCTGAATGTCTCTTCAGTTTCATTATCCGTTCCCCAGTTTATTGCCGCTCTGATATTATCAGTCTCAGACTCCATAATATCTATATATTTCTTTTGATCCAGTCCTTTTGATATATGCATTGCATAATTTCCTGTATCTTTAAAATAAAAAAAATGTTTTGAAAAAATGTTATTACCATCTTTAATTTTATTTAAAGCATATTGGCGGATAGTTACAAGCATATTGAAACGGATTTCATTTTCGGTATCTTTTGAAACAACAAGAGATTTTTCAATCAGTCCGGAAAGAATATCTATTACTTCAAATTCTTCAATCATCTCATCCGAACATATTTTCTCGGCAGCTTCAAGAGTCCAGCCGCCTGAGAAAACAGATAACCTTTCAAATAATAATTTTTCTTTTTCATTTAACAGATCGTAGCTCCAGTCTATCATTGCGCTAAGTGTCTGCTGCCTCGGAAGCATTGTCCTGCTGCCGCCGGTTAAAAGTCTGAATCTGTCACTAAGCTTTTCATAAATTTTTTCAAGCGGTAATATTTTTACTCTTGCAGCGGCAAGTTCTATTGCAAGCGGTATCCCGTCTAACTGAAAACAGATTCCGGCAAGAGCAGATGCATTTTCGTTATTTACACGGAAATTTGAACTGACGCTTAATGCTCTCTCAATAAATAATCTTACTGCTTCATACTGAACTAATTTTTCTGGAGCAGGGTTATCCTTCGGTACAGGAAATTTTAAAGGAGGTACGTTTAGTAAAATTTCTCCGTGACATTTTAGCGCTTCCCTGCTCGTTGCAAGGATTTTCATCTTTGAAGAATGACGAAGAAAATTCATGCATAAATTTGCGCAATCATTTATCAGATGTTCGCAGTTATCAAGGATAATAAGTAATTCCTTATCCTTTATATAATCATAAATATTTTCTTCAATAGATTTTCCCTGCTGCTCATTCAGACCAATAGATTCAGCAATTTTCAGATAAATCAGATTTCCATCCTGCAGTGCTGCGAGATCTATAAACCAAACACCGTTAATATATTTATCAATTAGATCCGCTCCTGCCTGCAGCGAAAGTCTGGTTTTTCCGGAACCTCCGGACCCGATTAATGTAATAAGTCTGGATTCTGATAATAATTTTTTAAGAGTTGAAATTTCATCTTCCCTGCCGATAAAACTTGACAGCTGTAAAGGCAGATTGTTAGGCCGTGCATCGAGGGTTTTTAAAGGAGGAAATTCAGAAATTATACCTTCAGCTAAAGGCTGAAATAATTTTATAGGACGGATAAGATCCTTAAGTCTTCTCTCACCAAGATCACGGAATTTGATTTTGTCATTTAAATCTTCATTAATTGCATTTTTCGAATCTTCGGAGATAATTATCTGACCGCCGTTTGCCGCAGACATCACCCTGTGTGAACGCGCTAATGTCATATAACCCATATACCCTGATTCTGACCATTCAGCAGGTCCGGTATGAATTCCCATTCGCACCTTCATTTCAGCGCCTTTCCAGTCTTCGGAATTAAATTTTCTCTGAGCGGATACGGAAGCATTCAGAGCATCTTTTGGATTCTCAAAAGAACAGCAGAAAGCATCGCCGATTATTTTAAAAACGAATCCGTTATTTTCAGTTACTGACTGTTCAATAATATCATTATGCTTATCAAGAAGTTCTTTTAAAATTCCGGAATGCTTCTGAGCAAGCTTTACACTGCCTTCTATATCCGTAAAAAGAAATGTTACCTTTCCGCTGGGAAGTGTTTTCATAAAGACATAAAACCTGCATCTTTCAAAGTTTTATTTGAATGCAATTTATAAATTAAAATTTTAAAAATGTTACGGGATTGACAAATTACGAAGATTACTTCATTATTAATAAGAATTTTTATCTGACAAAGTAAAATTTTGAATCAATTTAATATCATTTTTTATGCTGGGATTTTCTTATCTGATAAGACATTTTTTTCCACTTCTTTTTTTCTTTGAGCATTGCTTTCTTATTGCTTTTATTTTCAAATCTGAAAATTTCTCTTTCAAGTTTTTTATAGCTTTGAAATCGCTTGCTGTCAAATTCCCCTCTTTCTATTGCATCTTTGATTGCGCATCCCGGCTCGGTATCGTGCTCACAGTCAGAGAATCTGCATTGACCTAAATATTTTTCAATATCAGGAAATGCTTCGGAAAGTCCTTCGTTACCTTCCCAAAGCTGTAGTTCGCGCATTCCCGGAGTATCAATTATTGATCCGCCTTCTTTTAAAAAAATAAGCTCGCGGTGTGAAGTAGTATGCCGTCCCTTGTCTTTGTATAAACTAATATCACTTACTTCCATAATCGGTTCACCGCAGAGATTATTTATAATTGTAGATTTTCCGACCCCTGAAGAGCCAATCACCGCCACCGTCTTATTGCCGGCAAAATATTTTCTCAGTTCATTCATTCCGGTATTTTTTAATGCGCTGATTACATGAATATCATATTTACCTGAGATCTTTTTTACTTCTTCAAGTTTCTCATCCGCATTATCACAGAGATCTGATTTACTGAGTATCAATACCGGTGTTAATTTATTATCAATAATCAGTGAAACATATCTCTCAAGTCTTCTTAGATTTATGTCCTGATTTAAGGATGATATTATAAACACAATGTCAATATTCGACGCAAGTATCTGCTCTTCCAGTTTCAGACCCGCTGAATTTCTGGACAGCTTGCTTTTTCTTTTCATAACGGATTCTATAATAGCATTATCATAACCGTCAAACTTTCTCATCAATACCCAGTCTCCGACGGCTGGAAATTCATCCTTACTCTCCGCGTTGAAGTGAAATTTACCTGAAACTTCTCCGGTAATTTCCCTTTCGCCAACACTGATAAGATAATTATTTTTATTACTGATAATAATTCTTCCGGGTATAAGATTTTCTTCAAGACCTTTCATTTGATCTTCAAAAAATTCATTCCACCCGACCGGAACAAGATTTGTATAATTTGTCAAATTTATTATTTGATTTATAAATAATTTAAACTGTAAAACTTGTTAATGTAAAGAATCTATAACTCCGTTTACTTTAAGTGCGTTAAGTCGATTATTTGCCGGATAACTTTCATAACCGGAGTTATTATTCTTTAACTGTTATGAACCTGTATTAACATTTCAGCATTTCATTTTCTCTTTGTTCTCTGAGCTGTCTTGTATACAGACTGTAATAACTACCCTTTGCATGCATAAGCTGTTTGTGGCTTCCGTCTTCGATTATCTTGCCTTTTTTAATTACTATAATCCTGTCACAGTTTTTTATAGTTGATAACCTGTGAGCGATTATAATGGAAGTTCTGCCTTTTATCAGTTCATGAATTCCGTTCTGTATCTTGGCTTCCGCAAGCGTATCAATAGAAGAAGTAGCTTCATCCATTATAAAAATTCTCGGATCTGCCAGTATGGCTCTTGCAAAGGAGATCATCTGTTTCTCACCGAGCGAGAGTTTCTCACCGCCTTCCCCCGCTTCTTCATCAAGTCTGTTTATGAATTCATCTCCGCCTATCAGAAGCAGCGAATTTACTATCTCTGATTCGTCCGCATCGTCTCTTCCGTATTTTATATTTTCTCTGATTGTACCGGAAAACAAATGCGGTGTCTGAAGAACGACAGCGAGCTTATTTCTCAGACTAACTGTGGTTTTCTCTGTATAATCCTCTCCGTCAATTTTTATAACTCCGCCTGTAGGTTCATAAAATCTGCAGATCAGATTTATTATGGAAGATTTCCCGCCGCCTGTTTCACCTACAAGAGCAATGGATTCTCCGGCTTTGATCTTCAGATTTAAATTTTCCAGTACAGGTTTATTCTTTTCATAGAAAAATGAAACATTCTCAAATTCTATGTCACCGGATATTTCACTGAAATCAGTTGCATTTTCCCTGTCCTTAATGGTTGGCTGAGTATCAAGTAATGAAAAGATTCTTTCGCCTGCTGATATACTATTCTGTGCCTGTGAATAGAATCTGGATATGTCCAGAATAGGTTCATATATAAGTGTCGCGTATCCGAAAAAAGCAGCAAGCATACCTACGGAAATTTCAGCCGGGAAAGTTACTGCCATACTGCCTCCGTAAAAAATTATCAAAGCGGCTGCTACAGATCCGCCGAATATCACTAACGGCTGATACAGAGCAGAGTAGTATGCGGATTTATATGAAGAGATTCTCATCTTGTCGCTTAATGAATCAAATTCTTCCGTTGCCCTGCTCTCCTGAACCATGCTTTTGTTAACTTCAACACCGACTATGTGCTCATTGTAACTTGCCGTGATCTCACTGTTGAATCTTCTCGACTCTCTTGAATATTTAAGTATGAGTTTTCTTAACTTTACTGAGATCAGAGTTAAAACCGGTATAGTTAGTATTACGATCATTGCAAGCTTTACATTATAAATAAGCATTGCGGTAATACAGAAAATTATCATTCCGACTCCCCATACAAATTCAATGAATCCCCATGAGATAAGTTCTGTTACTTTGATAGTATCGGAAGTGATCCTCGACATCAGCCAGCCGACCGCAGATTTATCATAAAATGAGAAAGAAAGTTCCTGAAGTTTCTTAAATAAATCCTGTCTTATGTCAAACATAACATATTCCTGTATCTTACCTGCAAAATTTATGAACATAAATACTGATCCCGACAATGCTACTCCGAGAAAGAAAATTATTCCGCAGTAGTAAGTCAGCAGACTCAGATCAGGATTTCCGTTCACGCTTCCCGCAGACGGAGATCTATTATTTTCTATAGCAGGCACTATTGCATTATCGAGCAGACTCAGCCAAATCAGAGGAAAAATCGCCTCTACTGCGGCTACACCAAGTACAAAAACTACAAACCCCGCCAGCCATTTTCTGTATCTTAAGCTGTAAGTAAAAAGTCTTTTCAGAAACGGATAAAGACTTCCATCGTTACTGAATTTTGTTTCATTTAGCTTACTCATAAATTTCTGTAAGTATAATTTTTAATAATAAATTTTAATAATAATTTTTTAAATCAGAAAATGAAAAATCTTCTCTTGAATTTTTTTTATCTAATTTTCTTCAGATACTGTCTCAGCATCGATCTCTTCTTCTATTGAAACCTGTATGTCCAGTATCTTTTTATAAAAGCCGTTATTTTTTATAAGCTCTTCATGAGTACCTTCCTCAAGTATCCTGCCTTTATCAAGCACAATTATTCTGTCACAATCCTGAATGGAAGTGATCCTGTGCGCTATAATAAAAGTGGTTTTATCTTTCATTAATTTCCTGAGCTTCCGCTGAATTTCAAATTCAGTTTCCGAATCAATTGCTGAAGTGGAATCATCCAGTATCAGAATATCCGGATCTTTCAGCAGAGTTCTCGCAATTGTTACTCTCTGCTTCTGACCACCTGAAAGCGTTACTCCTTTTTCACCGACAATAGTCTCATAAGATTCCGGAAACACCTCAGTAATAATATCATGGATTCTTGCAGCGCTTGCTGCTTCCACTACTTCATCAATATGCGAATCCGGTTTTGCATATGCTATATTGTCTTTAATAGTCGTAGAAAAAAGAAACGGCTTCTGCAATACAACACCGAATCTGCTGCGCAGATATTCTTTTGAATACTTTTCCGTCTCTACACCGTCTATCAGTATCTTTCCTGAATCCGGATCAAAAAATCTGAGCATAAGAGAAATTATAGTCGTCTTACCTGCACCGGTAGGTCCGAGCAGCGCGATTTTTTCACCGGCTTTTACTTTAAAGCTTATATTATTCAGGACTCTTTTCTTTTCACTGCCTTCATAGTTAAATGAAACATTCCTGAATTCTATTTCACCTTTTAATTTTTCATCTGAAAAATTACTGCCTTCATAATTTTCCTGCTCAGTTTCAAGTATAGAAAACAATCTGTTAATTGCAACTGTCGCCATTCCCATATCGCTTACTAGCTGTCCGAGTCTTCGCATCGGCCAAGTGACTAACATTGAATAAGCGTAGAACGCCGTGTATTCACCTACTGTAAGCTGATTATTAAGAGCAAGATATCCTCCGTAAAAAATTGAAACAGCAATCTGTGTATGTATCAGAAAATCCGCTGAGGGCCAGAATATTCTGTGCAGAGAATTCAGTTTCAGTCCCCACTTCCTTTTTTCAATATTCTGAGCTGTGAATTTATCAATTTCGAATTTCTCTTTTGCAAACGCTTTCACTACTCTGATGCCGGAAAGATTTTCCTGAACAATTACTGAAAGCTTATCCTGCCTTATTTCATGTTCTGCCCAGATCTGACTTTCCTTTTTGAAAAAAAGCAAAGTGCCGATCAAAATTACAGGTACCAGAAAAATAGCTATGAAAGCATATCCAACATTTATAGAAAGCATCATAATAAAAGCGCCGGAAAAAAGAGCAAGCATTCTTATAACTTCCACTACCTGCGTCGCAGCAAATTTTCTTACTGTCTCGACATCTCCTGTGCATCTCTGTACAAGTTCGCCCGTCGGAGTCCTGGAATGATATGCCAGCGGCAGCGCCTGAATATGCGAGAACAATCTCAGTCTGAGATTTTTTGTCGCCTTTTCTGTCGATGAAGCGGTAATTGCGCTTGATGAAAATGAGAACATCCCTCTCAATAATGATATGATAAGAAATATTATTCCAAGAGACACGAGTATCAGTTCAGGATTATCAATTTTAAATTCAGGCAGGACCGAATATAAAAAAACCGTGATCTTATCATCCGGCACGTATGCCACTTTTCCGCCTGTCTGAAAAAATACAATGACTTTATCAATTGTCATCTGAAGCACTTTGGGTTCGAACATTCTGATAAAAGTAGCGAGTATAAGCAGTACTCCTGAAAGCACATAATACCACTTCCATCTGCCGAGTATCTGAAAAAGTCTTTTAATATTATTCATTTTAATAAAATCTGAAATTTATTTTTTGATTTAGTGAAAAAAAAACCGCGAATACTTTTGGTATCCGCGGTTATTAAAATCTCTGAAAGATTCGGAGGTTATTCTTTTCTCCTCCGGTTGAACCACGGACTTTCCGGTGAATCCACAAAATTGAATACGGGTGCAATCATTCCCATAACTGATATGTATAATTTAATATTCAACATTGTTTTATTTATTAGACACCTTTCTGATTTGATTTATAAATTCCGTGATTAAGGTTTACAAAAATACGAATGATGATTTTAAAAAGCAACCTTTCGGCATAAAATATTTTCCGTCATAAAAAACTGAATACCAACAGATGCAAAAAAATGATAAGACAGAAATGTTCATTCAGATTTTTTGGATAAATTAGTTCAATACTCCGTTGAAAAATTAAATTAAAAATTCTAAATTAAACTATACAAACATTTCTGGAAAATAATATCCAACTTTATTAATTTAATCATTTAAATCATGAAAAAACTATTTTTACTTTTAGTTATTTTTGCAGTCGCGGGAATAAGTAATAACTCTTTCGCTCAATTGACAGGGACAAAGGCAATTCCGGGTGATTATGCCACCATAAAAGAAGCAATTGATACTCTTAATGCACAGGGAGTCGGCTCAGGAGGAGTAATATTCAATGTTGCAGCCGGTCACACTGAAACTGCATCGAATATTGTGATTTCAATTCCAACCAATCCTCCGACAGCTTCAAATCCTGTAGTGTTTCAGAAAAGCGGAGCCGGAGTAAATCCGCTTATCACCGCTGCGCCGGGTATCTCGACGTCATTTGACGGGATTATAAAATTTTCCGGAGCTGACTATATTACTTTTGATGCAATAGATCTTCTTGACCCGAATACAAATACCGGGGATGGAGTTGTGGAATGGGGTTATGCCTTACTTAGAGCATCCACTACAAACGGCTCACAAAACAATGTTATTAAAAATTGCGTCATAACTCTTCAGAAGATCAGTTCACTCTCTATCGGAATTTATATTGCTAACAGGGACATTAACGGAGCAACCGTAGTACCGGCTGACCTTGACGGACAGAATAGTTACAATAAATTATATGGCAATACTATTTCAAATGTTTATAAAGGAATAGTAGTGATATCCGCATCCACAACCCGTGACATTGACAATGAGATAGGAGTTCTGGGTGAATCTCCAAACAGCATAACAAACTGGGGCGGAAGCACAATAGCCGCCGAAGGTATCCGCTGCGAAGGTCAGATTAATGTAAAAATAATTAACAATGTGATTAACGGCGGTAACGGCACTGCTAATGCAGTTGTCGGAATTATCGCTACATTATTCGGCACAACAGCTCTTGCTCCGAATTATGAGATCAGCCACAATACAGTTACCGTTAATTCAAATCAGTCTTCAAGCGCTACATACGGAATCAGAGCATTGGCAACAGGTGATACTATAAGAATGAATAATAATATAGTTGAGAACTGTGTTACAAATTATACCGGTACAGCTACATTCAACGCAATGGTTCATGACGGTGTCGGGGTATCGGATGCTGCATATATTTCAAACAATATAGTAAGAAATAATTCTCATACAGGAACAGGAACGGCTACATTATTAGGGTGTTCATCTGATATTAACTATTTAGAAATGCGATCAAATGAAGTTTACGGGAATACACGCACAAGTATTTCAGGAACTATGAATTGCCTGCAGGCGGCAGCAGCTGTTACAATGTACTGTGATTCAAACCTGGTATATAATAATTCTATGCCAAACACTTCCGGAACCACAGCTTCAAATCTTTACGGTTACATTAACTCAGACAGTCCCGGTAATGAAAATGTTACCAATAATACAATTTATAACTTAACAGTAGGCGGATCAAACACGGCAGCAGGCTCTCTGACAATCGGCATTAGATCTAACGCAGCAGCAACTACAGTAAAGAATATTTACGGAAACACAATTTACGGACTAAGCGCAGTCAGCGGTACGTCAACAACAGGCGGAGTTTTTGGAATTTACAGCTCTTTGTCTGCGTCCGCCAAGATCCATTCCAATAAAATTTACAACATCACAAATAACGGCGCAAATTCGTTAGCAGGAGGATGCTGGGTTTCTTCAGGTTCAGGAATTGAAGTTTATAATAATTTTATATCCGAAATTAAAGCGCCGAATTCAACCAATGCAAACGGCGTTATCGGCATTAATATTACCAGCACAACTGCAAACAGTTCAATTGGTTTATATTTTAATACTGTTTATCTAACTGCATCAGGCGGTTCAACGTTCGGATCATCAGCTTTGTCTGTAACATCAAGCGCTACGGCTACTACAGCAGCACTCACTATGAAAAACAATATTCTTATAAATCATTCAACGCCCGGCAGCACAAGCGGACTTGCAGTTGTTTATAGAAGGAGTACATCCAGTTTTGCGAATTTAACATTAACAACTGATTTTGGAATGTTTGCAACGAGCGCTCCTGCGTCAAACAGATTAATTTTTTCAGACGGAACAAATTCAGATCAGAATATTAATGATTATAAAACAAGAGTAAGCCCGAGAGAAGCAAATGCTACTACAGGAACAGTAAATTTTGTTAACCCATCTACCGGAGATTTACATTTAACCGGAGCTTCAATCGGAGACTTAAATCTTGTTGGTACACCAGTAGCCGGTATAACAACAGATATAGACGAAAATACGAGAGACGCAAATTATCCATATAAAGGAGCTGATGAATCAACAGCATTTACATTACCGACTCTTAATCTGACTTTAGGACTGGAGGCAATCTCACCGGTTCAGGATACTGTTACAGTTTCTATACGGTCCGTAACTCCGCCATATAATTCAATCGGCAGCGACAAAAAATATCTTGATGCAAACGGAAATGCGTCATTCAATTTTCTAAACGCACAGAACGGAGTAAGTTATTTTATTGTAGTAAATCACAGAAATTCGATTCAGACGTGGAGTAAATCAGGCGGCGAACAGTTTTCCGGAGGAGTTCTGAATTATGATTTCACATCAGCTGCATCACAGGCATTCGGTAACAACATGGTGCTTGTATCAGGTGATTACAGAAATTATACAGGTGACGTAAATCAGGATGAAGTAGTTGATTTGGCTGATGTTGCTATTATTGACAATGACGCTTTCAATTTTGCAACGGGATACATTCTTTCTGATCTTAACTATGATCTCTTAACTGATTTAACTGACCTGACTTACGCTGATAACAATGCGTTTGGATTTGTTCAGGTTGCAAAGCCGTAGTTTAATTTTTTTTCAGTCCCTGCATTGTATGTATGCAGGGACTGTTAAATTTTTAAATTCAATTTTTCAATTAATTATTTAAACACCGGCAATAATACTAATTTTTTTCAATCAATTTAATTAAGACAAATCATGAAAACTATCTTAACAGCAGTTGTTTTTATTTTTATTTTTTCTACAGGATTTATAAATGGTCAGACTGATGACACAAAAGGAAAATCTGATTCCAAGTCCAAGAACAGTACGAATGATATTATTAACAGTCTTGGCAAACAGGCAGGTATCAACAGTCTGATGGGACAGTTTGTAAAAGGAATAAATACCAGTTCATTTACCGGAGGTAAATCAGGTAAAAACGATATTTTGAGCATGCTGTCGGGAGTAGATGCAACAGATTACATTAAGTATGCTTCAATTGCAGGGTCACTTGCCGGAGCATTAAAGGGAACATCATTTCTTCCTGACTGGGCAAATCAGAAGGACGGAATTTTGGATCAGCTCCAAAATGCAGGATCAATCGCAGATGTAGCTGGCGGAGTATTGGGTTTGTCAAATATGTTAAATCCATCTTCATTTTCGAAAGGATTTAAAAAGAACAAAAGTTCATGGACAAGCGCATTAGGAATATTATCTATGATCAAATAATTTTATTTACAAAAAAGTATAAAAAAATCCTCCCGAATTTTTTTCAGGAGGATTTTTTTTTCAGGAACTTGAAGAATTAAAAATATGATAACATTAATCCGGATAAAACTCATTATAAATTCTTTTAATATTTCCGTTCAGTAATTTACCATTATTTATATTTTCAATCAGATAATCTCTGAAAATATATTTTTCAGAATTGTAATTATCTTCTTTCATAATATTGTAAAGAGCAACAGCAAATACATGCATCCCGTCATCATTCTCCTTCCATCTTTTGCGCGGGTCTCTTTCAATATTCAGCTTTTCATTTATAATCTGATCGAGCGCCTGGACGCAGTCTTCTTCAATAAAACCTTCGAATGAATTATACCCGAAAGACGGATCGTGATTTAAAACTTTATCCATCAGAAATTCATCACTTTTAAGAAGTTCTAATTTTTCAATAAGAAGCGAGTCATTTTTAAGATCAAAAGGCGGATGCATCATTTCATGTGAAGCGGTTCGGATGAGAATTTCAAACGGCCATGCAATATCCGTAAGAAAACGGGTGCCTGTAATTTTAATTCCGTGCGGCCGGGAATAATACAGCATATAAACGGTAATTGTATCCGAACTAAGTTTCCGGCCAAGATGCTCTTCAGTTATTCCGATGATATTATATCTGTCTAATTTTTTACGAACAGAATTAATAGTGTCGGAAATTCTGCTGTTTATATTTTCATTCCAGTATTTTTCAAATTCAATTTTATCCAGCCAGCTGAAGACAGTTAAGAGATCACCTTTCAGAGATTCAAAATCTGACCAGCTATCATCCGAATAATAAGGTGACTTTTGAAAATTGGATTTCAGTTCAGAAAGATCTTGCGTTGCATTACTCATTTCAATCAGAGTTTCAGAATCCACCGCAGAATAATAAAGGCATAGCCAGGCGGAAACAATGTTACCGTTATCTTCTTTAATAACTTTTTTAAGATTTGCCAAAGAAGCAGATACTTCAGGATCCAGTCTGTCTTTAAATTTATTATATTCATCCTGATAATAGGTCAAATAAAATTCATCTCCCGTCATGATATTTACAAAGCACAGAGCGTCATACTTGAATGATGGATGGATTTCCCATTTAGTGGAATCGGAATATGTCATAGAAAACAATAAGTTATTGTAAAAGAAAAAAATTATGGCGATAAATATTTTCATAAACCAATGAATTTATAGCGAAGATAATAAAAACCATAAAATTATTAAAACCAGACTTTAGATTTCAGACTTATTTTCGGGAAAATTATTGAAAAATATATATTTCGATATAATTCTGTAGGATGCGGGATTATCCTTGGATTTAACTCAGATAAAAATTCTCAGATTAAGTTATTGGATTTTTTTTCAACAGCTTTTTTATAAAGCTCCATATATTCTTTAGCTGAATGTTTCCATGAAAAATCAATTTTCATACCTCTCTGCATAATTTTTTCCCAGGTATTTTTATCTCCGAATACTTCCACAGCTCTTAAGATAGCAGTGTACAAAGCTGCCGGAGACTGTTCATCAAATGAAAAACCGTTTCCGTTTAATTCATCCTTATGAAAATCAATAACTGTATCTGCAAGCCCACCGGTATTTCTAACAATAGGGACAGTACCGTAATTGAGACTGTACATTTGATTCAGACCACAGGGTTCATAAATGGAAGGCATTAAAAACATATCACTTCCAGCGGTTATATAGTGCGCGAGTTTATTATTATATCCGATGTAAGTATTTACTTTATGAGGGAAACTCATAGCAAGCTGTTCAAAAAACTTTTCAGATTTTTCATCGCCGCTTCCTAAAACTATAAGCTGCAACGGCAGCTGCATTAGTTCATTTATCACGGGAAACAATAGTTCGAAACCTTTCTGTCCGGCAAATCGTGAAATAATTCCAATTACAGGAACGTTTTCATCATACACCAGCTCAGCTTCACGGAGAAGTTCTTTTTTACAGATTATTTTATTGGATGTGTCTTTTGCGTTATAATTTGCAGGAATGAATTTATCTATTTTAGGATTCCAGATATTAGTATCTATTCCGTTTAACACACCGTAGATATCATCTTTTCTTATTTGGAGGACAGATTCCATCCCGGCTCCGTATTCCGGAGTGCGGATTTCCATTGCATAAGTTTTACTGACTGTGGAAATAATTTCAGAATAGAGGATCCCGGCTTTCATAAAACAGAATGAACCATTAAGTTCTAACGGACCGCAGTTATAAAAATCATTATATGAAAGTCCGGCGCTGAAAACAGATTTTTCGGAGAACCTGCCCTGATATCCGATATTGTGTACAGAAAAAAGAACTGATGTATTATCGAAAAGCTTGTCCCATTTATAAATGGTGTTAAGAAAAACAGGTATGAGACCAGTCTGCCAGTCATTGCAATGAATAACATCCGGCGCCCATTTTAATCTTTGAAGTATTTCTATCACGGCTTTCTGAAAGAGAATAAATCTTTCATCTTCATCGGGATCATTTGTATAGGGCATATCTCTGTGAAAATATTCCGGACAGTCAGCAAAATACACATCTATTTCTGTATCGGGAAGTTTGGATGTGAAGATTCTGAATTTAATTTCTTTGTCACCAATTGCAACAGGAATATCACCGAACTCTTCCATGCAAACAATATTATATTGAAGAGTTTTAATTCCTTTGTACAAAGGAAGAATTATTTTAACATCATTCTTAACCTTTTTCTTACCGCCGGTTTTCATACGGGAAATTTCTTTTGGAAGCGAGCCAACTACATCCCCCAGACCGCCGGTCTTTACAAAAGGAAAACATTCCGAAGCAGCAAAACAGATCTTCAAATATCTTTTTTAATTTTATATAAATTGTAAACTAAAGATGTAAATTGTTACGGTTTAAATTCAGGATCCCTAAATATTGGATACTATCAGAATTTTGTTTCAATAATATACGGGACCATTTTTCTCCAGGTAGGCCAGTCATGCGGAACGTCCAATCCCCATAATTCAAGATCATGCGGAACATTTTTTCTGTTAAGGATTTCAGATATTCTGACTGAAGCTTCGGGATTTTCATAATTTCCCTGTCCGGTAAGTATGTGGATATGCTCACTTTTTCTCATTTCATTCAGAATATTTTCATCATTAAGATTAGGAAGATAATGCATAGGAGAGTTGAAGTAGCAAGTCTGATCGAAATAACCTTTGGAATAATCACTCAGATCATATGAACCGCTCATAGCAATTGTTCCTGCAAAAAGATCAGGTCTTCTGAAAAAGAGATTAGCGCAGTGCAGAGCTCCAAGTGAAGCGCCGCAAGTAATAACGGGAACTTCACCGTTACAGTCTTCAAAGATAAACGGGACAACTTCATCGGTAACATAATCATTAAACTGCTGATGTCTTACGGCTTTATCGTAAGGATTCATTTTATCGTTCAGCCAGCTTTCATTATTTATACTGTTAATGGAATAGACCTTAACTTTACCTGAATTAATATATGGTTCAATAGTATCAATTAATTGAAATCTTTCATATTCGAGGAAATCAGCTGCAGCAGTAGGAAAAAGCAGTAATGCAAAACCGTAATCACCATATTTTACAATGTCCATTTCCTTATTAAGACTAGGGCTGTAATGTTTTGAAATTTCTCTTTTCATTTATAGTTTTATTATTTAATTATATAAGAAGTGAATTTTTTAATCTGCAAGTTAATCAAATTAAAAATAAATTATAAGTCGGTTTTAATAACCGGCGGCAGGAAAAATTTAATGTTACAGCAGATAAATTTTTATCTAAATGATGTTAATAAATGAATTGAATTGAAAAGAATTGAATTGAAAAGAAATTTTCCTGCATTTTAAATTCCCGATCAGATATTTTGAATGAGATTAGGTTAAAGCGCCGATAAACCGCTTAAGCGGTTTACCGGCGCTGAACGGAATACAATTCCGTTCTACATACATTTTATAAATTATATAACCCTTTCCCTAAAACGGCAGATCATTATCCGAATCACTTCCGCCGCCCATATCCCCGCTGCTCTCTGCAACCTGATCTCGCTTTCCGTTTCCTCCGCCTTCAGCCTTCTGTATCCTCCATGCATTAAGACTTGTAAAATATGTTGTCTCGCCGGACTGGTTTGTCCACGGTCTTCCTGTCAGATCGAACTGAATGTTGATCATATCTCCCTTACTGAATCCGTCGAGATAATCGCAGTTATTCTGCGTCAGCTGGAATTTTATATACTGCGGATATTCCGGGTTTGTAACATACTCCACTACAAACTCTCTCTTTTTGAATTTGTCAGTTACTTGTTTTGTCTCATAGATCTCAAACAGCTTTCCTGATATCTCCATGATTTTTTATTGTTTAAAATTTTAAAAAAAATAAAACCGGATGATTTTTTATTCCGGTTTTTTCAAATTAATTTTATCCTTCTAAACTGACAAGTCAATATATTAATCTGTTTAAACTATTTGTAAAAAAAGAAGCAGAAAAAATCTGTATCTTTAATCAACATGATTTCCTTTTAATTACCTCTGTTTGTTATTTTTTTTCTCTGAGCTATTATTTTTATCATTTCCGATTTTGTTCTCAAAATAATCATATGATTCATCCAGGTCCTCTGAGACTCTTTTCATATATCTGATCCTGCTTTCTGATTCTTTTAAATACATATCAGCAACTCCACGCTTCGTTTTATTGAAAACTAATTTGTTATTTATTGAAATAGAATCTGCAATCTTATCAACATCATGATCAGTGCCGATATATGTAAATGTCCAGTTGTTCTCTTTCAATTCCTCTATCAGTTTCTTAATCTGACTTCCGCTGAATTCTTTCGAAGCGTTTTCAAGACCGTCAGTAAGGATTGTAACAAGTACGTTGTAATTATTTTTATCCTGAAGGAAATATTTCAGTTCGGTAATTGAATTACCCATTGCATCAAACAAAGGTGTCGCTGCATTCGGACTGTAATTTTTTTCATCTATAACAGACATTTTTTTAATCTCTGATTTGTCACAGATTTTTTTTACGCCAACGGAGTTAAATGAAATAAATGTTACGAATTGATCCAGGTTCGGAAATTCTTTACCGGAATTTTTTACATTCTGTATAACTTCATTCAGCCCTGAGACTATCACATTTTTAATAGACTCCATTGAACCGCTCTCATCGAGTATGATGAGATTGTAAATTTTTTTGCTTTCCATAGTTGCATAAGTTTTTAATTAATAAATAATATTTATCTGCCGCTGAATTTTAGAAATTCATCGTATATTTCTTTTTTCAAATTCCGGTCAATATTCGATTCAAAACAAAGCCAAATAATGTAGTTAATATCTGATCTGAATACTTCATTAAGCGCTTGACCTTTATACTTTCCGAAGTTCAGGATTTTTCTCCCTCTTGCATCCCTGTTAATGTATGAGTCGCGTATATTTTCGAACTGGACTGAAACATGTATTTTTAAATCTACATAAAAAAGTTCTGCGCCTGTCATTAACCTTGTATTAAATCTTCTTTCTTTTCCGACTCCAATCCCTTTAAAAGTTTCAGATGATGTTTCCGAAAGTTTATTCAGATACATTGTAGTTAATTCTTTTATCTCTTCTTCAGAAGGTAATACATCGCTATTCTGAATTGTTAGAAAATCCACTCCCACGCTTCCTAACAGTTTGGGAAAACATTCTTCAAATATTTCAGTACTGTTGAATATTTCAATGCAGAATATTTTTTTGCCGAAAAATACTGCCATTCCGTTTGAACCCTTTTTTACTCTGAAGTGATTCATTGTTTCATCTATTTCTCCTCGCTTTCTGCTTAACAGTTCGGAAAGGTCAGATGTACTTGATTTCATTTTGAGTATTTCCTCATATTCATTTACTTCGTTCCAGACTCTTGACTGATTTGCTGAATGTCTGCCATCTGTACGAAGATTATAAAGAATATCCTTAGATTTATTTCTTCTCATGTTTGTCGGGAAATAAAAATCAGTACCGGTAAATTCTCTTGTTTTAAATTTCCACCTGCCGGCTTCCACACAGCTTACCGGAATATCCGTTTCCGAATCAGGAGCTATTAATGCCGACGTATTGATAACTCTGTTTTGCTTTGCTCCTGTGAGAATGTCTCCGTCCGAAATAAAAACATAAAATTCCGATTTGTTGATCAGTCTGATCTTATTTACTTCTCCATTTACATTTGTTTCACTGATTTCAACATATTTATCTCTCAAAGCGGCGTTGAGTGAGATGTAACTGAAAGTATCAGCATAATCAGTTTTGAACTGCAATATGCTTACACTGCCTTGCCTTTGTATATCATATTCCGAATTTTTCATTTAACTCCTTTCTTTTTAAATATTAATATAGTTATAGTTTTAGGACAATTAAATTCCCGCAATGTTTTCGAAATGTTTTGGAACTACATGCCTTTAATAATATATACAGTTATTTGTTTGAAATTTGGTGAAAATAAATTTTTATTTTTCAGTGAATTCAATTTTTTACAAACTATGTCTATATTACCGGCTGAATTTTCAACATCTTAATTTCATAAATTGGCAGTAGTAAGCGTCTGACCTGATTTATTGCAAACTTCAGAAGTTGTTAGTTTATTTGCTTAATCAAATTATGACAATGAATATTAAGGAAATCGCTGTCGCTTTTTCAAACGGAAAGTTCGAATCAGTCTATCCGGATCTGTCCGAAAACATAATCTGGAATATTGCAGGCGAAAGAATTTTATCCGGAAAGGCTGAGGTAATCGAATATTGTAACGGAGTTGCAGAATATTTCAAATCCGTAACAACGAATTTTACGACTTATAATGTAATAGTTAGTGAGGATAGAGTTTCAATTAACGGCGGAGCGGAATTTATCCGTGAGGGGAAAATTATATCAGCGGTTGAATCATGTGATGTATATGAATTTGATAATAATGGTAAGTTACTGAAAGTAACTTCATATTGTATTCATTTAAAAATATAAAATTATTCTTTCCTGTTAAACAATATCCTTGTTTTAAAAAAATTACTGATAAAATTTTATCAGCTTATCTAAATCCTGATCAGAAATATTTTTAAAGATATTTTTGAAATTTAAATCATAATGATTTTCATCTTCTCTGAATTTTACCGGACTTATACTTGAATAAATGATATTATCTTCTGAGACTATGTCATAACTATCTTCTACAGCTGTTTTTAATTTACTGCTTTTCTGGTAACAGATTTCGTTTGGTAAATCATAATTATTCTCAATCCACTTTTTCATTGACTTTCTCTGTATCTTTCTGAATATATCCCATCCCTTAGCGTTTGAAACACCTATAATCCTTGATGCTTCGGCTATCAGCTTTATATCTGTCTGTTCACATACCTGATAAAGAATTTCAAAAAAATTTTTTTCTTCGTCTGAAAACGAATCTTTAACTGATTCAATGAATTCTTTTGAGATCCGGTTTTTCTCAAAATTTTCGTAATCATCTCCGTCAGCATTTCTAAAAATTTCATCTTCATCAATTATCAGCAGAAAATAATTTGCTTTTATAGTTTTCTGAAAATTGATTAAGCGCCTCTTGAAAATAACTTTACAGAAAGACTCAAAATTTCCCCTGTCTTCGATAAAATCCTGAATGGCTTTTACTATTGCATCGTTGGCGATCTCTTCTACATCTTCGTAAGGTATATTAAATTTTCTGCCGTAAAGAAGAAGTGATTTCCTGAACCTCAGAAATTCGCTGTTATTTTTTAAAATATCATGCTTCAATTCTGAATACAAAATTAATTAGTTATTAAAATCAGTCCCTGATTTCTGCAAAATCAATATCATCTAAATCGTCAGTAATTATTTCCTCTTCTTCGGTTTTAACAGCCAGCTTTCTCGACAAGAATGAATACATAGCCGGTACAATAAAAAGCGTCAGAAAGGTAGCGAACAATAATCCGCCTACGACTGCTATACCAAGTGAAGTCCTGCTGCCCGCTCCGGCGCCGGCTGCTATTGGTAATATTCCGAGTATTGTAGTAAGACTTGTCATTACTATCGGTCTGAATCTTGCAACTGCAGCGTCTTTAACTGCATCAATTACACTAAGACCTGTTTCCTTCCGTTGATTTGCAAACTCAACTATAAGTATTGCATTCTTTGTTACAAGTCCGATAAGCATGATAATCCCGATCTGGGAAAAAATATTCAGAGTCATATCAAAAAGCCATAAAGAGATCAGCGCTCCGGTAAGAGCAAGCGGCACAGTAAGGAGTATTATAAAAGGATCTATAAAACTTTCAAACTGAGCTGACAAAACCAGATAAATCAGTATCAAAGCGAATATAAAAGTAAAAAGAAGACTTGAAGAACTCTCCGCAAAATCCTTTGACTCACCTGCCAGAGATGTTGTAAATGTGTTTTCAAGAATGCCGTCTGTAATTCTGTCCATTTCTTCAATCGCCTCTCCAAGCGCAACTCCCGGAGCCAGTCCTCCGCTTATAGTCGCAGAAACATATCTGTTGTATCTCAGTCTTGTAGTGGGACTTATGTTTTCCTCAACTTTTACAAGATTATCAAGCTGAACAAGTTCACCTTTATAATTTCTGATAAACAAATAATTCAGATCATAAGGGTCATCTCTGTATTTTCTGTCAAGCTGTGCGATCACCTGATACTGCTTTCCGTTTTTAACGAAGTAACTTATCTGCTGCCCGCCCATTGCCGTCTGCAGAGTTCTTGCAATGTCCCTGATAGATACGCCTACAGTAGAAGCTTTCTCTCTGTCAATACTGATCACTAATTCCGGCTTATTGACTTTAATATCTGCATCTACAAACTGAAGTTTCGGACTTTTTCTTGCTTCATCGAGAACTTTAGGAAGAGCTTCCATAAGCTTGTCAAAATTCGGTGCCTGTATTACATACTGCAGCGGCTGTCTTCCGAATCTCGATCCGATTGTAGGCGGCTGAGTCGGAAATCCTCTGATACCGGTAAACGTATTCAGATCTCTGCTGAGACTTCTGAAAATTTCCTGCTGAGTTCTTTTTCTTTCATCAGGAGGTTTTAAATATAAATTAATTATTCCGGAATTTGTAGCTCCGGGTGACTGAAAACTCGGTGCGATTATTGTGATAGGACTTTCAGCTTCGGGTATTGAGTCTATTACATACTGAGTTAGTTCGTCCAGATATTTTTCAGTGTATTCAAATGTAGATCCTTCGGGTCCAAGCGCTTGTATCCGGAGATTTGATCTGTCTTCAAGAGGTGCGAGCTCTGTCTGTAAATTTGAGTTCAGAATATAAATTAAACCTACCATTAAAAGAATTATTACAATAGCCAGCCATCTTACTTTCATAAAACCGAAAAGCATTTTCCTGTAAACTTCTGTCATCCATAAAAAGAAAGGTTCAGTAGCATTATAGAAACGGTTGGATTTGTTGTGTTTCTTCAGAATTCGTGAAGAGAGCATTGGCGTAAGAGTAAGAGCGACAAATGAAGAGACAATTACAGTGAAAGCGATTACTACTCCGAATTCTCTGAATAATCTTCCGGTAATTCCGTCAAGGAAAAGTATGGGAAGAAATACCGCCGCTAAAGATGCAGTTGTGGAAATTACGGCAAAGTAAATTTCCTTTGAACCTTTTCGCGCCGCTACAATCGGGTTCATACCTTCTTCAATTTTCGAATAAATATTTTCAAGCACAACTATAGCGTCATCCACCACCAGTCCTATTGCAAGTATAATAGCTACAAGCGTTAAAACATTAATTGAAAATCCTGCAAGATACATTATGAAAAAACCGGATATGATTGAAACCGGGATTGCAATAACAGGCACAAGAGTGGATCTCCAGTCCCTTAAAAAAATAAAAATCACAAACAATACGAGAATAAACGCCACAATAATTGTTTCCTCAACTTCACTAATAGTTGACCTTACAAATGTGGAAAAATCAAAACCTACTTCAAGAGCAAACTCCGGCGGGATTTCTTTCTTTAATATTTCAAATCTCTTATTAAATTCGTCAGATATGGAAATTATATTTGCACCAGGTATTGCAGTTACTGAAATTCCTATTCCGTTGATTCCGCCTTTTTTCACGGCTGTCCGCTCGTTTTCCGCTCCTAATACTGCATATCCCACATCTTTCAGTTTAATTGCTTTACTGCCGTCCTGAAATATCACAAGCTCGTTAAATTCATTTATATCCTTAAGTCTGCCAAGTGTTCTTATAGACAATTCAGTATTGTCTCCTTCGACTCTTCCTGAAGGCAGTTCTACATTTTCTCTTTCGAGCGCTGTTTGTATATCAAGCGGCGTGAGTTTATAAGCAGCTAATCTTTGCGGGTCAAGCCATAATCTCATTGAATATTTTTTCTCTCCGAATATATTTACTCCGCTGACTCCTTCAATAGTTTGAATTCTTTCTTTGATTACATTAGTTGCATAATCACTTACTTCGAGAATGTTTTTGGTATCGCTCGTCAGAAACATAAAAATTATCGGAGTAGCATCTGCATCAGCTTTCTGAACTATAGGATTGTCAATATCACCAGGTAAATTTCTCTGCGCTCTGGATACCCTGTCTCTCACGTCATTTGCAGCATCTTCAAGATTTCTGCTTAATTCAAACTCAAGCGTTATCCTGCTCGACTGCTCGCGGCTTTCGGAAGTTAATGTCTTTATTCCTTCAATTCCGTTAAGCGACTGCTCCAGAGGTTCGGTGATCTGCGATTCTATAACATCAGAATTAGCGCCGGGATATATTGTCGTTACATTTACTATCGGAGGGTCAACGCTCGGATATTCCCGTACTTCCAGATAAAATAATGAAACAAGTCCGAATATTACAATAATAAGCGACATTACTATTGCAAGTACCGGCCGGTTTATTGAAGTATTTGATAAAGACATTTAATATAAGTTAAAAATTTTTAACTGGTTTACTCAGAATACATTTTATCTATGATTACTGGTGAACCGTCTTTTAATCTGAGAATGTTTGTAGTAAGTATTGTATCTCCGGGATTAAGACCGGATACTATCTGAACTTTTGATTCTGTCCTCATTCCTGCAGATACATCAATCAGTTTTGCTTTTCCGTTTTTTATAACAAATACATCATGACCTTTTAGCTTTGGTATAAGCGCCTGCGTCGGTATTAATATTGCATCTTTAACGCTGATGAGATTCAGATTCACATTTGCAAAAGTGCCCGGGATTAATTTCCTTCCGGGATTCTGACTGACCGCTCTGACTGTCAGTGATCTTGTGCTGCCGTCAAGAGTCGGTTCGAATGCCGTTATGAGTCCTTTAAATTCATCACTTAATCCTTCTACAGTAAAAGAAATAGTTTCACCTTTTCTGAATGCAGTTATATATTTCTCCGGAACTGAAAAATCCAGTTTTACTTTTCCGATATCCTGTATGCTCGCTAATACAATATTAGGAGTGACATAACTTCCGTTGCTTACATTTCTGAATCCTATTATTCCGGAAAAAGGTGCTCTGATGTTTGTTTTGTCGATTTGAATTTCCAGTATCTCCAGCTCTGCATTTATTGCATCAAACTCATTCTGAATAACATCATATTCTTCCCTTGTCGAAAGATTCTTTTCAAACAATTCTTTTGTCCTGTTTAGTTTTATTTCTGTCAGCTCTGACTGTATAATGAGTTTATTCATCTGCGCCTGAAGATCAGAATCATCAAGTTTAAACAGCAGCTTGCCTTTGGGAACATATGTGCCTTCTTTAAAATATATTCCAGATATTTTTTTTGAAAGCTCGCTGCGCAATTCCACTTCCTCATTAGCTACAATAGAACCTGATACTCTTATTGAGTTATCAAGCTCTTCGGCATTTACGACAAAACCGTTTGCCGGAAGAGGCATGTTCTTTGAATCCGGACCTGATTTCTGCACATTATCAGTCTTGCTGCCGGACAGTAGCTTAGGCAGCAGAAATGCCGCCGCAATGACAACTAATATAAAACTGATTAAAATGTATTTGATTTTTTTACTCAAGGAAATATTGTAAGATTTTTGTAATTATACTTCTTTATATAATTAATTTAAATGTAATATTCTGAATGATTGATTCATCAATTGCTTTGCTGTCCAGAAAATTTTTAAATAAGAAAATTTTCGTCAAACTTATATTATTATTGCAGTATTATCAATCTGTTTAGAAGACCCGCCTTTGAAAAATTGCCTAAAGAATTCATGAGCAATTGCGTCAGTAAAATTTCCCTGCTTGAGAAATTTGCGAAACAAATTTTGAGTTGGAAATTTTTTAGCAATTGGGAAAATTAATTCCGGCAATATTTCATTAGCGGAGATTTTTCTTTGGTACTCTCTTTTGATCTGTCAAAAGTAAGTACTGTAAATGCGATTCAACTTTAATATTAAAACTAAACGTTTTTGACAGATGAATCAATTACCGATAATGAAAATTCAGAATCGAAAATTTATATAAAAGACTTTATTCAATTAAAATTCCAATTTCTGAAATTTTTTCTTTTCTCTTTATAATTCTTCTGATACAAATCTGCAGCAAACCCAATCCGGAGATTAAATATGTTATGCATACAATGTATGAAATTTTTAAATTTATTATGATTCTGCCGATCCTAATTGCTGCCGTATCTAATACTGAGATTGTGAACATGTTTTGTAATTTAACTTCTTTTTGAATTCTACATTTAAAAAAATTTAACATTTCAATCTCACTTTTCTTAAAGTTAACTTTGCAAAGAATTTTTGATTCATTTAAATCAAAATTATATTTAATTAACTTATTCACATAATTCAAAAGGAGTAAACACGCATTATGAATGCAGCTCATCTTCACCTCGTGCTTAATCACATTCCCGTTATCGGTTCTATGTTCGCAATTTTTATTTTAATAATTGGTATTTTGAAAAAAAGCGATGATATAAAAAAAGTCTGTATGCTTGTTGTTTTACTTACTTCTTTGCTTACAATTCCCGTTTACATTTCCGGCGGTGACGCTGAGGGAATGATAGAAGGAAATTATGAAGATGTGGATGAAGAATTTATTGAACCGCATGAAGAATTCGCATTATACAGTTTTATTGCAATGAATGTTACCGGAGCTGTTGCGCTATTATCTTTGTTCCTATTCAAAAAACCAAAAGTCCTGCCTGACTCATTTGCTTATCTAATGCTCGCACTCCTGTTTATTGTCAACGGTATGATGGCTTACACCGCTAATCTCGGCGGGAAGATTCATCATCCTGAAATCAGAGAAGATAAGCTTCCGTGGGAATCTTCCGCCGGAAGTAATGTAAACGTTAAGTCCGGTGATACTGAATCCGAACATGAACTTGAAGATCATGATGACGCGGAAAAAGAAGATGATAAAACAGATAAAGAAAGACTGAAGGAAGAAAAGAAAAGTATTAAAGATGAGAAAAAGTAAAATGTATTTCTTAAACCTTATTTACTTCTGTTAAAATTTTTTTCATATCATCAGGAAGTTCTGATTCAAATCTCATTTTCTCATTAGTAACGGGATGTGTAAATCCCAGCACTCTTGCATGCAGCGCCTGTCTGTCAATTTTCTCCAAAAGGTTCTTAATTCTTGATTTCAGATTTGAAGTAAGATTAACCGAATGCGGCTCCCTGCCTCCGTATGTTTCGTCTCCGAACACGGGATGAGCCATGTCAGACATATGAACTCTTATCTGATGTGTCCTGCCTGTCTTGAGTTTCAGCTTTATCAGTGAAAGGAAATCATACTCTTCCAGAACTTCATATAATGTAACAGCAGTTTTACCTGAATTATCATCACCTTTAAGTACAGTAACTTTTTTTCTGTCCTTCTTATCCCTGCCGAGCCGGTTTGATATCTCCCCTTTCTTCTTTTTCAGCTTTCCCCATATTATCGCATTGTATTCTCTTTCGATCGTATGATGAAAAAATTGCTCTGACAATTTTCTGTGCGTAACTTCATCTTTCGCTATCACAATCAGTCCCGATGTATCTTTATCAAGTCTGTGAACAATACCCGCTCTTTCAAATCCGTTCAGATTAGAAAGACTGCCTTTGGTCTTTTCGGCATAATGAAGTATTGCATTTACCAGCGTACCGGAATAATTTTTATATGCAGGATGCACTACCATTCCGGGCGGCTTGTTAATTATCATCAGATATTCATCTTCAAATACTATATTCAGCGGAATGTCTTCCGGAAGTATATCCTGCTTATCCGGATAATCAAGCTCAATATCAATTTCATCTTCGGGTTTTACGATATAATTGGATTTTACAGGCTCACCGTTTACCGTGACAAACCCCAGATCAATAGCTTTTTTCACCTTTGTGCGGGAAGCGTTCTCTATAAAATTTGAAATATACTTGTCTATTCTCTGCTTCGTTCTGACTTCAGGTACGGTAAATGAATAATTTTTTTCCAATACTTATTGGCTATTTAAGGAATTTTTTTAACAATTTTGAATTTACTTGAATTACTCTACTTTATACTGAACTTACATAGGATATTTTTAAATTTAAAGTTTATACTGAAATTTAAAAATACTTTATTTATTTTATAATCCGGTTCAAATTTAACTTTACAATAAATTTCTAATGTATCTATTTTTATGAAATTTAAATATTAAGAACATGCAAAACAAAAATACAAACTACATTTCAAAATTCTCATATTTAACTTCACTTCTTTTAATACTTTTATTTATTTCTGTTTATATGTCAGGGTGCTCTTCATCGGAAGAGGAGGAAGTTCAGTCTCAGAGAGAACTGGATTCGCTTGAATTTTATTCTCAGCTTCAAAAATCATTTGGTATTTACAACCAGGCTTTAAGTTATAATGAAAATTCCGACACTAAAAACGCAGCAGAATCTTTTGAAAATGCATTAAAACAATTAAGTAAGATCGACTCCAAAATTTTAAATGAACCCGGTAATTATACCTGGAAACAGGATTATAATGAACTTGCCGTAAGCATAGTGCAGGATTACATCTCAACGCAGAGTGAGATCAGCAGCGGAAGTCTTGTATTTGATTTTGCAGAACAGTTTGATGTTAAGTATCAGAAGATTGAAGAAGTAAGCGGCGACAGGGAGGAATTGCCTGACGGCAGTGATATTCCGCTTGACAGAAATGCAGCCGTGGACGGATATATTGAATTTTTTACAAACACTGACAGGGGAAAAAGTTTTATTGATAAAACACTTTACAGATCAGGAAAATATTTTCCGCTGATGAGAAAGATTCTGAAATACAATAAAGCTCCGGAGGAATTGATTTATTTATCTGTTCAGGAATCAGGTCTTGCTCCGCAGATAATGTCTCACGCCGGCGCTGTCGGCCTCTGGCAGTTTATGCCGGCGACCGGTTACGCTTACGGTTTAGGACAGGATGAATACAGAGATGACAGAATGGATATGGAAAAATCCACTGACGCTGCAGCCAGACATCTTAAGGATCTTTACAGAACATTCGGCGACTGGTATCTTGCTTTTGCAGCTTATAACGCCGGACCCGGCAGAGTCAACAGCGCTATTAAAAGAAGCGGCTCCAGAGACTTCTGGACTTTACGCGGATTCCTGCCAGGTGAAACCAAAAATTATGTACCTTCCATTCTTGCTCTTTCTTATGTATTCAGAGATCCTGAAGGTTTCGGATTCCGTGATGTGGAATACGGCAAGCCGATTTCTTTTGACAGAGTAAATGTAAACGCTCCAATGACTTTACAGCAGGTTGCTGATCTATGTGAATCCGATATTGAAACAATTCGCGAATTAAATTCCGAACTGACTCAGGATATGGTCCCTGATTATGAAGATTATTATCAGCTTAGAATTCCGCATAAAACTTATGAAAAATTTCTTGCAAATTACAATAAAGCTACAGGAATAGATAAAAGCGGAAGCAAAGAACCGGTTTTTGCAGGAGATGAAGCGGGCGGTTACCGGTCAAGCATAAACCTTACTTATTATAAGGTCAACGGTTATGAACCGGGCGATCCGAAGTCCATTGCAAGCAAAAACGGCAGAAAAAAAGTTACTTATAATTTCAAGAAAAAAGACGCGCTATCGGCTATTGCTGTTTTCTATTCCGTCAGACCGGTTGAGATAAGGATTTGGAATAATCTGAATTACGGCGAACCTATCAAACATCAGCAGCCGCTGGATATTTATCTTACCGAAGAAAAATATAATCTTCTTCATGGTTTAAATAATATCAAAGGCGCTGACATTGTCAAAACAAATGACGGCAAGAGAAAAGCGATTGATGAATATACATTGACCAATACCGGTGAGGATAATGCTATAAAAAATTCTGAAGAAAAAAATGAACAGTCAGGTGAAAATAAAACTTCATCTGATAATAATAGTGACAGCTTTTTGAATTCAAATAAACCCGGTAATGAAACTGTCCCGGAAAAAAATAATGACACAGAAGTTAATACCGGCGATAATAAAACAACAGAGAATACTAACACCGGATCCGTTACCAGAGAAGAAACTGAATATTCAGAAGAAAGCTATACTGAAACAGTAAAAGCCCCGGAGAATAAAACCAAAACGGTAAAGGAAAAGAAGAAAACTACTGCCAAAGGAAATACAGTAATATACACAGTTTCCGAAGGAGATAATCTGTCTTCCATTGCGGATGAGAACGGATTGACTGTCAATGAAATAATGGAACTCAACGGGCTTGAGTCTGATAAAATACTTGTCGGTCAGAAGCTTAGACTGTCCGGCAGTAACTCTTCCGCATCAAAGACTTCTGTTCATACGGTTTCTACAGGTGAGAATCTGACTATGATAGCAGATAAATACGGTATGTCTTTATCCGAATTAAAGGATATAAATGATCTTGATTCCGATGTAATTGTAAAAGGACAGAAATTAAAAGTGACCTCCGGTCAGACGGAAGGAAATACGAACTCAGGAAAGAAAAGCACCGGTAAGACAACACACAAAGTAAAAAGCGGAGAGACACTGGCATCTATTGCTTCTGAGTTCGGTGTTTCTATTTCCGAACTTAAAAAATGGAATAATCTTAAGAGTGATAAAATAATGTCAGGTCAGGTTTTAAAACTTTCGGACGGCTCCGGAAAAAAGAAAAAGCAATAAGACTGAATCTGTAAACTGAATTGAAAGAAATATATATTAGTCATATATTGCACTCTGTTCAAAAATATTGCTGGCATAGCTCAGTTGGTAGAGCAGCTGATTTGTAATCAGCAGGTCGGGGGTTCAAGTCCCTCTGCCAGCTCATAAAAACCCTGATAAACATTGCGTTTGTCAGGGTTTTTGATTTTTAATAATTTATGTTAACAGTTTTGCCGGCATTTATCCTCCTTCCCAAACCCCGGAGCCTGTGTGAAAACAGTATTCAGAATTCTGAATGGATAGTTCTGTTCTGAAT
>ERZ761609.183-NODE-183-length-84814-cov-35.154898_pt1 | contig 84814 bp, 67 predicted proteins | sample MGYA00511163_ERZ761609 | MGnify/ENA primary metagenome ERZ761609 (study PRJEB28899, sample SAMN02445070) | bioreactor sludge metagenome | biome: EBPR sludge | place: Australia: Brisbane, Thorneside Wastewater Treatment Plant | collected 2011-12-16 ...
CTGCGCCGGTTGGCCGCGCCGGGCATCCTGGCGGGCGCGGCCACCACGGCGGCCGTTTTTCTCGGGCTCACACTTTGCAGCATGCCGGGCATGGCGGAGATGGGGCTGCTGGTGGCGCTGGGCGTTCTCTCCGGTCTGGTGGTCATGATCGGTCTCATGCCAGTGATCTGCGCGGGCTCCCCGGTGCCGCAGGACCGGATCATTCAAGCCCCGTACAGCGGCCTGGTGAGTCACCGCCTTGCCGCCGCGGCCACCGGGCTTCTCGTGGGCGGCGTGGGCGGCGTGCTGGCCCTGCTGGGCGCGCCTGAGATGGAGCGCAAGGTGGATGCCCTGCGCCCGCGCAACAGCGAGGCCATGGCGGCTTTTCAATGGGTGCAGGAAAGACTGGGCCGCTCGGCGGAGGCCAGCGTGCCCGTGCTGCTCACCGGCCCCATGACCGAGATGAAGGCGCGCGCTGTGGCGCTGGAGGCGCGCCTGAAAGACGCCGTGCAAAAAGGCATCCTCGTGCGCCAGGCCGTGCCGCTGCCGCTGGTCTTCGACGCCGGGGCGCAGCGCGCGAACCAGGCCGCCATAGAGTGGCTGCTCGGAGAGCGGGCGCGGCTGGAGGCGGCCATTGGCGAGGCGGGCTTCGCCGATGCCGCCCTGGGGCTGCTGCGCGGCTTGTGCGCGGTGTGGGAGAAAATCCCCGCCTGGCCGCAAATGCCCGCCGACAGCGCCGCCGTGCCCGTGCTGGGCCGCATCCTCTCCGCCGCGGATGGTGTCAATGGACTGCCCGAGGGCGGCGGCATCCTGCTTTCCTCGGTGAGCGTGCCTGGAATGCCAGGACACCCGGACCGGGCGAAGCTGGAGGAGCTGCGCGTGCATCTGCTGCCGCAGGAGGGCAGCTTCGTGGCCGGGTGGGAGATGCTCAGCACCACGCTTTCGCGGCTTGCCCAGGCGGACCTCGCGGTGCTGCTGCCGCCGGTCGTCCTTCTTCTGCTCGTCACGCTCTTCATCGTCTTCCGCAATCTGCGGGATGTGCTGCTCTCCGTGCTCTCCCTGTGCGCGGGCGTGGCGGCGCTGATGGCCACCATGAGCCTGCTGGGACAGTCATGGAACCTTGCCAGCCTGGCCGCCATCCCGCTGCTGCTGGGCACCGGCATTGACTACAGCATCCACATCCTGCTGGCGCTGCGGCGCACGGGCAATGACATCCGCCTCGTGCGCGCCACCACGGGGCGGGCCGTCTTCTTCGCGGGCATGACCACCGTCATCGGTTTCTCCAGCCTCGTCTTTGCCAACAACCGCGGCCTTTCCGCCCTGGGCTTGGCATGCTGCGCGGGCGTGCTCTGGGTGCTGCTTATTGTGCTCTGGCTCATGCCGCACTGGCGCGCCTGGCTGGTGAAAAGCGGCGCCGCATCGGGGCTTGCAGAGTCGTCCAGCGCGAAATGACACCCCTCACATTTTCCGCACCGCAGCGGCAATGGCGAGGCCGAGCTTTTCGTGGTCTTCCGCATCCAGATGAATGCCGTCCAAAAGGCTTGGCCGCACGATTTCCTGGCTGTTCAAGTACGCGCAGCCAAGGGTGGCGGCCACCGCCTCGTAATAACGCGGCAGGGCGCGGCTGCGCTCGATGCCGTTGGGAATCTTCGCCGCCAGATCGGGCAAATGCGTCAGATCCCCGATGGCCGGCGGGCTGACCAGAAGCAGACGCGGCGCGCGATGCCCCGGTCCGGCGGCGCTGCCCAGGATCATGCGCGCCAGCACGGCGGCACCGGCGGCAATCTCGCCCGGCGGCAAGTTGTGGAGAGCCTTCAGGTCGTTCGTGCCCAGCATCATGATGACGAGGTCAACCGGCATGTGGCTTTCCAAGCTGGCGGGCAGATAAGTTTTGCCGTTGCGCGCCACATTGAGCGGATCGTCATGCACGGTGGTGCGCCCGTTCTGCCCCTCCTCGATGACGCGCCACTCCGGTCCCAACTCCCGCGCCAGCACTCCCGTCCAGCGAACATCAAGCGCGTGGCGCTCGGGATGCGGAGCATTGATGCTGTCCGGGCGGAAGCCCCAGGTGTTCGAGTCGCCGAAGCAGAGGAGTGTTTTCATGGAAGTGCGGATTTGATCTGGAATCCATCCCATAAATCAGAAGGGAAGAACGGCAACCCGTGTGTTCGCAAGCATCGCCGGGGCAAAAGCCCGCCGATTCCCGCCGTTCACTTTCTCCATGACAGCACTTCCACGCCTTCTGCTTGCGACATTCCTTTGCTCCGGCGCGCGCGCGGAAATCGCGCGTATCGAGATCACGGAACGCGCGCCCTTCGCGGATGGCAGGGTCTTTGGCAACGCTGGAGCCTACGAGCGCCTCAAGGGCCGGATGTTCATCGAGACCGATCCGGCGAACCAGGCTAACGAACGCATCAGCGACCTCCAGCGGGCACCGCGCAATGCTCGTGACAAGGTGGAGAGCTGGACGGACTTCTTTCTGCTAAAGCCGGTCGATGCAACCAAGGGCAACGGCGTGCTGCTCTACGACGTGAACAATCGCGGCAACATGCTCGCGCTGTGGACCTTCAACGATGGCGAGCGCACCAATGATCCGAAGACGGAGGCGCATGCGGGTCATGGCTTTCTCATGAAGCATGGCTTCTCCGTGCTGTGGTGCGGATGGAATGGGGAGGTGCAGGCGGATGACACGCAGCGCCTGCTGTGCGGTCTGCCCATTGCGACGGAAAACGGCAAGACAATCACCGGCAAAGCGCATCTGGAGATCACGAGCACGGAAAAAGTCTTCAGCCGTGCCTTCTCGTGGAGCCCGTGGGGCATCGGCGCGGCGTTTCCATCCGTGAGTCTCGACAACACCGACGCCACGCTCACGATGCGGCCGCATCGCGTTGCGGGCGGTGTTGAGGTGCCGCGTGATGAGTGGGCGTTTGGACGTTGGGAAAATGAGAAGCTCATTCCCGATGCCACGCATGTCTATGTGAAGGCCGGTTTACGCCCCGGCTGGCTCTACGACCTCGCTTACACCGCGAAGGAGCCTCGCGTGACCGGTCTCGGCCTCACGGCGATGCGGGATTGCGTGGCGTTCTTTCGTCACGGCGATGCCAAAACGAATCCGCTGGCAGGCGCGGTGCAGAAAGCCTGCGTCTTCGGCATTTCGCAGTCGGGTCGCGTCATTCATCACTTCCTCTACGAAGGCCTGAATGGCGATGAACAGGGCCGCATCGTCTTCGACGGCGCCTTGATCCACGTCGCGGGGTCGGGCAAAGGCATGTTCAACCATCGCTTCCGCATGAGCACGGAGTATGGCACGCAGCACGAGGGCCATCTGTCCGGCAGCGAGTTCTTCCCGCTCGCCCCGTTGCCTCAAACAGATCCCGTCACCGGTGAATCCGGCGACTCGCTCGCCCGTTCGCGGAAGTCCGGCCACACGCCGCGCATCCTCTTCACGCAATCCTCCACCGAATACTGGAGCCGCGCCGCCTCGCTGCTGCACACCGATGTGGAAGGCCAAACCGACCTCACCCTGCCCGACGACGTGCGTGTGTATCTCGTGGCCGGTGCGCAGCACCTCGGCAAGAGCGACGGCACGCCCGGCATCTGCCAGCAGCCGCGCAACACGCTCGATGATCGCGGCCCCGTGCTGCGTGCGATGCTCATGCATCTCGTCGATTGGGTGAAAAGCGGTAAGACACCGCCACCGAGCCGCCATCCGCGTCTCGCCGATCAAACGCTTGTGAACTTCGACGTGTGGAAATCGCAGTTCCCGAAGATTCCCGGCCACAACCTGCCCACGCATGCCTATCAGCCTCCGCGACTCGATTTCGGCCCGCGCTTCCAAAGCGAAGGCATCGCCGACATCATTCCGCCGAAGACAGGAAAGCCCTTCCAGACGCTCCTGCCCGCCGTGAACGCCGATGGCAATGAAACCAGCGGCATCGTGCTCCCCGAGATTGCCGTCCCTCTCGGCACCTACACCGGCTGGAACCTCCGCTCCCCTCAAGTCGGTGCCGAAACCATGCTCTCGCCACTCGACGGCATGTTCATCCCCTTCGCCAAAACCCAAGCCGAGCGTGAAAAGACCGGCGACCCGCGTCCCTCCCTCGAAGAACGCTATCCGACGCCTGCGGAGTATCTCTCGCGCCTCACCGAGGCAGCGAAGAAGCTCCAGGCGGAGGGTTTTCTGCTCGATGAGGATGTCACGAGGCTCAGCGATAGCGAGTCAGCAAAGGGATTTTTATCTGCTACCAAGAGTCACCCGTGACCTTGTGGTGAAGTGATTGCCGCACAGGCAGTCAGCACCATGAATTTGTCGATGAACGACGCCAAGACTCGGAGTAATCCTTTCCAAACAATGCTTTCCTGTTTCAACCTTCCGTCACCTTTCGCCACTGCGTTGATTCTTGTCGCCTCCGCTGCACCTGCCGCGGAGCCGTTCGAGGCGTTTTTGGAGACGCATTGCGTCCGCTGTCATGGTCCCGAAAAGGAGAAGGGCGATCTGCGCATTGATCAGCTCTCGCGGGATTTCAAACTCGGCGCGGACACGCATCATTGGGCGGAGGTGATCGAGCAGGTCAATTCGGGCGAGATGCCCCCGAAGAAGGAGAAGAAGCCGACGCAGGAGGAGATCGCGGCGTTTGTGACGGGACTCGATGCACGCATCAAGGAGGGCAAGGCGGCCCGCATGGCGGCGCGTCCGGCGGTGGCGCATTACCGGCTGAGCCGGAAGGAGTATCAAAACACGGTCTATGACCTGCTCGGCGTGCGCTACGATCCCGCAAAGCCGGGCGAACTGAATGAGGACACGCGCTGGCATGGCTTTGAGCGCATCGGCTCGGAGCTGTCGCTCTCGCCCTCGCATGTGGATCGTTATTACCGCGCGGCGGAGCAGGTGCTGGATCGCGCCTTTCCTGCCGCGACGAGCGAAGCACGCAAGGTGCGCAAAACGGCGGCGGATCTGCGCTACAACGGCGGGAAAGACCAGCAGGCGGCGCTGGACCGCTTCGGCATCAAGCGCCCGCTGCGTTACCTGATGTTTCCGGGCACTGTCCAGAATGCGCTCTCGTCGAACTGGTTTGGGAAGACTGGGCCGGAGCACAGCGGGCTTTACAAACTGCGCATCCAGGCCAGCGGAACCCGTCCGCCCGACGGCCAGATCGCGCATCTGAGCATCGGCACGCGGACCGGCGAGGAGACGGTGGATGGCATGATCGAGTTCGACATCACGGCGCCGGAGGACAAACCGCAGCTGTATGAGTTTCAGGTGTTTCTCGAGATGCCCGCGACGTTGCACTTCTGCGTGGTGGCCACGGATGTGGTGGATCGCCGGGCAGGCGCGGCCTTCCGCAATGCGCTCGGCAGCCGCGGCGGTTACATTTTCACGCACAGCAGCGAGACCTTGCTGCTGAATCCGAACGCGCCGCAGATGTTCGACGACAAGGGGAACGGCCTTTTCTCCACCGTGCTGCTCGATTGGATCGAGTGGGAAGGCCCGCTGGTGTCCGAGGCGGAAAAATCGCTCCGCAAAGACATCGTGCCGCAGGATGATGCGACGCCGGAGGTCGTCGCGGCGCATTTGCAGCGCTTCGCCGAGCGTGCGTGGCGTCGGGCGGTGAAAATGGAGGAGCTGGAGGAGTATTTGAAGGCGTATCGCGAGGAGCGCGACGCGGGCGAGAAGCTGGCGGATGCGTATCGCGTGGCCTTGCAGGGCGTGCTGACCTCGCGGCACTTCATTTACATCGTCGAGGGCGATCCCGTGGCCCGCGAGCAACTCACCGACGCCGAACTCGCCACCCGCCTCTCGTATTTCCTGTGGAGCTCGATGCCGGATGACGCGTTCTTCACCGTGGCGAAAGCCGGCACGCTCAAAGGCGATGTTTTGAAGAAGGAAGTCGATCGCCTGCTCGCGGATGGCAAAGCGAGCCGCTTCATCGATGATTTCTCGCGTCAGTGGCTGCAACTGCATCGCGTGGGCATGTTCCCGCCGGACAAAAAGCTCTACCCCGTCTATGACGACTGGCTGGAGGAAAGCATGCGCAACGAGCCCGTGGAGTTCTTCCGCGAGACCTTCGCCCAAAACCTGCCCATCGATACCTTTGTCGATTCCAACTGGACCATCGCCAATGCGCGGCTCTGCGACTTCTACGGCCTGCCCGAGCCGAAATCGGGCGGCTTTGAGCGCGTGTCATTGAAGCCGGAAAATCGTCGTGGAGGCCTGCTCACGATGGGAGCCGTGCTTGGCCTCACCTCCGATGGCACACGCCATCGTCCCGTGCATCGCGGCGTGTGGCTGAGCGAGGTCGTCCTCGGCAAACCGCCGCCCCCACCGCCCGCCAACGTGCCCGCCATCGAGCCTCCGACGCCGCAAAGCCCCAAAGCCACGCTGCGTGAAAAAATCGAAGCCCATCGCGAGGATGCCAACTGCGCCGCCTGCCACGCGAAAATCGATCCGCTCGGCCTCGCCTGGGACAACTACGACGCCATCGGCCAGTGGCGCACGCATGAAAAAATCGCCGCCGGTGTCGGCTCCGATCCCGTGATCAATTCCGGCGGTGAAATGCCCGACGGCCGCGCCTTCAAAGACGCCAACGAGTTCAAACAACGCCTCCTCGAAGACCGCGACAAGCTCGCCCGCGCCTTCATCGAGCACCTCAGCACCTACGCCCTCCGCCGCGTGCTCTCGTTTGATGATCAAGACGACCTCAACGCCATCCAAACCGAGGCCAAGAAGAGCAACTACCGCATCAAGGACATCGTGCGTGCCGTGGCGATGTCGGAGCTTATCCGCAAACGATGACGGAGAATTGGAGTGATGGAGTGTTGGAGTAATGGAATCGTGACAAATGAGTGCTGAACGACGAAACAAGAACTGCGGATACCAGCAGTTGCTGGTCTGGCAGGATGCTGCCGAGTTGTATGGGCTCGCGTGGGTGGCGGTTCGGGGATGGCCTTTCGAACTGAAGAAGCTCGCTTCGCAGTCGATGGCTTCCAGCGACTCGGTGCATCGCAACATCGCCGAAGGCTACTGCCGACGCACCATTCGCGAGTATCTCCAGCACCTGAACATCGCCCTCGGATCGCTTGGGGAGACTCTTTCGGGTTTCATCGCCTACTCTCGCAACGGTCAGATCGACTCCGCCACCTTTGAGCAGCTCGACACGCTGATCTTTCGCTTGGAGAACCGTCTCCTCAAACTCGTCGAATCTCTCGAACACAAGCGCAACGCCAACGAATGGACTGAAACCCTCATCGTTCGCGAAGACACCACTGAATACGGTGCCGACCCCGCCATCGCCCACGATCTTCGCATCTTACTGGATGGAGTTGTGGAGTGATGGAGTAATGAATCACGACCCTCCACGACTCCAAAACTCCAAAACTCCAAAACTCCATCACTCCAGTTCTCCACCACTCCATCACTCCATCACTCCATCCCCCGCCTTCCATGAACATCCAAACTCAATCCTGGCTCCTCAACCGCCGCCACGCGCTCAAGGCGCTCGGCAGCTTCATCTCACTGCCGATGCTTGAATGCATGACGCCACTTCGCGCCGCCGAGAAAGTCGTCACGCCGAAGCGCAGCGCGTTCATCTACCTCGCGAATGGCGTTCACTCGTTGAACTACCAGATCACGACCTCGGGCAAGGACTACAAGTTCTCGCGGTCGTTGATGCCGCTGGAGAAGCATCGCGACTCCATCACGCCGATCAGCGGCTTGCATCATCCGGGAGCGCTGAGTCATCATCACAACTGCATCTCGGTGTGGCTCACCGGCGGCAAATTGGGGCCTTCGGATCGCAACACGATCTCGGTGGACCAGAAGATGGCGGAAATGACCGCGCCGCACACGCGCTATCCGTCGATGGAGGTCGCGCTGACGCAGGGTTCGCTCGCGTGGACGGCGGATGGCGTGCAGTTGCCCGCGTTGCGGCGTTGCAGCGAGATTTTCGCCTCGCTCTTTGAAGAACCGAAAGGCGGAAAAGACGCCCAGCGCCGTGCCTTGCGTCGCAAGGGCAGCGTGCTCGATGCAAATCTCGCCGAAGTGCGCCAGCTTGAGAAAAAGATGGGCGCAGAGGACAAAGGCCGCATGGAGCAATACCTCACCTCCGTGCGTGAGGCGGAGATCCGCACGCGCCGCGCCGATGCCTGGCTCGATACACCGCTGCCGGCCATTTCCGACGCGGATCGCAAGCGTACGGACCGTGAAATCGCACAGACGATGGCGGGCGATTATTTCCGCGCCGTGTATGACCTCATGGTGCTCGCGTTTCAGACCGATGTGACCCGCGTGGCCACCTTCAGCCTCGGTGGCGAGGGCGATGCCTTTTCCATTCCTGAGATCGGCATCACCGAGTCGCGGCACCAGCTCAGCCATCACGGCGGCGATGCCGGTTACATGGAAAAGCTCACGAATTACGACACCTTTGCCATCGAGCAGTTCAGCTACTTCCTCACGCGGCTTTCCGAAACGAAAGACCTCAACGGCAAACCGCTCCTCGGCACCACGATGGCGCTTTTCGGCAGCGGCATGTCCTACGGCCACAGCCATGGCAATGCCAATCTCCCGCTCGTGCTCGCCGGCGGCGGCGATCTCGGCCTGAAGCACGGCAGCCATCTCGATTTCAACAAGGACGCCGCCGCATTCGCAGGCTACTCGCTCGGTGCCGACGGTGCCCTCACCACCGCCCACTACCAGGTCTGTAGCCGTCCGGTGAACACCGACGCCCACATGAGCAACCTCCTCCTCCTCATAGCCCAGCGCATGGGCGTGGAGACAGACACGTTTGGTGATAGCAACAAGATCGTCGCGCTGTGATCAGGTTTCTTGTTCTTGGTTCGTCGTTGTTGGTTCTTGGTTGGTGCATGGCACACGCCGATGAGCCCTTCCGCCCCGAGGCAGGAAAGTTTCCGCCGTTGGAGAAAGCGCACGCGTATCGTGGTGAACTCGTCTTCGTCGATCATGCGAACCGACGCGGAAGCCTGCGCGTGGCTGGCGTGGGCCAGTTTCGGCGGAACGATCCGCATCCGTTTGCCATGCTGCCTTATGGCATGGTGCGTTATCACGGCGCACCGGCGGATTTGCGCGACATCCCGCTCGGCACGGTGCTGCATGTCCGTGCGTTTTTGCCGCCCGATCCAAAGACCTCCGCCGTCCCGGTGCTGCCAGTGAACAACAAGGACAAGGACGCGAATCACAATCGTGGAGCGGGCATTTTCCCGGCTGAGAACCACGTCCTACTGCTCGAAGACGAGCCTAGCCATTGCCAGCGCAAGGGACTCGTCTGGAAGCTCAAGGAAGTGGAGATCAAGAACCGCGAAGGCACGATCATCGCCCGCCGCGAATCGAAGCAAGGCGGCGCTGGGAAGGCCGACGAGGAGACGCTGAGCTTCGATGCTGCCACGCGCATCTGGCGCGGTCGCGAATCCCTCCGCATCGAACACCTCATCACCGAAGGCGCGTGGCCTGCGGAAGGAAAAAAGGCTCTGAATGGCCAAATTGTGATGCTTGGTATCACGTGGAAGCCCACGCTTGGCGGTGTGTTCACCCGCTTCCACATCTCGGACATCTGGCTGGACGACGACGCGATGCAAAACTCCGCTCAGCATCAAACCGAGGTACACAAAGCCTTCATGCGCAGCCGCTGGCTGCCCGCGTGGGTCGATGCGGTCGAGTATGGCAAGTTCGGCCGCGCCACCGTGACCGCGACACTCTTTGGCGGCATGGACGCCTCGCTCTACGCCGACTTCAAACCCGGCATCACCGCGCTGATGAACGGCGTCGAGAACACGCTGAAGCATACCGAAGGCGGTTCCGCCGGACCCACGCAAATGGCGGCGAGGGGCAAACTCATCGAGGTTCGTGGAAGCAGTTTTCCCCCACAGATTCAGGGAGGCCCACAGATTAGCTCTGAAACAAAATCTGACTCAGAAAAGAAATCTGCGGGCCTCCCTGAATCTGTGGGAAATCTAAACTCAGCAAACGTCCCGCTCGGCAGCAGCGGCATTCAGATCCGCTTTGAAACCGATCTCATCACCGAAGGCATGCGCCCCACGCGCATCGTCAAAGTCCGCCCCGCGAGCTGGCCGGATGTCCATCTGCCCCGCGAAGAGCATCTCGGCAATGGAGCCTCCGACATCGACGAGCGCTTCCCCAAGCCCGACATCTTCCCCAAATACTGATCCTGTTATGAAACCGTTCTTTGTTCTTTGTTCCTCGTTCTTCGTTGTGGGCTTTTGCGCTGCGTTCGCCGGTGACGAGCCATTTCGTCCTGAAACTGGAAAGTTCCCGTCGTTGGAAAAAGCGCACACGTATCGCGGCGAACTCGTCTTCGTCGATCATGCGAACCGTCGCGGAAGCATTCGCGTGCAGGGATCGGGCATGTTTTTCCGTAATGACCCGCATCCTTTCGCGATGCTGCCGTATGGCATCGTTCGTTATCACGATGCGGCGGCGGATCTGCGGGACATCCCGCTCGGCACGGTGATGCACGTTCGCGCCTTTCTCCCGCCCGACCCGAAGATTTCCTCCGTGCCGGTTTTGCCGGTCGATAACAAAAGCAAGGACGCCAACCACAACCGCGGCACCGGCATTGCACCGGCGGAGAATCATGTTTTGCTGCTCGAAGACGAACCGAGCCATTGCCAGCGCGAAGGACTCGTCTGGAAGCTCAAAGATCTGGAGATCAAGAACCGCGAAGGCATGATCATCGCCACGCGCGAGCCCAAGCAGGGCGGCGATGCCAAAGCGACCGAGGAAAAGCTCACTTTCGATGCCGCCACGCGATTCTGGCGCGGTCGCGAGCGCCTCAGCATCGAAGAATACCTCGCCGAAGGCGCCTGGCCTGCCGATGGCAAAAAATCACTCGGCGGCCAGAGCGTGCTGCTCGGCATCATGTGGAAACCCACGCCCGATGGCATCTTCACCCGCTTTCACATCTCGGACATCTGGCTCGACGACGCCTCGCTGCAACGCGCCGCCAAGCAGCAGACCGAAGTGCACAACGCCTTCATCCGCACGCGCTGGATGCCCGCGTGGATCGACGCCGTCGAGTATGGCAAGTTCGGCCGCGCCACCGTGACCGCCACCTTGTTCGGCGGCATGGATGAATCGCTCTACGCCGACTTTAAGAAGGATGTCACCGCCACCATGAACGGCGTCGAAAGCACGCTGAAGCATTCAGGCGGAGCCTACGGTCCCGCTCATATGGCCTCGAAGGGCACCATCCTCGCCGTCACCAAAGCCACCGGCGAAGTCCCGCTTGGCAGCAGCGGCATTCAGATTCGTTTCGACACCGACCTCATCATCGAAGGCATCCGCCCCGGCCGTGTCGTGCGAGTCCGCCCTTCCAACTGGCCCCTCGTCAATCTCCCCCGCGAAGAATACATCAGCGACGGCAGCAACCCCGAAGACCGCTTCCCCACGCCCACGATCTTTCCGAAGTATTGAGCTGCATACCGCATTCAATCACGGCAACACATAGCTGATTCAAGATGGGCCAAAGAATTTCACACACGCCGCAGCGGCTGGGAGAAGATCATTTCCACGATGGGAATTGGGGTGCGCAGGGAGGGATCGGTGCTGGCAAAGGCGGGGCCGCGCAGGGCTTTTTGATCGTGAAGCTGCGAGATGTCATGCACATGCATGCCGCGCAGCATTTCGGCGGTGAGGGGCTGGCCGCGCTAGTGCGTCTTCGGATAAGCGAAGGCTTCCACGCGCACAAAGGCGGCCTCAAGCCGGCCGTTTGCGTCGCGTTTCAGCAGAAACGCGACCTCAGCGGCATCCACGATGCTGGCGATGTCTTGATCGGTGATGAAGCGGATCTGCACGTTCGGGCGTTTCGGATCGTTGCCCGATAAGGTGACGTGCAGAGTGTCGTCTTTCACGATGATGCGGCTGAAGCGAAAACTGCTGCGATCATACGGCGCGATGACTTCACCGGTCTCGCTGGCGGCGAGTGAGGCGACGGAGCCAAAGAAGATGCCGCGGCGGTAAGCACGCAAAGCCGCTGTTCGCGCTCGGTGGAGGTCATGGCATCGAGCTTGGGCACGAGCAGCACGTTGCGACCGCGACCGTAGGTGTTGTGATCTTTGACGAAGAATCCCCAGCAGCGCCGCCCAGTGCGCAGGATGTCATCCCAAAGCTTGTAAATGTGCAGGCTGGGCCCGCGCTGTGATCGTAGAAGCCGCGACTGGAGCCAAAGCCGGAGGTGAGCTGGCTCCACACCTCGATGCCGAGCACGCGCGGATCGAAGTCGAGCATCGGCAGGTAGTCGGCGAGCTTGCCCGTCGGATGGTTCAGCGTCATGCCGCCGCCGTCGGGATGTTGCAGCTTTTCAAATGCTTCGCGGAACACATCGCGCCACGGGCGGTTCGTGCCTTGCATGAGGCGATACTGCATCACGGTGACGGGTCGGCATCAAACACGAGCTTTGTCTCCATGCTCGCTGCCATGGTGCGCAGGTAGCGCGTGTGATTGCCCGACGGCAAGCCGCGGTCGCGCACGGGGCCTTTGTCGGTAAAGCCATTGCGAAAGTCGCACTCGTTCGCGCCTTCGATCTTGAGACTGGCCGTCGGTTGGCCAGTTTTCGCGGCGAGCCGCACGTCCAGCCGATACACGCCGAGCCAGGGTCTCCGCGCATCAAACACATTCAAACCTTCAAAGCGATGTGTGATGGGCGAGGTCGCGCACTCCTTCGCGCTCACTCTGCTGCTGTAACCCGTGGCTAGCAGGCTGCCGAGCGCGTTAGCATGCAGGCCCGTGTCGGTGTAGGAAGATGCCCGGCATTCTGCACGGCGATGATTTGCGGATGCTTCGCGGCATAGTCCTGAGAGCCTATCCGGCAAATAGCTGGAACGAGTAAACCCGGGTGCCATGGTGGCGAAGCATGTCCAGCAAGACGTGCCAACCCGCCGGCCACGCCACCAACCTCACAGACACTCAATGGGCGTTGATTGAACCCTTCCTCTTCCCCGCAGGAGCCAAACGCGGGCGCGGGCGGCGCCGTGAGCCGCACGCCGCGCGCGCCTGCCTTGATGCGATCCGCCACCTCCTCAAGGCTGGCTGCCAGTGGTCGCTGCCGCCTGGGGAGTTCCCGCCCAAAAGCACCGTGCATGACGCCTTTGCGGCCTGGACCGCGCAAGGTCTGTGGCCGCGCATCAACACTGCCCTGCGCGGGCGGTGCGCGTTGAGACGCTAAAAAAACGCCGCGCCCAGCGCTGGCAACATCCCCCGCCCCGCCGCCGTAGGTTTGGGCCGCTGATGAAGCCGCTCCTTTTTGCCTCCCTCACTTCCCTGCCGGCGCTCGCCGCTGAAACCGCGCTCACTTTTGAGCGCGATGTGCGCCCGATTGTGAAGGCGCACTGCACGCATTGCCATGGCGAGGAGGAAAAACCCGAAGGCGGGGTGGACCTGCGCCTGCGCCGGTTCATGGACGATCTCATCGTGCCCGGCCAGCCGGAGAAAAGCCAGCTGGTGGAGATCATCCGCTCCGGCGAGATGCCGAAAAAGGGCGGCCCCATGCCGGCGGGGGAGCTGGCCGTCATTGAGCAATGGATCGCCCAGGGTGCGAAGACCGCGAAGCCCGAGCCGCTCGCGCTGGCCCCAGGACCGCTCATCACCGATGAGGACCGCGAGTATTGGGCCTTCCAACCCGTGCGGCGCCCGCAGGTGCCGGAAATCCGAAATTCGAAATCCGAGATTCGAAATCCCGTGGATCTTTTCATTGCCGCCGGGCTGGAGAAAGCGGGCCTGCACATGGCGCCCGAGGCCGACCGGCGCACTTTGATCCGGCGGGTGACGCTGGACCTCACCGGCCTGCCACCGACACCGGAGGAGGTGGAGGCTTTTGTCAAAGACACCTCGCCTCTGGCCTATGAGCGCCTCGTGGACCGCCTGCTGGCCTCGAAAAGCTATGGCGAGCGCTGGGCGCGGCATTGGCTGGATGTGGCGGGCTACGCCGACTCGAACGGCTACGCGGAGGCGGACTCCGAGCGGCCTCATGCGTGGCGCTACCGCGATTATGTGATCCGCTCGCTCAATGACGACAAGCCCTGGGATGAGTTCATCCAGGAGCAACTCGCCGGGGATGAGCTGGCGGGGGCCACTCACGCGGATTACCAGCAGGCCGTGCTTGATCCCCGGCGCACGGACCAGCTCATCGCCACCGCTTTTCTGCGCATGGCACCCGATGGCACAGGCGACACGGTGGATGACGCGAAGCTGGCGCAGAACCAGGTCATTGCCGAGCAGATCAAAATCATGACCTCCTCGCTCATGGGCCTCACCGTGGCCTGCGCGCAGTGCCATGACCACCGCTATGATCCGGTGACCCAGGCCGACTATTTCCGCCTGCGCGCCATCTTCGACCCCGCCTACCACTGGGAGGCCTGGCGGAAGCCGGCGCAGCGTCTTTACTCCCTTTACACTCCCGAGGAGAGGGCAAAGGCAGCCGGGATCGAAAAGGCCGCGCAAGCCATCGAGGCGGAGGCGCGCGAGATGTCGAAGAAGTTCCTCGACGAGATCTTCGAGATGGAAATCCTCAAGCTGCCCGAGGACGAGCGCGAGCCTTACCGTGAGGCGCGCGCCACGCCGAAGGACAAGCAGACCGAGGCGCAGAAAGCGCTCATCAAAAAGCATCCCTCCGCGCTGGCCCTCTACTCGCTGAACCTCTACGACCAGAAGAAGCAGGACCAGGTGGACGCGAAGATGGCCGAGGCCAAAAAGCTGCGCGAGACCAAGCCGGCGGAGGGTTTTGTCATGGCCCTCACGGAGGTCAAAGGCCAGGTGCCCGTGTCGAAGCTGCACAACCGGGGCGACCACGAGCAGCCGAAGCAGGAGGTCGGCCCCGGCGAGCTCGGCATCCTGGCGCATCCGATGATCGAGCCTTTCAAACCCGTGCAGGTCAGCAGCGGCTCCACGGGCCGCCGGCTCGCCTACGCGCAGTGGCTCACCAGCGGCAGGCACCCGCTCACGGCGCGCGTGCTGGTGAACCGCTTTTGGTTAAACCACATGGGACGCGGCATCGTGAACACGCCGGGTGACTTCGGCCGCCAGGGCGAGCTGCCCTCCCACCCGGCGCTGCTCGACTGGCTGGCCGATGAGTTCGTGAAAGGGGGCTGGAAGCTGAAGCCGCTGCACCGGCTCATCCTGCTCAGCCACGCCTACCGCCAGTCCTCCGTGAATCACGCCTCCCTCCAGGCCGATCCCGACAACCGCCTCTACGCCCGCTTCAAGCTCCGGCGCATGGATGCCGAGACGCTGCGGGACTCCGTGCTGGCCGCCACCGGCAGCCTCGTGGAGGCCAGCTACGGCCCGCCCAGCGGCATCGGGCGTGATCCCCAGGGGCGCATCGTCACCGGCGTGGACAAGGGCACCATCACCACCCACAAGGTGGAGGCCGCCGGCGAGGCGGACCACCGCCGCAGCATCTATGTGCAGGCGCGCCGCACCCGCCCGCTGACCGTGCTCGACACCTTCGACGCGCCCTCCATGGTGCCGAACTGCGAGATGCGCAATCAAAGCACCGTGGCGCCGCAGTCCCTGCTTTTGATGAATGACACCTTCATCCTGAAGAGCGCCCGCCACCTGGCCGCGCGCGCCATGCGCGAGGCTCCGCGGGAACAGGAAGACCAGATCCAGCGCCTGTGGCAGCTTCTCTTTGCCAGCGCTGCCACTGGGGCTGATCTGGCCAAATGCCGCGCCTACCTCGACACCCAGTCGGCCGCGCTCGCCCGGCATCAAGCAGACAACCCGCCGCCGAAAGGCAGCCCGCCCGCCGACCCGGCCCGCGAAGCTCTCGCAAGCCTTTGCCAGGTGCTTTTCAGTTCAAACCGGTTCCTTTACATCGAGTGACCCGGATCACTCCTTGGCGGCCGCGTCGCGGTTCTGAATGAAGGTGCTGCGAACGGAAATGTAGGGGTCAATGGCGTCTTTGCGCGCCTGATCGTAGATTTCGAGCTGCGCGGGCAGGGAGCGGATGGTGTTCACGCCTTGCGGAATGTATTGCAGGGCGTCCTTGCTTTGAAACACACCCCAGTTCACGGGATTGAGCACATAATCGCCCGCATAGCCGGCGGCTTCGCGCAGGCTGCTGGGACCGAGCACGGGGAGCACGAGATAAGGGCCGTGGCCGATGCCCCATTTGGCAAATGTCTGGCCGGTGTCCTCGGCGGGAATGTTCGCCAGATGCGGCAGGCGGTCGGACTGTTTGATGATGCCTCCAAAGCCGGTGATCGTGTTCACGGCGAACTTCTCCGTCTCATGACCTGCGCGGCGGAACTTGCCCTGGAGGCCGCTGTTGACCAGACGCACGGGGTATTTGGCATTCTCGAAAAAATTATCCAGCCCCGTGCGCACAAGCTTGGGCGTCACCGTCTCGTAGCCTTTGGAGATCGGGCGGAGAACAGCGGTGTAAAGGCCGTCATTGAGCTTGAAGGTGGCGCGGTTCAGCGGTTCGAGCGGATCGGCGACCTCGGTGTCCGCGTAGTCATCCAGCTCGTCCACAGCACCGGCAGTGGCGACGGATTTTGGCGCGGCGCACTGGCAAAAAAACATGCCTGCGGCGGGCAGCAGGCAGAGGCGGAGGAAAGCGGCGGGCTTCATGAGCGGCGGGAGACGGATTGTTCGAGAGAGCTGATGACGGCGGCCGCGCCGCCTTTGCTGAAAGTGGGGCCGAGTTGCGCGCGGTAGTTGGCCACCAGACTGACACCCTCGATGACCACGTCCGCGATGCGCCAGCCGCCGATGTTTTCCATGCGGTAGGTGACGTTGTATTTGCTGCCGCGATAGACCATGCGCGTGGGCACGTCCACCCGTCCGGAAGCCGGCGAGACCGCGTTTTGATAGGTGATCTGGGGATGCTCGCCGGGTGTGAATTTTTCCGTGTAGGTGCGGATGATGACGCTGGTGAAGAGCTGCACCGCCCGCTTCCGCTGCTCCTGGGTGAACTGCCGCCAGCCGACGCCCACCGCACGGCTGGTCATCGTGTCAAAGCTGATGTGCCGCTCCAGTGTCGGCCGGACTTTCGACGCGAAGGCGGCGCTGCTCGAAGATCCATCGGCGATGGCAAGCACCTCACCCACGGCGGAGCGCAGGCGCTGCTGCGCTTCGGCAGGGTTGGCGAAGGCGGGCGGGAGCGGCAGCAGGGCGGCTGCCGTGATCAGGAGAAAGGAGCGGGAAGTCATTCGGGAGAGTCTTTGTCGAGGCTGCCAAAAGCCATCTTCCCGATGAGCGATTCAAGATCAACGGAGGACTCCGTCATCGTGATCCGCTCACCGGGACTTAGTGTACTCTCATCCGCTCCAGGTGAAAGCGCCACATATTTATCACCGATCAGCCCGGTTGTTTTGATGGAGGCCATCGTGTCCGAGGGAAGTTTCAGCCCCGCCAGCACGCGCAGAGTGGCGATGGCGCTGAAGTCCGCCTCATCCACGCGAATGGACTCCACCCTGCCGACGGGAACTCCCGCGACGACCACATTGCTGCCCGCGTTCAGCCCGCCCGCGTTGTCAAAGCGCGCCTCGATCACATAGGTGTCACCACCCACCAGGGCGCGGGCGCCGAGCTTCACCGTCAGCCAGCCGATGGCGGCGATGCCGAGCAGAACAAAGAGGCCGGTGAGGAGTTCCAGTCTGGGTGCTTTCATGATTCGTCGGATTCAATGTTTTCGCCCCGGCGCAGGGCATGCAGAGTTTCACTCAAAGCGGCGGCGCTGTCGCGGAAACCTTTCACCACCGGATCATCCGAGTCGCTGAACGCGGCGGGCGCGCCCTGGAAGCGCATCCTCCCGCCATCCAGCAGCGCCACGCTGTCGCTGGCCACGAGCGCCTCGGCCACGTCGTGCGTGACGATGACGGCGGTGAAGCCGAACTGCCGCTGGTATTTGGCGATCATGGTGAACACAGCGTTCCGCCGAAGGGGATCCAGCCCGGCGGTCGGCTCGTCAAAAAGCACAAGCTCCGGACGCGTGACGATGGCGCGCGCCAGGGCCAGGCGCTTTTGCATGCCCCCGGAAAGCTCGGCGGGGTGACGGTCACGGTGCGCCTCCAGATCGAGCTGCCGCAGAGCCTCCATGCCACGCTCTTGAATCTCCTTGTCCGGCAAGTCCGTGGTTTGCTCCAGGGGCAGCACCACATTTTCCAAGGCGGTGAGCGAGTCGAAAAGTGCGTTGCTTTGAAAGAGATAGCCGCAGCGCCTGCGGAATTCCGCGCGCGCGGCGGCATCACCCTGGTCGAGCGCCGCGCCGTCGAAGCGCACACTACCAGCCTCAGGGGTCAGGATGCCGGCAAGGCATTTCAAAAAGACCGACTTCCCCGTGCCGCTGCGCCCCAGCACCGTCACCACGCTGCCGCGCGGCACCTCCAGATTCGCGCCCGCGAGCACAACATGGTCGCCGAAGCGTTTGTGAACGCCTTCGGCCTTGAGCAGAATCCCGGAATCGCGCGCGCTCACACAAAGAAGGAGGTGATGACGTAGTCCGCGCACAGCACCACGATGCTGGACTGGACCACGGCGCGCGTGGTGGAGGCGCTCACCGCGCGCGCCCCCGTCGCAGAGCGCAGCCGGTGCGTGTTGAAGCCGTGGTAGGCGCAGAGAGAAATGGTGAGAAGGCCGAAAACCGCCGCCTTGGTGAGGCACTGGGAGACATCCCGGGGCTCCAGCGCGCGCTCCACGGCGGACCAGTAAACCCCCGGCGAAAGGCCCAGCAGCCACGAGCCTGAGAGCGCGCCGCCCACCAGTCCGACACAGACAAACAATGCCGCCTGCATCGGGTAAACCAGCAAAGCCGAAACCACGCGCGGCGTGACCAGGTAACCGTGCGTGCCCACGCCCATCGTCTCCAGCGCGGCGATCTGCTCCGAGTTCCGCTGGATTCCCAGCTCCGCCGCCAGCGCCGACCCGGCCTGCCCCACGAGCATCAGCGCGGCCAGCACAGGCCCCAGCTCCCGCACCAGGGTCAGCGATACCAGGGTGCCCAGCAGCCCTTCCGAACCGAACCGGTTCAAGACATAATATCCCTGCAAGCCGAGCACCAGCCCTGTGAAAAGACCCACAACCAGAATCACCGGCAGGCAGCGCGCGCCCTGCTCGTAAACGGAGCGGGCCAGCCGCCTGCCGAGCCGCCGCGTCCGCATCACCGCTCCGAAGGCGCGCGTCGTGAACAGGGCGTAATCCCCAAGATCATGGACAATCGAAAGCGTGTGTCTGCCAAGCGCGCGCAACATGTGAGGGCGTACTCTGGCGCACCGCGCCGTCCATTGCAATGACGCAACCCGCCTCACTTCGTCTGCGACTTGAGCAGCTCGCGCGCGAGCTTCAAGGCCTCGTCTCCATGCTCCATGAGCAGGGATTTTTCCTTCTCCTGCTTTGGCTGGGCAGGAAGCGGTGTGGCGGCGGCCTGGCCTGGATTCCAGGGTTTGACCTCGGGAATGGGTATCTGCTTTGCGGCAGTCTGCGCGGCACCGCCGCTGCCAGCCTGTGGAGCCGGGGCGGGCGCCGCTGATGCGGGCGGGACGCCGGGAGCGGGGTTGCCTGGCACGGGCACGGGCGCGGGCGGGGTAGGCGCTGCTGGTGAAGTACTGCCAGGCGCAGGCGTCGTGGCCGCGGGCTTTTCGATCTCCGGCCCGGCGGCGGGCGGCGAAGGACTTGGCGCAGTGTCATTGCCAGCCGGAGACGCGGTCGCAGCCGGATTCTTCGCCGCAGTCTCCTCGGCAGCGGGCTTGGCGTCCTTCAATTTCACAGCCTTGTAGAGCAGATTGTAATTGTGGCGGATGGCGGCGGGAAAGGAGACGCGCCCCGGCTCGATGATTTTTTCCCGCAGGATTTTGGAGGAAAGGTCCGCCACAAGGTCGCTGCCGACCTTCACCGCGTGGTCAATGCCAGGCGCGGCGACATTGGTGGCGGCCGAGGCGCCGCCTTTGACCAGTTCGCTGGTGATGGTGCGCCCTTGAAGTGCCAGACTGCTCTGGGCGGAGACGAGAGTGCCGTCGGCGGCGAAGCTCAGCTCCAGGCTGGCATGGTCGTCCGAGGCGAAAACCCCCCGCCGGTGGTCAATCCGCACGGAGACGTAAATGCCGCCATCCGGGGAGGGCGAGACCTCCGGCTGGTAGGTGCGGTAGCCGGCGTCGGAGATTTTATATTCGGCGGCCTGGCCCTTGCGGGCGACCCAGCCTCCAAGCCCCTGACCAAACGCCTCGACATCCACCTCCACTTCAGCGGATGCGGTTTGGGCGGCGAGCAGGAGCGGCAGCAGCAGTCGTCTCATAAAATGCGGGCGGGTTTTGGGTGGCCGGGTTTAAACTGGTTCCTGGGCACTCTTATTCAAGACGAAATGCCGCGCGCCGCTGAAACCCGGGCGAGGCGCGCCCGGCAGCCCGAAACAAGCATGATTCTCATGCCGAAGGCGGTTTTGAGCGGCGTTATTTGAGCAAAGCACCGGCGCAGGCTTGACTTCCAGCGCCGTAGTTGCTTCAACAGCTTTTTAAATTTTATCTATGCCCGCTTTTCTCAGAGCCCATGACAAAGGATTGGAATTCGCCCTGGAGGATTTCAACCTTCTAGGCCGCAGCCCGGACGCCAGCATCCGGCTCAATGACGGGGGCGTCTCCCGCCAGCACGCAACCGTCCGCCGGGACGGCAATCTTTACTGGCTCTCCGACCTCGGCAGCGCCAACGGCAGCTTCGTCAACGACGTGGCCGTCACCACCGCGCGCGCCCTGCGCCACGGGGACCGCATCCAGATCGGCACCTGCGTTTTTGTTTTTGAAACCAGCGAGGCCGCCCAAGCCGGCGACGCCGTCACCAGCTCGCAGATGCTGCACACCGTGGCCCTGCCGATGAAATCCATCAAGGCCACCCTGCTCGTGGGAGATCTGCGCAACTTCACCAGCATCTCCGCCCAGCTCAGCGCCGAGCAGGTGGCCGCCATGCTGCGCGAGTGGTACGCGGACTGCGAGCGCATCCTCAAGCCGCGCGGCGCCATCATTGACAAGTTCATCGGCGACGGCGTCTTCGCTTACTGGGCCGGGGATGATGTCTCCATCCGCGAGCAGGCCACCGAGGCCGCCCGGCTGCTCAGCAGCCCCGATGCCAGCGAGTCCCCTGTGCGCAAAAAAATGCGCGAGGAAATGAACCTCGAAGTCTATTGCCACATCGGCATCAACATCGGCGACGTGGCCCTCGGAGCGATGGGCCGGGGCGTCAACACCGCCGTGGGCGAGGCCGTGAACGTGGCTTTTCGGATCGAAAGCCTCACCCGCACCCTCAAAGTGCCGGTGCTCGTCAGCGCCTCCTTCATCAGCGGCTGGCCCGGCGGCCTCCGGCACTTTAAGAACGTCGGCATCCATCCGGTCAAAGGCCAGCCCGAGCCGGTGGAGGTGTACGCGCTCATCGAGTCCGGGGAGTAACAAAGGCCATCCTCCGCATTCATCCGCCTCAAAGCATTGACGCCGCGGGCAAACTGCCGTTTGCGCCCTTGCGCCGCCCGGCTTCACTGGCGGGCCATGAATCAAATCCAGCTCTCCGGCCGCAAGGCCATCGTCACCGGCGGCGCGCGCGGCATCGGACTCGCCATCGCCGAACGCCTTCTGCAATCCGGCGCCTCCGTCTGCCTCTGGGATGTGGACGCCGCCGCTCTCGACACAGCCTGCGCTCAGTTGGCGCCGCATGGCGAGATCATCGGAGCAAAGGTGGATGTGACCTCCGCCGATTCCATTGAGGCTGGTGTGCAAAAGGCGCTCGGCGTCTTCGGCAAGCTCGACATCCTCGTCAACAATGCCGGCATCGCCGGGCAGAACGCCAAGGTCTGGGAACTCAGCCCGGAGGACTGGCGGCGCGTGGTGGACATCAATCTCACCGGCCCTTTCCTCTGCTGCCGCGCCGTCATTCCCCATCTGCTGGCCAACGGCTACGGGCGCATCGTCAACATTGCCTCCATCGCCGGCAAGGAGGGCAATCCGAACGCCTCGCATTACAGCTCCTCAAAGTCCGGAGTGATTGCCCTGACCAAGTCCCTCGGCAAGGAGCTCGCCACCTCCGGAGTCATCGTCAATTGCATCACTCCCGCCGTCATTGAAACCGACATCTTCGCGCAGATGTCGCAGGCGCACATTGACTACATGCTTTCAAAAATTCCCATGGCCCGCTTCGGCCAGAAGCACGAGGCCGCCGCGCTCACCGCCTGGCTGTGCTCGGAGGACTGCTCTTTTTCCACCGGCGCCGTCTTCGACCTCTCCGGCGGCCGCGCCACCTACTGAGCCGCGCAGCCTCTCACACGCGTATCGAAATCTAAAACACTTCTCCCATGTGGCAGACCATCCAAACCTTCCAGGACATCAAGCTCGAAAAAACCGCCGACGGCATCGGCAAGCTCACCATCAACCGCCCCGAGGTGCGCAACGCGTTCCGCCCCCAGACCGTGCGCGAGATGCTCCAGGCGCTCGACATCCTGCATGAGGACCGCGAGGTCGGCGTCATCATTCTCTGCGGCGAGGGACCTCTGGCTTTCTGCTCCGGCGGCGACCAGAAAGTGCGCGGAGACGCCGGCTACGTCGGTGATGACGGCGTGCCGCGCCTGAACATCCTCGACGTGCAGCGGAAAATCCGCACCCTGCCCAAACCCGTCGTCGCCATGGTCGCCGGATACGCCATCGGCGGCGGCCACGTTCTTCATGTCGTGTGCGATCTCACCATCGCCGCCGACAACGCGCGATTCGGCCAGACCGGCCCCAAGGTCGGCTCTTTTGACGGCGGTCTCGGAAGCAGTTACCTCGCCCGCATCGTAGGTCAGAAGAAAGCCCGCGAGATCTGGTATCTGTGCCGTCAATATGACGCGCACCAGGCTCTTGAGATGGGCCTCGTCAACACCGTCGTCCCGCTTGCCGAACTCGAAACCGAGACCCTGAAATGGTGCCGCGAGATGCTTCAGCATTCCCCCCTGGCCCTGCGCTGCCTCAAAGCCTCCCTCAACGCCGACTGCGACGGCCAGATGGGGCTGCTAGACCTCGCGGGCAATGCCACCCTCCTCTACTATATGAGCGATGAGGCGCAGGAGGGCAAAAACGCCTTCGTCGAAAAGCGCAAGCCCGACTTCTCCAAGTTCCCGCGCCTGCCCTGAACGCCGCAGCCGCAACGCCAGCCACCGCACATGCCCGCCCGATTCGCGCCCAGTCCCACCGGGTGGCTGCATCTCGGCCATGCGTTTGCCGCGCTGTTTGCCTGGCGGCAGGCCATGGAGACTGACGGGCGCTTCCTCGTGCGGCTGGAGGACATTGACACCACCCGCGCGCGTCCTGAATACGAGACGGCGCTGTTCGAGGATCTGGCCTGGCTCGGCGTGAAATGGGAAGAGCCTGTGCGCCGCCAATCCGCGCACTTCGCCGATTACCAGGCCGCGCTCGACCAGCTCGCCGCGCGCGAACTGCTCTATCCCTGCTTCTGCACGCGGCGGGAAATTCAGGAGGAGATCGCCCGCGCCGCGAACGCCCCGCACGGGCCGGATGGCGCGCTTTATCCAGGCACCTGCCGCGACCTGGAGGAAAACGAGCGCGCGCGCCGCATCGCCTCCGGCCAGCCCTACGCGCTGCGCCTGCACATGAGCCGCGCGCTGGCCGCCGCCCCGGAAATGAAATGGCAGGACCTGGATCACGGCATCCACACTGCAACGCCGGAGATCTTCGGGGACGTTGTCCTGGCGCGCAAGGACACTCCCGCCAGCTACCACCTCGCCGTCGTCGTGGATGACGCGCTGCAGGGCATCACCCACGTCACGCGCGGAGCCGATCTTCTGCCCGCCACGCACCTGCACCGCCTGCTCATCGCCCTGCTGGGACTCCCCGTGCCCCTCTGGCGCCACCACCGCCTCATCACAGACGCCCAGGGCCGCCGCCTCGCCAAACGCGACGACGCGCGCTCCCTCCGCCAGCTCCGCGCCCAGGGCTGGACACCCGCCGATGTCCGCCGCGCCCTGGATTTGCCGCCTGCGCGAGATTCCGCATGACGATTCGCGCAATTCCGGCGACCGGCGCGCGGTTCTTGAGCCTGCCAGTTTTCCCACCGCCCTCACCCTTCCATGCTCCGCTCCCTCTTTTTCGCCGCCATCGCCTTTCACACCGCCGTTGCTGAAAAGCCCAACATCATCCTGGTCCTCGCCGACGACCTCGGCTGGGCGGACATCGGCTGCCAGGGCAACACCTTCAATGAGACGCCGAACATGGACCGCCTGGCCGCGCAAGGCGTGCGCTTCACGGATTTCTACGCGGGACCGGTCTGCTCCCCCACCCGCGCCAATCTGCAAAGCGGCCGCGACCAGGCCCGCTACGGCATCACCCAGCACATCCCCGGCCACAAGCGCCCCTTCGCCAAACTCAGTGACCCGCCCGTGCCGCTGCAACTGCCCCTGGAGGTCGAGACCGTCGCCGAACGCCTTGGCGCGGCAGGATACGCCACCGGTTATTTCGGCAAATGGCATCTCGGCGGGGAGGACCACAGTCCCTCGCGGCAAGGCTGGCAGACCGCCGAGGAAACCAAAGGCAACACCCGGCCCGGCGGCGGCGAACGCACCGCCGCATACCTCACCGGCAAAGCCGTCGAGTTCATCAAGCGTCACCAAGACAAGCCCTTTCTCCTCCAGGTCTCCCACCACGCCGTCCACATACCCCTCACCACCACGCCTGAGCTGCTGGCCAAATACCAGCGAAAAACCCCCATGCCCGGCTACCCCAGCCGCCCCGAATACGCCGGCCTCCTTGATGAACTGGACCAAAGTTTGGGCCGCATCGTTGAGACCGTTGACAGCCTCGGCCTCGGCGGCAAAACGCTCATCCTTTTCCTCTCCGACAACGGCGGCCTCGAGCACGAGCAAAGCGGCAACATCGTCACCTCCAACGCCCCCCTGCGCGGCGAAAAAGGCACTCTCTATGAGGGCGGCGTGCGCATCCCCGCCATCGCCCGATGGACCGGACGCATCCCCGCTGGCGGCATCTGCCGCATGCCCGCCATCACCACCGACTTCCACGCCACCGCCGCCGAGCTCGCCGGAGTGGATGTCCCCGCTGGAGCGCTGGATGGGATCAGCCTCCTGCCCGTGCTCATGGACCCTGCCGCCGCCCTGCCGCGCGCCAGCCTCTTTTGGCACCTGCCCCACTACCACCACAGCACGCCGGCCGGAGCCATGCGCCAGGGGGATTGGAAGCTCATCGAATTTTTCGAAGACGACCGGCTCGAACTCTACCACCTCGCCGACGACCCGGGTGAGAAGCGCAACCTTGCCCAGGCCGAAACCCAGCGCGCCGCCTCCATGCGCCAGGCCCTGCATGACTGGCGCAAAAGCGTCGGCGCCCTCATGCCCGTGCCCAATCCCGGCCACGACCCCGCCCGCGCCGGCGAGCTGGGCAAGACCGGTGCCAGGCGCAAAAAGTAGCACCCCCATGCCCGCGCCTTACCATCATTGCACGCGCTGCGGCAGCCCTGACGTGCCCGCCGCCAGCCCGCGCGAGTTTGTCTGCGCATCATGCGGCTACAGGCATTTCATCACCCCCTTCCCCGCCGCTGTCGCCCTCGTGCTCGACGAGGGGGGCCGCCTGCTCGTCTGCCGCCGCGCCCACCAGCCCGGCCTGGGCAGAATGAGCCTGCCCGGCGGCGTCATCGAGCCGGGCGAGACCGGCGAGCAAGCCGCCGCGCGCGAGGTGCGCGAGGAGACCGGCCTCCATCTTCCCGCCGTTGCCTTCCGCCCTCTGGCCACTCTGCCCAACGAGTACGAGTTCCAGGATTATCTCTGGCCCACGCTCGACCTCTTTTACACCGTCCAGGCCCCGGAAAACGCCGCCCTGCGGCCCGACCCTGCCGAAGTCTCCGAAGCCCTCTGGCTGCCCCCGGAGGATGCCGCCATGTGCGACTTCGCGTTCGAATCCAACCGCCGCGCCGTGCGCCTGCTGCTCTCTGCCCGGAATCAGGGGCCGCAAACCCAAGGCGAAGCACATAACTTGCCTCATTTCTGTCAAAATGCCGCCTGACACCGTTTCCCCCATTTACCCCGCACCTTCGATGCTGTGACTATGCAGGAACAACTTCGCAGCGTTGCATCGCGATTGTCGGGCGTTCAGACAAGCCCGTGGAGCCGCGGTTCAAAGCGATTATGCAGCCTTGCAAAACAACTGTGCAAGAAGGGCTGGGGGAATCGCGCCCACGCCGCTCCTCACTTCATGTGCGACCAGGCGATCTCGCCCACGAGGTCGCCGTTTTTGTCTATCTGTACCTGGGCCAGCCACGGCTCGAAGCCGAGCATCATGGCGCGGGAGACGATGCTGTCGTGGTCGTGCTGGGAGATTTCCGGCGGATGACCCGGCGCGATTGCCGTGTTCACATGGACGAGGAGCTGGCTCTCCCCGCCGCGCGCCTCGAAGTCCCTGACGCCCTGGCGCTGGTTGTGGTGGCAGTGGTAGCCCTGGGCGGCGAGCCATTTCTCCGCGTGTCGTTCACCGTATTCCGCGATCTCGTTGGGTCTCAACATGGCCGTGCAGTTTGGGTTGGCATAAACCGCCCGCGCAGGCAGGAGCGCCGTCGCCCGGCGGTTTATTTATTCGGTTATACCGGTCCGGCGGAAAAACGGCAATCCTTCAATGCAAAAAAATCTTCCGCGCCCGCCGGCCTCAGGCGTGCATCACCTGGCCGCCATCCACGTTCAGCGTCTGGCCGGTGATGTTCCTCGCGCACGGGGAGGCGAGGAAGACGGCCATCGCGGCCAGTTCCTCCGGCGTCTGCCAGCGGCCCAGAGGGGAGACCTTGCGCATTTTTTCCTCCGCCCACGAATCGTACCCCTGCCTCTCAGCCTCCGGGAGCCGCGCCTGCGCCGCCGCCCAGACCGCCTCGTTCAAGGGCGTGCGCACCATGCCGGGAGACAGCGCGTTCACGCGCACGTCGCGCGGCGCCAGGTCCTTCGCCGCACACTGCATGAAATTGATCAGCCCGGCCTTCGCCGCGCTGTAGGGCGGGTCGGTCTGGGAGCCGGTCTGCCCGGCCACGGAGACCAAAAAGAGCAGTGTGCCGCCGCCGCGCGCGATGAGCGCGGGGGCGAAAGCGTGCGCCGTGTTCACCGCGCCGACCAGGTTGATCTCCAGCACGCGCTGCCAGTCGCCCGGCTCCAGATTCCAAAACGGAAAACCAAACTTGCCCGAGCCCGCGCCCGCAGCGAACACGACATGATCCACCGCGCCGCAGTCCGCCGCAAAGGCGCGCAGGGCCGAGTAATCCGTAACATCCCCCGTGGTGATGGCGACTCCCTCCGACGCGCGCAGATCAAAGCCGCGCACCGCGCATCCCTCCGCCTCAAAACCCCGCGCGATGGCGCGCCCTATGCCGCTGGCGGCGCCGATGACCACGGCCGTCTGTCCTTTGAGTTGCAAATCCATCCGCCACCCTGGCACCGCGCGCATGAGCAGGCAAGCCGCCGCGGGGAGGATTCATCCGGGTTGTGCGGGATGAGAAAATGGTCGGGCCGGCGAGATTCGAACTCACGACCTCTTGCACCCCATGCAAGCGTTCTACCAGGCTGAACTACGGCCCGACCTTTTTGCGGGGCGTGGGTCACGCCCGGCGGGGACGGCGATATTGGCGCGGCGTGCCGGACAGTGCAACCTGCATGTTGAATTTTTGGCGAAATTTGGCCCCGTCATCCTGCCGCGGGCTTGCAAATCAAGAGACCGGGGAGCTTGGATGCGGAAGGAATTTCGAGTCCTCCCACAAAGACAGCCCCCTGATTTTCGGGACGTAAAATGAAAAGTCTGAAAAATGCTGTTGTCGAAAAAGCCAGGATTCGGTAGAAAGCGGCTGTTAATTCACATATCCCGACAAAATCATGGCCTGGAAACTACTCTCCATTCTCTCCGCCGTCTGCCTTGGTGCCGCGTGCTACTTCGCTCACGCCAACAAACAGCGCCTGGAAAACGAAAAAACCCGCCAGGCTGCCGCCGAGGCCAATCTCAAGGCCGCCCAGGATCGCAAAGCCGAGGGCGATGCCGCGGTCAAGGTGAAGGAGGAGCAATACGCGGCCATCCAAAAGGAGCGTGACGCCGCCAAGGAGGAAGTGGTGAAGCTGGCCGCCGACGCGCAGGAAAAAGAGGCAGCCTTGTCCGTCGTAAAGGGCAATCTGGAGCAGGTGACCACCCAGGTGAACGCCGTGCAGAAGCAGATTGATGACGCGGGTGACATCGAAAAACTCATCGCCCAGGTCGAAAAGCTCAAAAAGGACCAGACCGAAGCCGAGGGAGCCGTTGCCAACCAAAAACAGCGGCTTGCCAACGTCCAGGCCACCATCGCCGGCGTCACCGGGCAGATTGACAAGCTCAAGGAAACCGAGGCCCAGGGCCGCCGGGGCATCGTGGCGCCGGAGTTCTCCGCGCGGGTCGCCCAATTTTTCCCCGAATGGGGTTTCGCCATCCTGAACAAGGGCAACTCCCAGGGAGTTTTCGCCAACGCCGACCTTGAGGTCAAGCGCGGCAAGGATGTCATCGCCAGACTGAAAGTGCGCAGCGTCGAGCAGCACAATGCCATCGCTGACGTGGTCCCCGGCTCTGTCGCTGAGGGCAGCAGCATTTTCAACGGCGACTCTGTCGTGGCTGCGGCGCAGCAGAGCGCGGCAGACCCGAAAAAAGGGTCTTCGTCCACAGGAGGCACGCCTGAGCAGGGCGCTCCCGTGCCAGACAGTACCGCTCCCCAGGCTCCCGCCATGTCCTCCGATCCTTTCGGCGCTCCGGCACCGGCAGCCGCGCCCATGAATTCCGATCCCTTTGGCGCGCCTCCGGCCGCTCCAGCCGCGCCGATGAACTCCGATCCTTTCGGCGCCCCGCCGGCCGCTCCTCCTGCGGCGCCATCGGGTGGCGCCATGAACTCCGATCCCTTCGGAGCAGCACCTCCTCCCTCAAACTGATCCACTTTCCGCTGAACCCATAGAACTTCATTTTCATCCGCCATGACCAAAGTCCTTTTCATCCTCAGCGCCATCGTCACCCTGGTGGCGGCAGTGTTCGCTTATCAAAACGGGCGTGAATTCAGCAGCATCCGCCAGGCAGTCATTGCCATGAACAAAGATGTGGACGCGCAGCTCGCCGCGGCCACCGCCGTCGTCGCCCAGGTGACGAAGCTCAATGGCGACATCGCCACAGTGCAGCAGGAACTCGATGTCGAGGGCGAGAAAATCAAAGCTCAAAAGCTCAAGATCGCCCAGTTGGACAATGACTCCAAGCGCGTGCAGGACGAACTGGACGCCAAAAACAAGAAGCTGGCCGAGTTGAATGTGCTGCTCGGCAAGCTGCCTGTGGGAGTCAAGCCCGAAACGCTGGTTGAGGACATCAACAATATGAAGAAGGCCATTGCCGAGGCCGAGGCCGAGGCCGAGATGAAGAAGAAGGAGGTGGCAGCCGAGGAGGCCAAGGTGGCGGACCTCCAGCGCGCTCTGGATGACGTGATCCGCAAGATTGAGGACCGCAAAAAATCCTTCGACCGCAACAGCCTGAACGCGCAGATCGTGGCCGTGAACTCCGACTGGGGATTCGTGGTGGTGAACGCCGGCCAGTCTCTCGGCATCACCGAGGCCACCAAGCTGCTCGTCACGCGCGGCACCCAGACCATCGGCAAGCTCAGCATCGTTTCCGTGCAGGGAGACCGCACCGTGGCGAACATCCTTTCCGACACCCTGGCCAAGGGGGAGCAGATTTCTCCCGGAGACCGTGTCATTTTGGAAAATCTCTATCAGTGAGACCTGCCACGGCGCATCTGTGCGAGTCATGAACCCACGCCGCATTCTTCATTCCCTGATCTTCCTTGCCGCCGCCCAGTTTCTTGTGTCCTGCGCGTCGGATGAAACCAAGCGCCGCGAGCGTGTGCCGCCGACTGTGTCAGACAGCACCCTGCCCTGGAATCGTCCGCCGAAATGGGAGGGCAACGCCCGCTACGGTTCGATGATGCCGCAGAGCCGCTGATTCCAGGCAGCCGGTCAATATCTCATCAAACTGGCGCAGCCAGCGCGCAGGGTTTGCCTCCGTCAGCAGCCAGCGCCTGCCCGCGTGGCCCAGCGCGGCCCGCGAAGTGGCGGACATGGCTTCCATCTCAAAAATCTGGCCGGCCAGCTCCCCGGCATTTCCGGGTTCGTGCAGCAGGCCCGTCTGTCCATGCTCCACGGTTTCGGCCAGTCCGCCCGAGCGCGCCGCCAGCACGGGTTTGGCGTGGTCGTAAGCCTCGTAGGTGACCAGGCCGAGAGGTTCCCACCAGACCGAGGGCACGATGACCGCGCGCGCCTGGCGGAGCTGGTCCTCCTTGCTCTGGCCTCCGATGGGGCCGAGCGCGCAGACAAATGGATTGCGCCGCGCGCGTTCGCTGACCAGTCCGGATAGCGGCCCCTCCCCGGCGATGTGAAGCCTCGGCGTCGTCCTGCCGAGCCGCTGATGGACCGTGTCCCAGGCGTCCAGGAGCGTGGCGACACCTTTTTCATGCACCAAGCGGCCCAGGAAAAGATAATGGCCGGCGTCTTCCGCGGACGGCGCGGCTGGCATGGCCTGCCAGGCATGGCGCAGAGTGACGATGCGCGCGGGATGCACCGCCCCGGCTTCGATCAGCCGCCGCCGCATGAAGTCCGAGATGGCGATCCATGTGTGGACCGCTTCCAGCCAGCCGGAGCGGTGCAGTGCTTTGAGCAGGAGCGCCATGAGCGCGCTGCGCAGGCGCGAGCCCATCCAAGCTCCCTCGGCTACCTCCCTCCAATAATGGCCGAAGAGCGGGTCCTTGAGGATGCGTCCGCGGGAGTAAAGCGTTCCACCGACTGAAAAAGGGCGGTAGTTGTGCATGAACTGCATCAGCGGCAGCCCGCGTCTTCTGGCGCTGCGGTAGATGGCCGGAGAACCCACTGGAAAAATGTTGTGCAGCAAGGCCAGGGCCGCTCCGGATTTGTCCAGCGCGCTTTCGAATCGCCGCACTCCCTCCGGATTGTAAAACAACCGCCATGCCTGGCCAAGGGTGGAAGGCGCGCCCGGGCCGGTCCATTCGCTGCTTTCAAAACGGCAGTTGGCGACATGGTGCCGCGTGGATAGCAGCCCGGCGATGCGCTCCACGGACATCTCCTCGCCGCCGGGATGCCGGTAGCGGTTGAACACGCTGAGGATGGACTGGGGCGGCGCGGACATTGGGCTGCGTCAGAAAAGCAGTTTTTCTGCCCAAGTCCCGCGAAAATCACAAGTCGAACCCGCCGCCATGACCGCTTGCGGCACAGCCTTTGCGGACGAAAGTCCCCGCCATGAAGGAAGACATTGAGAACAAGCCGGATGAACCGCCGGCCCAGCCGCCAGCCAAGCCGGAGGAGATCACGCGCAAGCTGGAGGACTTCATCAAAAACACCCTTGGCGGCCAGGTTCTCTTTTCCAGGGTCGAGCCGTCCATGCCCGGACTGCGCCCGCATCGCGGCGACCCGGAACCTGTCGAGGAGGCCGAGGCCGAACCTGAGTTCGATTTCAGGCTCAAACCTGCGGACATCAAAGCATATCTGGACCGCTTTGTCATCCGCCAGGACGAGGCGAAAAAGGTGCTGGCCACCGCTGTGTGCGACCACTACAACCACGCGCGCATGATTTCCGAGGAGCGCAAGCAGCGCGGCGGCGACGGTCCGGCGCTGGAGTTCTCCAAGCAAAATGTGCTCATTGCCGGGCCGACTGGCGTGGGCAAGACTTACCTCGTCAAACACATCGCAGACCTGATCGGCGTGCCGTTTGTGAAGGCCGACGCGACGAAGTTCAGCGAGACCGGCTATGTGGGGGCGGATGTGGACGACCTGGTGCGCGATCTTGTGGCAAAGGCCGGCGGTGATGTGCGGCTGGCAGGGCACGGCATCATTTACCTCGATGAAATAGACAAACTGGCCACCGGCGGCGAGGGGCGCATCGGTCGGGATGTCAGCGGCCGCGGTGTGCAGACCGCCCTGCTCAAGCTCATGGAGGAGACCGAGGTTCCGCTTTATGCTCCCAACGACATCCGCGGACAGATGCAGATGATGTTCGACACGCGCAAGGGCCGCACCGGCCGCGAGGTGGTGAACACGCGCAACATCCTTTTCATTGTCAGCGGCGCTTTTTCCGGCCTGGAAAAAATCATCGAAAAACGCCAGAGCCGCGCCTCCATCGGCTTCGGCGCGTCAGTTGGCGGAAAACCCGCCGCCGAGGACCTGCTGCGCGAGGCGGGGACCAGGGACTTCATAGACTACGGCTTCGAGGCCGAGTTCATCGGGCGCCTGCCCGTTCGGGTTTTTTGTGACGCGCTTGGCGCGGATGATCTTTTTCACATCATGAAAAACAGCGAGGGCAGTCTCATCCGCCAGTTCGAGCGCGAATTCCACGCTTATGGTGTGCGCGCGCTTTTCGAGGATGACGCCCTCCGCGAGGTGGCCACCCGCGCCGCCGGGGAGAAAACCGGCGCGCGGGGCCTCGTCACAGCCTGGGAAAAAGTGCTGCGCGAGTTCAAGTTTGAAATGCCCAGCCTCGGGCTTCCGGAGTTGATCGTGGACAAGGCGCTGGTGCTGAATCCCTCCGCCGCTCTCGAACACAGCCGCGAGGCGGCCCTCAGTCTGCGCACCGACGCCCGTGCGGGGGAGGTGCGCGCCTTTGCCGCGCGCTTCACCCGGGAGCATGGGCTGGAGCTGGTGTTCGACGCCGGCGCCGTGCAAGGCCTGGTGCGCCGCGCGGAGCGTGAGGGCAGCGGCGTGGAGGAGTTGTGCTCCAGGCTTTTCAAAGACTTCCCCTTCGGCCTGCAGCTCGTGGCGCGCAACACGGCGCGGAAGGTCTTCCACCTTGGTCCCGAAGCCGTGGAACGCCCCGACAAATTTCTCAGCGACCTCGTGGTGAACTGTTACCGTGGCGCCGAGCCAGCCCCCTCTCCCGAATCATGACCCCGGCCAACGAACAACAGCGCGTCTCCATCCTCTTCACCGGCATCCTGGTCTGCGTGCCTGTGCTCGCGCTCCACCGTTTCGGACTCTTTCCAGAGATGGCCTTGTGGCTTGAGGAGCGTCTGCCGCGTCTGCTGGTGCTGCCGGAGCACGGCCTGCGCATGTCATTGCCGCTGCAGTATGCATGCTTCACCGCGCTGGCTTTTCTCAGCGCGCGGACCGGTCTTGCGCGCGGAGGCTTGTGGCTAAAGATGATCTATCTGCTCGCCGTGACTCACCTCACGGTCTGCCTCGCCTTCACGCTGGCATGGGCGGGGATTTTGTTCGAACCCTTTTCCGGCGTGCTGGCCGCATGGGCGGCCTGCCTTGTGGCCGTGATCGTGGCCGACCTGGAACAGCGCCGCCCTGAAACACCTGAACCTGAGATCGCGAAGGAGGCGCCCGCGGCGAGAAAAACCACACTCGCCCAAATCGTGGAAGCCGGCGTCCCCGGAGCGCCGGAGACTGATGCAAAGCCGGACGCGCCCACAGTGACCGGATCGCCGGACAACCCGGCGAAAAACAACGGCCCCGTCATTGTGGCGAAGGCGTGAGGCGCTTTCGCTTGCCCCGTCCGGCTCCCGCCGCCAATGCTTGGCCCCGCATGAATCTCCTGGCCTATTACTTGCACGATCTCAGCCCGCATCTTCTGAGAATCACCGACGGCATCGCCATCCACTGGTATGGCCTGGCTTATGTGCTTGGGTTTTATCTGACCTACCTCGTCATGGTCTTCCTGGCGCGGCGCGGCCTGTCCCAGATCAAGCCGGCCCAGGTGGCGGATTTCATCACTCTCGTGGCGCTGTTTGGCGTCGTGCTCGGCGGGCGGCTCGGCTACATGCTGCTCTACGACTTCGAGAATTTCATCCGCGCGCCGTGGAGTTTCTTCCTGCTCAACCAGGGCGGCATGGCCAGCCATGGCGGCATCGCGGGAGTGTCCTTGTTCTGCCTTTGGTATGCGCGCAAACACAAAATCTCATGGACCGGCATCGGCGACACCCTGGTTTGCGGCGCGCCACTGGGCATTTTCTGCGGTCGCATCGCAAACTTCATCAATGGCGAGCTTTTCGGCCGTGTGACCGCCTTTCCTCTGGCGGTGAAATTTCCCGCCGAGTTGCTGCACGAGGATTTCGCGGCGCAGGGAGGCGCGCCCGTTGCTCTGCCGCCGGGAGTCGTGCACAGCCCTGACATCATCGCCTATTTCCAGGGCCAGCCCGGCGGAGTGGCGGAGTTGGAGGCCATGCTGCACCCCCGGCATCCCTCGCAGCTCTACGAGGCGCTGGGGGAGGGGCTGCTGCTCAGCGCCGTGCTTTTGTTCATTCGCATCCGCTTTCCCAGGCTTGGCCACGGTGTGCTCACCGGCCTGTTTTTCCTGCTTTACGCCGCCGCGCGCATCAGCCTGGAATGCGTGCGCCAGCCGGATTCCGGCGCAAACCCCATCCTCGGCCTCACACGCGGCCAGTTTTTCTCGGTCTTCATGATCGTCGTCGGAGCCGCGTTCCTGGTCCACGGCCTGCGGCGCGGTGGCGCGGGCAAATCGCCCGTTTGATGCTGGAATGGCCGCAAGCCAGGGGCGCGGTGGCCATGCGCCCCTCTGGAACTTCCGCGGCCATTCACTCCAGGCAAGACTCACGGGTTTGCCTCCAGGATCACTTGCCCGGAAAGCATTGGCATCGTGGACAACGTGCGGCCGGGCACGGGCAGTAGGATCAGGTTGAAGAACCCGGCTCCCCTGTCCAGACGCGGCACCAGCACGCCTTCGAAGGCGGTGTTGCGGCTCAACTGGGTGATCGGCGGCAGCAGGTCCGTCGGATCATTGTCGCGCAGGATGAACGTGCCGCGGAACAGACCGGTGGCGGCATCAAACGAATTGACGCGCACATTGGCCGGGTTCTGCGCGGTGTTGATGGCAGGCAGAGTCAAAAGGTTGCTGGTGCTGATGGTGCAGACTTGGCGGATGATGCCCGCAGGTGTGCCTGCCGGACTGCCGCTGCCACCCAGGGCGGAAAACTCGATCCCGCCTTCGGCAAAGGCAAAGCGGGCATTGCTGGTTTTGGCCTGCAGGCCCAGCACCACGCTCCCCGCAGGCGGGGGCGCATACTGTCCACCCAGCACCGTCAACGTGTGCAAAGGAAAGCCCTCCTTGTAGCTGCGGGTGGTGCTGCTGGAGGGCTGAGGATGCTTCAGCCATGTCAGTGCGCCGTTCAGCAGCGGCCTGCCACCATTGACCTGCGGCACGGTGTCCGCAGTCCGGGTGATCCATCCATGGACTGAACCAGCAGAGGATGGCACGTTTCCATAGAGGCTGAAGAAGACCGGAATCCGGGCACCGGCGACGACTGGGCCAGCGTAGGTTTTCACCGTTGAGTCCGCCAGCTTGAAGGCCATGGTCAGCGTCGAATTGGAGCCTGCCTTGGCCGTGAAGAAACCGTTGCCCTGAGGCACGCTGGGGTTCCCGGCCAGAGCAGATGACACTTCCAACGCCGCAGTGTAGCTGAATTGCGGCAGCACACTGCCCTTGAATGCTTCCAGTGCCACTTCTCCTGGCTGTGGCGATGTCAGGGCCGCGTCTGTGAGCGTGCCGGTCAGGTTCCCTGTGCTGGCATCAATCTCAATGTCCAGGTTCAAGGACGGCAGTCCCTCACTCGACCGGTTCACCACCGCTCTGCCACTGAAGATGCCTCCAGAAAACCTGGTGTTCGAAGTGGCTGGTGATGCTGTCAACGAGTAAACCTTGGGTCCCAGCAGCAACGCTGCGCTCCAGGAGCCGTTGCTGCCCACCGTCACCGAGATTTTGCCCCCCAGGTTGTGCAGGCCAAACAAGGAGCTGCGGTCCACCAGCCCATCGAAGGTGCCCACCACATTGGCAGGCAGCGCGGCGACGGTGTAGTTGAAGGTCTGTGGCAGACTGGTGCCCGCGGCGTTGCTGGCGGTCACGGTGATGGTACCGCTGCCTATGCGCGTGGGTTTGCCCTGGAACGTAAGTTGTCCGGCACCAGTAATGCTGAGGCGAACACCTGTCGGATGACCGGAATAGCGAATACCGCCTGGATTCTGAGTGACAGTGATCACATCAGAAACCGGCGTGGCCGCTCCCCACTCAAAAGGCCCCCCGGCGGCGATCACGGGCTTGGCACCCACTGTGAGCACAATGGTCCGGCCCACACGGGTCAAATTGCCGCCTCCGTTCGACGAAATGAGTGTCACCTTGCAGGTGTAAGTGCCGGAGCTTGCCGGCTTGACGCCTGTGAGACGCAGACTTCTGGTGAAGGCGCCTGAGATCACTGGCGCTGTGCCGCCATCGCTGAGGTCAGCCCCGTCTTTCTGCCAGTGGTAGAGGATTTTCGTCTGGGCAGGAGGCGAGACGGATGCCATTGAGAGAATATTGGTCGTGTCTTCATTGGCCTGAACTGGAAATGGGGCTGGTGAGGAAGCCATCACCGCCAAATGCGCCACGCTGGAAAAAGTGACTCCGGCGGAGTTGCTCACCCGGCAGGAATAGGTGCCTTTGGAGGTGGCGAGCACGTTGGGAATCGTCAGGCTGGGGGTGGCGCTGCCGAAGGGAATCCCGTCCTTCAGCCACTGGTAGGTCAACCCGCTGCCCGTTGCGGCGGCGGTGAAGGTCACGGACTCGCCCGTGAAGACCAGCACGGACTGCGGCTGCTGGGTGATCACCGGCAGGGCATTGCCGTTGCCGGCCAGGTTGATGAGCAGCGGGTTTTCATCGGGATCATTGCTCTCCACCCGCAGCACCGCGCTGCGCGGCCCCTCCTCCTGCGGCAGGAAGCGCACCGCCAACTGCGCCGCACCCCCGAAACTGGTGAAAATGGCGCTGTTGATGATGCTGAAATCAGACGCGTGGACCCCCTCGATGTTGAAGTTGAAGTCCTCAAGAACACCCTGGCCCACATTGAACACGCCTATCGCGAGATCCCTGCCCGGCTTGCCCGGGCCGAAGACCACTGTCCCAAAGTCCAGCGTCGGCACGCCGCCGACGATCGTCCCGCCGGTCACCTCAATGTCAGGCACCTGCACGGTTCCGGTCAGGGTGATGTCAAAGGAACCCTCGTCGGTGTCATTGCTGAACACATGCAGCACCGCCGTCCTGCTGCCGCCCACCGTGCCTGTTGGATCAAAGGTCACCATGAAGCTCGTCGCCTGCCCAGGCTGCACCTCGGACTGCCCCGGCGGCCCGGCGGCAAAGTCCGCCATGTCAGCTCCCGTGATCGTGATTGCTCCGATGTAGAGCGGCTGGGTGCCCAGGTTGCGCACGGTGAAGGCGCGCGCGGCGGTGCGGCTGTAGGTCAGCGCGCCGTAGTTCACCGTGCTCGCGCCGTCGGTCAGGTTCGCGCCCTCTGGTTGTTCGATGGCGATCTCCGTGGGCGGCGCATCGCCCACCAGTCCTGCGAGGGTGAAGGTGAAAAGCGGCAGGTCCGGGTCGTCGCTTTCGATCTGCACCGTGCCATTCAGCGGCCCGGAAGTGCCGGGCTCGTTCTGCACCGTGAACTGCATGGCGCCAAAGCCCGGCAGCGCCGGATCACCCTGATCCACCACGAAGAAGTCCCCGCTCACATGGACCGCGCTGATGTCCAGCGGCAGCAGCCCGTCATTGAGGATGGTGAAGGTGCGCGTCAGCGGCACCGCCGGCGGCGAGCCGCCCAGGTCCACCGGCGCGGCCTGGCCGCTGTGCACGCGGTCTGCTGTTAGCTCGGCTCCCGCATACACCTGGATCGCCCGTGACTCGAGGGCGAAGATGTAAGCCGCCCCGGCAATAGTGGCGCTGTTGTCACTGCCATCGCCATCCACACCCGTGGCGGCACTGTCCTCTTGGGGGGCACCAACGATCAAATGCTCTTCAGACAAGGCCAGAGAGAGGCCAAAGGAATCGAACGCATCGGTGTTGGAAGCCTTCAAGTAGCTGTTCTGAACCCAGGAGAAATTGGTGGCTTGGTCAGGTGCAAAGGAAGGAGCACGGCGGAACAGGTAAACTGCCCCGGCTCTGTTCACGCCATCGTCGTCCAGCGGATCAACTCCTGTGCCCGAGCCACCTTCACGAAAGGCACCAACCGCCAGCCTGTCCCTATGGATGGCCACGGAATATCCAAACCGGTCAGCATCTCCCGTGTTACTGGCTTTGAGGTAAGCTTCCTGCTGCCAGTTGAAACCATCGAGCGCGAACACATACGCCGCCCCCGAGTCAGGTGCGCCGTTGCTGGCCTGATCCCCATTCACACCACGCGCGGCACTATCCTCATTGAATGCTCCCACCACCACGATGCCACCGGAGATGGCGACGCTCCTGCCGAACCCGTCCCCGCTTTCGGCATTGGACGCCTTCAGCATCGCCTGCTCGCCCCAGTTGCCGCCGCTTCTCTGAAACACATAGGCAGCGCCCGCATCCTCCGCGTCATCGTCAGAACCCTGATTGATCCCTGGAATCGAACTGTCATCGCCCGGCGCGCCGGCCACGAGCAGATCACCATCCAAAGCGATGGACCAGCCAAAATCATTGCCATCACCGGATGAGCCCGGCCTGAGCGGTCCTCCCTCCTGGCTCCAGACTGCTCCGCTCCTGGTGAAAACATACACCGCACCGGTGCTTGAGCCAAAGCTCGCCGCTCCATGCGCACCGACAGCGACCGTCTCGCCAGAAATCGCCACGGCAAAGCCGAAATGAGCACTTGCAGACGTGTCTGATGCTTTGAGGTAAGCCTGCTGGCTCCACACGCCGTTCTGCCGGATGAAGACATAGGCTGCTCCAGCTTGAAACGCGGTGTTATCCGCCTCATTGCCATTCACACCAGTGGCTGCGCTCCTTTCACCAGCCGCACCCACCACGATCGTGTCACCCTCAATGGCCACACTCACTCCAAAATCGTCTCCACTGTCGGTGTTGGAGGCTTTCAGATAAGCCTGCTGCACCCACGCACCACCCGTGCGCACCAGCACATAGGCAGCCCCTGAGAGGCCTGAACTGTCATTGCCCTGGTCGCCATTGATTCCGCGTGCATTGCTGGATTCCGCTCGAGCCCCGATCACCACCGTGTCCCCGTCCACCGCCACGGAATAACCAAACTGATCACCCGAGTCGGTGTTGCTCGCTTTCACATAAGCCTGATGCGCGATCTGCTCCGGTGTCAGACCCTCGCCATTGAGGTTGATGTCGGTGTCGCCGAAAGAATCGGAACGGATGCGCAAGGTGGCAGTGAGCGCGCCCTCCTCCTCGGGATGCATGAGCACGGTGAACGTGGTGCTGCCGCCGCCTGGCAGCACGTCAGGCACGCCAGCGGCATCCAGCACGAAGGAGCCTTCATGCACGCCTTGCAGCGACACGGCCAGGCCCCGCACCGGCGCCTCCCCAGAGTTGGTCAGCGTGAAGGTGCGCGGCGCGCCGTCCGCGCCGATCAAGCCCAGGCCAAAGTAGAGGCTGCTGCCGTCATTGATCACGGTGCCTGCCGGCTGTTCGATGGCCAGGGTGGCTGCCGTCATCGCGCGGCCGCTCAGGCTGAACTCATCCCCGCCCATGCCGCTGTCGGGATCATTGCTGAGGATGAGCATGTTCTCTCCCACCGCGCTCTCAGGGCCGGTGGTGGCCGCCGGAGTCTGCGGACTGAAACTGACAGTGAACGTCGTCGTCTCCCCAGGCGCGACCTCTTCCGCCATGCCCGTCACATCCACCGTGAAATGATTCATCCCCGGGATCTCGATGTCTTTCAGAGGCCCCGTGCCGGTGTTGCGGATGGTGAACACCTTCGGCTCCGAGGTCATCCCTGCCTCCGTCACCGGGAACTGCACCGCATCCCCCGCAGGGAAGACAGCCAGCACCGTGCCCTCGGGGTGCTCCAGCACCAGATTGGGATCATTGTCCAGCACCTGGATCACCAGCGCTTTTTCAAAACTGATGCCGCTGACCGTCGTGCGCACGCGCACGTTCCGCATGTCCTGCTCCTCCTCATCCAGTTCGACAGTCGTCTCCAGCACACCGCCATTGATGGCAAAGAGCAGATTGTCGTCATCCCCATCTCCGGCCACCAGCTCAAATGTGGCCGGCAGCCCCTCCGGCGTGGCCACGGCAGTGAGAAGACCCACCTCCGTGCCTGCTGGCAGCCGTTCCTTCACCGACGGCGGAGCCAGCAGGATGTCGGTGACCTGCACCACCTGCACCGTGATGGTCAAAATCTGCTCGGCGATCTCCCCGTTCGCGTCCGTGGCACGCACCCGGATGCTGCGTTCGGTGCCATCCGCCACATGGAGCTCTGCGGTGGTCTTGATCAACGCCCCTTCCACCATGAACTGCGCATTGTGCGTGCTGCCAATGCCGCCCACCAGGGAGTAGGTCACACCTGTGCCCTCTGGCACGACTGTGGCAGAGAGTGTGCCCACCGGCGTGCCGGCAGGCCGCCCTTCGGGAATGAAGGCTGGGGAAAGCGTGATGTTCGAGGGGCCCTGATCGTCCACCGTGATGGTGAAAGTCCGCTCCAAAAACTCGCCGCTGCTGCTGGTCACGCGAACGCGCGCGGTGAACGGACCACGGAACCCTCCACTGCCTTCCTTGTCGAAGACCTTGCTGCTGCGCAATTTGTCGTCCAGGATGTTGAGGCTGATCCGGTCCGCGCTGTCTGGCAGTTCGTAGGTGAAGGTGGCACCGGGCATCGGATCGGTGGCTGTCAAAGTGCCAATCACCGTGTTCAGCGGCTGGTTCTCCGGCACAGAGAGGGTGTCGAGATCCAGGCTGCTGGGTGCGGGCACATCCAGCACCTGGAGGGTGAAGTTCTGCTCCAGGAAACCGCCGCGGCTGTTGGTCACGCGCAGCCGCACGCTGTAGGAGGTCTTGGTTTCAAAGTCCACGACCGTGGGGGTGGGCAGCGCCTTCGTCTGCAACTGGTTGCCAGTGATCTGGAAAAACCCGTTGTCCGTGCTGCCCGTGCCGCTGACAAGCGTAAAGCTGAAGGTTTCGTTCGTGTCGGGATCGGTGGCGCTGAGCAGGCCCACGGTGCTGCCTCCGGTGGCGTTTTCCACGATTTCGTTGTCATCCAGTTCCAGGCTGGTCGGGGTGGTGGCAAACTCGGACAGGATCACCTGTGTCTTGTCCGCAAATGAACTGCTGGCACCATAGCTCACCTTGCAGGAGTAAAGTCCGCCCGGCAGAGGGAGACGAGCGCCGTTGGCCACATTCGCAAAGCTGCCGCTGATGGTGTGGGAAGCGTCCAGCACGATGAGCTCGGTCCCAGCCGCCGGGATGAATCCATTGAGCAGATTTACCTCCAGCGTCACACCGGTGACGTTTGGAGCCCCCGAACCGCCCTCCGTGATCTTGTCATGCTCCGTGCCGGGCGTGGTGCCGCCGATGTCGAAGCTCAGCTTGGAGCCGCTGGTCAGGGTGAGATCGCCGGTGATGGTGAGCGCGCCCGGAGTAGTGCCGATGCCTGGCTCGATGTGGATGGTGCCCCCGGTGGCCGTCACGCCACCCGTCACCGTGCCGCCCCCTTGCAGCTTGCCTCCGCGGATGTCAAAATTGCCGCCATTGCGGTTCACCGTGCCACCATTGAGGACCAGTGCTCCGGCGGTCTGGGTGTAGCCGTGGTTGAACCTTATCGTTCCGCTGTTCGCGTTCACCGTGCCGGAGTTGGTGAACGTCACCGCATAGAAGCCGTCTCCTATGACAGTGGATCCTGCACCGCCACTCTTGGTGAACACGCCTGCATTGTTGATGACGGAGCTGGCAGGGTCCCCGTTGTAGATCTGGGTAAACTTGCCGTCGAAGGTGGTGGTCAGCACCGAATCACTCCGGTTGTTGAGCGCCACGCCCCCCCTTCCACTGAATGTGAAATTGCCTGCCGACCAGGTGGTGGTGGAACCCGCGTCAGGGCCTGCGCCATCACCGAGGTTCAGCACCGCATTGCCGATCTGTCTGTCCCCCCCGTTGAGCAGCACACTCCCCAAGGCCGTGAGGTTCCCCCCATCATTGATCATCCCACCACTGAAAGTCAGGTTGCCTGCAGCCGTCACCGGGCTGGTGCCGCCCAGCGTGCCGGTGATGGTGAGATGGGGGTTCACCGTAATCGGCGTATTCATAGTGATGCCGCCACTGAACACCACCGTGCCCGCGCCCGTGAAGGTGGTGCCTGCATTCAGGTTCATGCTGCCGCCCAGGTTCAGCGTGGCACCGCCGGCGACGGCAAAGCTGCCCGTATTGTTGGTCCCCGTGGTGCCGGCAATGACCAGGGTGCCGGAGTTCACCTGCACCAGGCCGCTGTTCTGAAACACGAAGGGGCCCTGCCCCGCCCCCAACGTCGTGGTGCCGGTGCCATTCTGGTTGAATGTCCCCTGGTTGTTGAAGGCGGTGGTCGAGCTGTTGTGGGTGTTGGACATGGTCCCGTTCGCCGTGGCGTTGATGACCGAATCACTGCGGTTGTTGACCGTCCCGTTGCTTTGCAGGTCGATGTTGCCGCTCGACCAAGCGGTCGTGCTGCCCTCATCCGGGCCTGCTCCGTCTCCGAGATTGAGCACCGCTCCTCCGCTGATGACTCTTTGCGACGCCATGGCGATGGTCACATCCCCGAGGGCCGTGGCGTTGCCACCGTTCATGGATCCTGTCAGGAGCAGGTTTCCGTTGACGGTTACGGGGCCGGAGCCACCCAGAGAGCCGGAGAGGGTGAGGCTGGTGTTCACCGTCGTCGCCGCAGTGGCGGTGACACCGCCTGAGAAGTTCACCGTCCCCGCACCGGTGAAAAGGCTGTTGGTGGAGAGGGTATGACTGCCCGCAAGCTCCAGCGTGGCAACATCGGCAACCTGGAAGGTGCCCGTGCTGGTGTGGGTGTTGGGATAGCCACCATTGCTTCCAATGACGAGTTTGCCGGTATTCACCACGACCGTGCCGCTGTTATTGAAGGCAAAGGACGACGACCCGTTGTTCGTTTCCCCGATGTTGGCCGTCCCGGCTCCGCCGTTCTTGGTAAACGTGCCTTGGTTGCTGAAGACCACGGAGCCGCTGCGGTTGATGTTTCGGAAGGAGCCGCCATCGAAGCTGATGATGAAGTTCGAGTCGCTCCTGTTATTGATCACCAGACCGCCAAGAACCAGCGGATCACCCGAACTCCAGGTGGTGTTCACCACCGGGCCGGAGCCGTCGCCGAAATTGAGGGTGCGCCCAGACATCTCGACAGGCCCAATGACCGCGCCACCGAGGACATGGATGGTCCCTGTACCGCTTACCACTCCGCCACTCAGCGTGAGCAGTTCGTTCGTGGTGAGAGCGAATCCCGTTCCCGAATTCGTGCCGCCACTCTGAGTGAGTTTCTGGATGACGACATCCTGGTTCACGGTGATTACCCCGCCGTTCAGGATGGCATCGTAGGTCGGAGTAGGACTGCCATTGTTGGGAAAGGTGCCGGGCGCAGTGGGGGTGGTCCACCTGGTGGTGTCCGTCCAGTTCCCCGAACTGCCGTTCCAGGTGGAAGTGTGGTCGGCGGCGAAGGTGGCGGCGGGCAGAAGCGCGACCAGCACGGCGGACGTCAGCCTGGCGAACATGGCTGCAGGGGCGATGGCGGAACGGAAGGAGTGCATACCCCTTCTTCTTCCGCACCGGAGGAGAAAGGGTACCGGCTGGCAAAAAAAAGTGCATGACGCGGTTGTAGGGCAGTTGCCCCGGCTGTCGGGGTCCGGCAAACGGGGCGTGAAACAGGCACGCGGGGCGCTTATCCTACAGTCACGCCTCACCACCCCAATCCCATACGCTCCAGCTCCTCGCGCAGCCGCGCCACGTCCCACCGGTGCAAAATTTGCCCGCCCGTGGTGTAGAGGTGGCGACCATCGGGGGAGAAGGCCATGAGCACGAGGGGGAGATCCTGTGGCGGGGTGATGGTGAGCACCTCGTCCCAAGTGCCGACGCGCAGCAGGCGGATTTTGCCGTGATCCACCTCCAGGGCGAGCAGCCTGCCATCCGGGCTGAAGGCGGCGCTGCCGGGGACGGCATCCGACAGCCCGGCGGGCAGGGTGAAGACTTGTTTCCAAGTGCCGCTCTCCCAAATGGCGTAGTTTTCGCCTTCGCCACCAAGAAGCCATCTCCCATCCGGAGAAACGGCGAGATAAGTGTGGCAGGCGGCTTCGCTGAGGAGGATGCGGGAGTCGTCCACCTCGGTGCTTTGCACATAGATGAATCCCGGCAGGCGGGAGCGGTCGCGGTTCCATGCGCCTGCCGCCCACCACCGGCCATCCGGGCTGACGAGGCAGTTGCGGCGGCTGGTCAGGCCCGGCTCAGGCCCGCGCTGGCGTTTGGAGACGATTTTCCCGTCCTCCCACAGGTGAGAGATGGCATTTTTCTCATCGGCGCGGAAGGTGATCTGCCAGCGCCCGTCTGGACTGGCAGCCTGGAGGTAATGAGGTGAGGGCACATCTTCGGGGCCGGGGCCGCTCAGAGTCATGGTGCCATCGGCAGCCTCGATGACGTCCCAGTTCACGTGCTTGCTCGTGCCGCAGTAGAAGCGGATGTGGCGGGAGTCGGAGCTGAAGTGCAGGCTTTCAAAGGGATCACGCGGTCTTTGCGCGAAGCGCCAGGCCACCGGCTGGAGGTCTGCCGCGCGCCAAAGGGTGAGGCCGAAAAGGTCACACGTGGCGATCCAGCGCCCGTCGGGACTCACGGCGAGATGGCGGTCCACGCTGCGCTCATGCCCGACCGCTTTGCGCTGTTCAAGGACGGGCGGATCAAGCACCTGGGCGATGGCGGCGCTTTCGCTGTCGGGATTCCAGGCCAGACGTGCGCCATCGGCGGAGAACTTGAGGTTCATCGCCGTGCCCGGAATCACAAGCGTGGGCTGCCCCACCCACAGGTCATGCAGGTGGACGAAATTTTCATTGTCCGACCAGCCGAGAAGCCGGTCGCCCGAGCGGAAGGCAGCGCGCCGTCCGGTGCCCACCGTGCGCAGCAAGGCCAGAGGCTGGGAGGACGCATCGTCGAGGCTGTGCCGCAGGAGGTAGCCTGTGGGATAATGAAACATGACCACGGACTGTCCGTCATTGCTCCAGCCCGCATCGCCGTAAGGCTGGTCCTGCCGGGCCAGCACCCGGCCATCGGCCAGGGAGCGCACCTCTATCCAGCCACCTTCGATCGTTCCTGTCTCATCGAAGCAATAGACAGCCAGGTATTGCGCGTCCGGACTGGGAAACAGCCTGCCCACAGCGGAGATTCCGGTGGTGATGACCTCCCGCCGCAAATCAGGCAGACGCAGCCGCACCAGCGCACCATCGAGCGCTGCGATCAGGGTGCCGTCCGATGGCAGGAATGCCGCCGCAGGCTGCGTGGTGCTCGTCAAGGTGGTGTGCAGCGTCTCTTTCTCCAGATGCCAGATCTCCAGTTTTGAGCGTCTGGTGCTGGTGACCAGCCAGCGTGCATCCTGGCTCAGTGAGGCGTAAGAATAATAGGCGCGGTTCGTGAGGGGGATTTGCTTCAGCAGCACGCCATCGCTGGTGCGGCGGAGTCCCAGCGCGCCTTGTTTCCATGCTCTGTCACGGACTTCAGCCGCAGGCAGGATGGCGATGTGCTGGGAGAGATCAGGGGTAAATGCCATCGGGCTCTGGCCGAAGCCTACGCGCCCGACGGGCCATTCACGCTCCACCTTCACATCCATCACCGCCAGTGCGGATGCAGCCACGGAGCGGGCCTGCACCGAGGGGCCGTGCGCCAGTGCCTCGCGTACCAGGGCCAGCGTGCGCCCGCGACGGCCCGGTGTCATGGACTGGCGCTCGGCGTCCGCCTTCTCCAGCAGCGCGCGGTGGATCTGTGCGCGCCGCTGCGCATCCACGGCGCGGAGGTTTTCATTGCTACGCAGCAGCAGGAAGGTGCTGCCGAGAAGTGTGAGCGTGAGTAGCGCAAGCGCGGCGGCGAGGGCGGGTTTCCGTTTCGCCCACAGCCACACGCGCTCCGCCACTGCGACAGGCCGCGCGTGGATCGGCTCCCCCGCCAGCCAGCGGCGCAGATCATCCGCGAACTCCTGCGCCGTGCCGTAGCGGCGCGCGGGCTCCTTTTGCAGCGCCTTCAAGGCGATGACGCCGAGGTCGCGCGGGATGCGCTCGCTGTAGGGCGTCGCAGTGAGACGCTCATCGTTGCCCGCCTCCGTGCGGCGGGCTGCAAGCCCCGCCGGCTCATCCTCCGCCACGGCTCGCAGCACGGCGGGCACATTGTCCCCTGTGAAGGGCACCCGCCCCGCGAGCAACTCATACAAGATCACGCCCAGGCTCCACACATCGCTGGCGGTGCTTGCGCCGCCGTTTTTACGCACCAGCTCGGGAGCCATGTAGTTGGGCGTGCCCATCATCGCGAGGGTCTTCGTCAGATCGTTGTCCGAGCCGATCATCTTGGCCAGGCCGAAGTCACTGACCATCGCGTGGCCTTCCTCATCAAATAGAATGTTCCCCGGCTTCAGGTCGCGATGCAGCACGCCGCGGCTGTGCGCGTAGTGCACCGCCTCCGCGATGCGCGCCATCAGCTCCGCGATCTCGCGCCACTTGCCCGCATAGCCGCCGATGCGTTGCGAGAGGGTGCCGCCCGCCGCCAGCTTCATCGTGAAAAACGGCGTGCCGTCCTCCTCGCCCAGCTCGTAGATGGGCACGATGGCCGGATGCTGCAACCGCGCCATGGCCTGCGCCTCGATGCGGAAGCGCTGCTTTGCCTCCCCGCTCATCAGCTCCGCGCCAGGAAGAGCCTTCAGCGCCACCTCCCGTCTTGGATCACGCTGCCGCACGCGATACACGATGCCCATGCCGCCCCGGGCGATGACCTCGATCAATTCATGCCCGGCGATGCTGCCCAGCCCGCTGGTGGCTTTCGTCGTCTCCATCGCCTCGCCCAGCAGGCAGGCCACGCACGCCCCTCCGACGACGGCAGGGTCCAAAACGGCTCCACAGGCCGGGCAGCGTGCTGGGCAAGGCGTGGAGTCGGGCATCGTCATGTCTTCTTCCCGTTTTCCGCCTCCAGGATACGCTGCGGCGGCAGATTCAGCAGCAGGGAGCGCAGGTATTGCAACTCCTCCTCCACCTCATGCGGCGCGGACACCGTTTTGGCGACCTCCGTTCGCAACAACTCGCGAAAACGCTCCCGCAGCCGGTGCAGCGCCGCTTTGAAGGCATTCACATTCGTGCCCATGTCCGCCGCCGCCTCCTCCAGCGAGGGCGGGGACGCGCTGCCGGGCAAAAACTGCCGCAGCACCTCGAACTCGCGCTCTTTGTCCCGCGCCACAAACTCCGCCTGCAGCGCCGCCAGCGCATGACTCACCAGCGCCACCGCCCAGGCGCAGTCAAAGCTCTCGCATCCATCCGCCTCCAATTTCGCGGGCTGTTCTGCATCAAAGATGTCCTCATCGAACCTCTGCACCATCACGCCGCCGCCGCGCTTCAACGCGGCTTTTTTCGCCGCCTCATGCGCCACCAGATGATTCAGCGCCGCCAGCATGAAGGTGCGGAACTTTCCCTTCATCCGGTCCGCGCGCTTCCACGCGCGTGATTTGAGCCATCTGAGAAAAAACTCCTGCGTCAGATCCTCTACCTCCTGCGGCAGATGACCGCGCGCCGCCAGAAACATCTCCACCGGCCGCCGGTAGTCCTCGCACATCCGCGCCAGTGCCACACGCCCCGCCCCATCGCCATGCAGCGTCGCTTGGGCAAAGAAAGTCCATCGGGTGGTCGGGAAGGCCATGTGGATAGAGTTATGTAGCGCATGCGTCCGTGCAAGCGGGGGCAGAGTGTGCTGCCAGGAATCCTTCCAGGCGGCATTGCGCCAGGGGCAACTGGCTGGACGCCGCGCGCGCCGCCGGGCTGAAGCCGCGGCCATGAGCGCCTGAAGTGTGGCTGGCTGAGGCCGTGATGAAAGACACGCCGCCCGCTCTCATTAGTTTGATGCATGAGCCATCCAGCCATTAAAGCCGTGTTTTTTTGTCTTTCCCTGCTTCCATCTGTTTCAGCCTTGTCAGCGCAGTTCGAAGTCCTGGAAACCCGGGTCATCTCCCAGCAGCCCGACCTTTACTGCGGCTGGTCCACAGTGGCGCTCCGGTCAAATGGCGAGCTATGGCTCACCTGGTCCGGCGGGCGCGAGGCGCATGTCTGCCCCTTCGGCCAGGTGGTGGGCATGACCTCCAAGGACGATGGCAAGACCTGGACCCACCCGCGCGTGCTGCTCGACAGCGCCACCGATGACCGCGACAGCGGCGTGCTGGAGACGGCCAAAGGCAGCCTGCTGGTGACCACCTTCACCTCGCTGGCCTACGATCCCATTTTGAAAAAAGCCGAGGCCGCCGGTGACTGGCCCGCCGCGCGCCTCGCCGCCTGGCAGGGCGCGCGCGACCGGCTCGATGAAGCCGGACGCAAAGCCGAACTGGGCGAGTGGCTGATTCGTTCGACAGACGGTGGAAAGTCATGGTCCGGCCGCATTCCGACTGTGGTCAACAGCCCGCACGGCCCCATCCAGCTCAAAGACGGGCGGTTGCTTTACCCCGGCAAGCAGCTTTGGACCGGCGAGCGCAAGATCGGTGTCTGCGAATCCAGGGATGACGGGTTGACGTGGCAATGGCTGGCGGAAATCCCCACCCGGCCCGGCGATGACGCGGCGGGCAGTTACCACGAACTGCACGGCGTGGAGGCCGCTGATGGCTCGATCATCGTGCAAATCCGCAACCATAACGCCGAAAACAAAGGCGAGACTTTGCAGACGGAGTCGGCCGACGGAGGCAGGACCTGGAGTGTGCCGCACAGCATCGGCGTGTGGGGCCTGCCCTCGCATCTGCTGCGCCTGCGCGACGGGCGCCTGCTCATGTCCTACGGGCACCGGCGCCCGCCTTTTGGCAATCAAGCCCGCATCAGCGCCGACCACGGAAGAACTTGGAGCGAGGCGATGATCATTTCAGGCGACGGCGCAGGCGGCGACCTGGGCTATCCGAGCACGGTGGAACTGGCGGACGGCTCGCTGCTGACCGTGTGGTATGAGAAGCTCAAGGAAAGTCCGCACGCCGCGCTGCGCCAGGCGCGCTGGCGCATCAAGCCGGACTGAGCGCGGTTTTGAGACCTGCATGAAACGGACTCCTGAAAACCCGGTTATTATGCATGGGGAAAAGGAGTCCAGATTGTTCGCGCAGGCAGGATGTCTGCGCCCGATATTTTGGGTTTTCGGGAGCCCTCTGTGCCATCCAGCGGTATTCTCCGGGGCAGGGCATAATGCCGGAGAGTTCGCGCGGATCGGGCGCGTTTGATTCCGCCCGATGACACGCGCCCTTTTTCTATTCGCCACCGTCTTAGCCGCAACCTCTTCGAAAGCCGCCGACTGGCCCGAGTGGCGCGGGCCGGGCGGGCAGGGGATCGCCGATGCCAAGGGACTGCCCGTGACTTTCAGCGAGACGAGCGGCATCACCTGGCGCGCTGCCTTGCCTGGTCGCGGGCACTCCACTCCGGTCATCTCCGGCCCGCATGTCTGGCTCACCTCCGCTGTCGAAAAAGCCGCCGATCCCGCCGAGGCGGAGCGCCGCCTGAAGGCGAACACCGGCGACCAGCCCGTGACCGTGCTCGCCTCCGTGAGTCTGCGCGCCTTGTGTGTGGATCTCGGCAGCGGCAGGCTGCTGCATGACATCGAACTGTTGAATGTGGGCGAGCCTCAGTGGGCGCATCAGCTCAACAGCTACGCCTCGCCCAGCCCCATCCTCGAAGACGGCAGGCTTCACGCCCACTTTGGCAGCTTCGGCACCGCCTGTCTCGACACAGCCACGGGCAGGGTGCTCTGGACGAATCAGGAACTGCGAGTGATGCACGAAAACGGTCCCGGCTCGTCCCCCGTGTTGTGGGAGAATCTGCTCATCATTCACTTCGACGGCAGTGACACGCAGTTCATCGCCGCGCTCGACAAGGACACTGGCAGGGTGGCATGGAAGACCCCGCGCAGCGGCGAGATGGATCCGCGCCCTCAGCAGCGCAAGGCCTACGGCACGCCGCTCATTGTTGAAATGAACGGCAAACCCGTGGTGGTCAGTCCGGCGGCGAACTGGATTTACGGCTATGAGCCGGCGACGGGCCGCGAGCTGTGGAAGGTGGCCTACGACGGTCTCGGCTTTTCCATGTCCGTGCGTCCGGTGGCGGATGCTGAGCGCGTTTATTTCAGCACGAGCTACGGCAAGTCGCAGGTCATCGCACTGCGTTACGCGGGTCTGGAGACGCCGGAGATCGCATGGAGGGTGACGAAGAACGCACCGAAAATGTCCTCGCCCGTGCTGGCGGGAGGGCTTTTGTATTTCGTGGATGACGGCGGCATCCTCACCTGTGTGGACGCGGCCACGGGCGTGGATTTTTATCGCGAGCGGCTCGGGGGAAAATACAGCGCGTCACCCATTGTCGCGGACGGCAGGCTGTGGTTCGCCAGCCGCGAGGGCGTGGTGACCGTGGTGCCGCTGGGACGGGAGTTCCGCATCGAGTCGCAAAACACGCTCGACGGGCCGATCATGGCGAGTCCGGCGGCCGTGGATGGCGCGCTGTATCTGCGCACCGATGCGGCGCTTTACCGCGTCGGTGGAAAATGAGCAGCCTCACGCGGGTGTGACCGCGCGCACATTCACGGCGATCTCCTGAAAGGCGCGGGATGCCTGCGACTTTTCCGCGTCCTCCAGCGCGATGGGATGCCCCTCGTCGCCGCATTCGCGCACGCTCATCTCGATGGGGATCTGGCCCAGCAGCGGCACACCCAGGCGTTTCGCCTCATGCTCGCCGCCGCCTTTGCCGAAGATGTGGTAAACCTGCCCGTCACCCGGGCAGACGAAGAAACTCATGTTCTCAATGATGCCCAGGATGGGCACGTTTACCTTCTGGAACATGGCCACCGCCTTGCGCGCGTCTATCAATGCCACCTCCTGCGGTGTGGTCACGATGACAGCGCCGTCGAGCGCCACTGTCTGCACAATGGTGAGCTGGATGTCCCCCGTGCCTGGTGGAAGATCGAGCACCAGGTAGTCCAGGTCATCCCAGGCGCATTGGCGGAGGAACTGCTGCGTGTAGCGCGTGGCGACGGGGCCGCGCACGATCACGGGCGAGTCGTCTTCCAGCAGCAGGCCCATGCTCATGAGCCGGAGGCCGTGTTTTTCCACCGGCACGATCTGCTGCTCCTCGTTCTGATAGGGACGCTCCGTGGTGCCGAACATGTGCGCGATGCTCGGCCCGTAAAGGTCGCAGTCGCAAAGGCCGGTGCGCGCTCCGGTTTTGGCCAGGGCCACGGCCAGATTGGACGCCACGGTGCTCTTGCCCACGCCTCCCTTGCCGGAGGCCACGGCGATCACACGCTTCACTCCGGGGATGCTGGCTTTGCCAAGGCTGTCGGAGGATGAGCCGGCAGCGTTCGGGGGATCTTTGATGTCAAAATCCAGACGCACATTGCCCTCTCCGGCCAGCTTTTGCAGAATGTCCATGGCCTGCTCATGGATGAGCCGGGGCACGTTCGGGTCGCGTGTCGCCAGCGAGATGCCGACGACGATCCTGCCGTCCTGGACTTGGATGCCTTTCACAAGGCCAAAGGAGACGATGTCACGGCTGAAGCCAGGGTAGCGAACTTGGGAGAGCGCGGCGCGGATGTCGGATTCGGTGGGCATGGTTCGGTGGTTTACGACTCCGCTAGGCGGCGGAGATCAAAACTCAAGCGCGGACCTCGAATGAGTGCCCAACGCATTACGGCGAAATGAGGGGGCGGCTGGCGCGTTCGTTCTTCGCCGGCATGAACCTCCGACTTTACCTTCCAGCCTCCGCCTTCGTCCTGAGCCAATGCGCCGCGCCAGCGCCCGAAGGGGTGATTTCCCCGTCACCAGCAGCCACGCGCGGTCTGCCGCAGATCATCAATGTCTCTGCTTATGACCCGAAGGAAAGACAGCGCGCCGGGCGGGGCTACAGCGAGCATGATGTCTCCGCACTGAGGGCCAACGGCGCGGTGGCATTGATCGCGCGCGCAGGGAAGGGCGGGAACCTGGACACGAAATGCGCGCAGTTTCTCGCCGCCGCAGACCGGTCTGGAATGCTGCCGGGTGTGTATTACCGCCTGCAGACCCATGTGGACGCGGTGGCGCAGGCGGACCAGTTCATCAACCGCGCGCAGTCGCTGGCGCGCTCGCGCGGGTGGAACGCGCCCGCGCTCCTGCTCTGCGGCGATTTCGACGCCCAGTCACGGCTCAGCGACATCCTGCGTTTCATGGACCGCGTCGAGGCGCGAACGGGCGTGGTGCCCGTGGCTTATCTGGAGAACAGCACGCATTTGAAAGACCTTCTTGGCGGCGCCGACGCCGCCACCAAGGCCAAACTCCGCCGCATGCCCTATTGGCTGGCCCTCTACGCGCACGACAGCGGAGCCGGGCCGCGCTACCCGGCGCCGGGCAGCCCCGGCGGGTTGTTGAAACAGTATCGCGTGTGGAGTGATTGGGCGCTCTGGCAATATGGAGGCGTCGACTGGGCGCGCGGGCGCTCGCAGCCTAGGGTCTATCATCACGGGCCGTGGCGTTTCCCGCTTTATTTCGGCGATCTCGACCGCCCGGTGGAGCGCAATGTGTTCAACGGCTCCCATGCGGAGCTTCAAGCCTTCTGGCGCAGGCACGGGCTGCCGCTGCGCTGATCAAAACTCCATCCATGCGCTCCATCCTCATCCTCTCAATGGCGGCCGCCTTCACCGCCACGCATGGCCAGGAGCCGGATGTCAAAACGGGCGGCATCGTCATGTTTGGCGACTCCACCACAGCGCCGCGCGCCACCATTTCCAAGGTCTATGCCGCGCGGGTGGAGGAGACTTTGCGCGGCGGCGGATTCAGCCTGCCCGTGCTCAACGCTGGCGTCGGCGGCAACACCACGCGCGACGCGCTCGACCGTCTCAATCAGGATGTGCTGCGGCACAGGCCGCGCGTGGTCGTCATCCAGTTCGGCATCAATGACGCCGCCGTTGACGTGTGGAAAAAGCCGCCGGTCACCACGCCGCGAGTGCCGCTGGCTGAATTCCTCCGCAACATCCGTCGCATGATCTCCCTCGCGCGCGAACAGGACGCCAGGGTCATCCTCATGACCACCAATCCGCTGCGCTGGACTTCGCGCATGAGGGAGCTTTATGGAAAGCCGCCTTATGACCCTCACGCGGATGACGGTTTCGACGCGCTCCATCTTGCCGTTTACAATGACGCTCTGCGCGCCCTGGCGTCCGAACTCAAAGCGCCGCTGGTGGATGTGCGCGCTGCTTATCCCGCCTTTGCCGCGGGGCATGGGACCACCGTGGACGGGCTGCTTCTCGATGGCGTGCATCCCAACGATCTCGGTCATCAGCTCGTGGCGGAGCTGCTCGCGCCGCCGCTTCTTGAAATGCTGCGCTGAAGTTCGCGCTCAGGCAGCCGCCAGCCCGGCGCGCATCACCTCCAGAGGCGCTGTCACACCAGGGAACCAGTGCTCGAAGGCGATCGCGCCCTGGTGCAGCAGCAGGCTCATGCCGTCTGCGTGCCGCGCGCCCGCGGCTTTGGCATCGGCGATCAAAGGCGTGTCCCCTCCGGCGCGATAGACCATGTCGTAGACGAGATGCCACGGGGAGAGGCACATGCCCGGCAGCAGCGCGGGGTCGCCGTCCTTCATGCCGAGGGATGTGGCGTTGACGATGAGGTCGGCCTCCCGGACGGCCAGCGCCAAACTGGCTGGATCCCAATTTTTACGGATGATCCTGCGACGCGGCACGCGGCCCTGCCTCAGGGCGTTCATTTCCTTTTCCAGCTCCAAAAGGCGGTCCTGCGAGCGGTTTGCGATGAGCAGTTTCCAGCAGCCGCTGAGCAGGCACTGCATCACCACGGCGCGCCCCGCTCCGCCCGCCGCGCCGAGCACGAGAACGCTGAGGTCTCTGACATCCGCACCGAAGGCCTCCCGCACACTGCGTATAAAGCCGGGGCCGTCCGTGTTGTGGCCGTGGAAACTGCCATTGCGGATCACCAGCGTGTTCACGGCTCCGAGCTGCCTTGCCAGAGTGTCCACCTCGTCCACAGCGGCCATCGCCTCCTGCTTGTGCGGGATGGTGATGTTCACCCCGCCGAAGCCGTGGCGCGCGAACAATTCGAAAGCCTCGCGCACCCTGCCCGCCGGCACTTGCACGCGGATGTATTGCGCGTCCACGCCGCAGGCTTTGAGCGCCGGATTGTGCATCTGCGGGGACTTGGAGTGTCCGACTGGATCGCCGATCACGGCAAAGCGCGCCGGAGGAGCCAGGGAAGGAGCCGTCTCCTGCCAGTTCCGCAATTGTTCGAAGGTGTAAAAGTCAGACACGGCCCAAGTCTTGGCGCCAGGCCCGCGCTCGGTCAAGGCTGGCGCCTGTGCGCGGGAGGCTTTGCACGCAGATTGACTGGTTTGCCAAATGGCGCGCCTGTGTTGTCCCACGCCCACCTTGAAGTGAAGTTCTGGATTGCCGGGAGTGTGATGCGCCGTTTATCCTCCCAGCCATGCCAATCACCCTTCCCGCCCTTACCCGCCGTCACTGGCTCCAAGGCAGCCTCGCCGCCATGCTCGCACCGCGCTCATGGGGGCAGAAAGCCGCCGCTGAAGCTGAAACATGGATTCTTTTCGCCGATACCCACATCGCGGAGGATGCCGCCAGGGAGGCGCGCGGTGTGGTCATGGCGGAAAATCTCACACGCTGCGTCAATCAAGTGCTCAAGAACCGCGAGAAGCCCTTCGGGGTCATGATCAATGGTGACTGCGCCTACCTGGACGGCCAGCAGGGCGACTACGAGACCTTCGCCGGACTCGTGCGTCCGCTGCGCGAGGCGGGCATCGCTGTGCATTGCACTCTGGGGAATCATGACGACCGCGGGCATTTTGTCGAAGCCTTCACCAACGAGCAGGACCCCAAGCCCGTGCCTGGCAAGCACGTCAGCGTCATCAGCAGCGCGCGGGTGAACTGGGTGCTGCTGGACTCTCTGGATCAGGTCAACAGCACGCCGGGCATCCTGGGTGACGCTCAACTCGGCTGGCTGGACCGCACCCTCTCCAAACTGCCCGCCAAGCCAACCTTAGTCCTCGCGCACCACAACCCCCAAGGCGCCGTGGCTGAAGGACAAAAACACACCGGCCTCACCGACACGGACGCCATGCTCAAAGTGCTCGACAAACACTCCGCCAAAGTCCGCGCCTTCATCTACGGCCACACTCACACCTGGTCGCACAACGTGGACAAAGCCACCGGCATCCACTTCGTGAACCTGCCCCCTGTGGCCTATGTCTTTAATGCCGCACGCCCCAACGGCTGGGTGGCCGCGCGTGCCTTCGAGGATCGCCTGGAACTGGAACTGCGCGCGCTCAATCCCGCTCACGACCAGCACAAGCAAGTCGTCAGCATCCCCTTTGAAGGGTAATCTTTGCGTGTGCTCAAATCGCCTCCACCCGCACCGCCGAGTGCTTGTAACTCGGCTGGCGGCTGTGGGGATCAAAGCTGGCGTGCGTGAGTTGGTTCACGCGGCTGTCGTGCATCGGCAGATAGACCTCGCCGGGTTTGACGCAGGCTGTCAGGCGGGCTTTGGCGGTCAAAGTGGCCCGTGGGGAGGTCACTCGCACACTTTGTCCGTCGCGGACCCTGAGTGAGGAGGCGTCTTGGACGTTCAAATCGAGCATCAACTCGTCTGGAACCATCCTGGCGAGCACGGCCGACTTCGCGGTGCGGGTCTCCGTGTGCCACTGGGCGCTCGTGCCGCGGCCTGTCATCAAAATGAGCGGAAACTCGGCGCTGCACTGTTCCGGCGGTGCCACCGGCTCGTCGAAGCAGAACTTCGCGCGCTTGTCCGTGGTGTAGAAACTCCCATCCTCAAACAAGCGGCGTTCCGTTTTGAACTGCATGCTTTGCTCCTTCTTCAACGGCCACTGCACGCCGCCATGCTGGCGGATCATGTCGTAGCCTTCGATGCCCGTGACCTCACACGGCTGTCCCTCGGAGCAGCGTTGCAGCACGCGAAACACCGATTCCGGCGTCTGCCATTCACGAAACATCTCCCCGCAGTCCCAGTAGTGGGCGATGAGGCGGAAAATGTGAAAATCAGCTAGCGCCTGACCGGGAGCGCGACGCACTTTGGGTGAGTAGCCGATTCGCCGCTCTGAATTGATGAAGCAGCCTTCTTTTTCGCCCCAACCGGCCGCAGGCAGCACGAGATGCGCACGCTTTGCGGTCTCGGTAGAGCAATACATGTCCTGCACGACGAGGAAATCGAGCTTGCCGAGGATGCGGTTCATCGCGTTCTGATCAATCCATGAATGGCTAGGGTTCGTGGCGACAAACCAGATGGCCTTCACCGTGCCTTCATCGGCAGCCTGGATGATTTGATCGTACGCAAGGCTGGGACGGTCGGGGATGCGCTCCACCGGGATGCCCGTGGCCTTCGCGACCTTCTCACGATGCGCGGCATTTCGAAAATCATGCCCGCCGAGCAAATTCGTCGTGTTGGAGAACAGACGCGACCCCATCGCATTGCACTGCCCGGTGATGGAATTCGCGCCCGTGCCCGGTTTGCCGATGTTCCCGGTCATCAGCGCCAGATTGATGATCGCCTGCGCGGTGCGCGTGGCCTGGTGGCCCTGGTTGACGCCCATCGTCCACCAGAAGGACACACGCGGTGTGCCGTTCATGATCGTCTGCGCAAAATGGCGCAGCCTTTCAATGCCGATGCCCGTTTCAGCGGCGACGCGTTCAGGCGTGAAATCAGCGGCAAAGGCGGCAAACTCGTCAAACCCGTTCGTGCTGGCTCTGACGAAAGCTTGATCAACGCCGCCTGCCTGGATGATGAGATGGGCAAGGCCATAGAGCAGCGTCAGATCGCTCTTGGGCTTGATGGCATAATGCTGCGTGGCCGCCATGGCGGTTTCAGTGGTGCGCGGATCCACAACGATGATCTCCGGGCTGCGCGGGTTGCGCAAAACACGCTGCCACATGATCGGATGCGCGATGCAGGGATTTGCGCCGATGAAGACGAGCACATCGCTCTCTTCAAAGTCGGCGTAGGTGAAGGGCGGCGCGTCGAAGCCGAAGCTTTCCTTGTAAGCGGCGACCGCAGTGGCCATGCACTGGCGCGTGTTGCCATCGCCGTGGATCATGCCCATGCCGAACTTTGCCAAAGCGCCGAGGAAGGCCATCTCCTCGAACATGATCTGCCCCGTGCTGAGAAACGCGGCGGCCTCGGGGCCATGCTGGTCGAGGATGCGCTTCATCTGGTCGCAGAAGTAACGCAGCGCGGTGTCCCAATCGACTTCCTTGCCATGCAGCAGTGGCATTTTGGCCCGATCCGGCGCATCAAGCACGCTCAGCGCTTCCCAGCCCTTCGGACAAGCCGTGCCGAGGTTCACGGGATAGTTGGGATCGGGAGTGAGATTGATCGCCGCGCCGTCTTTGAGGTGGATGTTCAATCCGCAGCCGGTGGAGCAGAAACCGCACACCGCTTTTGTCGTCGCATCCGGCATCCGCCGCGCGGGCAGCTGCCCAAGGCCAAACTTCGCAGGCTTGCGGACCAGGTCAGCGGTAAGAGGGCCGCTCCATTCGCGAAAATTCATGGCGGGAAATGTGAGCATTAGTTCCCCGGTATTTTAGGCCCGTGGCAGGCAGTGAAGAAGTAGTGTCGCTCGATCAACTGGCTGCACAGCGTGATGGCGACGGACAAAGTGAACACAGCGGCGACTTGGAATTGCGTGACAATGACCGTAGGCAAAACGATGCCAACGATGGCGAGCAAGATTTTGCGGGCGCGAAGCAGATGTGGCAGTTTTTCGGTCAAAATACGGGCGGACATGTGCCAGGGGCTCGATGCATCACGACGAGCCAGCTTGATCTCGCGCATCTCAAAAAGTGAAACGAGCCAGCGCAGAACGAGAGCCGTCGGAATGGCGATTTGCGCCAGCGGCTGGCCCATCCAGGCCCAAATCACGCCGGGGACGGCAGTGCCGAGCAGAAACATCGTGCCGAAGAATTTGCCGCCGGTGAGCTTCAGCGACCAAAATGGCCGCCGCGTGTCCACATAGACCATGACGGAGGTGAACACGGCCAAAACACCCGCAAGCGCCGCGAGGCTCAACGTGAGCTTGGATGGAAAAAACAGCGAAACAGCCCCCAGCTTCGCGAAGAGCCCGAAGGCGATGATTTCGCGGGAGAGCCAGGATTTGCGCCAGCCTAAAAACGCCCGCCAAGCCTTCAACGGCTGCCCGAGATGCAAAACGCTCAATGCGATGCCAACGACACCCATCGTCAATGCCGTCAACAAGGTCACTCGGGTGTCTTCTGCCGTAAAGTAGCCCATCCACACCACTAGGGCATTGATCAGGAAGGTTCCCGTGCTCATTTGGGTGAGCACAAGCATCCACGTCAGCGGCGTGTGTGCATGATCGAGGCGGAGCTGGCCTTCATCGGCCGGTTTAGCTTCGGGAAGCGATTTGGAGGACGTGTAAGTCGTGGTGGGTCGCGTGTAGCTCGAATCAAACGCTCCGGCGATGATCTGGCCGCGATCAGGCACGTCGCTGAGTTTCACGACTTGGATTTTGATGGCCTCGTTCGGACAGGCTTGCACGCAGGCAGGTGCTTCGCCTTCCGCGAGGCGGCCCTGGCACATGTCGCACTTGCGCACGATGCCGCGCTTCAGGTTGAACTTCGGCACATCATACGGGCACTTCAGGATGCAGTAGGAGCAGCCGATGCACTGGTCATCCAGATGCCGCACGATGCCGGTGACGGGATCTTTGTCATAGGCGAGCACCGGGCACCCATTCGAGCAGGCGGGATCCTCACAATGATGACAGGCCGTCGTGACGGTCTGCAGATAGGGCTGCTTCCGCGTGCCAACAAGCAGGCCGATATCGCGCCATGATTCATCCTCATCGAGTCCATTGAGCGAATGGCAGGCCGCGACGCAGGCTTTGCAGCCGGTGCAGGCGTCCAGATTTACCTGGAAAGCATACTGCTCGCCCGGATTTGGCTTCGAAAGCGGGATCAGGTGGGTGAAGCGCTGGCGGACGGACTTTGAATCGTATTCCTCCGCGAAGAGAGCGACGGGTGTGCGGAGCGTTTGCTGCTCCCGGAGCACCTTGTGCAGCAGGTCTGACCGGTCAGACAGGTCGTGCAAGTCTGACAACGCCATGGTCATGCAACCGAGAATGCCTCCTGAAGCTGGCCGATGGTTCTTTGGTTGCAGAAGCTGTGAAAGCTCTCCTCGCCCTGCCGGCTTTTGAGATAGCCTTTCAGCATGGCTTCCAAAGTGGCGCCGAGGCTTTCGAAGGGAACGCCGCTGAAAATCTGGCGGCCGATCTTGCGGTTCTCGCCGAAACCGCCGCCGACGGTGATGTGATAGCCTTCGCCGCTTTCAGATTTCACCTTGGTGCCGAGCAGGCCGATGTCGCCCATGAAGTGCTGGGCGCAGGAGTGCGCGCAGCCGGTGAAGTGGATGTTCACGGGCTTGTCGAGCTTCACGCGCTTGTCGAGGTAGTCCATCATGGCGATGGCGTGGCCCTTTGTGTCGCTGGCGGCGTATTTGCAGTATCTGTTGCCGGTGCAGGCGACGAAGCCGCTTTTCAGATTCGACTGCTCGCAGGGAAAGCCGAGCTTTTTGAGCGATTTTGCGAGTGTGGCAGCATAGGCAGTCTTCACATTCGGGATGATGAAATTCTGCCAAACGGTCAAGCGCACCTCGCCGCTGCCGTAGCTGTCGGCGAGATCGGCGATGCGCTCCATTTGCTTTGCCGTGAGCTGGCCGACTGGCACGCTGGCCCCGACGTAAACGAGTCCGTCCTGCTTCTGCGGATGGATGCCAACGTGCGAGTGGCCTTGCTGCGAGAACTCGCGCTTCGCCTGGATCGGTGAATCGGGCGCGAGGCGGGTGAGTTTGAATTTGAGATGCTTCTCGGCCTCCACAAGCACGCCATCGAGACCTTTGTCCTCCACGACATATTTGAAGCGGGCCTTCTTGCGGTTCGTGCGGTCACCGAACTCGATGAACACGCGCAGCAGGGCCACCATGACATCGTTGAGCTGTTCGGGTTTCACGATGACGCCCCAATCGCTGGCGAAGGTCTGGTGACCGGTGACGCCGCCGAGCGCGATGCGGAAATAGACGCCGGGCTCGATGCTTTCACTGTTTTCAATGATCTTCACGGCGCTGGCACCGATGTCGTTCGTGTCCTCGACCGATGAGATGAGCCCGCCGCCGTCGTAGGCGATGTTGAACTTGCGCGGCAGGTCGTAGAACTCCTTCGAGCCGATGATGAGCGTGGCGAGCTCGTTCACCAGCGGTCGCACGTCAATGAGCTCATGCGGATCGTAACCCGCACAGGGGTTCATCGTGATGTTGCGGATGTTGTCCGCGCCAGCGCCCTTCGAGTGCAAGCCGCAGCCCTGGATGCGGCGGAGCACTTCAGGGCAGCTCTTGGGCTCAATGAGACGGATTTGAAAGTTGTTCCGTGTGGTGATCTGGATGTAACCCGAGGTCAGCTCGCGTGAAATGGCGGCCAGTTCACGAAGCTGGTAGCTTTTCACCACGCCGCCAGGAATGCGCAGTCTGCACATGTAGCCGTCTTTGACGGGATTGAGCCAGAACAGGCCGTTCCATTTGTAGCGGAAGACGGATTCAGGTTCTGGCTTCGCGTTCCAGCGCGCATCGAGCACGAGCTGCTCAATGGCATCGAAGGGATGGAGTTCGCGCTTGATGCGCTCCTCCTTGGTCAAATCGTCGAGTGAGGGGCCTGCGGGCTCGGCGGGAGCCGGCGAGAGATCGCCAAAACTGACTCCACCCGCTGCGATGCCGGCGAAGAAACCTTCGAGGTAGCGCTTCTGCTCATTGGAGAAATCCTCTCCAACTTGAGCGCTGGCAACGCGTGGTGCATCAATAGACATCGCGGGCATAGCGTTTGGTTTTCTTCATGTGGGCGACGTAGGCGGCGGCCTCGTCGGCGGTTTTGTTGCCTTGGGTCTCGATGATCTTGTGGAGGGCGTCATCAACGTCTTTGGCCATGCGTTTGGCATCGCCGCAGACGTAGAAGTGGGCGCCTTCTTCGAGCCATTGCCAGAGTTCGCTGGCGGCCTGGAGCATGCGGGTCTGGACGTAGATTTTTTCCTCCTGATCGCGACTGAATGCGGTGTCGAGTCGGGTGAGATGGCCGCTTTGCACCCAGGCGATGATTTGGTCGTGGTAAAGGAAGTCGGTGGCGCGTTTTTGATCGCCGAAGAAGAGCCAGTTTTTGCCGGGAGCCTTGGTGGCCTCTCGTTCTTCGAGGAAGGCGCGGAACGGCGCGATGCCGGTGCCGGGGCCGACCATGATGACGGGCTTGGTGAGGTCGGTGGGGAGGCGGAAGTGGTTCGCGGCGTGGAAGTAGATGCCGGTGGTGTCGCCGAGTGGGAAGCGATCCGAGAGGAATGTGCTGGCGACGCCTTTGTGCGCGATGCCATCGGCGGTGTAGCGCACCGCGCCGACGCAGAGATGCACTTCATCGGGATGAGCCTTGATGCTGCTGGCGATGGAATAGAGGCGCGGCTGGAGTTTGCGGAGATTTTCGAGGAAGGAATCGAGCGTGAGGCCGGGCTCGGGCGTTTTGCCGAGAAGGCTGCGGATTTCGTAATCGGTGAGGAGCGCCTCACTCAGCGTTTTGGTGCCGGCTTTGGCGCTTGGGTCGAAGCCGTGGGCGGCGATGACGGCATCCACGACTTCGGGGCAGTTTTGGACGAACACGCCGAGAGCGTCTCCGACCTCGTAGGTGAGGCCGCTGCCGGTGAGCGAGAACGCGATGTGATGCGTATCTTTGGCGCTGCCGGGTGCGTTTAGTGTGTCGTTGGCGATGAGTTTGGCGGGGAAGGGATTCTTTTTGGACCACGCTTTGTCGGACGGGTCAGACATGTCGGACACGTCGGACGGCTTGGAGGCTCCGAAGATGGTGAAAGCATTCTTCGACCATTCTTTGGCGAGGTCGTCGAAGTCCACATCGCAGTCCACGCGATCGACGACGCGAGTGGCGCCGAGCTCGGCGAGGCGTTGATCGAGTTTCTTCCCGGCGAGGCAGAAGGTGTCGCCGTAGTTTTTGTCGCCGAGAGCAAGGACGCTGTATTTGACGCCGTCGAGCTTGGGGCTGCTGCCGTTTTGATTGATGGCGTCCCAGAAGGACACCGCGTTGTCAGGCATGTCGCCCTCACCCCAGGTGGAGGTGATGAGGAGGACGTTCTTGTCTTTGACGAGATCGGCGGGTTGCAACGAATCGAGGCCCGCGGCTCGCGCCGCGAAACCCCGACTCGTTGCTTCCCTGGCCAGCCGCTTGGCCAAACTTTCCGCGTTGCCGCTCTGACTGCCGAAGGCGATGAGCAAAGACGTCTTTGCCTGGGCATGTGCTGAGGATGCGCCCGGAGAGCCGCCGAGCTTAAGGACTCCGGCGATGAATCCATTCAGCCAGGCGCGTTGCTCGGCGGTGAACGGGGCGCTTTCAGGAATGAGCGGCGTGATCTGCATGGCGGACGCGGTTTAGAAATCAATCTGAAGCTGGACGTAGCCGAAGTGGGCGTTGTTGGAGGCTCCTGTGTCGGCGAGGTAGTGGCCCGCGAAAAACACGCTGTAGCCCGCCATCAGACCGACATGGGCGTTGAGTTTGTAGCTGGCGGTGAGGTCGAGTTCGCTGCCGCGAAAGTTGCTGGCCTCGCGCGACACGGCGTTGACCGCTCTCACAGCAGTGACGCCGTTCACACGCCTCCAGGCGTCCTCGTTGGTGTCGTTCCAGTAGAGGTGGTAATCAAGCATCAGCTTGAGCTTGGGCGTGGGCATGACGCTGATGTTGAGCTGGGGATTGTGCATGTTGATCCAGCCCGTGGTGTCCATGTAGCCGTAAAACAGGTGGTTCGTGGGATACAGGTTTTGGAAGGTGCCCAGGTCGCCGTCCGTGGCGTCGCTGTCGCCGGGACTCCAGTTGTATTGGAGGCCGATGCGTGGCTTCCAGGGATGGTTCAGCCAGTTGTAGCCGATGCCCCAGTGGCCGGCGAAGGCTCTAAGGTTGCGTCCGTTGGCATCCCCAGTCTGAAAGGCCATCTCGGTTTCATAATCCCAGCCGCCGAGCTTTTTCGGATCGCCCTTCCAAAGCGTGCCCATCGTGACGAAGCTGGTGTCACCGAGAGCGGGGCCAAAGGCGCCGTTGCCGTTGTCCGTTTTGTGGAAGATATAAAAATCAGTCGTCGTGTTGATGGGCACCCACTTGGTGGCGAGGTAGGCTCCGCTGAAGATGGTGTCGTCAGGAGACTGGGCGTCGAAGATCTGGGACTTGTTCCATTCATGATCTTTGAATGTGACCGGGCTGGAGGTGAACAGATCGAACGCCCAGGATTCGGACGCGTAGCGCAGCTTCACCGCGTCAAATGTGCGCGCCTGGTTCAACCATTCGAGAGGGCCGACGAGGCGCTGGTCGCCGTAGCTGAGAAACTGTCTGCCAACAGTGGCGCTGAGGCCGGCTTTTGCGTCGCCGAGCTGAACGAAGGCTTTGAGGACATCAAAAACATCGTCACCCTCCGCGCCAAAAACTCCAATTTCGTTCGGCCTGCTGCCGCCGATCTCGCGCACATCCTGGCCCTGGACATAGATTTTGAACCAGGGTGTGAACGAGTAACCCAGCCCGAGCCGGAAACGCTGGAGAAGCCAGGAGGCGTCCTGCGGACCGTTGACCGCGCTGTTGAAGTCGAAGTTGTTTTCGCGGGCTTCGAAACGCATCTTCTCCTGGACATCCACGGTGAGTTTGCCGTCGAAGAAGGTGATGGGGGTGAAGCCATTGGCGGGCGGCGGGGGAGCTGCCAATGGAGCAGTTTGAGGAGAGCCGGCGTGGGTCAGAGACGCCATGGCCAGGAGGAGAGCCAGCCTTGTTTTCATAGGGTGTGTGTGTTGTGTTTGGGTTTCCTTGGCTACGCGGCGGCTGTAGGGAAAAGGAGTCCGTGGGCGGCCATCTCGGCCGCCATGTCCGGCGATGGATTGAATTCAGGCTCGCGGCTCGGACGGATGTGGGATTTGTCGTTCAGGAAGGTGATGAGGTGCTCGCGCAGCTCGTAGTAGCGCGGGTCTTCCATGATCTCCTTGCGGTTGCGGGGACGCTCGAAGGGGATCTTCAAGATGTCGCCGACTTCGGCCTCGGGGCCGTCGGTCATCATCACAACGCGGTCGGAGAGGAAGATGGCCTCATCGACATCGTGCGTGACCATGAGCGTGGTGATGCGGTTGCGACGCCAGAGGTCGAGCAGCACTTCTTGAAGCTCGTAGCGTGTGAGCGAGTCGAGCATGCCGAAGGGCTCGTCGAGCAGCAGCATCTTCGGCTGGAGGGCGAAGGCGCGGGCGATGCCGACGCGCTGGCGCATGCCCTGGGAAAGCTCGCCGGGGAATTTGTGCATGGCGTCGGCCAAACCCACGATGCTGAGGTAATACTCGGCCATCTGGCGGCGCTCGGCCCTGGTGGCGGTGAAATAGACCTGGTTCACGCCGAGCATGACGTTTTCAAACGCGCTCATCCATGGCAGCAGGCAGGGCGATTGGAAGACAATGCCGCGATCCGGTCCCGGGCCGACGGCTTCCTTGCCGGCGAGGATCATGTTGCCCTTTGAGAGATCGCTCAAACCGGCGACCATCATGAGCACGGTGCTTTTGCCGCAGCCGCTGTGGCCGATGAGCGTGGCAAACTCGCCCTCCTTGAGCTTGAGGTTGAAGTTTTTGACGATGGTGGCCGGGCCTTTGGGCGTGTCGTAGATCTTCCAAAGGCGGTCAAGTTCGAGCATTTTGGGATTGGGAACACTCATGCGGTCACCTCCACTTCTTCACGTTTGTCCGCGTTGCGGCGTTTCGGACCGCCGCGGTTCAGGAATGGCAGCGAGTTTTTGTTGGTGATGTCCTCGGGCAGGATGTCGGGCAGGGTGAGTTTCATGGTGGCCTTTGATTTTGTGCGGCCCTTGGCGTCGAGGAGCGTGGTGATGAGCTGCGTGCGCAATTTTTTGAATTTGGGGTCGTGATTGATGCTGCGACGGTCACGCGGGCGTTCGAGATCAATGAGCATCGGCTCGCCGAGCGTGGCGGGCGCGGTGGGCAGCAGCGGGATGACCTTGTCGGCGACCAAGATGGCCTCATCGGGGTCGTTGGTGATCCAGATGACGGTCGTTTTGTTGCTCTGCCAGATCTCACTGATCTCGTCCTGGAGGGTGGCGCGTGTGAGAGCGTCGAGAGCGCTCAAAGGCTCGTCCATGAGCAGCACCTTCGGGTTCATCGCCAGCGTGCGGGCGACGGAAACGCGCTGTCTCATGCCGCCGGAGAGTTCCTTCGGAAGTTTGTGCGCAGCGTGGCTGAGCTTCACCATCGCGATGTGTTTGGCGACGTGTTCCTTGCGCTGCTTTGGCGTCCATTCTTTGAAGACCTCATCCACGGCGAGCGCGATGTTTTCCTCCACGGTGAGCCAGGGCAGCAGCGAGTAGTTCTGGAAGACCAAACCGCGGTCCGGGCCGGGTTCCGTGATTTTTCGCCCTTCGATGAGCGCCTCACCCGCGTCGGGTTTCACGAGGCCGGAGATCAAATTGATCAGCGTGCTCTTTCCCGATCCCGAGTAACCAACGATGACGACGAATTCGCCTTCCTCGACGCTGAGGTTGATGTTTTTCAGCACTTCGGACCGTGAACCGTTGTGACCATAGCCTTTGGAGGCTCCTTTGATTTCGATCAGCGGCATATCGGTTTCAGATGGAGGGTTAAGCAGTCTTGAAGCGGCCTTCGACGACGCTCATCAGCCGGTCGAGGACATAGCCGATGACGCCGATGGTGAGGATGCAGAGGATGATGTGGGCGTAGCTGTTGGCATTGTATTGCTGCCAGAGGAAGCCGCCGACGCCTGGACGACCGGTGAGCATTTCGACCGCGACGATGACGAGCCAGGCGATACCGAGGCTCAGGCGGAAGCCGGTGAACATGTAAGGCAGCGTGGCGGGCACGAGCACCTTCCAGAGAGTCTTCCACTTCGAGAGTTTGAGCACCTTGGCGACATTCAGGTAGTCCACTGGCACGGCGCGGACGCCGACGGCGGTGTTCATCACAGTGGGCCACATGGCGCAGATGGCGATGGTGAACAGGGCGGCGGCATCGGACGCACCAAACGTCGTGCGGCCATCGCCATCCAAGATTTTGACGCCGCTGAAGAGAATCATGCCAAGCGGAAGCCAGGCGAGGGGTGAAACGGGCCGCAGCACTTGAATGATGGGATCGAAGGCCTTCGTGAACGGTTTTGAGAGACCGAGAAAGAAGCCGATCGGCGTGCCAATGACGAGCGCGATCAAATATCCCTGCGCCACAAGCACGAGTGACATCCAAGTGAAGCGAAGGATGCCTTGATCGAGCTCGCCGCGCTTGGCGAAGGGCTCGACGATGTAAGGCTTGCTGGCTGTCCAAGTTTCTCCAGGCGTGGGAAGGTCGGCGGAAAGCCCTTCGCGCTTGGTGATTTTGACCTTGTCGCCGAAATCATCGACCTTCTCCGTCACAACGGACTTTCCGGCGATGGCATACCAGAAGACGCAGGTGATGACGATCGCGACCAACGGCAGGAAGATGGAGTCGAGTTTGTATTTCTGGATGAGCGGGTGCATGGCGGCGGCGTTTGGATTTGTTCAGACCGATCCGTCGGCTTGGACGGATCGGTCTGATGACTTTCTTATCCTTTGATCGTCTTCACGGCGAAGGACGCGGCGTAGGCTTCGAGGTCGGCCTTCGGATCGAAAGTGACACCGTCAAAGAGTGTCTCGGCGCTGGTATCGACACCGCCGTGCGCGTAGCCGATCTCCTTCATGGCCTCTTCATAGATGTCGGAGCGCATGACCTGCTTCGTGACGCCTTCGTAGTCCGGCGCGCCTTCGACGAAACCCCAGCGACGGAGCTGCGTGAGCCACCACTTGCAATACTTTGCCTGCGGGTAGTTGCAGTTGCGATCACTGAAGATCATGTAGTTCGGGTCCTTGAACTTGCGGCCGTCGCCCATGAGGTATTTGCCCTGGAGGCGGCCGAGGATCGTCTCGGGCGGGCAGTTGATGTAGGTGGCGGCGCTGACGATGTTCGCCTGCTCCTCGCGGTTCTCCATCTTGTCGAGCCACACGCTGGCCTCGTGCAGCGCCTTGATGACGGCCTTGACGGTCTTTGGATTCTTCGCGGCGAACTCCTCCGTGAAGGCGCAGACTTTTTCAGGGTGATCCTTCCACATGGCCTGGGTGGTGATGGAGGTGAAGCCGATGTCGTCAGCAATGGTCTTCGCGTTCCAGGGCTCGCCCACGCAGAAGCCGTCCATCTTGCCGACCTTCATGTTGGCGACCATCTGCGGAGGCGGAACGGTGATAAGCGACACGTCAGCGCCCGCCCCATTCGCATCGCCGGGATTGATGCCACCGGCTGCAAGGTAGTAGCGCATCCACATGGCATGCGTGCCCGGCGGGAAGGTCATCGCGAATGTCAGCGGCGCGCCTTTGGCCTTGGCGTCATCGACGAAGGGCTTCAGGGCTTTCGGGTCATCAGTCACCTTCCCCTTGTAGGCGTTGCTGAGTGAAATGGCCTGGCCGTTGCGGTTGATGAGCCAGGGGATGATCATCGGTTTCTTCGGCGCACCGCCGAGTCCCATCGTGGAGGCGATGGGCATGCCAATCAGCATGTGGGTGGCCTGAATGTCGCCATTGGAGAGCGAGTCGCGAATCGCGGCCCAGCTCGCTCCTTTGCTGACGGTGGAGTTGATGCCGTATTTTTTGAAGAGACCCTTTTCATGCGCCACGACGATGCTGGAGCAATCAGTGAGGGCGATGATGCCAAACTTGAGATCGGCGACCTCGGGAGAATCATCGGCGTAGGCGGAGCCGACCCAGCCGGAAGGCAGGCCGGAGAGTAGGGCGCCGAGGCCAGCCTGGCGGAGGATGGAGCGGCGGGTGAGCGGAGTGGCGGTGTTCATGCGTGGGCGAGTGGTTTGCGTTTTTTGGGCTTCGAGACGGGTTTGGGTGCGGCGGCGGGTGCTTCGGGAAAATACAGGGCGCCGGAGGTCCAGCAGTCGCGCAGGGAGGCGGCGGCATCGGCGCGTTGCGCGGGCATGAGCAGGCCGTGGGCGATGAACTCATCGAGCAGCCAGCGTCCTCGCTCGCTGGTAGGCTCATTGGCCTCGCGGCGGTGGAAAATGTGGAAGCTGGACGCATCCCAATTTTGTCCGGTGCCGGGGTCGAATGGGCCGATGAGGGATTTTTTCAACATGCTCTCGCAGCCGTTGAAGAAGCCGCTGCCGGCGAGCACTTTGACGACTTCCGGCCGGTTTTCAGGCGCGTCACAAAAGGCGCAGGACTCCCGCAGGGCGTTGATGACAGCCTGGGCCTGGTCACGATGCCGGGTGATGAACGCGCCTCCCATGATCAGCGCCTTTTCAGGATGACCGGGCGCGAGCTGCTCGCTGGTGGCGACGACCCAGCCCGCGCCTTTCTCGACAGCCACGGAGTTCCATGGCTCGCCGACGCAATAACCGTCAATGAGTCCGGCGGCGAGGTTTGCGGCCATCTGCGTCGGTGGCAAAGCGACGATGCGCACATCCTGGCCGGGGTGGATGCCGCCGGAGATGAGCCACCGGCGCAGGAGGAAATGATGCGAGGCGTAGCGCGAGACCATGCCGAAGGTGAGGCGGCGCGAGGTGGTGCTGCGAATGAGTTTTTTCAGCGAGGCGGCATCGCGCACGCCGCGGTTCCAGAGGTCGCGGCTGAGGGTGATGGCATCGCCGTGGAGATTGAAGACAAAGGGGGCGACCACCGGCGAGGGAGGCGAGCTGATGCCCATGCGCATGGCCAGCGCCAGACCGGCGATGGCATGGGCCGCGTCCACCTGGCCGTAGAGAAGTTTTTCGCGGATGGTGGCCCAGCCGACCTCGCAACTGAGCTCGACACGGACGCCATGTTTGCGGAACAGATCCCGGCTGCCCGCCACCAGAAGCGGGGCGCAGTCAGCCAGCGGGATGAAGCCGATCCTCACCGGCTGGATGACACCGGTGAGCGCTGGCGCGGGGCTTGATGCGTGCTTGGGCATGATGACAGCCTCATCAGCATCAGAGGTGCCAGCGTGCCAGGGTCATGCAGAAACGACGCGCAAACTTTTTCACATGTTGTATGAATCCGGCTCATGGAACAGCCGCTCGACACACGCCAGCTCCGCGCCTTCATCTCACTCGCCCGCAGCGGCAGCTTCACGCAGGCGGGGCGCGAGCTGCATCTCACGCAGAGCGCGATCAGCCATGCGATCAAGGCGCTGGAGAATGACCTGGGCTGCCAGTTGTTCCACCGCCAGGGCAAGAGCGTGCATCTGACGCATCACGGCCGCGAGCTGCTGCCGCACGCCGAGTCCATCCTTCAAGAGATGGGCCAGGCGCGCGCGGCCCTGGGCGCGCTGGACCGCACACCGCGCGGGCGGCTGAGCATCGGCTGCACGCCGGCGGCCTCGCAGTTCATCCTTCCCACCGTGTTCCGCGAATTTAAGGAGAGCTTCCCTCAATATGAAATCCGTGTCGTGCCGGGGGAGACGCCGCAGACGATCGAGCGCCTGCTGAACAATGAAGTGGATCTGGCGGTGACGCTGCGCCCGCCGGATGCGGGGCGTCTGGAATGCCAGCCTGTGCTGGAGGATGAGCTGGAGTTTCTCGTGTCTCCTTTGCATCCGTGGACGACGAAGCCGCCGAGGGTCAAGGATGCGGCGGCGGAGACTTTCATCGTCTCCAGCCGCAGCAGTCTGAATTTTCAAATGATCCAGGAGTTCTTTCTGAGGCAGGGCGTGCGCTTGAACCACTTCATTGAGCTGGGCAGCAGCGAGGCGGCCAAGGAGCTGGCCAAACTCGGCCTGGGCATCGCCATAGCCGCCCGCTGGATCGCGCGCGCGGAGATCGAGGCCGGGCAGCTCGTGCCGGTGCCGCTGCCGAAGTCAAAGCTGCGCAGGCGCTGGGTGGTGGCCTGGCTGAAAGGACGTCCGTTGAACCTCGCCGAGCGCACCTTCACCGGGTTGTGCGAGGAGGTCGGCAGGAGGATGCTCTGACTCTGCCGGGCTCCTCACGCTTTCTTCACGCCGCTCATCGGATGCGATGTGACGGCGTCCCAGGCGATCTGCTGGAGCAGCCGGACCAGGTCGCTGGACTGCGGACGGGCGCTGAGTTTCTCAGGCACTGGCAGGCCCACGGGAGTGCGCTGGTAAATGCAGGCAAAATGGCAGTAGCTCACGAGCAGGGCGGTGATGTCGGAGGGATGCCCGTGATCGTCGCGGAACAGCTCGCTCTGTTTGGACACGCCGGGCGCCCTGCCCTCGGCGACATGCCTGCGCAGTGAATGCAGCGCCGCGCTGGCCGGTATGATGCGCACGCTCGGCCTTCCCAACTCGGTGTTCAACCCGGTGACTTGCTTCTCCAGCAGGCTGAGCCAGCCGTTGTGGGCTTCGAGCATGCTGTCAATCTCCTCCGCGGTGACGCTGTCCCTCATGGCATTGGCAAAGCCGGCTCCGGCCTTGCCGTCACGCGGCGCCCACGATGCCTGCACGAGCACGCGCAGCTCCGGATTTTTCTCCAGACCGAGCCTGGTGAAGCGGTCTATTCCCTCATCCGGCATCAGCAGGTTCGGTGAAAGTGTGAGCACATCCACGATGCCTTCCTGGAGCGCCTTTTTCGCCTGGTTCCTTTCATCAGGCAGATCCCAGTGCTGCTGCACGCGCGAGCCGCCGATCATTTGCTGGCCGGCCTTCAAATGCGGCACTCCCGCCGCCTGCGCGATCTGCGGCAGCCAGTCGGCGGTGTAGATCATGTAGCTGTGCGCGCAGACGAAGACCTTGGTGCCCTCCGCGCCGGGGGCGAATGAGGCGGGCTTTGAGCTGCTTTTGCCGGAGCCCGCGCGCGCCATGAATTTGTCCCGCGCCTCAGGGTGTTTTTCCACATAGGCCAGAGCCTCATTGATGGAAAGCGCGCCGTCTTTGTCCGTGTCGGCATCAGGGAACATCCTCAGCGCCTGCTCCAGCCGCGCCTCAATGCCGCTTTTTTTGGCGGCGACCTGCGCGATGAGTTGGAACGCGCCGGGAACGAGGGCGGCGAGCGGGAGAATCAAAAGGGCGTGCTTCATGGTGTGTGGATGGTTTTGCCTTGTGTCGAACATGGATGCCAAACGCCTCCCGGCAACTCCGGTAACAAGGCCCGGTCTTCAGTTGTTCAAAAACCCGTGTTTGGAAACCAGCGGCTGAAATGGTTGTCGTCGAGGCGCGTGAGCGGGACGGACAGCGGCGAGGGCACGCCGTTTTTCGACCAGCGCAGGAGATCGTCTTTATGGCCAAGCCGGCCGAGCACATCGAACACATTTCCCGGCGAGCCTTCCGGCCAGCCCTTCATCACCTGCGGGTCCCAGATGGCGATGCCGGGAGCGCCATCGGCGAGCCAGGCGGCGGTTTTCTGGCACAGTTCCTTCGGTTTGCCTGTCTTCCAAGCGATGACCATCGGCCAGGCCCTCGCGCTCGTGCCCTGGGTGATGCGGCGGTAGTAGTCCATGTCAATCTGGCCGGGCGTCTTCTCAAAGGAGGTGTGGTAGGCGAACCAAGTGACGGCGATGTCATCCACGAGTCCGAGCTGAATCCAGTTTGGCAGATCAAGGCCCCAGCGCTGGTTGTCAGCCTCCCTGGCGAAAGTGCCGAGCGAGATTTTATAGCGCTCTTTGCGGCCCTGCCTTGCCGCTGTTTCATCCAGCAGGGCGCGCACCTCCCTCATGAAGCCGGTCATGACCGCCGCGCGCGTGCTTTGGATGCGCGGGTCGTCGTCTTCGACTGATCTGGCATCCGCGTTGTGCATTTCCTTGAAGCGCACGCAAAAAGCCTCCTCCCACAGCATCAGCGGCATGCCTCTGTTGAAAAGGAATCCGACTCCCTCGGGCTGCAGCTCCAGAGTCTCGCGAAGCAGCTCAATCAAATGCCGGCGCACCTCCGGCACGGCGTAGCTCATGTAAAAAGTCGGGGTGCCGTCGCGGTCAAGGCAGCGCCATTCGGGGTGTTCGTAATAAAACCTGCTGTTGAAAGTCTCCTCATACGGCATCGAGCCGGCCCAGCCGCCGGGGCGCAGCATGACATGAAACTCCGCGCCCTGCGCCTTCGCGGCATCGCGCGCGACCTTGAGCGGGTTGACGCCCGCCTTGAACAAGGTCTCCAGCGACTTTGTGTACGCGGCATAGGCGCCCGTGGGAAAATCCACCGTGCCCTCGCCGGGGTAGGTGCCCACCTTGCTTGGGTAGCACACCAGGTCGCCGCCGGTGACCTGGAACCACCACTTGCCGATGTCCGTGTCCTCATAACCGCGGAACTCCTCCGCCAACTCCTCGGCAGTCGTTGGTTTGAAAGGCCATATCCAACTGTGCCCGTCAAAGGTGGCGATCGAAGTGCGGTGCTTCGACCTCTCCCGGCTGGCTGCGACCTCCTCCAAAGTCATCGGCACGAGCTTCACATAGCAAACCGTCGCCGGCAGTCCCGGCATGGGGGCGATCTCCAGCGACTGGCCGTTGAGTTCCGCCACGCTGACAAAGCACTCCTGGATGACAGCCCGCCGGTTTGGCAGCAGGGCGAGGTTGTTGGCGAGCCGCCGGAACACCGGCTCGTCGCTGAGCTTCGCCTTGATGCCGTTGCCGCCGATGTTGAACCCGCCCGATGTCGTGGCCAGGCCCACATGCACGGAGTGCCAGCCCTTTTCCAGCAATGGCAGCGAGACGCGCGGCGGATTGGTGGCGCTGTAAACCGAAAGCGCCGTGCCTTTCATCTCCGCTGTCTCAAAGGGCAGCATCTTCCATTTGCCCTTCTGCCGCCTGCCGGTGATCAGCGCGGCTTGAGGCTGCATCCGCGAAAGATCGGTGATGAGGACCGCCTTCGATGCCTGCGTGAGGGCGCGCGAGTCATGCCTGAAGTAGTCTTGAGCAACGGCCCGCGCGCAGAACAGCGCCGTCAATAAGCAGAGAGTGAGGCATTTCATCCCGTTCAAACGTGCGGGCGCGCTCTGAACTCGCTTTCTTTGTCACTCCGGCGCGGACCATCCGCCTCAGACTTCGTCACCCAGCCGCTTGTCCGTCTCCAGATAGCCCCGCACATAGTCGCGCACGGCCTCGGCCAGAGTGAAAAGCGGCTCCTCATATCCGGAGGCGCGCAGTTTGGAAATGTCCGCGCAGGTGTGGTACTGGTACTTGTCCCGCAGGTGCGCAGGCATCTCGATGAATTCGACGACCGGCTCCCGGCCCATGGCGGCGAAGATGGCCCCGACGAGTTCGACCCAGGTGTGGGCTTTGCCCGAGCCGAGGTTGAAGACGCCGTTGGCGGTGGTGGTCTCCGCCAGATGCAGGGTCATTTTCACCGCGTCCTTCACATAGAGGAAGTCGCGCATCTGGCAGCCGTCCTGGTAGTCGGGGCGGTGGGATTTGAAAAGCTGGACCCTGCCAGTGTCGAGGATCTGGCGGTGCGCCTTGTGCACGACGCTGCGCATGTCCGCCTTGTGGTCCTCGTTCGGGCCATAGACGTTGAAGTATTTGAGGCCGGCGATGCGGCCGAGCATGCCGGTGCGGCGGGCGTGCAGGTCGAAGAGGTGCTTGGAGTAGCCGTACATGTTCAGCGGGCGCAGCCGGTGCGGATCGTCCATCCGGTCGTCCATGCCCTGCGCGCCGTCGCCGTAGGTGGCGGCGGAGGAGGCGTAAACAAAGCGCGCGTCCTGGCCGAGCGCCCACCCGCAGAGCACCCTGGTCAGCTCGTAATTGTTGCGCATGAGATAGTCGGCGTCCTTCTCCGTCGTGGCGGAGCAGGCGCCGAGATGGAGCACCAGGTCGAATTTTCCGAGCGCGGAAGGGTCGGTGCGCGCGAGACGCTCCAGGTCGCCGCCATCCAGGTAATCATGAAACCTCAGCGGCGCCAGGTTGCGCCACTTTTCATCCGTGCAGAGGCGGTCGCTGACAATGATGTTCTCGCAGCCGCGCCGGTTCAGCTCCCAGACAAGGGCGCTGCCGATGAAGCCCGCGCCGCCGGTGACGAGGATGCGAGATTGAGGTTGGATGGGCATGGCTCTGCGTTAGCCAGAAGCGCGGCGTTTTGCAACCGGCGACTTGCCTTCGCCGGGGCTGGCCGCCTGTCTCTTTGAAGCCCAACGGGCTTCCGTCATGCAGCCCGGGGTTCGCAGAACCCCGGGTCATGCGCGACCGACGATTCCCACAGGTCGTGGAACCCTGAAAGGGTTCCGTCACCTGTACGTCCACCGGCCCTCGACGATGGACGGAACCCCATTGGGGTTCGCCCTTGGGCATGGCGGGTGTTTCATCGCGATTCCCGGGGTAGCGCTTCGCGCAACCCCGGGCTGCATGACGCAAGGCCGTTGGCCTTGAAGGTGATTAAGCGTTGCCACATACAACTTGCGGCGGACGAAATGGCAATGTGGCCACTGACACAAGCAAACCACACACAAGCCCGGTTGGGAAAATCACGATTGCATGATGACAAAGAACTACCCAAGGCCAAAAGAAGTACGGGTAGATGAAAAGGACCGCACCAATGAACGGACTCACAAGTCCAAGAATTGGCAGAACAAACCAAGCAAGGTTACGTCCTCGACGATAAAGCCAAATCCAAGTCAGAATTGAAACGGTGAACTTCTGAATGGTCCATCCGGGTTCATACGGGAGGATTCCCATATCTCCGGTGCCGTTATGCCAGCCTATGAGCCAAAAGCCAACGACACACATCCCGACGGCGATCACCGCCACAATCAAGTGTTCGATGATCGCCTTCATGATTCACTCACACATGAATCGGATGCCCCTTGGCGACTTCGGTGGCTTCCTTGACCATCTCGCTGAGGGTCGGATGGGCGTGGATGGTGGCTTCGATTTCGTCCCAGGTGGCTTCGAGGTTCATGGCGAGGCCGATCTCGGCGATCATCTCGGTGCTCTCGCTGCCGATCATGTGCGCGCCGATGATTTCGCCATGCGGCTCGCCGTAGAGGATTTTCACGAAGCCTTCCGGCTCGGCGGCGGCGAGGGCCTTGCCGCTGGCGACGTACGGGAACTTGCCGACCTTGAACTTGAGGCCCTTTTCCTTCGCGGCACGCTCGGTGAGGCCGATGCTGGCGACCTGCGGATGGCAGTAGGTGCAGCCGGGGAAGACGCCGACTTTCTTCGGCTTGTGCTTGGTGAAGAGGCCTTCGACGCATTGCACGGCCTCGTAGCTGGCGACGTGCGCGAGCCAGGGCGGCCCGATGATGTCGCCCGCACCGTAGATGCCTTTGACGCTGGTTTCGTAGCGCTCGTTGGTCTCCAGCCAGCCACGGTCGCTGAGCTTCAGCTCGATGCCGCCGGGAAGCACCGGAGCGACGCCGATGGCGACGAGGGCGACCTCGGCCTCCAGCGTTTCGTTGGCCGCGCCTTCGACGGTGATTTTCACGCCCTTGCCGTCCTCGGAGGTGCCGGTGACCTTGGTGTTGGTCAGGATGCGGATGCCGGCCTTGGTGAGGCTCTTTTCCAGCGTCTTGCTGACCTCGGTGTCCTCGACCGGAAGGATGTCGGGCATCATTTCGACGACGGTGACCTTGGTGCCGTAGGCATTGAAGAAGTAGGCGAACTCAATGCCGATGGCACCCGCGCCGATGACGATGACGCTCTTCGGCTGCTTCTCCAAGGTCATGGCCTCCTTGCTGCCGATGACGGTGGTGCCGTTGAAGGAGAAACCGGGCATCGGGCGGCTCTTCGCGCCGGTGGCGATGAGGATGTTTGCGGCGTCGTGGGTCTCCTTCCTACCATCAGCAGCGGTCACTTCCACCTTGCCGGCGGCGGGGATGCTGGCGGTGCCTTTGAGGTAGTCCACCTTGTTCTTCTTGAAGAGGAATTCGATGCCCTTGTTGAGCTTGTCGCTCACGCCGCGGCTGCGGCCGATGACCTTGCTCCAGTCATACTCGATGCTGCCGATCTTCAGGCCGAACTCCGCCGCGCGGTGGGTGAGGGTGTGAAAAAGCTCGGCGTTTTTCAGCAGGGCCTTGGTCGGAATGCAACCCCAGTTCAGGCAGGTGCCGCCGGCGCGGTCGTTTTCGACGCAGGCCACCTTCTTGCCGAGTTGCGCTGCGCGGATGGCTCCGACGTAGCCCGCAGGCCCGCCGCCGATGACGATGAGGTCGTAGTTCATGAGTGTGTGGGGAAAGACGAGGGCGAGAGAAGCGCAGGCGCGCGGGCACTTCAACCAAAGACTACCCTCGCAGGCGAATGCGCATTGCCCGGGGCGCGGGCCGGTTCGCAAGATTCACAGCAGCCGCCAGACGCGCCCGTCCTGGGCGAGCAGTTGGTCAGCCTCCTTCGGCCCCCAGCTTCCGGCCGGGTATTCGCACATGGGCGGCGGCGTGGAGGTCTTGTGCCAGGCGTTCTCGATCTCGTCTATGAACTTCCAGGCGTTTTCCACCTCGTCGCGCCGGGCGAAGAGCGTGGCATCCCCGGCCATCGCGTCGAGCAGGAGGCGCTCGTAGGCCTCGGGGCTGGCCCTGCCGAAGCTGCTGCTGTAGCGGAAGTCCATCTTCACCTGCTGCATGGAGAGCGCCTGGCCGGGCTGCTTGCACAGGATGCGCAGGGCGATGCCCTCGTCCGGCTGGATGCGGATGACGAGCGTGTTCTCGCTGTTGCCGGGCAGTTGCGCGGTGGCGAAGGGCACCTGTGGCGGTTTTTTGAAATGCACGCTGATCTCGGTGGCCTTTTTCGGCAGTTGCTTGCCCACGCGGATGTAAAACGGCACTCCCTGCCAGCGCCATGTGTTCACATGCAGCCGCAGCGCCACATAGGCCTCGGTCTTTGACTCGGGATTCACACGGTCCTCCTCGCGGTAGCCCACGCGGGGCAGACCGTCCACGCTGCCGGAGGTGTATTGCGCGCGGATCACGTTCGCTCCCACATCGGCCGGTCCCACGAGCGGGCGCAGGGCGCGGATGACCTTCACCTTCTCATCGCGCACGCTGTCGGCGCTGAGGTCGGTGGGCGGCTCCATGGCCACGAGGGTGAGCAGTTGGAAAAGATGGTTCTGCACCATGTCGCGCAGAGCGCCCGCTGTGTCGTAGTAGCCGCCGCGTCCGCCTTCCATGCCCAGGTTTTCCGCGCAGGTGATCTGGATGTGGTCAATGTAGCGGCTGTTCCAGTTCGGCTCGAAGAGCGCGTTGGCAAAGCGCAGCACCATGATGTTCTGCGCCGTCTCCTTGCCCAGGTAGTGGTCAATGCGGTAGGTGTCCGCCTCCTCGAAGGTGCCCGCGACCACCTCGTTGAGCGTGCGCGCGCTTTGCAGGTCCTTGCCGAAGGGCTTCTCGCACACGACGCGCGCCCAGCATCCGCCGGCTCCCTGGTTCAGGCCCGCCTCGCGAATCAGCTCCAGGATGGGTTTGAAGTACTCCGGCGCGGAGGCCAGGTAAAACAGGCGGTTGGCGGGCGCGCCGCGCTCCTCGTCGAACTGGTCGAGCAGCCGCGCCAGGGCGCGGTAGCCCTCCACGTCCTCGAACTCGCTGCGGTGGTAGTGAATGCTGTGGCTGAAGTTCGCCCAAAGCTCGTCGTTGTGGCCCTGGCGGCTGTTCTTGCGGTTTCCCGCCTCCAACTCCGAGCGGAAAAGCTCGTCCGTTTTGTCGCGCCTGGCGAAGCCGACCACTTTGAATTGCGGCGGCAGATCGCCGCAGGCGGCGATGTTATAAAGCGCCGGGATGAGTTTGCGGTGCGTGAGGTCGCCGGTGGCGCCAAAGATGACCACGGTGCAGGGTTCGGCGCGGTTGCGGCGCAGGAGGGTTTCTTCGAAGGGGTTTTCGAGATCGGGCATGTGCGGTGACGTTGCGTACGCCCTGGGGAGAGCGGCGCTGAGATTAGACCGCCCGCCCTCCGCTGGCAACTGGCGAAGCTGCTCCAAAAGCCGCGCGATGATGAAAAGCCTTCATGCCGTTCATGACCGGAGGCGTGTCTTGCAAATCCAGGCATTCTGGCGCAAGCATCCGCGCCCATGCCCGCCACCACCATCCTGCCCACCGACCAACCACCGCTCCTGCACGCTGCCGTGGACCAGGCTGTGAAGCTGCTGCAATCCGGCGAAGTCGTGGCTCTGCCCACGGAGACCGTTTATGGCCTGGCCGCCGACGCTTTGAACCCCGCCGCGGTGGCGAAAATCTTCGAGGCCAAAGAGCGCCCGGCCTTTGACCCGCTCATCGTCCATCTGCCTGACAAGAAGCATCTGGACACCGTGGTCGAGGTGCCGCCGGAGGTGCAAAAACTCGTCATCCAGCTCATCGAGCGTTTCTGGCCCGGCCCGCTCACGCTCGTGCTGCCGAAGAAGCCCTGCGTGCCCGGCCTCGTCACCGCCGGGCTGCCCTCCGTGGCCGTGCGTGTCAGCGCAAATCCCATTTTCAAGCGCGTCGCGCAGGCGCTCGGACGCCCCCTCGCCGCTCCCAGCGCCAACCGCTTCGGCTCCATCAGCCCCACCTCAGCCAGCGCCGTCGCGGCCGAGCTGGACGGGCGCATCCCGCTCATCCTCGACGGCGGCGCCTGCATGCACGGGCTGGAGAGCACCATCATCAAAGTCGAGGCCGCCTCGCCGAAAAACCTCATCACCATCCTGCGCCCCGGCCCCATCACTGCCGAGGACTTGAAAGTGTATGGCAAGGTCATGCGCGTGACCCGCTCCGTGGTGGATGAAGCCACTGAAGCACCCGGACAGCTCGCCTCCCACTACGCGCCGCGCACTCCGCTGCGCCTGCTGGCCAAGCCCTCCGACTTCACCCCCGAACCCGGCAAACGCTACGCCCTCCTGAGCTACCGGGGCGATGAAAACGACGGCTTCCTCGGCCTGGCCGACTGGCTGCAGGTGATGATTTTAAGCCCCGGCAAAGGCAAGCTGCCTGAAGCCGCCGTGCGTTTTTTCTACGCGCTGCGCGAGCTGGACAAGCTCGGCGCGGACGAGATCATCGCCGAGCCCATGCATGAGCACGGCATGGGCGCCGCCATGATGGACAAGCTGCGCCGCGCGGCGGTGAAGGCGGGGCGGCCTTCCAGATTGCCCGAATCCCAGAGTGCGGCAGGGACGGTTGCACCACCCTCCGCATGAGCGACAACGCGCCCAGTCCGGACCAGCCACGCCGTCCCGCAGACTCGAAGAGCGCAACCGGGACGGTTGCACAACCCTCCCAGGCCCGCAGCACCAGCGTGGTCTCCATCGCCATCCTGTGCAGCCGCGTGCTGGGGCTGGTGCGCGACCAGCTCCTCAACGGCCTCTTTGGCGCGCACCTCACCGGCATCTTCACCGCCGCCTTCCGCACGCCGAACATGCTGCGCGACCTCTTTGCCGAAGGAGCGCTCTCCACCGCCTTCGTCACCACCTTCTCGAAAAAAATCAAAACCGAGGGCGACGAAGCCGCCTGGCTGCTCGGCAGGAAGATGCTCGCCCTCTCCATCTGCTGCATGAGCATGGTCTCGCTGGCGGGCATCGCCCTGGCGCCGTGGCTGGTGCGGCTGCTGAATCCCGGCTGGGATGACCCGCGCAGCCTCGCCATCTGCACGGAGCTGGTGCGCATCATGTATCCCTTCATCACCCTCGTCTCCGTGACGGCTCTCGTGATGGGGATGCTGAACTCGAAAAAGGTCTTCTTCATCCCGGCGCTGGCCTCGGCATTTTTCAACCTCGGCTGCATCGTCGGCGGCGTCGTGCTCGCCTGGTTCATGGACCCCGGCTTCCGTGATGGGGCGATCACGGAGAAAGGCCTGCAAGCCTTTGCCATCGGCACGCTGGTGGGCGGCCTCATGCAGCTCGCCATCCAGATCCCCTCCCTGCGCCGCGCGGGCTTCCGCTTCGGGCTGGACTTCAAATGGCGGGACAAAGGCGTGGGCGAGGTGCTGCAACTCATGTGGCCCTCCCTCATCGCCGCGGGCGGCACGCAGATCGGCGTGCTGCTGAACTCCATCTTCGCCTCCTTCACGCCCGGCAAAGAGTCCGCCGTGGCCTGGCTGGCGAACGCCCAGCGCCTCCAGCAGCTCCCGCTCGGCCTCTTCGGCGTGGCGGTGGCCACCGTGACTCTTCCCATGCTGGCCCGTCTGGCCACCGAGGGCATCACACCCGCCTTCCGCGGCGCTTTGGCGAAGGGGCTGCGCCTTGTGCTTTTCCTCACCCTGCCCAGCGCCATCGGCCTTTCGCTGCTGGCGGAGGAGATCGTCTCCATCCTCTTTCAATACGGGCGCTTCACCGCCGCTGATGTGGCGGCCACGGCGGGGCCGCTGCAGGCCTATGCCTTCGGGCTGGTCTTTTACTCAGCCATCAAGGTGCTCCAGCCCGCCTTCTACACCATCGGCAGGCGCTTCGTCCCCATGCAGGTCAGCCTCGGCATCATCGTCTTCACCGCCAGTGTGAACGCCTTCACCGTCTTTGTCCTCGAATGGGACCACACCGCGCTGGCATGGGCCACCGCCGCAGGCCTCATGCTGAACTTCGCCACCCTCTACCTGTGCATGAAAAAATTCGCCAACGGCCTGGAGACCCGCGCGCTGCTCGGCGCGCTCGTCAGGCTGGCCGCAGGTGTCGCGTGCATGGCGCTTGTCTGCCTCGCCGCAAAAGCCACCCTGCTCTCCGGCTGGGCGGGCATGATCCTGCTCAACAAAGCGGCCGCTCTCGGCGGCACGGTCACCGTCGCGGCGGCGGTGTACTTTTATGTCACGCAAAAGCTCCGCGTCGAGGAGGCGGGCGAGTTCACCGGCATCCTCACCCGCCGTTTTCGCCGCAAGTAAGCCATGAAAAACCAACGCATCTGGATCACCACCGCCACCCTGCTGGCCCTCATCTGGGGCGCGCTGGCCGTGGTCATGCGCCAGACCGACCCGCTCGTCTCATGGCCGCAAAAGGTGCTCGACCTCGCCGGGGCCGCGCCCTGGCATGACGGCAAAACCGCCAGCGAATCCCAGCGCCGGCTGCATCTCCACGAGGTCATCACCAGGCTCAACCAGCTCGACTTCCAGCAGCGCCGCGCGCTGCGAGAGGACGGGCAGGACATCCTGGACAAATTCTTCGCCTCGCTCACGGAGGAGGAGCAGAAGGAGTATGTGGACCGCACCGTCGAGCCTTATTTTGAAACCATCAGCAAAGGCATCAAGCTCCTGCCCGAGGATGAGCGCAAACGCATGGTGGCGCGCATGCGCGGCGACCTGCGCAACCTGCGCGCCAATTCCGCCGATGGCGACCGCCTCAGCGACCAGGACCGCGAGTTTTTCGAGTTCATGGTGGCCGAGGACCCCGTGCTTTTTCTGCGCGAGGCGCCGGTGAAAATGAAAATGGAGCTGGCGCCCGTCATCGAGGACATGCAGTCCCGGCTGCAGGGTTTCAGGCGGTGACTCAGGATGACACATCCGCGCGCCGCGCGCGTTGAGATGCGGATGCCGATCCGCCTCATTCTCAGTCTTGCTCTTCTGTCCGCGCCCGTGCTCGCCGCCAAGCCCCCGAACATCGTCTGGATCGTCGCCGATGACATGTCGCCGGACACCGCGGCCTACGGCATGACAGGCGTGAGCACGCCGCATCTGGACCGCCTGGCGGCGGAGGGGGCGCGCTTCACGCGCGCTTATGCCAGCGCGCCGGTGTGCAGCTCCTCGCGCTCCGCTTTCATTCTCGGCGTCATGCAGACCACCACCGGCCTGCACGCGCATGATGTGGAGAATCCCCAGCCCCTGCCCGCGCCCTGGCGGCACCTGCCCGGCCTGCTGCGCGATGCCGGCTGGCATGTGACCAACGCGCCCGCGCCCGGCACCGAGCGCGGCGGGCGCGCCGTGAAGAAAGCCAAGACGCATTACAACTTCGCCCATGACCCCGCCGGGATGTATGACGGCGACGACTGGCGCAAGCGCCGCCCCGGCCAGCCGTTCTTCGCGCAATTCCAGATCGTCGAGCCGCACCGCCCCTTTCCCATCCCCGAAGAGTATGACGACGCCCTCATGGCGCGGATGAGCATCCCGCCGAACTACCCGGACCACCCGCTCGTCCGCCGCGACTGGTATGCCTACCTGCGCAGCGTCGAAGTGGTGGACAAGCGCGTGGGGGACATCCTCCAGCAACTTGCCGGCGAAGGCGTGCTCGATGACACCCTCGTCATCTTCTTCGCCGATCATGGGCGGCCCATGCCCTGGGGAAAGCAGTGGCTCACCATTGAGGGATTGCGCGTGCCCCTGCTCATGCGCGGCCCCGGTGTGGAGGCCGGCAGGGTGGAGGAGCGCCTGGCCAGCCTCATTGACCTGGCCCCCACCGCGCTCCAGTTGGCGGGGCTGCCGCTGCCGGAGTGGATGCAGGGCCGTCCGCTGCTGGGCGCGCCTTTCCCGGAGCGCGAGCGCATCTTCGCCGCGCGCGACCGTTGCGGTGATGCGCAGGACCACATCCGCGCGGTCATCACGGCGGACCATCTTTTCGCGCGTCACTTTCATCCCGGTTTATCCTTCATGAACTGGTCCGGCTACAAAGAGGCCAGCTACCCGGCCATGCCGCTCCTGCGCGAGCTGGCCGCCGCCGGCTCCCTGACGGAAATGCAGGCGCGCTATCTAAAGCCGGACCGCCCGCCGTTGGAACTGCATGATTTGAAAAGCGATCCGCTCGGTGTCACCGGTGCCGCATTGTCCGGTGACAATGCCCGCGTGCTTGCGCGGCTCTCAGGCGAACTCGACCAGTGGATCAAGGACAGCGGCGACCGCGGCGGCCTGCCCGACCCGGCCACCGAGCCGGGCATGGAGGAAATCCGGAAATCCAAGCGCCAGGATTATCAGCGGACCTGGGAGCGGCGCGGTCTCGGCCCCGAACCCAGCGACGCAGAGCGTGTGTCATGGTGGCTGCGGCAATACGGCCTGGCTGAGCCATCTCCGCCCCCGCGCTGAGAGCGGCGGCTTTGATGCCGCGGCAACCAGGATATGCCCCGCGTCATCATGATTTGTGATCCCTCGTTTGGAGCGATGGATTGTTGGAGTGGCAATACTCAAGCACTCCAAAATCCCAATGGCTTGAATTCACAAAAAGTGGTGACGCTTTGCATGGTTGCGCCACCCAGGCGGACGGGTCAGGAGGCGGCGGGCAACTCAATGGCGATCTGGATGTCGTCGAAATGGATGGGCTGCTCGGAGTAGGGGGTGCCCCAGATGCCGGGCTTGCCCTGTCCTTTGAGGCCTTTGGCTTCGTGCTTGATCTGCGGCTCGGCGGGTTCCTCCGCGCCCTGCTCCCAGATTTTGCCGTGGATGTGCCAGGCGTCGCCCTCGCCGCGTCTGGCTTCGAGCTTGAGCCAGACCCAGGCCTCGCTGGTCCAGGAGTGGGGGACGGTGGCTAGGATTTCGTCGTTTTTGTGCAGCTCGAGCTGGCGTTTGGCGGGGTTGAGGATGAGGCGGTGCCCGCTCATGCCGTGGACGGAGATGCCGAAGCGCGGGTTGCTTCGGGCGCGGCGGGCGCTGAAGACCCGGGCCTGGATGCTGCTCTCGCCGGCGGCGGAGCTGCCGAGCTGGGCGGAGGCGTCGGTGACGGCTTCGGGCAGGACGGTGATGGCGTTGTTGCCGTCCTTGGCGGTGATTTGGATTTTGCCGTCCACGACGAAGACCTCCTTGGGCGGGTCGCCGGGCTGCCAGTCGTCTGCATTGAGGGTGGCGCGCTGGATTTCGCCGGCATGCAGATGGGAGAAGGCGAGCGCGAGGAGAAAGAGGGCGGGCTTTTTCATGACGTGGATGAAGAACGGGCGCGGCGCGGTTTTTTTCATGAGAGTGCGGCGCCTTCCGAAGCAGGCGCGGCGGGGCGGGCAGTCAGCGCAGCGGCTCGCGCAGGAGGGAGAGGGCCTGGAGGGCGTCCGCGTCGTCATGGACGATGGCGGCGAGGCTGCGTGCGATGGCGGGGGGATTTTTGTGCTGCCAGACATTCCGCCCCATGGCGATGCCCGCGGCGCCCGCGTTCATGGCGTCCTCGGTCATTTGCAGGAGGGCGGCGTCGTCGTTGACTGCGGCTCCGCCGAGGATGATGACGGGGACCCAGACTTGCTCGATGACTTTTTTGAAGTCGCCGGGTTTGGCGTCGGTGGGATAGGGGATCTTGACGACATCGGCGCCAAGCTCGGCGGCGAGGCGGGCGGCGAAGGCGACGTTTTCGAGGGTGTATTTGTCGGTCTGGCCGAGACCGTGGGGCAGCGCCTCCAGGATGACGGGGATGTCCAGATCCATGCTGCTGCGGATGATGTCGGCGCATTCCTGGAAGTTCATGCGCTCGCTGACGGACCACGGGTAGATCATGTTCATGACGGCGTTGGCGCCGACCATTTCGGCCTCCTCGGCGCCATAGACGTTGATGCTGCCCGCGCCGTCGCCGGTGAGGCGGGTGTTATAGACATCGGTGCGCAGGCAGATGCCCTTGCCGGCCATGGAGTCGGCGGCGCGCATGGCCACGCCGAGGTTCATGACGTAACCGTCCACATAGGGACTGACGGCGTCTATCATGGCGAAGGGATTCTCCAGTCCGGGCACGGGGATGGCGACTCCGTGGTCAATGGGCAGGATGACGGTTTTGCCGTCGGTGAAGAAGATGTCGAGGTTTTCCTGTCGGGTCATGAGGGTGGCTGGATCAATGGGGCGGAATGCGGGGGTGTAAAGCGGCTACTCGGCGGAGCGCAAAAGCTCCCTGCGCAGCGCGGCGGCGGCCGCGAGGGCCGCGCCCGTGTCAGCGGGGGCGGGCAGGGACTTGATGATCACGCCGGTGCGGGCGGGCTGGAGGGCGTTTTCAAGGGCGCTCATGCAGCCGCTCTCCTCCCCGCCGGGAACGAGCACCTCGACAAGGCGCTCGCGCCGCGTGTCGCAGGCGGTGGTGAGGCGGAGCAGCGCGCCG
>ERZ761609.184-NODE-184-length-84721-cov-32.165698_pt1 | contig 84721 bp, 50 predicted proteins | sample MGYA00511163_ERZ761609 | MGnify/ENA primary metagenome ERZ761609 (study PRJEB28899, sample SAMN02445070) | bioreactor sludge metagenome | biome: EBPR sludge | place: Australia: Brisbane, Thorneside Wastewater Treatment Plant | collected 2011-12-16 ...
CCTCCGCCCGGCCCTCCACCTCCGCCACCTCATCCTCCAGCACGGGTGGCACAGGCGCGGCAGCAGGGGGAGGTGGCGGAGGTGGTCCACCTGGCGGCCCTGGTGGTGGCGGCCCGCCGGGAGGAGGTCGAGGGCCGGGAGGCGGCGGCCCCGGTGCCGGGCCTGGAATTGGCCCATCAGGCGGCTCTTCTCCGAGTGGAGTGAGAATCCAGTCAGCTCCTTAAACTCATGCTAAATTTCGTTCACAACCCGCAATCACCCCGCTCCTCGGCAAGCGCGCCTGCGGCACCTGGCAGGCGCTTTCACCAGAATGCGGGCGCTTTCGAATTTCGAATTTCGAATCCCCCTCCTTCTCGCCAAGGCTCCGCCCTCATGCTCATGGTTTGGGCACTGCTGCTGATGTCTGTCACCGTCATGGGCGTGGTGGAGTACATCCGCTACAGCGCCGAGGAGGCAAAGCTGGGCGCGGCGGAGTTTTACGCGCTTCATTTGGCGGAGAGCGGGCTGGCCGTGGGGCTGCACCCCGAGGCGCGCAGAGGCGACGTTGTTTTGAAGCAAAAAATCGGCGCCGACAGCGGCTTCGATGTCGTCATCAACTACGAAGGCGCGCGCATTCCCATCAACTACATCACCGACGACCGTCTGCGCGAGGCCGTCTATCAGCTCCTCATCCGCTGGGGCTTGAACAGCGACGAGGCCGGAGTCGCCAGCGAGTCCCTCGCCGACTGGGTGGACCGCGATGACGATGTGCGCGCCAACGGCGCCGAGTCCGCCTTTTACCAGCAGCAGGGCATCAACGACATGCCGCGCCAGGCCGGCTTCATTGATGTGGATGAAATGCTGCTCGTGCGCGGAATGGGAGTGGTGGACCGTCTCAAGCCGGACTGGCGGGAATTTTTCAGCGTGTATGGAGACGGCACCATAGACTTGAGAACCGCCTTCAAAGACACGCTCATCGCTGTCACAGGAGCCTCCGAATCCGATGTCACCAACTATATCTCCCGCCGTGACGGTGCGGACGGCATCCCCGGCACCGAAGACGACCAGCGCATCTCCGACAGCGAGGCCTACCGCCTACTGGGGCTCTCCGGAGACCGAGGCCGCGCGCTCAGTTCCATCCTAACAAGCGAGGACTCTGTGCGCCGGATCACCAGCACGGGATATGTCGGGGAAAAGCGCGCGCAAATCATCGTCGTCGCCCGCAGAGGCGAGGACCGCTCCCTCACTTATCTGGCCCGCATTGAGGAATGATTTCCTTTGCCCGCAACTTCGCCAAACGGCAAGCGTTCCACCCCAACTTCATGTCCATCTCCGCCTCGATCCTGCTGCTCCCCGCCCCCGACACGACCTGGCGTGTGTGGAAACCCCGCGCCAGCAGCGCGGACGCCTCCGTCGAGGCTCCCTCCGAGGCCGCCGGCAAAGGCAAAGCCTTCGTCATCGGCCTGCCCGCCACCGCCTGCCGCACCATCGGGCTTGTGCTGCCCAATGCGGACCACGAGGTACTGGAGCAGATCATCATCACCCAGCTCGAAAGACGCGGACTCAAACTCCACGCGGTGACGCCGCGCAACTTCCGCTGGCATCTGCTCACCCAGACCGCATCCACCGCAACCGTCAGTGTGGATGTGCTGGCAGATCCCTTCCCTGAAAGTCTCGCGCTGACCGACGCCACCGATTACACCGCCGCATTACGCATGGTGAACCTGCCCGCCGGGCAAATCATCGTCACCGAGGAGCACGGCTCGCTCGTGCTCGTGGCGGGATTTCAGGGCAAGCTCTACCACAGCCATCTCTTTGCCCCGGCCTCCGCTGCCGCTGAGGAGATCGCCCAGGAGATCGTGCTAGCCCGGCTCGCCCTGGAGCAGGATCTCGGCGCGGGCAGTTTCAGCGGCATCACCCTCGCCGGAGCATCCTGGGATGCCAATGCCACCCGCCCTCTGCAGGAACTCACCGGACTGCCCGTGCGCATCGTCGCCCAGCTTCCGCCGAACTCCGATCTCGACACCAGCCACTGGACACGCCTTCTGCCCGCCGGCGTCCATGCCGCGCAGAGCGCCCGCGCCAGAGCCGCCAAGTTGCTCCGCTTCGGCGTGCTCGCCGGCATGATGGTCGTGGCCCTCGGCTTCTTCGCCTTCGCCTACCTGCGCCACCTGGACGGCACCGCCGCAGCCCTGGAAAAAGACGTGGCCGCCACTTCGGAAGCGGCAGGCAAGGTCAAAGCCACCGCCACGCATTGGAAGGCCCTTTCCCCCGCCATCGAGCCGCGCCGCTACCCCCTCGTGCTGCTCGCCGAGATCACCAAGCTCATGCCACCCAGCGGCATCGTCATCCGCGATTGCGACATCCGCACCACCGAGATAGACATCCGCGGCGAGGCGCGCGACGCGCAGTTGGCATTCCAATTCGTCGAAGACCTCCAAAAGCACCCCGTGCTCGGCCTTTACACCTGGTCCAAGCCTCAACCCACCGTGCGCGAAAAGACCGCCCAATTCCGCGCCCAGGGCAAAATGCAGTGAGCGGCCCGCCGGTCTCCAATTCCAAATTCCGTCAATCCATGCAGCAAAAACTCACCGCGCGCGAAAAAAACCTCCTTCTGCTTTGCGTGGGAGTGCTGGTATTCATGGCGCTGGCCATCACCGCCAACGGCTTTATGCAGAAGCGCTCCGCCTTGCTGCAAAAAATCGCGGCGATCGAAGTCCAAAAGCGTGAAAACGACACCTGGATGGCCGACCGCGCCTTCTGGGAAAAGCGCAGATCATGGCTGGAGGAAAAAATGCCCTCCACCGACAGCCTTGGCCGCGCCCAGGGCCAGCTCCTGGAGCAGTTGCAGAACGAGGCCCTCGATCTCGGCATCGCCATCCAGCAGCAGACCCTGCCCGAAGCCGTCACCACCCCCGACTACAGGGAAGTCACTGTGAACCTGCGCGTGCGCGGCGACCAGACCGCCGTGCTTGGCTGGCTGGCCACCATGCAATCCCCGGAGAAATTTCAAGCGATCAAGCAACTGGACATGGAACTCGACTCCCGTGCCCGTGAGACAACCCCGCAGACCCTCTGCAACCTCACCCTCGCTCGCTGGTTCAAACCCGAAACCGGCCTTTAAACCCTGATCTCCTCCACGCCATGAAAAACCGCCTTTTTATTTCCCTCGCCTCGCTGCCCATTCTCGTCGCCGCTCAGAATGCCGACCCGGACCTGCCGCAAGCATTTGATCCCAAAAGCGTCGCCCCCGTTCTGGAGAGTTCCCCTTTCTCCCGCATGGTGAACCTCTCTGACAATCTGGTGCTGACGGGGATCGCCTATGTGGACGGCAAACCGGTGGCCACCATTTTTAACAAAGAGACCAAACAGTCCAGCGTGGTCGGCAGCGAGCCGAATTTTCAGGGCTGGATACTTCAGGAGGCCCTGCCCGCGCCGGATGTTAAGCTCAGTCAGGCCAAAATCAGCATCGGTGGAGAAGTCGTCAGCGTTCGGTATGCCACTGTCAGCGCCGAGGAAATGCGCGGCGAGCGCCGCCGGGATGGCGAGCGCGGCGGCCCACCCCCTCCCGGAGGTGAGGGTGACCGCTTCCGCGGCCCCAGCCGCGGACCCAGCGAGGAGGACAGACGCCGATACGAAGCTCTCTCCGAGAAGGGAAAGGAAAAGCTTCGGGACATGATGCGCTCCAAGTTCAGCGATGAAAAATTCCGCAACGCCCCCGAAGAAGAGCGCCGCAACATCATCCGCAGAGAAGTCGAGCGGATCGAAAAAGAGGACCAAGGCGGACGCTGAGAGTTTTCCCGCCTCTCCGCTGCAACCACTCTTCCCGACCATTTTCCAGCCTCATGCATTCTCATAAACTCCGCCATTGTCTTTCCGCCAGTCTAGCCCTCGTATGCGCGCAACTCACCGCCCAGGACAACCCAACCAGCGCTCAGGCCGCAGCCTCTCAAGCACCTGCGGCTTCACCGGTTCCAGCGGGTCCACAGGTGCCTGCTGACCCGGCTGCCCAGCAAGCCCCGCCGGCGGGAGATCAACCCAGTGGCCCGCCAACAGGAGCCCCTCCTGGAGGTTTCGGTCCCGGCGGCTTCCGTGGCAGACGCGGCGAGGGCGGTTTCGGAGGCGCTCCTGGGGGCGGCGGCGGAGCAGGCGGCGGCATCGCCAGCACCCTGAGCGAGACCATCCGCATGGATGGCGACCAGATCGTGCTGCAATTCCCCAACAACCCCGTCGCCGACATGCTCAGCATCTACGAGTTGCTGACCAACATCACCCTCATCAAGGACACCACCATTTTTGAAGGTCCCCAGGTCAGCCTGGCCACCCCGAAGCCCGTCTCCAAAGAGGAGGCCGTCAAACTGATCGAGGCCACGCTGTTCACCAACGGCTACGCCATTGTCATGGAGCCTGATGGCAGGAGCGCCCGCATCCTGCCGGCGCGCACCCAGAGCGCCAACAGCGTTCAGTTCTCCCAGGGCGTGAATTTTTACACCTCGCCACTCGACCTGCCCGAAGGGGAAACGCTCGTGAGTTATTTCATGCGCCTGAATCATCTCGACCCCGAAGAGGCGGCGCGCATGCTGTCAGGCCACGTTGGACTCGGCATTTACGGGCGCATCACCCCCGTGACCACACCGCCGGGCCTTCTCATCACTGAAAACAGCTCCATTGTCTGGCAGCTTATCAACATCAAGGAGGCCATAGACATCGCCGACACAGGCTCGGCCCTGCTCACCAAGTTCATCCCCGTCGAGTACGCCGACGCTGCCACAGTGGCCCAGATCATCCAAGCCACACTCGATGCCCAGCTCCAGGAGGAGGAGACCCGCGGCACGAACACTTTCCGCGGCAGCCCGGTACAGGACAATCGAAGCAATCAGGGCGGAGGTGACCAGCGTTCCTCCAGTCCGCAACCCTCCTCGCAGAATTTCCCCGGTTCCAGCAATCGTTCCTCCTCACAGGACAATTCCCGCTCCACCGCTCCGAAACCCAAAGCCCAGGTTGTTGCCGATACCCGCCTGAACCAGATCCTCGTGGTCTCCTCCCCCGACGACTACACCTACATCGCCAGCATGATCGCCGAGTTCGACAAGGTGCTCCCTGTTGACGAGCCTTATGAACGCAAACTCAAATACGCCTCCGCTGTGGACGTGCTCAGCGCCATCGCCGACCTCCTCCAGGACACCGGCGGCGGAGCCACGCAGCTCCCTGGAGGCGGCACACTCCAGCAGCAGCGGAATCAAGTGCTGACTTCCACCAGCAGCCAGCTCCTCACAGGCCGCACCACCACCGGCACCAGGGGCGGCCAGCTTCTCGCCACCGGCGGCGCCGACGACACCGCAACCGGCGGCACCGGCACCGTCAGCCGCGCCGACCTCATCCAGGGCCCCACCGAGGACAACGCCCCCATCTCCGTGCTCATCGGCAAAACCCGCGTCGTCGCCGATCCCATGTCAAACTCCATCCTCGTCATGGGCCGCAAGGATGCCGTGGACAAGGTCAACGGCCTGCTCGACAAGCTCGACCGGAAACCCGCCCAGGTCTATCTCTCCACCGTCATCGGCCAGCTCACTCTTGGAGACGGTTTTGAGTTCGGCGTGGACTACCTCTCAGCCCTCACCAGCAAAGAAGGCACCAACTTCTCCGGCAGCAGCTTCGTCAGCCGCCAGGACGTGCTTTCCGGCAACGCCGTCACAAGAGCCGTCAGAGACTTGCGCGACAACGTCATCACCACCCCCTTCGGCCCCGCCGCCGGAATGAACCTCTACGGCGCCATTGGCGACAGCCTGGAGGTGTTCGTCACCGCCCTGGAGGCCACCAACCGCTTCCGCGTTCTTTCCCGTCCGAGCGTCTTCGCGCTCAACAACAAAAAAGCCACCATCACCTCAGGCCAGCTCATCCCCGTGCCCGCGCAGACCATTTCCGTGCCCGGCAACAACAACAACGTCAACGGCTCCGTCACCACCACCGTCGAATACCGCGATGTCGTCCTCAAGCTGGAAGTCGTCCCCCTCATCAACTCCGACGGCGAGGTCCAGCTCACCATCGCCCAGGTCAACGACACCGTCATCGGCACCCAGCGCGTCGAGCCCAACGACATCCCCATCATCGGCACCGAGCAAATCATCACCTCCGTCACCGTCCCCGACCGCAACACCATCGTCCTCGGCGGCCTCATCTCCGAGCAGGAAAAGCGCGACACCCAGGGCATGCCGTTCCTCAGCCGCATCCCGGGCGTGGGCAACCTTTTCAAGGACAACAAAGACAGCACCAACCGCAGCGAGCTCATCATCTTCATCCAGCCCCAGGTCATCAACGACAACAACGCCCTCCGTTTCGCTTCAATGCGTGAAGACGTGCGCACCAAAGTGGGCGCTGACGCGGCGGAAAAATTCCCCCAGCAGCCCGTCATCCCGACCCCCACCACCGCTCCCGGCGACACTCCTCAGAAAAAAGGCATCTTCTCCCGCATCTTCAGCAGCAAGCGCGCCAGCACCCCCCTGCCCGGCAGGCAACGCCAGTGACCGCGCCCTGGCGCTGAAACCAAAGACGCGCCCGCTTGATCTCAAGGGATCTGACATCCCTGCGCCGCCTCCCAAAGCGCATACCAATCCTCGCGCTCCAGCTCGATGCCCGCCGCCCTCGCGGTCGTCGCGAGGCGCTCCAGCTTGTTAGTGCCAATGATGGGCAGCGGCTTTGACGGGTGCGCCATGACCCAGGCATAAGCCAGTTGATCCACCGTGGCATGGCCATATTTGGCCGAGAGTTCCGCACACCTGGCGTGAATGCGCGCCGCAGCCGGATCCGCCTTGTCCATCAGCCGGCCCTGGCCCAGCGGCGACCACGCCATGGGACGCACATTCAAGCGCTGGCATTGATCCGCCGTGCCGTCATAAATGGGCGCCATGTGCAGCAGGCTGAACTCGATCTGGTTTGTCACCAGGGGCCGCTCCATGCGCGAGTTCAGGAGTTCGAACTGGTGCGTGTTGTAGTTCGACACCCCGGCATGAAGGATTTTCCCCTCCCGCAACAGCCGGTTCAGCCCTTCGGCGGTTTCGTCGGCGGATGTGAGCCAGTCGGGTCGGTGAACGAGGAAAAGGTCAATACGGTCGGTGCCAAGCAGGCGCAGGGATTTCTCAGCGCTTTTGACGAGGCGCTCCGCTGTGGCGTTGTAGTACGCGGTCTTGCGCTGCGGATGAAATTCGCACGGCACATAGATGCCGGCCTTGGTGACGATCTCAAATTTGTCGCGCAGAGAGGGATCGGCTTGCAATGCCTGCCCGATGAATTCCTCGACTTTGTAGAGTCCGTAGATTTCGGCGGTGTCGAGAGTGGTGATGCCAAGATCAAGGCAGGCGCGCAAGCGCCGGAGGAGGTCCTCCCGGTTCGCCGTGGCCGGGTCGTCGAGGATGCGCCATGTGCCGTAGATAAGGCGGGAAAATTCAGGGCCGTTCGGAGAAAGCTTGAGTCGCGGTGTCATGATCGGGTGGAAAAATCAGGCGGCCATGCAAGGCGGGAAAAGCGGCGCGGCAACCCGCAAAAAAACCCGCCTGCGGAACTGCGGGCGGGTTGTTTCGAAAAGTTGTCCGGCGGATCAGGCATTCTTTGCGAGCGAGCCGATCTTTTGGGCAAGGCGGCTTTTCAGTCTGGATGAGGTGTTTTTGTGCAGCACGTTGGTCTTGGCGGCCTTGTCGGCGGCGGAGGCGAATTCACCCAGGCTTGCATTGGCTGCCGCCGTGTCTCCAGACTCGATCGCTGCGAGCACTTTTTTGCGCAGGGTGCGGACGCGGCTTTTCACGGCCTGATTGTGTGCCGTGCGCTTGACGGTTTTGCGGATGTCTTTTTCGCTGGAGCGGATGTTTGCCATGGTGATACGAAAGGGGCGCTGTGTATAAGTCAGCGCATCAGGGCTGTCAAACTGGAATCTTCCGCCCATGGAAGGGGCCGAACGCAAGCCTCGAATGCACGCTGCCTGGGTATTTTAAGCTGGAGCGGGAACGCTGTCTTGCCCGGTCCGCAGATGCTGGCATGGTCCGTCATGCCGGACATCGTGCTCGCCACGCTCAACGCCAAGTACATCCACTCATCCTTCGGCCTGCGCTGTCTGATGGCGAATCTTGGCGGGCTGCGAGAGCGGGCGGTGCTGCGCGAGTTTGTCATTCAACAGCAGCCGCTGGAGATTGTGGAGGCGGTGCTGGCGGAAGATCCAAAGATTGTTGGATTCGGAGTCTATATTTGGAATGTGACGCAGACGACCGCTGTGGTGGCTTTGCTCAAACGCCTGCGGCCGGACTTGGTGGTGATCGTCGGAGGGCCGGAGGTCTCGCACGAGACGGAAAGCCAGGAGATCACGGCGCTGGCGAATCATGTGATTACAGGAGAGGCGGATATTAAGTTCGCCGAAGTTTGCCGGGCGCTGCTGGACGGGACGGACGCGGAGGCGCTGCCGCGCGTCATGCCTGCGGAGCTGCCTCCGCTCGCGGCATTGGCCTCGCCCTACGACCTCTACACAGACGAGGATCTGACCCACCGTGTCATTTATGTGGAAGCATCACGAGGGTGCCCGTTCACTTGCGAATTCTGCCTCTCGTCCCTGGACATCCCCGTGCGCGCCTTTCCACTGGAGTCCTTTCTTTTCTCCATGCAGGGACTCCTGGATCGGGGGGCCGCGCAGTTTAAATTTGTGGATCGCACCTTCAACCTGCATCTGCCCGCGAGCACGGCGATCCTGCGCTTCTTTCTGGAGCGCTGGAGGGAGGGACTTTTCCTGCATTTCGAGATGGTGCCGGACAGGCTGCCAGTGCAGCTTCGCGAATTGATAAGCCGGTTTCCCAAAGGCGCGGTGCAGTTCGAGGTGGGCATCCAGACCTTTGATGAGACCGTGTCAAAAAACATCAGTCGCAGGCAGAACCTGGAGCGGCTGGAGGACAATTTCCGTTTTTTGCGGCAGGAGACGGGCGTCCACATTCATGCCGACCTCATCGCGGGTCTGCCAGGAGAGAGCGTGGAGAGTTTTGGCCTGGGATTCGACCGCCTGGTGCGGCTGGAGCCGCAGGAAATCCAGGCCGGCATCCTCAAGCGCCTGCGCGGCACGCCGATCACGCGGCACGACGCTGAATACCGCATGGTTTACTCGCCGCATCCGCCCTATGAAATTCTGTCCACGCGCGACATTTCGTTCGAGGAAATGCAGACGATGCGCCGCTTCGCCCGCTATTGGGACTTGGTGGCGAACAGCGGACAGTTCACCGGCACTTTGCAGCTTCTTTGGCGCGGCGCGGCATCCCCTTTTCAAAGGTTCATGCGATTCAGCGGCTGGCTTCATGCAAGGCTCGGCCGCACTCATCAGATCGCCCTGCATGTGCTGGCTCGGGAATTGCACGAGTTTCTGACTGGTGAACTCGGCGTGGATCGCGACCTGGCCGCCGAGGCGCTGGAGACAGACTGGAGCCGCGCGCCGGGACGCGGCGCGCTCAATCTGCGCGGCGGCTCCATGACGGAAATCAAACCCGCCTCCGGCAGGATCGCCCGCAGGCAGTCCAGGCACATGCGGGAATGAAGTCCAGGCTTCCCGCGCCAGAGGCGCCGTACATCGCCGAACCACTGGCACACGCGGACCAACCCGTGCATGATGAGCGCGTGCCAATTTATCTACACGAGCTGGGTTTCGACGAACTGCGCGCGCGGCTCGCTGCCGACGGGCTGCGCCCTGCCCATGCTGCCACGCTTTGGAACGCCCTCCAATACCGCGCGCAGACCGATCTGTTGGCACGGGAGGACTTCCCTCCCCCTCTGCGGCGCTGGCTGGAGCGGCGGCTCGGCGTCCAATGCCTGCTCGACATGCCGGAGGTTTCCAGCCACACACCCAGTTCAGACGGCCTGACGGACAAGTTCCTGCTGCGCCTTCAGGACGGCCAGGAAATCGAGACCGTCGTCATGGGCTACGAGGGACGGCACACCGCTTGTGTGAGCACTCAGGCGGGGTGCGCCATGGGTTGTGTTTTTTGCGCGACAGGCCAGATGGGTTTCGCGCGTCATTTGCGCCCCGGTGAGATTGTCGCCCAGGTGCTGCATGCGCGGCGGGTGCTTCAGGGCGCGGGCAGGCGGCTGCGCAATCTTGTGCTCATGGGCATGGGCGAACCCCTGCACAACTATGACAATGTCATGAAGGCGCTGCAAATTCTCAGCGACACCCGGGGCTGCAACATCGGCCCCAGCAAAATGAGCATCAGCACCGTCGGTGTCGTGCCTGGAATCCTGCGCCTGGCGGAGGAGGATCGGCCCTACAATCTGGCCGTGAGCCTGCACGGCAGCACCGAGGAGGAGCGCGCCGCCCTCATCCCGGCCAATCAGCGATGGCCGCTGCATGAGCTGGTCCAATCCTGCCGCACCTATGGCGAGAAGACCGGGAGAAAAATCTTCTTCGCCTGGACGCTCATTGCCGGAGTCAATGACAGCCCCGCTCACGCGCGTCGCGTGGCCGCGCTTTTGCGGGGCTTGCGCGCGCATGTGAACCTGATACCGCTCAATGAAACTGCCGGCTACGCGGGGCGTGAATGCGCGGAGTCCTCCGCTTCTGTCTTTCACAGGATCATTCAGGATGCCGGCATCCCCTGCACCATCCGCCAAAAACGCGGAATAGACGTGGCCGCAGGCTGCGGGCAGCTCAAAGCGGCAAGGCGCAAACGCGAGCGTGCCGCTCCACAAGCCGCCTGACTGGCAGCTCGCAAAACATGGGCCTTTTTCGCGCGCTTGCCTTTTCCTCCGGTTCCAAGTGGCGTGAGTTCACTCAAAGATGACCTGGGCAATCGCCAGTTCGCGGGTGTGGCTGAGGGAAAGATGAGCGGCGCGAACGCCGAGGGCGTCGGCACGGGCTAAAGCGGCTCCATGCAGCAGCAAGCCCGGCCTGCCATTTGCGGCGCGGGTGACCTCGAAGTCTTTCCAGTCCACCCCCTCGGCCCAGACGCCGGTGCCCAGGGCCTTGGCGGCGGCCTCCTTGGCGGCGAAGCGCGCGGCGAAGTGCATGGCGGGATCGGCGCATGACTCGCAATAGGCGCGCTCGCCATCGGTGAAGGTGCGCCCGACGAAGCGCTCCGCGTGCTTTTCCAAAATGGACCGGATGCGCGGCACTTCGACGAGGTCAATGCCCGCGCCTTTGATCGAGACGCATGAGTCTTCGAGTTTCACAAGGCGTAGGTGTTCATCACGGAGCGGAATTCCGCCACGGCCTGCCTCAGGCCTGTGAAGACCGCGCGGCAGACGAGGCTGTGGCCGATGTTCAACTCATGAAGATGGGGCACGGTGAAAAGCTCCGGCAGGTTGCGCGTGGTGAGTCCGTGGCCCGCGTTGACCCGCAGCCCGAGGCTGTGCGCAAGCAGCGCGGCGGCTCGCAAACGATCCGTCTCAGCCGCGCGCGCCTCACCCGTTTCATTGGCGAAGGTGCCGGTGTGCAGTTCGACCATGCTGGCGCCGCTCTCCGCCGAGGCGCGCACCTGCTCCTCGTCAGGATCAATGAACATGCTGACGCGGGTGCCGTTGTTTTCAAGCTGGCGCACCGTACCGCGCAGGGCTTCCATCTGCCCGGCCACGTCAAGTCCGCCCTCGGTGGTGACCTCCTCGCGGTTCTCCGGCACCATGCACACAAAGTCAGGCTTCACGCGCAGGGCGATTTCGAGGATTTCCGCCGTGTTGCCCATTTCCAGGTTCAGCTTGGTGCCGATCTTTTCACGCAGATGAAAGACATCCGCGTCCTGAATGTGACGGCGGTCGGCGCGCAGATGGATGGTGATCGAATCCGCCCCGGCGGCCTCGCATTCCAGCGCCGCGTCCAGGATGCATGGCTCGACGTTGTGCGCGTCCGGCATGGTCCGGTAGCGCGCCTGCCGCAGCGTGGCGACGTGGTCAATATTGACACCAAGATGGAGCGGCATGGCGGTTAATGCAGGAAATGACGGTGGCCGGTGAAGATCATGGCCATTTTGCGCTCGTCGGCGGCGGCGATGACCTCCTCGTCGCGCACGCTGCCGCCGGGCTGGATGGCGGCTGTGGCCCCGGCTTCGGCGCAGGCAATGAGGCCGTCGGCGAAGGGGAACATGGCGTCGCTGGCGACGACGCTGCCATCCAGGCTGAGACCGGCTTCTTTGGCCTTCCAAATGGCGATGCGGCAGGAGTCCACGCGGCTCATCTGCCCAGCGCCGACGCCGAGAGTGCGGTCATGGCTGGCGAAGACGATGGCATTCGACTTCACATGCTTGACCACCCGCCAGGCGAACCGCATGGCCTCGATCTCCTCGCGGGTGGGCGGGCGCTGTGTTTTGACTTTGTTTTCCAAATCCTCAAGGCCAAGCGCGCGCGGATCACTGTCCATGACCATCACACCCCCCGGCGCGTTGCGGATGACAGGCTCGCGCAAGGCCTCGACCACGGAGGGGTGCATCTGAATGAGGCGGAGGTTTTTCTTTTTCTGGAGATGGGCGCGGGCGTCGGCGTCGAAATCGGGGGCTATGATGACATCGGTGAAGATTTCGGAAATGATGCGCGCCAGGGAGAGCGGCATGGAGCGGTTGATGACGATGACACCGCCAAAGGGCGCCTGCTTGTCGGTTTCGAAGGCCTTGGTCCATGCCTCGCGCAGGTCCTCCTCGGCGGAGCCGACACCGCAGGGATTGGTGTGCTTGAGGATGGCGAGGGTGGGGCGGCGGAACTCGTGGATCAAGGCGGCGGCGCCCTGGATGTCGAGCACGTTGGTGTAGCTGAGATCCTTGCCGTGGAGCTTGGTGAAGTAGTCGCCGAAGTTGCCGTAAAGCGCGGCGGCTTGGTGGGGGTTGTCACCATAGCGAAGCTCACTGTAGAGCGGCAGGCTCAGGGAGAAGGTTTTTTGCGTGGTCTGCTCCTTGTTCAGATAGGCCGCGATGGCGGCATCATAGGCGGCGGTGCGCTGGAAAACCTTGCATGCGAGCCGCTCGCGTGTGGCCATTTTGGTCCCGCCCTCGTTTTCCTTCATCTCACCGAGCACGCCCGCGTAATCAGAGGGATCACAGACGACGGTGACCCAGCGGTGGTTTTTGGCGGCGCTGCGCAGCATCGAGGGGCCGCCGATGTCTATGTTTTCGATGGCTTCCTCAAGGCTGACATCTGGCCTGGCCACCGTCTGCTCGAAGGGGTAAAGATTGACGACCACGAGATCAATGACCGGGATGCTGTGTTTGGCGGCGTTGCGCTTGTCCTCGTCGTTGTCGCGGCGTTGGAGGAGTCCGCCGTGGACTTTGGGGTGCAGGGTCTTGACGCGGCCTTCGAACATCTCCGGGAAGCCGGTGTATTCAGAGACGTCCACCACGCTCAGTCCGGCGTCCTTGAGGTGTTTGGCGGTGCCACCCGTGGATAGCAGTTCGACGCCGAGCGCGGCGAGGCCTTTGGCAAAGTCGAGCAGGCCGGATTTGTCTGAGACGGAGAGAAGAGCGCGGGCGATGGGCATGGGCGGGGTTGCAGTGACTGGATGTTGTGGTTGATGATGGCGGCTGGTCCTGGTTTTTCGAATTTCGATACTTGTGTATCTCACTCCACGCTGACGGTGAAACGGCGGGTGGGTTGTTTGGCAAGTTCGAGGACGACGAGAGCGTCCACTGCGTCAGAGGGTTTGCGGGTGGGTGAGAGATCGAAAACCGCACCGCCATCCCCGCCGTTGAGGCGGAGACGGAGGTTGATGCCGAGCTGGCTGTTGCCGTTTTCCAGCGCCCACTCGTGAAGATACAAATAAGTGCGCGGCACCGTCAGGCGAATCAGACGCCTGCTTTCCTTGAGGGTGAGAAGCTCCGCCTTGAATTCGGCGGGATCAAAACCAGCCGCGTATCCGGTGCCAAAAGCCCAGGCTGGCACATGGTCCACTTTTCCAGGGCCGTCCACAGCCGGTCCGCTGACGCGCAAGGCTGCGGCAGCCCCGGATTCGAGCCTCTTGCCATAGCTGCGCGCGTCCAGTCGCAGCAGCAATTCCCAGGCGGGTCCGGCGGGAGAGTCGGTGAGCAAGCCTGAGTCGGCGAGATCGAGCATGAGCGTCAGCGTGGATGCATCGGCATGAGCGGTGAGGGCGGCTTTGCCATCCAGCGCAGGGTCGGATGCGGCAAGCGGGCGAGCGGTGCCGAGACCGAGGTTGGGCGTGAGGCGGAGGGAGCGCGTGGATTCATGTTTGAAGTCGCCCTCCAGCCTCAAAGAGAGCGGCAAGGCGCGGCCTGATGCGTCACTCGGAAGTTCGAAACGTATATCCAGAGTCTGGCTGGCACCGGCGGGCACGTCATACTGCCCCTTCAGAGTCGCTCCGTTAAACCCGGCCTGCCATGAGCCTTTAAGCGGTCGTTTGCCATGGTTCACCAGGACGCACGCGGGCGAAATGGCGCTTTCCTGATTGAAAAAAGTCTCCATTTCCCAGACCACCGCAGCTGGCTGCAGACGGCAGCGCAGTCCGGCAATCTCCAAACTTCCGCCTCCGCTCAGCAGCACGGGCAGACGCACCAGCGGCTCATCAACAGCGGCAGGCTGCGCGCGCGCGAAAGTAGCCTCCAACTCCGTGCTTTCCCCGGGCTTGATCCGCACGGCTGGCACCGCCTCCACCGGACGCCATCCACCCGCGATCAAAGGCAGCGCGATGAGATCGAGCGGCTCTTTCGTGGTGTTTTCGAGCATCCAGGACACCCGCAGTCCCCTGCCCTGGGCATCCAGTTCAGCCTCGCATTTGCCCATGCTCCAGGGCACTGCGGGCGGACCATCAAGGAGTTGATCCGCCAAAGCCGCTCCAAGACGCCCGTGCAGTGATGCGCGGGGGATGAAACCCGCCCCGCTGTCATGAAAAAAGCCGCGATAGACCCGCTCCACTTCCGCAAACCAATGCGCCACATCCTGACCGGCCTCCAGCGGCGGAGCATCCATGATCCCGCGCAGGCCGCCAAGATCCACAAAAGGCAGCCCATGCTCCACGGCGATCTCCGCCAGCACGTCAGCGGCAGGCCGCGCCAAGCCCAGAACATGCTCGGAGGCGGCGCTCATCGGCGGCCATGATGAGGCGAGAATGACCTCCGCCCCCATCTCCCGCGCGGCACTGACGGCCTCCCTCACGGCTCTGGAGAAAACGACCGGAGCCATGCCCGCCTCCGCCTGGCCGAGACAGAGCAGCACCAGATTCACCGGTGTCTGCCGCGCGGTCGAAGCCAGGATACCCGGCGCGTCGAGCACCGAGCCTCCGGGCCTGGACAGATTTCGAAGCACCAAGGCAGGCCCCAACTCCACGCCGGGCTGGTCTTTTTCGGCGATACGCACTCCGCCGGTGTAAAAAAACAGCGCCGCCAAGTCATGCGCGAACACTTCATCAAAGGCCGGCGCACCTCCGGGCGAGTCGCCTTCCTCCGGCCACACAGGTGCGGCATCGCCCAGCATGAGCAGGTGGAAAGGCTCCCGCTGCAGGAGCCGCCGTGTGGATTCCGGAAGCAGTTGCCGCAGCCGCGCCTGGCGCGCTGCCGCCATGTCGCCCGTGCCCGCGATGGCCGCCTCGGGCTTGGGAAGACGCTGCTCCAACTCGCGCGCCGCCTGCCGCCGTTCCTCAAGGGAGGCCTGGGCGCCCGCATTCACAGCGGCCAGGGCCGTCAGCCCGGCCAGCCCGCTAATGCGCGCGATTTTCCTGAAAGAGTGTGTCATCGGACGTGGCACTTCATCCGGTTTGCCGGGCATTTCCAGCGCAAAAAACAGCCGCTCCAGTCCACCCACGGCGGCTTTGACAATTGCCATCCATTCTTCATTCGTGGCTGACCACCTTCCCATCCGCCGCTTCAATGCCAGACGCCAGCGCCACCACCCTGCACCCCGCCCTGCCCGGAACCCTCGTGATCATGGGGGTGTGCGGCTGCGGCAAGTCCCTCATTGGCGCAAAGCTGGCGGAGAAACTTGGCGGCGTGTTCGAGGATGCGGATGATTTCCACCCGCCGGAGAACAAGGCGAAAATGAACGCGGGCATCCCCCTGACTGATGAGGACAGGTGGCCCTGGTTTGACGCTCTGCGCTCGCACATTGAGGACATGCGCGGACGAACGACGGTTTTTGTGCTTGCCTGCTCGGCGTTGAAGGCCGCTTACCGCGAGCGGCTGCGCGGGGGCGATGACAGCGGGGGACTGGTTTTCATCCATCTCAAAGGGCCGCGCGGGGTCATCTTCGAGAGGATGTCGGCGCGTCAGGGGCACTACATGCCGGTCTCGCTGCTCGACAGCCAGCTTGCCATTTTGGAGGAGACTCCCGATCTATGGACAGTGAGCCTGGAGCAGGAGCCAGGTGAGGTGGTGGATGAAATCCTGCGCCGCCTCCGCGAGCCCGGAATCGCGGGGGCATGAGCGCGCCAGTCTGGCATCGCAGTCTGGCGGCGCGGCACGCGCTGGCGATGCTTGCCTGCGTGGCGGGAGGCTCGATCCTGCTGCTGGCCTGGCTGGGCCGCATGCAACACACGGAGTCCGCCAGCGAGGCCGCCGCTCTGGCAAAAAACCATGCGGACTTCGTGCGCAGGCTGAACCTGCCGCGCAGCGCGCGCCTGGCGGGTGATTTGCGCGAGCTTCTCGGACTGGACATTTATTTTCGTTCAATGACTGGCGCACTCGATCCCATGCCGGGCGGGGATTTGAAACCCGCCCTCATGGAGGCGCGCACGGGAACGGACTGGCAGCGGCTTCCGGATGGCAGGCAGGCTCTTGCGCTGAGCCTGGATGAAACTCATGACATGATCTTCGTGCGCGCCGAGCCGCCGCTGGCGCTGAGCCTGCGGCATCCCGTCATGCGCCACGCGCTGCCCGCTTTCTGGCTGCTGGCCGCGCTCATGGCATGGCTCGGCGCGCGCCAGGTGGTGCGGCCATTGACCGGACTGACACGAATGCTGCCCGGTTTTTTCAGCAAGGACGGCCCCATGCCGGCGGAGGCGGCGAGGCAGGATGAGATCGGCCTCCTCGCGCGCGCTCTCTCCCGGGCGCGCGCCGACTTGCATCAGGAAAGGCGCCGGCGCGAGGAATCCGAGCGCCTGGCCTTGCTGGGACGCGTGGCCACCGGGCTGGCCCATGAAATCAAAAACCCGCTGGCTTCCATCCAGCTTCACGCGCAACTGCTCGACAGCGCATCTCACAACGCCGAGACCGCCTCCTCGCTCAAACATGTGATCGAGGAGGCGCGCGTCATCGAGGGACTGGTGAACCAGTGGCTCTTTCTCGCGCGGCCCTCGCCACCGGAAAAGGCGCCTTTGGAACTGCGCGGACTTTTGTGCGCCACTCTCGACTCCGTGCGCCTCCAAGCGCGGCACGCCGGCGTGCGCATGAATCTCGAACCCGGCCCGGAGGTCACTGTCCCGGGCGACCGCGTCCGGCTCGGCCAGGCCTTCCGCAATGTTATCCTCAACGCCATCCAGGCCATGCCCGGCGGCGGTCTGCTCAGTGTGAGACTGCAAAGTGAGGGAACCCATGCGCGCCTGGTCTTCCATGACAGTGGCCCCGGATTCAGCCGGGCCGCGCTCCAGCAGGCGACCGGTCTTTTTTACTCTGAAAAAGAGGGCGGCATGGGAGTGGGACTCAATGTGGTGGAGGAGATTGTTTCCGCCCATCAAGGCAGCCTGCGGATCAAAAATCATCCCAAAGGCGGGGCGGTGGTGGAATTGGAGTTGCCATGCGGGGCTGACGGGGATTCTTGAGCGTTATGCCACGAGTTTTGATCATCGAGGACGACCACGCGCTCGCCGCCGCGCTGGCCGTGGCGGCCCGCCGTCTGGGCGCCGAGCCTGCAGTGTCAGCCTCTGGTCAGGGCGGTCTGGAAAAGGCCGGGCGCGCGGCCTTCGACGCCGTGCTTCTCGACATCGGCCTGCCGGACATGAGCGGACTGAGGGTGCTGGAGACTCTCAAAGCGCGCGGCTGCTCCGCGCCCGTGCTGGTCATCACCGCGCATGGCACGCTGGATCATGCCCTGGAGGCGCGCCGCCTCGGCGCGCATGAATATTTTCTCAAGCCGCTCAACCTGGCTGACCTGCAAAGCTGCCTGCGCGCCCTGCTCAAGCCGGACAAACCTCAGCAGCCGGCGCCCGCCGCGCCGCGTCCGCTGATGATCGGCTCGGCGCCCGCCATGCAGCGCGCCTTCGCCGTTGTCGCCCAGGCCTGCGCGACGCGCGAGCCTGTGCTCATCACCGGCGCGCCGGGCACGGGCAAAACCCTCGCCGCGGAAGTCATCGCCCGGCATTCCGCGGACAGCTCGCCATTGAAAATATTCCGTTGCGACGAGTGGCCAGACGGCAAGGCGCGCGCCGCGTTCCACGAGGCTCTGGCAGGCGAAGGCCCGCTCCTGATCGAGGAAGCCGCCAGCCTGCCGCTGCCTCTCCAGGGCGACCTCTCCGCAGCCTTGCAGGAAAACACGCGCCGCATTCTCGCCACCACATCAGCCGATCTGCCCGTCAAAATCGCCGCAGGCTTGTTTCGCGAGGATCTGCACTACCAGCTCGGCGTGCTGCGCCTGCGGCTGCCGCCCCTGAGCGCGCGCACGGAAGACGTTCCCGCACTGGCCTCCTACCTGCTCGCCAGCGCCTCGCCGGGACGCGACATGCTGGTTGATCCGGCGGCCATGTCCCTGCTCAAAGGCCACGACTGGCCCGGCAATGTGCGCGAGCTGGCCGGAGCCATGCGCCATGCCTCGGCCGTCTGCGCCGGCACGGTCATCCTGCCCCATCATTTGCCGGAGAGTGTCGCCAGCGCGCGCGCTGCGGGCGGAGCCGTGCTAGAGGAAAATTTGCGCCAGGCCCTCACCGCCTGGCTGGATCAAAGGCTGACTGCTGGCGGCGAGAGCACCCCGGATTACGACACCCTGCTTGCGGACATCGAGCACTGGATGCTGTCCGAACTGCTGGAGCGGCATGAAGGCCGCCCCACTCATCTCGCCGCAGCCCTGCGGATGAACCGCGCCACCCTGCGCAAGAAGCTGCGCGAGCTGCCCGGAGCGGACTGACACCAACCAGGCTGGCCGCCGCTCATTCCACCATTTCCAAAAACAACTCCTCCAGGCTCTGCCCCTCCTTCTCACGAGTCGCGCGCAGCTCCGCCATCGTGCCGTCGAAAACGAGCCTGCCCCGCTTCAGGATGCCAATGCGGTCGGCGAGCTCCTCGGCGATGTTGAGCAGGTGCGTGCTCATCAGCACCGTGGCTCCAGAGCGGCTGAGATTTTTCAGCTCCTCCTTCACCACACGCGCGTGGATGGGGTCCAGCCCCACCATCGGCTCGTCTATGACAAAGACCTTCGGCTCGTGCAGCAGCGCGCTGGCGATGGCGAGCCGCTGGCGCGTGCCGTGGCTGAGATTCTCGATGCGCTGGCCGCTGTGCTCATGCAGGGCGAAGCGGGTGAAGAGCGCCTCCGTGCGCTCCGCCGCGCGGGCGGGGTCCATCTCGAAAAGTTCGGCGATGAAGTGCATGAACTCCGGCGCGCTGAGCTTTTCATAAAACGCGGCCACGTCCGGCACATAGCCGAGCAGCGCCTTGGCCTTCATCGGCTCCGACTGAATGTCGAAGCCGCACAGCCGCACGCTGCCGGAGAGGGGTTTCATCAGCCCGGTGAGCAGGCGTATGGCCGTGGTCTTGCCCGCGCCGTTGGGGCCGAGAAAGGCGAACAACTCGCCGGGCCGCACTTCGAGCGACAACTCATCCAGCGCCCTCAAGTCGCCGTACTGCATGGTCAGGTTTTCGATCTGGATCATGAAACGCGCCGGAGTTGTAAACGTGGATCGGCGGCTGAAAAGGACGGATTCTTGCCGGGCGGATGGAAAGTTTGGCACTGGCGCGGGGGATTCGGGGAAAAGGTCCGGGCATCCATCTTCGTTCCCTTTCAAAGACAAAGCCCCGCGACACCATGAGAACCCCATACTTTCCCTGCGCCGGAGCGCGCGCGCTGCACGCGCCCACGCGGCGCGAGTTCGTCTATGGACTCGGGGCATCGCTTGGCAGCGTGGCCTTCAGCTCCATGATGGCGGCGGAAAAGTCTCCAGGGCCTCTGGCGCCCAAACCGCAGCAGGCGCACGCAAAGGCAAAAAACTGCATCTTTCTCATGATGGAGGGCGGTCCCTCGCACATTGACTGCTTCGATCCCAAACCAGCGCTGGAAAAACTGCACCTCAAAGAATTCATCCGCGAGGGCAGGCAGAAGTCAGCCATGGAGAGCGGCAAGCGCTACTATGTGCGCAGCCCCTTCAAGTTCTCGCAGCATGGGCAAAGCGGCGCGTGGATGAGCGAGCCGTGGCGTCACCTCGCCGGCGTGGCGGACGAGCTTTGTTTCTTCCGCGGCTGCCAGGTGGACAGCGTCAACCACCCGACGGCGATGTATCAAATGAACTGCGGCAACCGCTTTGGGGGCGATCCCGCCATTGGCGCATGGGTCACTTACGGTCTCGGCAGCGTGAACCAGGACCTGCCCGGTTTTGTCGTGCTGCCGGAGATCAGCTACCCGCAGGGCGGCAGCGCCAATTGGGGCAACGGCTACCTGCCCGCGCATTTTCAAGGCACACCCCTGCGCGCCAAAGGCAGCCCCATCCTCGACCTGCAGCCGCCGCCGGGCATCACACAGGAGCACCAGCGCGCCAATCTCGACCTGCTGGCAAAAATCAACGACAGGCACGCGCGCGAGCATCCCTGGCATGACGAATTGAAGGCGCGCATGAACAACTACGAGCTGGCCTTTCGAATGCAGACCCAGGTGCCCGAGGTGCTTGACCTGGCCGGCGAAACTGAGAAAACCCGGGAGATGTACGGCATCGGCCGGGACGCCACAGACGCCTTTGGCCGCAAATGCCTGCTGGCGCGCAAGCTGGTGGAGAATGGCGTGCGCTTCGTCCAGCTCTACGCCGGCACCTGGGACAGCCACGACTACATCGAGCGCGCCCACGGCAATCTCATCGGCCAGGTGGACCAGCCAATCGCCGCCCTCATCAAGGATCTCAAACAACGCGGCCTGCTGGATGACACGCTCATCGTCTGGTGCGGCGAATTTGGCCGCACGCCCGACAACGGCGTGCGCGGCGGCACCGCCTACGGGCGCGACCACAACCCCTCCGCCATGACCATCTGGCTCGCGGGCGGCGGGGTCAAGGCCGGCCACACCATCGGACTCACCGACGACACCGGCATGGAGGCCGTGGAGTGCGTGCATCATGTGCGCGACCTGCACGTCACGCTCCTGCGCCTGCTGGGCCTGGATGACAACAAGCTGACCTTTTACCACGCGGGCCGGTTCAAGCAGCTCAGCCAGTTCGGCGGTCAGGTCATCCAGGAACTGATCGCCTGAGCCGGACCGCGGTCACGGCTTGGCCGGCGCGTTTTTAAACGCGTAAATGACGCCGTCATCCGCGCCTGCGATGACAAAATCCCCCGCCACTGCGGGCGAGGTCTTCACCGCCGCGCCGATCTCATACTGCCACAGCTCTTTGCCCTCCTTGAGGTCGAGCGCGTAGACATAGCCGTCGTCACCGCCAAAGATCACCGCCTTGCCCGCGCACACCACCGCGCTGCTGTCCACCCGCCCGCGGCAGCGGTACTCCCACAATCCCTTCCCTGTGATGCGGTCAATGGCATGAAACCGGCGGTCGCGTCCACCCAGATAGACTGCTTTTTCCCAAATGGCAGGCGCGGCGTAAAACTCAAACTCGCGCTCGCCATACTCCCACACCGCCATGCCATCCTCCAGGCTGTAAGCGCCCACGCGGTTGCCATAGTGCGAGACATAAACGACACCGTCTGCAATCGCGGCATTGTTGCCGATGTAGGCACCGACCTCGATCTGCCGCTTCTCTTCCCCGGTTAACACGTCATGCACATGCAGCACGCTGTCACACCCGCCGAAGACGACGACCCCTTCACCTATGGCCGCGCCGCCATTGATGTAGTACCCCGTCTCGGCGGCCCACTCCTTTTTGCCGGTCTTCGCGTCGAGGCAATACACGCTGTAATCATAGCTGCCGATGAGGATTTTTTGCTCTTTTGTCTCCGGGTGCGTGAAGGTGTTGGAGGCAGCGTGGATTTCGGCCTGCGTCTCGAACTTCCACACCTCCTTGCCCGTCTCCGCATTCCAAGCATAAACAAAGCCGTCCTGGCAGCCGGCCACCACGATTTCACCGGCAAAGGAAGCCGCCCCGTCAAAAGCGCCCCCTCCCTCCGCCTCCCAGATTTTGTTTCCCGTCTTGAGGTCGAGACAGAAAAAACGGCCCTCCTTGCAACCCGCATACACACGCCCGCCGCGCGCCACCGCGCCGGAAACAAGCATCTCTCCGCGCGCTTTTTCCACCGGCACGGCGCGGTACTGCCAGGCCAGTTCCATTGGAAAGCGCAACTCCACGGGCGAGACGCCGCGCATGGCCTCGTCACCACGGGCATGAATCCAGTCCCCGGCCTCCTGGGCGTGGCATGAGAAGGCTGCGAGGAGAAAGGCCGGGGCAATGCGCAGGGCGGTCATGGATGGCGGGCCGGGTTGCCAGGTCAGTCGAGAGGACGGATCCAAATGTTGCGCATGCGCACAGGCGGCACGTTTTTGTGATCCTGGAGGCGTATGGACGCTTTGGCCGGAAAGACACCTTCGTAGCTGGTGATGTTTTTGTGCTTCGTCGGACCCTGGATGACGGTGTTGTTCTGCACCAGGATGCCGTTGATGAATGTGGTGATGCGCGCCGGCTCCAGCACTTTGCCAGCCTCGTCGCGCTTCGGCGCGGTGAAGACGATGTCGTAACTCTGCCACTGGCCGGCCTTTCGCACGGCATTTACCAGGGGCGGTGTCTGGCCGTAAACCGCGCCCGCCATGCCGTCGGCGTACGTGGGATTGTTGTCGCAATCGAGGATCTGGCTTTCATACAGGTCCATGAAAAAGACGCCGCCGTTGCCCTTCTTCTGGGAGTTGCCCGCAGTGTGCGGCTCGCTCTTCCATTCCAGGTGAAACTGGCAGCTCGCGAACTCCTGATTCGTCCAGGCGTCGCCGCCGTCCACGAGCAGCTCGCCATTCTCGATCTTCCACTCGCACGGCCCCCACTCGGCGGTGGGCTTGCCGTCGGGGCCTTTTTTCTTCGCTTTAAAAGCCTCGGTGCTCGTGCCGTCGAAAAGCACGATGGCGTCGGAGGGCGGCCCGCCTGGTTTCTCCGAAGGGGTGACGGCGGCGGGATGCGGACGGTCTATGTCGTGTACCTTCCACTGGCTGCCGGGAATCACAGGCGTGTCCGAGTAGCCGGTTGGTGTGGGCTTTTCCTGGGCGAAGGCTGCGAAGGATGCGAGCGCGAGGGAGGTGAGGGTGAGTTTCTTCATGGGCGGGCTGCAAACGGACACAGCCCGCGCCTTGTTGCAAGAGCGCAGGCTGTGTCACGGGTGAAAAGTCCGGCTCAAGCGCCGACGATGTCGCGCGCGAGCTTGACCGCGTCCTTTTCCAGCCCGGAACGCATGGCGCTGTGATGCTCGCGGATGCGCTGGCGGGTGAGCTTGCCGAAGTAGCGGACCTTGCGCAGCAGGCGGTCCACATCGTCGCTGGTGAGAGCAGAGTCGGTGATCAGGCTCTCCGCGCGGGCGAGCGTGGCGGACCAGACGAAAAGCTCGGCGCCAATGTCCACCAGCCTGCCCAAAAGCACCTGGCGGCGCTCCAGCGCGGGTCCGTTGAGGACCATGGCATGAAAGAGAGCGCGAGCCAGGCGCCGGCTCTGGCGGTGGATTTCGGCAAGGTCGCCGCGCAGGGCGGGATGGAGGCTGTCGGCGGCGTCGCCGGGGCCTTGGGGCAGCCAGAGACTAGGATACCAGCGCGCGTAAAAGAGGCCGGCCTTCATGGCCGCCCGGGCGCGTGTTTTGAGGGGCAGCGTCGTGTTCACAGCGGAGGCGCCGATCTTCAGATGCGGGTCCAGCGCCTCGCGGGCGATGAAGAGGCGCATGATCTCGCTGCTGCCCTCGAAGATGGTGTTGATGCGGCAGTCGCGGAAAAGGCGCTCGACCGGGTCGGGGCGCTCGCCGCGCGCGCGCAGAGAGTCGGCGGTCTCGTAACCGCGCCCGCCGCGGATTTGCATCGTGTCATCCACGATCTGCCAGGCGTGCTCGCTGCCCCAGAGTTTGGCCAGGGCGGCCTCCAGGCGCACATCGGCGTGCTTGTCGCGGTCCACTAGCGCGGAAACGTAATGCACCACGGACTCCATGGCGAAGGTGTCGGCGGTCATGCGAGCGAGCTTTTCGGAAATGGCGGCGTGCCGGCCCACGGGCTGGCCCCACTGGACGCGCTCGGCGGCCCAGGTGCTGGAGATTTCCAGGCAGCGGCGCGCGAGGCCGGCGCAGGCGGCGGGCAGGGTGATGCGGCCGGTGTTCAGCGTGGTGAGGGCGACCTTCAAGCCGCGCCCCTCTCCGCCGAGGATGTTCTCACGCGGCACGCGCACGTCCTTAAAACGCACGACGCCGTTGTAAAGCGCGCGCAGGCCCATGAATCGGCAGCGGTGCAGGATTTCGACACCGGGCCAGGAGGTCTCGACAATGAAGGCCGAGGTGGCGTGCGGCTTCTCCGGCGTGGGCGTGCGCGCCATGACGACGATGAGGCCGGCTTTGAGGCTGTTCGTACACCAGAGCTTCTCGCCGTTGATGATGAAATCGTCACCGTCAGGCACGGCGGTGGTGGTCATGCGCGCGGGGTCGCTGCCCACGTCCTTTTCCGTGAGGGCGAAGGCGCTGATCTCGCCTTTGGCGCAGCGGGGCAGGTATTTGGCCTTCTGCTCCTCAGTGCCGAACAAAATGAGCGGCTGCGGCGCGCCGATGGATTGGTGCGCGGAAAGAAGCGCGGCCAGGTTGCCGCATTCGCCGCCAAGCAGCATGGCGGCGCGGGAGTAGTTTGTTTGTGACAGGCCGAGTCCTCCGTGCTTGACGGGAATCTTGATGCCAAAGGCGCCGAGCTTTGCCAGCTCCTTGATGAGTTTGTCCGGTATCTCCCCGGTCCGGTCAATCGCATCCGGGTCCGCGTGCCCGGCGAGCACGGCGCGGAGGCGGCCGAGGAAGGCGTCGCCCTGGTCTTTGTCCTCATCGGACTGGCGGGGGAATGGCATGACTTTGGAGAAGTCCGGCCCACCGAAGAAAATGCCCGCGGCGAGCCCTGTGTTGTGGCGTTCATCGCGCGCGGCTTCGGCCATTTCCAGGGCGGCTTTCTGCCCGGCGGACATCTTGGAAGTGTCAATCAGCGGGGCCTTGGCTTCAAGAGCGGTGGCTGTTTTCATGATCGTGGAGGTGTGCGGGGTTGCTCCGCCTCGGGCACTCGCACCAGCCGGGTGTCTTCAGCGGCTTGTCGTTAAAAGTTGAGACAACCTGGCAGCCCCCAGGGTTCAAAAACACCGCCCTGCCCGTGACGCTCCGCGTCTTGAAATCAAATGATCCGGGCGATTTCCGCCACCTCATCCAAGGTCAGTCCCGACTCGTCCCGGCGGACCTTCCATTCGAGAAGATCGAGTATGCTCTGGCGCGCGGCGGGCCGGCCTTCCGGGGGGAAGGTCTCGACATCGTTGTCTATCCAGACAAGGTCCTCATCGGGATCACCGTTCCACATGACGTTGCCTGGATGCGCGTCGAGGTTGTGCAGGCCGGAGTCGAGCATGAGCCTCATGCCTGCGGCGTATTTGCGGATGAAAACCCTGCGGATGTCGGGCGCGGTGAGGTCGGGCCGCAGGAAGATTTTACCAGGCTGGAGCCCCTCCATGAATTCGGCGACGTAAATGGAATCCACTTTGGAAAAAGGGTTCCAGTTGCTGAAGCTGCCGCGCGGTTCGGGAACGCGCAGACCGATCTCCGCAAGGGCGAGCGCGGATTTGTGCTCACGGTCGGCATGGCGCTCATCGAGGAAGCGCAGGTAATCACGCGCCTTCCGCCGGTAGATGATTTTGACGATGCTGTTCTGTGGATCGGTGGCGAACTTGTAAACCGTGGCCGTCTTGCGACGTGTGAGGCGGGTGACGTGCGCGGGGAGACGGTTTTTATCTGGAGCGAGTCCGAGCAAAGGCGCCGCCACCTGGGCATTGATGACGCAGCCGATAAAAAACGGCAGGCTGAGGGCGGTTCGGATGCGTCGGATCATGATTCGGGAGTGTCATGAAACCTGCCGACGCCTGTCAGACGCCGCAGGTTGACACTGAATCTCAGTCTTGAAACAAGGATGTCAACCGGGGATGTCGCCAGTGGAAAGTATGAGAGGCTTGATGACCTGGACATCCTGCGGCACGAGGGCGGCTTGAAGCCGTTGATACATCGCCTCGTCCTCGTAGGTGCCGACGATGGCTCCACCGCTGCCGGTGAACTTGGCGCTGGCACCGCAGTCGCGGGCGGTCTCGACCATTTTGATATTGCCCTCGCTCAACTGGTAAAGACGGCGGCGCAGGTCGAAATTCTCGTTGAGAAGCGGGCCGATTTCATGGCCGCGGCCTTCGAGCAGCATGTCGCGCACGCGCTGCGCGAGGCCCGCCCAGTGATACATGGCGCTGACCACGTCCCGCTCCCCCCGGTTCCAACGTCCTCGAATGTCGTTGTGAAAGACTTCGGTTCCCTCGCTCAAGCGGGTGGTGTAGGCGACATAGAGTTTGGGCAGCAGAGCGGGATCAAGCTCCTCGTAATGGCCGTGGCCGAGCTTTTCCATGGAAGCGCGGTTGAAGTCCATGAAGACCACCCCTTCGTAAGACTGGATGACACGGTCTTGCAGACCGGCGGGGATGCCAAGCTCGTCATTTTCGACGCTGAGAACAAGACCTGGCAAAACGTGCCTGGGTATCTCCACAGCGTAAAAGCGCATCAGCGCGCGCCAGCAGGCGGTGATGATGGCGCTGGAGCCGGCCATGCCGACCTGGGGCGGCACATTGCTGGAATAGCGCAGGGTGAAGTTCCGCCCGTGCAGGCGGATGCGATTTTTGGCGCAGTGGTCGAAGAAGCGCTTCACGCTGGCTTTGAGCAGGCGGATGCCGCCGTAGTAGCCGAACTGGCGCACATCCCGCGCCAGAGCCTCGATGCTGCCAAAGACGGAGTGGTCGCGCTCGTTCGGCTCGATGCGCAGTTCCTCGCTCTCCTCCAGGCGGACTTCGGCGCGGAAGTTGCGGATGATGAAGGAGATGGTCTTGCCGAAGTAACCGTCGGAAGGATTGCCGACCAAGCCCGCGCGGGCATGGGCCTGGGTGATGATGGGAGTGGAGGTTCGGGAGTCCAAGCCGCCGATCTTAGGCGGTGTTGGCCTGCTGGCAACGGCGCAGCATGGGGAATGCTCTGGCGGAACTCAGGCAAGAATGGCGCTTACCAGTTCGCCATGCACGTCCGTGAGCCGGAAGTCGCGGCCCTGGTAACGGAAAGTCAGCCGTTCGTGGTCGAGACCCATGAGATGGAGAAGGGTGGCGTTGAGATCGTGGACATGCACGCCGCCTTCGACGACGCCGAAGCCGAGTTCGTCAGTCCTGCCATGAGTGATGCCGGCTTTGACACCGCCGCCCGCGAGCCAGAAGGTGAAGGCGTCCTTGTGATGATCGCGGCCGGGCGAGGTCTTCGTGCCCTGGCCATCAATGCCCTGGCGCAGCGGAGTGCGGCCAAATTCGCTGCCCCAGACGACGAGGGTGTCCTCCAAAAGGCCGCGCTGCTTGAGATCGCGGATGAGGGCGGCCATAGGCTGGTCCACATCACGGGTTTTGGCGCGCAGACGCTTGTCGAGGTTGCCGTGGTGATCCCAGTCGGAGTCGTAGAGCTGCACCATGCGCACACCGCGTTCGACGAGGCGGCGCGCGAGCAGGCAGTTGCTGGCAAAGGATGCCGCGCCCGGTTTTGCGCCGTACATCTCCAGCGTGGCGTCGGATTCCTGGGAGATGTCCATGAGTTCCGGCACACTGGCCTGCATGCGGTAAGCCATCTCATACTGGCTGATGCGGGTGGCTATCTCGGGGTCGCCGACGATGCCGAGCCGCTCCTCATTCAGCGCGCGAACGGTGTCGAGCACCTGACGGCGGTCCTGGCGGCTGTGACCTTCGGGGTTGTTTAAAAAAAGCACAGGCTCCCCGCTGCCCCGAAACTGCACGCCCTGATAACGGCTGGGCAGAAAACCCGTGCCCCAAAGAGAAGTCCCAGCGCCGCCAGGCGGACCGGAAAGCAGCACGACATAAGCAGGCAGGTCCTGGTTGTCAGCGCCCAGGCCGTAGGTGGTCCAGGCGCCAAGGCTCGGACGCCCGCCCTGGCCAAATCCGGTGTGCAGGAACATCTGCGCGGGAGCATGGTTGATCTCATTGCTGTGCATGCCCTTAAGAAGGCAAATGTCATCGGCCACAGTGGCAAGGTGGGGCAGCAGTTCAGATAGCTCGGCGCCGCTCTGGCCGTGTTTTTTGAACTGATATGTGGAGCCCGCCAGGGTCATCTCCCCGCCGATGAAAGCGAAGCGGCGTCCCTTGAGCAGATCCTCCGGGCATTTCTCGCCGTCATGCTTCTGCAGCACGGGCTTGTGGTCAAAAAGATCAAGATGCGAGGGCGCGCCGATCATGTGCAGGTAGATGACGCGCTTGGCCCTCGGCGCAAAATGCGGGCCGGTCACAGGAGTGGAGGCGGGCAGGTCGCGCGCCAGCAGCGATCCAAGCGCTGCCGCGCCCATCCCCGCGCCGGCATGGGTGAGAAAGTGCCGCCGCGTGACGGTGAGAAAGTGCGGACTGCTGTGCATGAGCGCGGTAACGCGGCGGTGCGGGGTAACTTGCATCCACGGCACTCCGCAGCGCAGCCAGGCGCCGCCCAGACTTGCCAAAAGCCCGGCCTGGCGGTTAAAAACAGCTCATGGTAAAAAACTCCTTTATTCCTTCAGCCGCCTTGATCCTCGCCCTGGCAGCCGCCCCCCCGTCCTCGGCGCAGGAGGCAGGAAAGGGAGGGGCCGCGCCCGCCTCCGCCTTGCGGCTTTCCCGCAAGGCGCCGGTCGTCTATGAGCGGCAGCTCAAGGCCTTGCTCACCCCTGCGGAGAAGGTGCTGGCAAGGCGTGGAGACTTCGAAACAAATGGCGCCGACGGCGTCATCCTTCTGGATGAGACGCTGATTCACTCGGAGCCGGACGGACGCCGGGTGCTGGTTTATCACCGGATGTTTCAGGCACTCAATGAGTCGGGCGCGCGCATGACTGCCGAGGACACTTTCAGCTTCCGCACCCTGGACCAGCGCATTCATTTGGCGGAGGCGCAGTCTCTGCCGCCGGAGGGGTCCGCTGTGGAGGTCGAGGACGGCTCGGTCATCATGGAGTCTCCGCAGCACGACGCGGCGGACAGCGTCTATGGGGACCGCGGACAGATGCGGATCATTTTCCCCGCGGTCAAGCCCGGCACGGTGACGCGAATGGTCGTGGTGATCGAGGAGTTCGATGAACGCATTCCAGGGCACTTCAGTACCTGGGAAAGCTGGGGCGCTTTCTGGCCCACGCGCCACGCGCGCACAGTGCTGCATCTACCCGAGGACATGGAGGCGCGCCTGCGGGAGACGCGCCTCGGCGCAGGGGTGCCTGAGCCTGTGAAAAGCAGCGCGGCTCCGGGCTGGAGGACCTGGACCTATGACAAGCATCGCATCAAGCCGGACCGCGCGGAGCATGGCCGCCCGCCCAAAAGCCAGAGCGGCCCGGCGGTGTTTCTCACCACCCTGCCGGACTGGGAGACCTTCGGGGACTGGTACCGCGCCCTGCTGCGCGAGCGCGCGGAGGTCACGGAGGAAATGGCCGCACTGGCGCGCGAATGGACGCGCGCGGCTGGCACGGACGAGGAGAAAGCGGCGGCCATCCTAGGCCATGTGGCGCGCGACATACGCTATACGGGACTTGAATTCGGTCTGGGCGCCCTGCAACCGCGCGCGCCGGTGGAGGTCTGGAAGTCCGCCTTCGGAGACTGCAAGGACAAGTCCAACCTGGCCGCGCTGCTGCTGCGCTCCCTCGGCATCGAGGCGCACCTGGCACTCATCCAAACGGAGCACCTGGGACGCGTGGAGCGCCGCAGTCCCGACTCGCGGCATTTCAACCACGCCATCGTGGCGTTGAGGACCGCGCAGGGCTGGCAGTTCACCGACCCCACCCTCCGCCATGTGACACCTGGAATGCTGGCCCCGTCCAGCAGCGGCAGGGACACGCTCATCGTCAAACCTGACTGCATCGAGTGGGCGCGCACACCTGTCTTTGAAGGAGGCCTGGTGCATTATCATGTGGACGCGGAGCGCGCGGAGGACGGCTCCACCGAAGGCTGGCTGGAGTGCCGGGCCGGTGGTTTCTACATGGCCACCGACCGCGCCTATCATGAAAACATGAGCCGTGAGGAGTGGAAGCGTGACGCGCAGCAGACGCTGGCCGGCCTTCTGCCCGGAGCGCAGATCATTGACCTGGACACCGACCGTTCCGCGCCGGACGTGCTCTGGCGGGCTTACTTTTCGCAGCCAGGCCGTGCCAGCGGCGGCGACGAGCGCGTGCCCGCATCCTTCCCCGCAGGAGAGCCGGTGATGCTCTCCATGGGCCAGGACGAGACGCGCGAGACGACGCGCTTTCTCTGGCCCATCACCTGGCGGGTGACCAGCGCGGTCCGGCTGCCCGCAGGCTGGACCGCAGCGGAGACACCGCCGCCTTTTGATCTGCACACGGAGGCCTACGAGGTGGAGGCGCGCTGGGAGCCGGGTTCGGGTCTGCTCCGCACCTTTTATGAAGGGCGCGTGCCGCGCGGCGATCTGACTCCGGCGGCGCACCAAGTCGTCTGGCGCGGCGCGCAATCCCTGGACGCCTGGCTGCAACGACCGCTCTGGCTGGCCCGCTCCGGCGAGACCCCGCCCGCTCCATCCCCGGAAGCGGCCATCACGCTGGGGAAATTCCCACTCATGCCGACCGGTGAGGGCCAGCTCGCACTCGTGGACCGGCGCTACCCGGAAAACGGGAACCTGGACCTGCGCCGTGCCGCCTTGCGCAAGGTGTTGGAGTTCTTCCCCGACGACCCTGTGACCGTTTTCAACACACGCACGCGCCTGGCAACCGCGGACTGGGAGCAGGACAAGCATGCCGAGGCGGAAAAAGCCCTGCGCGAGATCCTGGCCGCGCCCTCCCCGAAGATCACCCCCGAAATCCTGGCCTGGGGACGCTACCTCCGCGCGCTCGTGCTCATGGACCTCAAACAGCACGAGGAGGCTGCCCGAACCTTCGAGGGCTTGGCCGGTGACACCACGCTCAGCGCCTACCGGCGCGCCTGGGCCGGATTCCAGCTTTCGCGCGCACGCGCTGAACTGGATCAAAAAGAGGGCGCGCTGGCTGCGGCGCGCGCGGGACTCTTGCTTGAACAGGCAGAGTCCACACCGCCGCTGCTGGCCCGCGCGGCCATGCATCTCCTGGAACTCGACCGCCAGCAAGAACTGCCCCCGCTCCTGGCCAGCCTCATTGAGCGCGGAGAGGATCTCTCTGTCCCCGCCCTCACCGCCCTGGCGCAACTCGTCGCCGGACTCCATGAGGATGGCAAGTCCGCGCAGGCGGCGACCCTGCTCGACATCCTGGAGAAGCTGGACTTTATAAATGAGGGTTTCGCCCGCGCCCTGGCTGAGGCGGGCAACGCCCTGCGCGGCGGAGCCGTGGCCGCGGCTCTACAAAAAGATCTCCAGGCATGGCTCGAAGCCCGGCCCGACACCCCCGCGCTCAAGCCGCCGCCGGATGGCTGGCCGCAGTCCCGCGAGGAATGCGCCAAGGCATTCGAGGCCGCCGACAACGCTGCCAGCAGCGATCTCGGCCACCGCCTGGCCTTGCGCCTGCTCACCGCGTTCGAGCCGGGCACGGACTTCCCCCGCCTGCTCTGGCGCGCGGCGGCGCATCTGGAGCACCACGAGCGTCAGAGCCAGCCGTCCCAGCCCTCTGATCTGATGCGCTTTTTGCTCGATCTCGGCCTGCGCCTCCCGCGCGCGGACGATCATTACTGGGAGATGCGCTACCTCCAGGGTGTCGTGCTGGAAAACCTCGTCCAGGACAAGGCCGCCGCTGCGAAGCACTTCTCCACTCTGGCGGATGAAAATGACATGCCGCCAGCCTACCAGCCCTCCTTTATCGTGCGCGCGGCGGCTTGTCACGAGCACTTGCGTGAATGGGAAAAAGCCGCCGGGACCTGGTCACGCCTGGAGCGCCTGACCCAGTTCGGCTCCAGCGGGGACGGCCTGCTGCGCGCCGCCCATCTGCGGCTGGAGCAGGGCAACGTGGACGAAGCGCTGCGCCTGCTGTCCCTCGCCGGCGGAAGCCGCGACTTTTATCTCCGCCACACCGGCATGAAGGAGACCCTTGAAGCCATGCTGCAATTCGCCGACGAACCCGCCCTGGTGCGCGCCACCTGGAGTCTGGAGCCGGCTTGGTGGCCGGACTGGAAAAAGCTGCGCGACACTCTCGGCATCCTCGAGTCAGACATTGAGCCCGCCATCCACGACGTGGCTGCTTTTGGCGCCGAGATCAGCCAGGCCGTGCAGGAAAAGGACGCCGCCCGCGCCGGGGAACTCTTCCGCCAGCTCGCCCACAACGCCCGCTGGGTGCCCGCGCATGTCATCAACACCGTCTGGGCCTCCCTCTACCGCATGGAGGACCTGCATCCGCGCCATGTCAGGGAACTCAAACTGTTCAATCTCTCCCTGCTCGAATCCGGGCGCGTCTTCACCGAGGATAACCGCCGCGCGCGCTCCCTCTACTCCGTCATGTGCTTTCTGGACACCGACCAGCAAGAAGCCGCCCTGAACCACATCGGCGAGTACTTCAACGCCCACCCGCGCGACGACCATGCCATCTCCTTCACCATGTCACGTCTCTGGGCACTGGCCGCCGTCGAAGAAAAAAACGAGCGCCCCGCCTGCATCACACGCCTTCGCCAGGATCTGGCAGCGCCCGCTTTGCGCCAGGACCGCATGGCGTCCGTCCGGCAGCTCGTCCGCCTCCTGCGCCTGGAGGACATGCAATCCGAAATACGCCCTCTGCTGGAGGGCGAGTTAAGCCACCCCGCGCACAGCCAGGACCAGGAGGCGCTGGCCGCGCTTAAAGACATGCTGCGCTCCGAAACCGAGGGCGCCGCCGTCACGCGGACCGTCCAGCGCTGGCTGGAGCGCCACGCGCCACCCTGGTTCGACGCCGTGCAGCCGCTCAGCCTGGCCGATGCCGGCCTCGATGACGAGGATGCCGATCTCGACGAGGAGGCGGACAACCTGCCACCCGTCCCGCGCTGCAAGCTCTGGCTCCTCGCCGCTCAGGAGACTTCCCTTGATGCTGAAGACCGCGTCCGCTGGTTCGCCAATGCGCTCTCCCTCTGGCCGCGGCTCAATGCCCTCACGCGGGACCAGTTTCACGCCGGAGTCAGCACTCTGCTCGACGACCCGCAGGCGCCCGCCGATCTCAAAGACCGCGCCCTTCGTGTCACCGCCATCGTCTGCGCCGACCACGATGAAAAAGAGACCTGGCTTCGCTTCTCCAAAAAACACGACGACCTCATCCTCGACGAGTACACGCGTGACGTTCTCAATGTCGTGGACCTCGTTTTTGAAACCGGCCCCGCCTCTGCCGCCAGCCCTGCCGCCTCCACGCGAGCCGTCCAGACCATCCTCAAAGAAAAAGACTCCTACCTGCTCGAACTCCTCGTCGAATGGCTCGCCGACCGGGCACTCCGGCATGGCAGGCCCGATGCCGCGCAGGCCGTCGCCGACGCGCTCGCCCCCGCGCGCAAACCGGCCGGTTTCGACGCCTCCGAGTTGCAGACCCTGCGCCTCGGCCTTGTCAAAAAACTCTCCGCCGTCAAACGCCTCCAGCCCGTGCATGAGGCGCTGGCCCGCATCGTCCTCGAAGAACCTCCCCGCGAGCAATTGAAGGGCGTTCCAGACGATTGTGATATCTTCGGCGGCGCGGACTACGACGCTCTCGGCTCAGCCCGCTGGCTGGCCGTTTTTTTGCATGAGCTGCGCCACGACCGCCATGAGCGCCAGGACCTCACCGACTGGCACACCCTGGCGTCAGTCCAGTCAGAACTCGACGCCGCCGGCACCGCCTCCCTGCGCCGCCGTCTCATCAGTGCCATGACCACCGCGCCCGTGGAGGACGACACCGCGCGCGCCGATCTTGCGAGCCTTGCAGAGGACCTCACCGACCTCGACAGCGAGACCGAGCGCGCCCACCTCCAGGAGTCGCTCCAACCCTGGCGCGAGGCGCGTGACACCGCCGCCCATTCCGCCATCCGTCTCATCGAGGCGCGCATCGCCCTGCGCACCGGCGGCCCGCTGGATGTGGACGCCATGCTTCGCCAGATCAAAGACCCCGACAGCCAGACCGAACTGCGCTGGATGCAACTGCGCCGCGCCCGCGCCACCGAAGATGCTGCGCTCGCCCGCAAGGCGCTGGACGCGCTCGGAGCCGACGCGCTGCTCGATCCAGGCCGCATGCACATCGTCATCCCAGCCTTGAAACACACCAACAGGCAGGACGAGCTGGCACTGGCGGTGGAGGCAACGGAAGCGGCCTTCCAGGAAGCCCTTGGCAGGGCATGGACGGGCCGCCACAGTGGCGCGGCGCGTTACGCGCTGGAACTGGCCGGACTGCTCGGCCAGCACGAAAACCTGCCGCCCGGCTGGTTCGACTTTTGTCTGCGCGCCTACCCCGAGCGCATGGACCAACTCAATCTGGAATGCCATCTGGCACAAATGCGCGGGGACTGGACCGCCGTGCTCGCCGCCGCTGAGGAACTCGTGGGGAAGTACCCCACTTTCTATTCCCATTACTGGCCCCAAGCCCGGGCGCTTTGGAAACTGGGACGCGCCGCGGAGGCCCGCGAGCCGCTGGCCATCTTCCTGCGTCATTGCCACGACGAACCCGAACACGCCGAAGCCGGGCGCATGCTCTCCGAACTCGACTCCAAGCGGTAAGCACGGGGCGCGGAATGCCCCGCTTTTTCCTGCCGAAGAATGACCGTGCGACCGGCATCCGGCGCGTGGCGGGGCCGCTCCTCCAAAACACCAGCACTACTCCTCCCTGCCCTGCGGGCGCGCGGCTGCGGCGGGGGTGTTGGTCAAGGTGTCGCCGAGTTCATGGCGGATGGGTTCAGCGAGCTTTTGGAGGCGCTCCACGACATCGGGATGCGCGGCGCTGACATCGGTCGTTTCGCCGATGTCGGCGCGCAGATTGTAGAGAGCCAGGGGCTGGCTGGCGACTTTATATCCGTGCCGTGTGGCAATGCCCTCAATGCCGGACTGGGTGATGGAGGCGGGTGTCATGTTCTCCCAGTTCGAGGGTTTGCCGTCTTTTCCAGGGGTCTCATGCGGGGTGATGTAGGGGTGCTCGAAGTGCAGCTTCCAGTCACCGGAGCGTATGGCCTGGAATTCCTTGCCGGCGTAGAAGGCGAAGGCTTCGTGCGGGCTTTCCGCGCCGTCTTTGCCGAGCAGGACATCGCTGATGTCGCGCCCGTCAATTTTCAGCGCGGGCGGCTCCGCGCCGAGCCAGGCGCTGAAGGTTGGCATGAGGTCCATGGCGGTGACGAGCGTGTCGAGTTCACGCCCGCCGGGCACATGACCTGGCCAGCGCATGATGCATGGCACCCGCACGCCGCCCTCGAAGGTGGTGAGCTTTCCCTCGCGCAGCGGGGCGGCGCTGCCGGCGTGGTTGCCATAGCTGAGAAAGGGGCCGTTGTCGGAGAAAAAGATGACGAGGGTCTTGTCGTCCACTCCTGCCTGGTGGACGGCCTCCAGGATCATGCCGACAGACCAGTCGAGCTCCTCGACGACATCGGCGTAGAGGCCGTGCGGCGAGCCGCCTTTGAAGCGCGCGGAGGCGAAGATGGGCACATGCGGCATGATGTGCGGCACATAGAGGAAAAAGGGCTTGTCCTTGTGCCGGCGGATGAAGCTGACGGACTTCTCGGTGATGCGGCGGGTGAACTGGCTCTGGTCGGGGTCGGTCTCAATGACACGCTCATCCTCGTAGAGCGGCAGCGGCGGCATTTCGGCGGCTAGACTGGGGTGGAATTTGCTGTTGTCGTTCGAGTAGGGTATGCCCCAGAACTCGTCGAAGCCGCGGCGGCACGGGTGGAACTTCATTACGGTGCCGAGGTGCCATTTGCCGAAGGCGGCAGTGGCGTAGCCGCCGGCTTTGAAGACCTCCGGCATCATGCGCTCGCCGGGATGGACACCCTCCTTGCTGGTGTGGTTGAGCGCGCCCTGCATGCCGATGCGGTTCGGATAGCAGCCGGTCATGAGGGCGGCGCGCGAGGCGGTGCAGACGGCCTGCGCCACATAGAAGGAGGTGAATTTCGACCCCTCCGCCGCCATGCGGTCGAGATGCGGGGTGCGGATGGTCTGCGAGCCGAAACAGCCCGCATCCGCGTAACCCATGTCATCGGCGACGATGAGGATGACATTGGGCCGGTCCAGCGCGGAGAGACTGACGACGGCGGCAAGTGTGAGAAAGATGTGGAGCTTCATGCTGCACTCGACACCACCCTTCCCTGCCGCGCATCTGAAAATCACACGCATGGATGATCCCGCGCGTCAGGACAAGGAAGCGAGAAGCTTGCGCGACACGACATTTAAAGGGAAGCATCAAACGGGCCATGACGGGCATGTTTGAATCATGATTTTGTCACGGCTTATGGGTTGACGGCATCGGTGAATTTTGCAAGGATCGCGGCATTCCGCGCAAAATTACGATGCGAGAATTCCAACCCCTTTTGATGCCATGAAAAAGATTCAAACAAACCTTGGCGGAGTGGCGGCGCTGATGGCGTGGATGATGACTGCCGCGCAGGCATTTTCACAATCCCAGCTTGGACTGACGGAAAGTCCTCCGGCCAGCGGTTTTTACTCCAACGTGGTCAATGACAGCCTGACCGGCATTGGTGTGGCCAATGCCAAATCCTGGCTGGTGGAGCTCGAGGGCGGGGACCGTGTGACGATCTGGGCGGTGACGAGCGCGGTGGGTTCGAACCCAAGGCTGCGTCTCTACAATGCGGGCGGCACGCTTCAGGCATCGAACAACGGCACCCAGCAAGGCGAGACAATGATCCAAAGCTTCACAGTGACAACGCCGGGCAGCTACACGATCCAGTTTTATGCGGACAGCGTGGCATCGGCATTTCAGATGCGGGTTGACATGGGGCGGGGTTTTGCGCTGGAGTCGGAGCCGAACGACACTCAATACACACCCACGCTGCCCACACTGACTCCTACCGGGGGCGGCTTCACAACGAAGGCGGCGGGAGTGCTGAAGGAGGGCGCGGATTATTTTGATCTCGGCACGCTGGCTGCAGGGAACTCGGTGAATGTCAGTCTCGGCCTGCCGGCTCTCTCGACACTGGCGGCTGGGGATGTGGAGATGACGCTGTTTGCGAAAGGCTCGGAAGGATCGCCCGTGGCGACGACATTTGGCGCGGTGCTCAACGGGGCGATACCTTCATCCGCTGAGTATGTGCTGCGCTTGCGGGTGAATCCCGAACTGTCCGGTCATTCGCTGCGCTTTGACGGAACGAACGATGATGTGGCGCTGGGCAATCCGAACGAGCTGCGCATCACGGGGGATCAGACCATCGAGATGTGGATCAAGCCGGACGACTTCGGCGGGCGGCGCAATCCCTGGAACAAGGCCTACGGCGGCGAGGGCACGATGACGATCGAGACGGACGGCGGCATCAATTATTTTTACGGGACAAACGGCGGAGACAACAACCCCTACCAGGGCTTCTTTTCCAACAAGCTTATGACCGCCGGGGAGTGGACCCACATTGCGCTGGTGCGGCGGCTGGACAGCGAGCCGAGGAAGCTTTTCTGGTACTTCAATGGCAAACTGGTGAACGAGGTCAACGCATCCTATTTTCCGGCTGTGGCGGGTGCTTTGAACGCGGTCATCGGATCGGGCTACGCGGGCAGGTTCCGCGGGCTGATTGACGAAGTGCGCGTGTGGAATGTGGCGCGCAGCGCGGCGGAGATCGCTGCGAACCTGGACAACGAACTGAACGGAAACGAGGCGGGGCTGGCGGCCTACTACAAGTTCAACGAGGGATCCGGCGCCGCGCTGGCGGATGCCACGGCGAACGCGCTGAACGGTGTCATCAATGGCGGCGCGGAGTGGGCGGGCACGGCTGGCGCGGGCGCCTTCAGCGCGGCGAGGACGGGATTGATGGCGCAGTATGTGGCGAGTGTGACGGTGACTGACGCGGCCATCCCCTCGGTGGTGAGGGCCGCGCCTGTGCCGGTGTTTGGGCACACTTTTGAGGGGGCGCCTGATTTGATCATGAACCCCGGCAGCATGACGGCTTATCGCGGCCAGAATGGAACGAGTTTTCATGTGCAGGTGACCGGCGGCGGCGGGTCAGTGTGGGGCACGGGTGTCTATTCAGATGACAGCGCGCTGGCATCGGCGGTCCGCCACGCGGGTCTGCTTGCCAACGGCGAGACAGGCTTGGTGACGGTGACCATCCTGCCTGGCGGGTCGAGCTACACCGGCACGCCGCAAAACGGCGTCTCCTCATCAAACAAGGGCAGCCATCCTGGAAGCTACAGCCTCGCGGCCTACAGCGGGCCGGCCCCCGCGCTCAACGCGGTGTTTGCGGGAATGCGGGTGGACTTCTCTGAAAGAATGCTGCCCTCCACGCTGCAAAACGCGGCCAACGTGATCCTCACCCACGCTGGCGCTGACGGCGTGCTCGACACGGCGGACGACCATGCCCACACCTTGAGCAACTCTTATGACGGGCTTGCCACGACGGCCTACTTCACGGTCGTGAACGAGCCGCTGCAGCCTGGTCTGCACCGCCTGCGGCTCACCACCGGAGTGCAGGACCGCGCGGGCAACGGACTGGCGGCGGACAGCGACACCCTTTTCACCGTCACCGCCAAAACGCCTTTCGTGGTGGAGAATCGTGACAACAATGACCGCCTGAAAGCCACACCGCTGAACGCGCCAGCGGCGGCGGTGTTTGACCGCTCCTTCACTTACACGCATGACATCGCCGCCGGCACGGGACCGCACCGTCTGCGGCTTCTGGATCTGGACGGCGATGGAGCGAAAGAAGCCATCGTGGCCGCTCATAACTCAAATCAGATCAGAGTTTACCCTGGCATCGCGAACGGCTCATTTGATCCGACTAGCACGAACTACGCAACCGGGTCGAATCCTTGGGCACTGGAGTTGCTCGACTATGATAATGACGGACTTCTGGATGTGATCGTGGTATGCCATTCCTCGGATCAAGTCCGCCTGCACCGGAACAATGGGGACGGCACTCTTTCCGCGGACGGTTCCATTACTGTGGGAGACGGACCCATTCACATTGTGAAGGCGGACTTCGACGAAGACACAATCACCGACTTGGCCGTGGCCAACTTCAACACCGGAACGGGCGGGCGCAGCATCAGCATCCTGCTGGCAGATGGATCAGGAAGCTTCACAGAAAGCAAGGTGTCCGTCGCGGGAAATGTTTTTCGTCCGTATGGCTTTAGCGCGGGGGATGTGAATGGGGACGGACACGACGACCTGGTCGTGGGAGATTTCGACACGGACATGATGCGTGTCTTTCAGGGCAATGGCGATGGAACTTTTGATGCGCCCGTGGATTTTGCCATCAGCGGTGTCAATCCCACTTCCATTGGACTGGCCGACTTTGACCATGACGGTAATCTGGACGCCATGGTGATGGCGGAGACGAGCACCCTTGTCTCAATTTTGAAAGGCAATGGAGACGGGACTTTTCAAGCATTTGCCACATGGCCGCTGGCAGTTAACGCCAGCCAATATTTCGCCGAGGCGGTGGATGTTGATGAAGACGGCTGGGTGGACTTGGTCATTCCACGCACGAACGGTCTGGAAGTGGTGTATAACTCACGCTCGACCGTTGCACCAGCTTTTACCGGCGCGTTGCGCTACCAGATCGGATACGCGCTGGGCTTCGTGCTTCAGGATGTGAATGGAGACTCACTTCCTGATTTGGTTGTCAATGAATGGAACAGTAACCGTATTCGCACTCTTCTGGGCAACCCTCAGATTCCGCTGACACAGGACGCGATTCTGGCAAGGCTCGGCAACACGCATGGCAGAGGGCGCATCCTCGACGGTGACGTGGACTGGTTCTCTTTCACGATTGACGGGCCGAAGCGCGTTGTTCTGGCGGCTGACATTCCCTTCAATCCAGGCTCGGCCGGGTTGAACTATAACATCTATGACGCGGATGGCGCGCATATCACGGGATTCAACGCGGCATCCAATGGCATTGGCCAGACAGCGCAGTTGAACCTGAACGCGCCGGGCACTTACTATGTGCGAGTGGCGCACAACTGGGGTTACACGGGCGAGTACCGCTTCCGTGTCTCGGCTTTCGACGTGCCGACCACGATCGAGAGCGAGGCAAACAATTCCATCGGCCAGGCGGACTCCGTCGCGCTGACGCTTGGAGTCGGCTCGCTGACAGGGGCGGCGGCGGGTTACATTGCCGGAGATGACACGAGCGGCGACTACTGGTCCCTCGGCAATCTGGGCGCGGGCGCCGAGATCACGCTTGATCTGCGCATCCCGCAAAGCAGCCCATTGTCGGGCAGGATGGCCATTTTCAAGACCGACGGGACTCAGGTGGCGGTCAGCGACGCGGGCGATCCCCAACTGAGTTACGCCGTCACCGCTGGCAATGAGAGCGCCTATTACTTCCGGGTCTTCGATGCCGCCAGCACGCGCGGCCTGCACTCGGAGTACCTCGTGGATGTGACCATCACGGACCCTGAGCAGCCTTTCGTCACGGCTGTCTCCCTGCCTGCGGAGGGCGCCACAGTGTCATATGCCGGTCCGAATTTCACCGTCACCTTCAGCGAGGACATGCTGGCCTCGACGGTGACGAACGCGGCGAACTACGACCTGCGCGCGGCGGGAGTGGACGGCGTTTTCGGCACGGCGGATGATGATGTTTACACAGTGGTGCCCCAAGCCTACAGCGCCGGACTGTCCGCCAGCTACCACATCCCGGACGGCCCGCTCCAACCCGGAAACTACCGCTTTATCGCTGGAACCGGGCTGACCGACAAATTCGCCAACCCATTGCTTTCCGCCCACACGCGCCTGTTCACCGTCGCCGGAGTGCCGGGTTATGTTTTTGAAAGCCGCAGCAACGAGACTTTGCAAACAGCGGACTCGATCAGCACCAGTCCCGGCGCGGCGCATGACGGATCGTTTACGTCGGCGGGTTTCACGGCGACTGGCAACGGTCCCTGGGGATTGAAGCTGCTTGATCTTGACGGCGACGGACACAAGGAAGCCATCATCGCCCTGCATAACGCGGCGCAGATTTCAGTGCTGCCCGGCAACCCGGATGGAACTTTCGGCGCTGCGGTGAATTACGCCAGCGGCACGAATCCCTGGGACATCGAGCTGGTGGATGTGAATAGCGACGGGCGGCTGGATGTGGTGGTCTCCTGCCACGGCAGCGACCAGGTGCGCATCTACAACAACCCCGGGGATGGCACGCTGACCGCTGGTCCGGTCATCCCTGTCGGTGACGGCCCCATCCACATGGTGAAGGGGAACTTCAATGGCGACGCCTTCACCGATCTCGCGGTGGTGAACCATCTGACTGGCACGGGAGGGCGCAGCATCAGTATTCTGCTCGGTGACGGCGCCGGAAGTTTCACGGAGAGCAAGATCACGGTCAGCGGTCAAACGGTGCAGTTTTACGCGCTGACGGCCGGCGACTTCAACGGCGACGGCACGGACGACCTCGCTGCGGGGGATTATGTGCTGGATGACATGGCGGTGTTCCTCAACACCGGCGCCAATAACGGAACCTTTGCGCAGCCGGTGTTTTATCCCGTGGAAGACACGGAGCCCACGGGCGCCGGTGTGGCGGATTTTGACGGGGATGGCCACCTCGACATGGCCGTATGCACCGAGTTCCACAACCGCGTCAGTGTGTTGAAAGGCAGAGGGGATGGAACCTTTGAGCCGTTCACGACCTTTGATGTGGATGGCAACTCCAACATGTTTTATGTGGAGTCGCCCGACCTCAATGGCGACGGCTGGCCGGACCTGCTCATCGCCAGGTACAACGGGGTCGTGGTTTGCCAAAACCGCGGAGATGGCACGATCAACTTTTCAGCACCGGTTCGTTATTCGGACTCCAGCAACACCGGCGGTCTTGCCTGGTCGGATGTGAATGGGGACGGGCGGGTGGACTTGCTGGCGAACTCCTACAATCAAAACCGTCTTTATGTTTGGACCGGCAACTCCAGCCAGCCCTTGGCGGAGGACGCCGTGGTGGCGGGCATGCGTCACGGCGCGCTGCGCGGGCATTTGACGACGGACTCGGATGTTGACTGGTACTCGTTTAGCGCGCTGGTGCAGGACCGGCTGCTCATCACCACGGAAACGCCCGGCGCGCAAGGCTCTTCAGGCAGGAACTACAACATCTATAATAGCGTGGGCACCCACATCGGCGGCTTCAACGCGAATTCCAACGGCTATGGGGAATGGACTGTCACCTTGCCGCAGTCCGGCACTTACTATCTGCGAGTGGCTCCGAACTGGGGAGGGACGGCGGAATACCGGGCGAGGCTGACTTTGGCTCGTCCCCCAGTATTTGCGGAAGTGGAGAGCAACAATTCGGTGAGCCAGTTCAACACGCCTCCGCTGGCGCTGTCCGCAGGCCAGCTCACCACGACGGTTCTGGGGGTGAACATGCCTCCTGACACCTCGGGCGACTTTTTTAATCTTGGTAATCTCACTCCCGGCACGCAGGTCACAGTTTCCGTCTTGGCGCCGCAACTTGCGGTGGACAATTTGCCCTCCATGCAGGCGCTTGAACTCAAGCACCGCTGGAGCTTTGGAGAAGCCGTAGGAGCCACGGAGTTCACTGATTCTGTGACCAGCCTGCCCAGCGCCAATCTGCTGGGCACAGGTGCTGTGGTGGGCGGAGGACAGGTCGTCTTGCCAGGAGGCGCGTCAGGGTCCGCACCCTACATAGACCTGCCCAATGGCATCGTTTCCAGCCGGACAGGCAGCGCCACCTTCGAAGGCTGGGCGACGATCAATGGCTCTCAAAACTGGTCCCGGCTGTTTGATTTCGGCACAGGCACGGCTGGCGAGCTTTTGAGTCCGGGCGGCTCGGCCACAGGAGGGCAGCATTTTTTCCTGTCTGCGCAGGTCAGCGGCACATTGACCAGCAATCGCATTTCCATCAACTCGGGCGCCTCGAACTCCGCGGATTTTGGCGTCTCATACTCCGCCGGGCAGCAGTTTCATTACGCGGTGGTTTATGAGTCCGCCGGGGCTTCGGGGGGCGTCATCAAATATTACCGGGATGGCGTGCTGCGTGGTTCGTTTGGCACGGCGGCCATGCTGACAGGGATCGCCGATTTGAACAACTGGCTTGGCCGCTCCAACTGGACATCCGATGGCAATCTCAACGGTGCATACAGCGAATTTCGCGTATGGGATGGAGCTTTCAATGATGCGCAGGCAGCTGCAAGCGCCGCCGCCGGCCCGGACACTGTGGCTGGCGCGGTGCCGCCAGCGCTTGCCGCCCAGCCATTTTTGACGCTTTTCAAATCGGATGGCACACAGATGGCGTTTGCTGCTCCAGGAACTGGTCCTCTTCAGTTCACTCTCGGCGCGTCGGATGCCGCCTCCTACAGGCTGCGCGTGCATAGGAATGAACGCTCGGTCACATCCCTTTATCAGGCGTCCATCATCATTGAGGACGTGACGCCGCCGTTCATCACCTCGAACTCCCTGCCCGCTGAAGGCAGCACCGTCACCTTCCCGCATCCCGTCTTCACCCTGGGCTTCAGCGAGGACATGCTCGCATCCACCGTGGTCAATGCCGCCAACTACGAGCTGCGCAGCGCCGGGCCGAACGGCGTCTTCGATGACGCGGACGACGTGCCATACACCCTGTCACCCTCGTCCTACACGAGCGGCCTTTCCGCGACTCTGCGAATCATGGACGGACCGCTGCAAGCCGGGGCTTACCGCTTCACAGCGGGCACCGGATTGAAGGACCTCTTCGAGCGGCCGATGGATGCCAGCCATGTGAGGTTCTTCAACATCCAGGATGTGGCCGGGTTTGTCACCGAAGGGCGCAACAACAACACGCTGGCCACGGCGGAAATTCTATCCGGCATCACCACCCCCGGCGGATTCGACGGTTCCTACGCCGTGCAGCCTTCCTTCACTTCCGGCGGCAGCGCGCCCATCAGCCTGCTGCTGGTTGATTTGAACGGTGACGGCGAAAAAGACCTCGTCGTCTCGAACCGCGACTCGAACAATATAACGACCCGCCTTGGCGCCGGCGACGGCACTTTTGGCGCGCCGGTGACATACGCCACCGGCAGCCAGCCGCATTACATGTGCCTGGTGGACTTCGACAAGGACGGCCTCATGGACGTGGTGGTGCCAATCTACAATGCCGACCAGACGACGATCTTCCGCAACAACGGAAACGGAACCCTGACCCTGCACGCCACTCTTGCCGCCGGTGACGGACCGCTTTCCGCCGCAGCCGGGGATTTCAATGGCGACGGCAATCCCGACTTTGCCGTGACGAACCATCTCACCGGAGTCAACGGGCGCAGCCTCAGCATTTACCTCGGCGACGGACTCGGTGGTTTCACCCACAGCTTTGCCGGCGCGGGGCTTTCCCCCTCATGGCGGCCATATCACCTCGCGGTGGCGGACTTTGACGGCAACGGTCTTTCAGACATCGCCTCAGCCAACAATGACAGCAATGACATCCTGGTCTTCCTGGCGACAGGGGCCGGCGCGTTTGGTGATCCTGTGCGCCATGCCACGGATCGCAACAACCCCACCGGCATCGCGGTGGCGGACTTCAACGGTGATTTCAAAGCCGACCTGGTGGTCTGCTACGGCAGCAGTCAAAACGCGGTCAACATCCTCAATGGCAACGGCGACGGCACGTTCCAGCCTCATGTGAACTGGACTCTGGACGGCAACCGCAACCAGTACAACATGCGTGTGGGCGATCTGAATGGAGACGGCTATCCCGACATTCTTGCGCCGCGCTGGGGCGCTTTGGTGGCCCGCCAGAACAAGGCCACTCCCGTTCTCAGCTTCAATTCAGCCTCCATCTGGACGGAGTTGAACCAGGTGCTCGATGCGGCCGTGGAGGACCTCAACGGCGACGGAATGCGCGACATGATCGCCCTTTCGCACGACCAGGCCGCTGTCAGAGTCTATCTGGGCCGCGGGTCGTTCAATTTGAACGCCGACACCATCGTTGCCGGCATGCGCCACGGCTACGGACGCGGCCACCTCGAAACGGATTCGGATTCGGATTACTACCAGTTTTCCGCGAAGGGCGGCGAGCGTCTCATCATCGCCGCTGAAAGCCCCGGAGCACCTTCAAGCAGCGGCTTTGATTTCAATCTCTACGACCACCGCGGCGCGCATATCCTGGGTTCCTCCAGCATCGCCAGCAATGGCTATGTATACACCCAGCCATTCCTCATTCCATATGATGGAAGGTATTATCTGCGTGTTTCCCCCTGGCACTACAGCACCCATGAATATCGTTTCCGGGTCACCACGGTGGATGCGCAAACGCAGATCGAGGCGGAGGTCAACAACAGCACCGGGCAGGCGACGCTCGCGGCCTTCAATGCGGCGTCTGGGTCCAGGTCCGCGAAAATCTTCGGTCACATCGCCGGGAACGACACATCCGGCGACTTCTGGAGCCTGGGAAATCTGGCGGGCGGGACGCAGATCAATGTGACGCTCAACCGCCCGCAGAACAGCACCTTCACCACCGGCCTGCTGCGCATCCTGAACGCCGGGGGCTCGGAGGTGGCCTCCTCAGGCGCGAGCGGGCTGAATGTCAGCCACACGGTGGCGGGCGGCGCGGAGGGGCAGTATTTTCTGCATTTTTCCGAGAGCGCGGGCAATCGCAACCTCCACTGCATCTACCAGGCGGCGCTCTCGCTCACCGACGCGCTGCCGCCTCAGATCACGGGAACCAGCCTGCCCGCCGAGGGGGCTTCGACACTGGCTTTCATCAACAGCTTTACTCTCTCCTTCAACGAGGACATGCTGGCCTCCACGGTGACGAATCCGGCCACCTACGCGCTCCGCGAGGCCGGAGCCGACATGGTGCTGGGCACGAGCGATGATGTGATTTACCCGGTTTCACCCGCCGCCTATTCATCAGGGCTGAGCGCGTCGTTCAATCTCGCCGCGCCGCTGCCTCCCGGCATATACCGCCTGACAGTGGCCGGGCTGAAGGACACCTATGGCAACAACATGCCCGGCGCCTTTGTCAGGAATTTTAGCGTGGCTCAAGTGCCCGGCTTCACGACGATCAATCCAGGCAGCAACACGCCCGCGACGGCCACGGCTCTTGTGCAGGTGGAAGAACCTGACGGTCTGATCACAGGAGCCGGGCGCGGACGACGCACTTCCTCCGGCGACACGCACTACTGGTCATTCCAGGGTGCGGCGGGCCAGAAGCTCACCTTCGACACGGAGTTGGTCGGCGCATCCCCCTCCACTGATCTTTACTGGCGCATCCGCCGCCCTGACAACTCAGTTCTGTGGGAGGGCAACATAGGCAACAACAACCAGGGCTTGTTTGCCACTCTAACGCTCAACGCCACCGGCACGCACTATGTCCAGGTGAACGAATGGAACACCTGGCAGGAGGAGTACCGCTTCAGGCTGTCGCTGATTGATCCGGCGCTGGCTCAGGTCGAGATCGAGTCGAACAACAACATCGCCTCCGCCACGCCGCTGACTCTGGCGCCGATGGGGGACATCAGCGTGGCGCGCGCGGCGGGCATCGTTCACACGCCCTCGGACCTTGATTACTACGCCCTGGGCGCCGTCCCGGCGGGCAAGACGATCTTCGTTTCCGCCACCCTGCCCGCCACCAGTTCCTTCCTGCCTGTCGTGGCGGTTTACAATTCCTCGGGCGTTTTCATGAGCGAGATCAATGGCGCGCCTGGCGACGGCTCCGCCGAGGTGCGCATCAACACACCGGGTGACTACTTCATGCTCGTGCGCTCCACGGGCGCCACTGGGAACTACATGAGCCAGTATGTGGCCGAGTTGCAGGTGCATGACACCTCCTCGGTGGCGATTCCAAACCTCCAGGTCACCGAGGTGGTGCTGCCGCCGGAAATGGGCCTGCAAAGCGGCGACACCTACACTTATGAGTTCACCGTGACCAATGTCGGCTCGGCTGACATTCCTGACGTTCCCTGGAGCGACCGGCTCGTGCTTTCGAAAAACCTCATTTTTGGCGACCAGGATGATTCTGAAGTCGGTGTTTTTGTCCGCAACGGCGGCCTGGGGATGGGCGCGTCATACACCGTGACCGGCACTTCGACGCTGCCCCAGGGCGCGGTGGGGGATTACTATTTGATCGCCCGCACAGACTTCACGAACCAGGTGGACGAGGTCATCCTGGAGAATGACAACACCTCCGCCAGCGCGACGACCTTCCCTGTGGCGCTTGCTCCATATCCAAATTTGGTGGTGCAGAATCTCGGAGTCACAGGCCCGGTGGCGGACGAGTTTTCGATCACCTGGAATCTGGCAAACACGGGCAATCTGGCGGCCCCCGCCGGATTCAAGGAGCGTGTGCGCGTGGTCAACACAACGACCGGGGCCACTCTGCTCGACGAACTGCGGACACCGGGAGGCATCAGCGCCGGCGGCAGCCTTGCACGCGACGCCAGCGTGGTCACGACTGCGGCCGGGGTCTATCAGATCAGCGTCACCGCTGACGCTCAAAACGATGTCTATGAGCACGACGGCGTCTCGAACACAACGGCGGAGGTGAACACCGCGCAGACCAGCTTCACCATCCTGCAATACTGGACGGTGAGCGTCTCCACACCCGATCCCGCGCGCGGCGCGGTCAGCGGCGGCGGCACCTTCCTCGCGGGCACTCCGGTCACGGTCACCGCCACTCCTGACACCTCCCTGCTGCCCTGGCAGTTTGTGCGCTGGACGCAAAACGGCTCCTTTGTCAGCGCCAGCGCCGGTTATTCCTTCAATGCCACCGCAAACCGCAACCTTGTGGCCGAGTTCGCGCTGCCCTCCTATCAAGTTTCGGCTTCCATCACTCCGGCAGGCGCGGGCAGCGTGGCGGGCGCGGGCTTCTTCCAGCACGGCTCGAACGCCCAGCTCACCGCCACCGCCAGCCAGGGGTATTTGTTCGGACGCTGGGAGGAGGCGGGAGCCACGATCAGCACGAACGCGGTGCTCAACCTGGCTGTCACGGGGCCGCGCATCTTCCAGGCGGTCTTTGTCGAGGCCAATCCGACTCATGATGTCGTGACGGCGACGAATCCCCCCGGACTCGGAGTCACCGTGGGCGACGGTACTTTCAACAACGGCCAGTCCTCCAATTTCTCCGCGAGCGCCAGCGTCGAGGCCGGCGATACCGAGTACCTCTTCGACCACTGGAAGCTCAACGGCGTCTTCTTTGGCAGCCAGCGCGTCTTCAGCAAGACCTTCAGCACACTCGACGCGCCGGTGATGAACTTCGTGGCGCATTACACCAGCCGCTCTCTCAAACCGGTGGTGACGCAGGTGACGAGCAACTATGCCAATCCCATTCGCGCCGCCGGCAATGTGCAGTTTACCCTGACTTTTGACCGGACTATGAGGAACAACGTCGAGCCGGTCCTGGTCCTCAGCAGCGCCAACGCCTCCGAGACCGCTGTCATCCCGCCCGGAGGCTCGTGGATTTCCGCCACGCAGTTCCGCAGCGCGGACACGACCTTCGGCGCGGGCAATGGCGGCGCCTATGTGTTGAATGCCAGCGCGGCCACGGACTCGAATAACCGCGTCATGGAGCCGGCGGATGTCTTCTCCTTTGACGTGGATGTGACACCGCCCCCGAATCCGGTGCTGGCATTGTCTTCCTTCACTGGAACAAGCGCCACGGTGAACTGGATGGGTTACGCCGCGCCCGCGGACTTGAACGCGTTCCGCATGTACCTCCAGCCGGCCGACTTCGCCTCCGTGGCCGGTATCCCGGCGGTGAGCGGTCTAGGAGCCGCGCCGCGCTCTTACACATTTACCGGTCTGCAGCCGGACACGCAATATTACGCGGCCATCACCGCCGTGGATGTGGCGGGCAATTCCGACCCTGCCGTCACCACGCTGCCGGTTTTAATGGAAAGCACGGTGCCACCACCGGTCAATTTTCTCCTCACCAGTCCGACACCGGAGAGCGCGAGACTCAACTGGAACGCCTACAACACAGCCGCCCTCATCGGCTTCCAGGGCTGGCGTGTTTATATGCAAGAAACGCCTTTCGCCGATGTCACAGGGCTGACTCCTGTGGCGCAGCTCGCCGCGAATGTGAAGACACATGATCTTGCCGGGCTGGACCGTAGCAAGACCTACCACATCGCTGTCGTGGGTTACAACAGGCTGGATGAATTCGATCCCGCCGTCACCACCCAGGCGTGGACCGACCCGCTCGCCGGGCAGATCACCGCCAATCTCACCATTGGCAGCGCGGGCGCCGATGAGGTGGTCGAGGTTTTGCAATCCATGATCGTCAGGCCGGGAGCCACTCTCACTGTGCTTCCCGGAACGACTTTAAAATTCGCTCCCGGCACCGGCCTGACCATCGAAGGCGCGCTCGTGGCCGAAGGCACGCCGCTTCGTCCCATCAATTTCATGTCCAGCACCGCCACACCGGCCAAGGGTGACTGGAATGGCGTGGTGCTCAGCAATACCAACGCCAGCACACGTCTCGCCCATCTCTGGCTGCGTCATGGCGAAGGCGTGCAGGTCGTGGGAGGCACGCCTCAGATCAGTTCGCTATTCTGCGTGCAGAACGAGGGCCAGGGCATCGCCGCCAGCGGCAATGCGAATGTAAGCGTGGCAAACAGCTTTTTCGCTTTCAATGATCGCGGTGTCCGCGCCTCGGGCAATGCCCTGCTCTCGGTCACGGGTTCCGTGATCAAAAACAACAGCGTTCAAGGCGCGGAGCAGTCCGCGCCGGCCGTTCTCGACATGCAGGGGAACTGGTGGGGCAGCAGTGCGGCTGGCGACATCGCGGCCATGATCGCGGGCACGGTGGACACAGGCTCTCCGCTCGCGGGCGAGCCTGTGCTGGCCGCGGGTTTCGCCACGGCGGGCGGCATCACCAGCACGGGCGTGCGCAATCTCGCCGTCGTGCTCGCCTCGGCGAATGCCACCGCCTTCCGCCTGAGTGAAAACTCGCTCTTCCCCGGCGTGCTCTGGCAGGAAATTTTCCCTGCCGGAGAGACGAACACTTTCAGCCCCTTTCCCTTCCCAGGCAGCCATCTGCTCTCCACCGGCGCGGGCTTGAAGACGGTGTATGCGCAGTTCCGCAGCATCACCGGCCAGACCAGCGCGGCCATCCCGGTGAATGTCACGCTCATCACCACCGGGCCGGTCATCAACACTTTCAGCCTCGCGGACGGCCAGGTCATCACACGGCCTCTCGCCGTCACCGGCAGCGCCACGGCCGCTCTCGGAATGAATCTCATCCGTCTCTTTGCCAATGACACGCTGCTGGCCAGCGCGGCGGGAGGCAGTCTGAACTTCCAGTGGGACATGCGCCCGCTCAATGCCGGACCCTACCGGATGAGGCTGCTGGCGCGCGACAACGCGGGCAACGAGTCCACCCGCGAGGTGAATGTCACGCTTGATCCCCAGCCGCCGCCCGCTCCGGTCATCACCGCCCCGTTGAACAACGCGGTTGTCGCCACGCCGGCAATCACGGTTTCCGGCACCGCCGAGCCTGGTGTGACGGTTCGCCTGACCCGCAACAGCGCGCCGCAGGGCAGCATGACGGCCACGGTCGGCGGCGCGTTCAGCTTTGCCAATGTGCCGCTCGTGGAAGGGGCGAACGCACTCATCGCGACCGCCGAGGATGTGGTTGGCACGCGCGCCTCCACGGCGGTGAACGTGGAGCTGGACAGCGGGCCGCCCGCTCCCGTCGTGCTCCAGGAACCCCCGATTTACGACTCCTTCCGCGGATTGATCCTGCAATGGGGATTCTCTCCATCCGGCGAGCGACCGGTCAAATACAGGGTCTTCTGGCACAACGCGCCTTTTGCCAGCTCCGCGGCCGCAAGCGGCCAGAGCGCGCTGCTGAACGTCCAGTCCTACACTCTCACATCGGCGCCTGATGGAGATTTGCACATCTCCGTGGTCGGCTACGACGCGGCTGGAAACGCCAGCCCCCTTTCCAACCAGATCGCCTACACTCTCGACCGCACGGCGCCGGTTTTCACAGTCAGTTATGACAAGGCCATGCCCGCCGGACCGGGGCCGCTCACCATTGTGCTGGAGTCGAACGAGCCGCTGGCCGCCACGCCTTTGATGACCATCAAGCCGAACGGCCTGAACACGCCCATCTCCGTGCCTCTCACCAAGACCAGCGGCACCACCTACACGGCCACTTACAACGTCACGAATGTCAGCGCGCGCACCGGCGCTGCCGTAGTAAGCGTCACCGGCACCGACCTGACCGGCAACCGCTTCAGCGGCAGCCCCGGAGGCACCGCCCTGAGCTTCGATGTCACGCCGCCCGCAGGCGCGCTCACTTTTGACCGTCCAGTTCCGATAAAAACGGTCAGCGAGGCCGACCCCGCCGTGGCGGAGGATGTGAGCCTCAGCTTCAATCTCACCCTGAGCGAGGCGCCCAAACCCGGCACCACTCCCAGCCTCACCTTCACTCCGCCCATTGGCGCGGACATCGTGCCTGCGCTCACCGGCTCCGGCGTGAACTGGACCGGCAGCATCCTGCTCACCGCCTCCATGGGCAAAGGCCAGGGTCAGTTCGTTTTCAGCGCCACCGACGCCCGCGACAATGTGGGAAGCTCTGTCACGCCCAACCAGCTTGAGATTTACAACACCGAGCATCCGAACGCGCCCGGCATCCCAGTGAACCTGGCCGCCACCACACTCTCCGGCGGCAGGATCAGAATCACCTGGAACCCCGTCGCGGACGCGCACAGTTACCGCATCTATCGCGAGCTTGGGAACACGGGTGTGACTCCCGTGGTGCTTGTGGCGGACGGCATTGAAGAAACGGAATGGACGGATGAGACCGTGCCGGAGGACGGCATTTATCGTTATGCCATACGCGCCTTCCGCGTGAGCATCGAAGGCAATCCGAGCGGCACCCTCAACGCCTTGAGCGACCGCACACCGCCCAACGCGCCGGAGGACCTGGATGTCACGCTCACCAACTCCGGTCTGCGCATCACCTGGAATCCGCCCTCCGACGGTCTCGCGCCGCACCGCTATCATGTGTACCGGAACGGGGTGAAAATCCGCACTTTGAACAGCGCCCAGCCTGTGCTGGACTTCCCGCCCAAGGGACTGCTGCAATACGAGGTGGCCGCGGCGGACAGTTACGAGAACGAGTCGCGCGCGGGTCCGGTGCCTTTCGAGTTTTTCGTGGACGCCGTGGGCAGTCTCCTGGCCCAGGTCAACCAGGGCCAGCCCACCGTGCTGAGCTGGACTTTCAATGATCCTGCCGGTGTGGGTTACAATGTCTATCGCAACGGGGTCAAGCAAAACGGCCAGCCCATTCCTGTGGCGACGAAGACTTTCACCGATCTGCTGCCGCTGCCTCCCGCCGAGTCTGTGGAATACCGCGTCACGGCAGTGGACAATCTCTCTCGTGAAAGCGCGCCGCGCACCGTGCGCGTGCTGCCTGTGACCTGGAGCCTGGTCATGAACCCGGATGACGAGGGAGCCGCCCGCGTCTCCCGCACTCGCTACTTTGACAATTACCGGCTCACCATCCTCAACAAGGACGCCGCCACTCCGCTCGCGCTCAACGCGGTGCAGGTCAGCCGCACGCTGGGCGGAGGCGCGGTGACCGCTTTCACCCAGCCGGTTTCATTGGAAATCGCCGCCGCCTCCAATGAAAGCCTGGACATTCCCGTGCCTGGACCAGAGTTCGACGCGCAAAGCCAGAACCTGGAAATCAGCGTGCGCGCCGCGCCCAACGAGGGCGGCTCGCTGGTGGCTTACACCGGATCGGCCTCGAACATCCTTGCGGCTGTCGAGCCGCCTCTGATGCTGGAGATGCGCGTCACCGAGCCTCCCGTGGCCGGCGGCCTGGCCGAGGTCAAGACCCGCATCCACAATCGCGGCTACGCCACGATGGAGGTCGTGCTGGGCCGCCAGACCGGGCAGCAGCCGGGCGATCTTTTCATCCAGGTCCTCGACGAGTCCGGCGCGGAGATCAGCCGGAGAAATTTCAACGGCTTTGGCGCGCCCGGCCTGTTGATCCGCCCGAACGGCGACGCCTATGTGAGCATCGCTCCGGGGGCCTCGGTGGAAGTGTCGGTGGAGGGCGTTTTGATTCCCATCGTGCTGGCCGAGACGGGGCGCGCCAATTTCCGCGCCACGTTAAGCCAGGTCTTCGCCGGGCTCGGCACCGCCTCCCAGCGTGTTTCCGGCCCGCTGACAGGAACGCTGCAGAGTTCCGTGATTGAGACACCCTACTTCGGCTCGGTAAGCACGGAGAAGGACATCTTCGCTGGAGACGAGCCGATTGTCATCAGCGGCCAGGCCATTGACCGTGCCAGTTCCAACCCTCAAGGCAATGTCCCGATGCGCATCGGCTTCGCGGCGCGCGGCGCGGTGTGGTATCAGGATGTGGAGGCTGACGGCGACGGCAATTTCAGTTACAGTTACCAGCCCTTCTCCGGTTTCGCGGGCGAGCTGACCATCTGGGCGGCTCATCCCGATGTGTTTGATGTGCTGGCGCAGAAGACCGTGCGCATTTACCGCATCTACGCCACCCCCTCCTTCGGCAACATCCGCATGTCGAAGAATGACCACCTGGATTTCACGATCCAGTTGATCAATCCGGCGGAGCTGCCCCTGAGCGGCGTCGGCGTCAATTTCAGGGCCTATCGTCTGGATGTTGACGGGGTCACGGAGATTCCGATACCCGAGGTGACCTGCGACTTCCAGGCCGCCGGGCCGCCCGCCGGTCTTGCGGCGAACAAGCGCACACCAGTGAACCTCAGGCTGGCGGCCGCGGTGGACGCGCCGGACAACGCGAACATTGAGATCACCTTCACCACGGCGGAGGGCGCTTCGACCCGGTTCGCCGGAACTTTGCAGTTGCTTCCGGCCGTCCCGATTCTTTCCATGACCAGCCCGCGCCAGGGATATGTGGATGTGACGGTGAACAAAGGGCAGATCGTCAGCCAGCAGGTCACCCTGCAAAACCTGGGCACCCGCGCGCTGCTTGATGTCGAGCTGGTTCCGCCGCAGCTCATCCCCTGGATGCAGATCAACCTGCCTGTCAACGCCCAGGGCAATGCCGAACTTCCCGACCTGGATGTCGGCGCCACCGTCACCTTCACCGTGGCTTTTGTGCCGCCGGAAAACACGCCGCAGGGCTACGTTCAGGACGTGGTCAAGATACGAGGCTCGAATGCGATGGCCGGTTTCGACTTCAATCTTTACGCCCTGGTCAGCTCCGAGGCCAAAGGCGGCGCAACTTTTCATGTCGAGAATTTCCTCGGCCAGGAGGTGCCTAACGCCACGGTGCGCATCCGCAACAGCATCAGCGGCCAGGAAGTGGGTCCGCTCAGCACCAACGCCAGCGGCGACGCCACCTTTGCCGACTTGACCGAGGGTCTTTATTCCTGGCAGGTCACCGCCTCAGGCCACAACGCCGCCACCGGCACGATGGAGGTCGTCGCCGCGCAGACCATCATCGTCGAGCCGGTGCTTCAGCGCAGCTTGGTGACAGTCACCTTCCAGGTGCGCCCGGTGCCGTTCACCGACCGGTATGAGATTGTCATTGAGCAGACCTTCGAGACCTTCGTGCCCGCGCCGGTCCTCGTCATGACGCCGCCGAAGTATGATTTCAACAATGTGCGCCCCGGCTTTGAGACCACGGTGATTTACGAGTTGAAAAATCACGGCCTCATCAAGATATTCAATGTGGACATCACCGGCACTTACGCGGGCATAATGACGTTGGAGCCTCTGATAGACTTCATCCCCGAGTTGCTGCCGCAACAGGTCGTGCAAATTCCTTGCCGCATCAGACTCGGTCAAAATCTGGCCGTCGCGGAGGCGGGCGGCTGCGATGAAAGTCTTGAGGACTGGATCGAGCGCCGCTCCAATCCACCGCCCCAGATCAATCCGGACGGGTATGTTTTTGGGGGACCGGCGCCCACCATCGGCAACTTCATCGGTGGTTTTTGCCCGACGCCGAATCTCGCGGACTTCATCAATGGATTATCCGCCATCGCCTCCCTCGGCGCGAATGGCTGCTACGCGAGCCAGGGCAGCGGCAATCTCGGCGACGCGCTTGCCGTGGCCCTCGCCGCGGCTGTGGTTTATGAGACACTGACCAGCATTCCAGGCTCGGTGGCTGATGTGGTGATGCAGGTGGCGGCCGCGCTCGGACAATGCGCCGCCGCGCATTTTGGCGGTGGTGGCGGTGGTGGCGGAGGCGGGGGTGGAGGCCCTTCCAGAAACACGGGCAATTACGGTGTGGGCGGCAATGGCTGCTTTACCGCGGACACACTGGTCCTGCTGGCGGATGGCCGCCAGACTCCGATCTCAAAGATCAAACCCGGGGACGAACTGGCCATCGGCATGGATTCGCGCGAGACGGCCAAAGTCAGCCAGCTTTACACGCTGGAGTCGGACGAGCTTTTGCTCATGAGCCTGCGCTCCAAAGATCAACCCGGGAATGAAAGCCGCGACTTGCGCGTCACAGGCGAGCACTTGGTTTGGCGCGACGGATCCGGCTGGACTCATGCGCGGGATTTGCGTCCGGGGGACTGGCTGCATGACAGGGCGGGAGGCATGATCGAGATCACCTCTGTCAAATCCGTGCCCGGCAAGCACAAGGTCTTCACGCTCCAACTCAAGGGCGGCAGCACCTTCTATGCGGGCGGGGTGCTCGTCCAGGATCTATGCGGGGGGCTTTATCTTGATCCATCCGTGCTCTCCAAACTCGAACCTGTGAAGGAATGAATTCTCACCGAGGAACCATCATGAAGACCTTTCTTTCCATTTTTCCAGGGCCTGCTGCCGCTGTCCTGCTGGCGCTGATGTGCGACTCGCGCGCGTTGGCCACCACGCAGTTCCAAGGCTGGTGCTCAAAAGTGAAAATCCAGATCGTCCAGGAGCTGGCTCTTGAGCGCACCGGATTCGAAGCCGAGCTGACTGTCACCAACAACGACGGCGCGGACGCCATCACCGACTTCCTCGCGGAGCTTACCTTCACCGATCCGGCCATCACCGAGCCGGGGGCGAATCCCGACGCGGCGAACCTGTTTTTCGTGCGCCAGCCAACCCTCGAAAACATCAACCGTGTGGATGGCACCGGGGTCATCGCGCCGACAAAAACCGCGGTGGTGAAGTGGTTCATCATTCCCACCATCGGCGCGGGCGGGACAAACCCGCAGGGCAGGCGCTTCACAGTGGGCTGCAAACTTTCCGGCAAGTTGCAAGGCGTGGAAATCCCGCGCGACAACATGTTCGCGGTGCCGGACACCATCACCGTGAAGCCGGAGCCCCAACTGCGCATCACCTACTTTCAGCCGAGGGATGTGCTGGGGGATGACCCCTTCACTGTGGATGTGGTCGAGTCGCCCATCCCCTTCACACTCGGCGTGCTGGTCCACAACCACGGCTTCGGACCCGCGCGGAATCTGCGCATCAACTCCCAGCAGCCCAAGATCGTCGAAAACCTCAATGGGCTGCTGCTCGTGGCGCGCCTCCTCGGCGCCAGGGTCAATGATTCGCCACTCGACGAATCGAGCCTGCTCGTGGACTTCGGCACTTTGGAGCCGACGCAGACCGGCAAAGGAGCCTGGGACATGATCACCAGCCTCAACGGCACCTTCACCGATTTCCGCGCCACCTACACCCACGCCTCCGAGCTTGGCGGCCAGGCCACCTCCATCATCACAGCTCTGGACGCCCACTTCATCGCCCGCGAGGTGCTCAACGACGATCCAGGGCGCGACATCATCAAGGACTTCCTGGCCGATGTGAATCGCGATGCGGACGAAATACCCGACGCGCTGTATGAAACCCAGGAGGGCAACATCCTGCCGGTCAACCATCAGCAGAACGCCGCCGTCACTGGCACCCTCGGCGCCAACAATGTGCGGGTGGAGATCGTCTCCGCTTTCGAGAACTGGATTTACATCCGTGTCCCCGACCCCGGCCAGAACCGCAAGCCCATCAGCCGCGTCGTGCGCAGCGACGGCAAGGTGCTCAATGCGAACAACTATTGGACGCACACCAAGTACACCCGCATCGGCAATGTCCGGCTCGACTGGCTGAACATCTTCGACAAAGTGGCTGACAACACGGCCTACACCTACAGCCTGACTTACGATCTCGACAGCGTGGATGTGACGGCTCCGGTGACCCGCATCCGCTTCTCCGGCGAGCACACGGAGAGCGGCGGCATTCACCACATCACGCGGGACACGCAGATCTTCTTCACCTCCGAGGACGCCAGCCCCGTCGCCATCGAATACCGGATCAACGCCGGCAATTTCATTCCCGCGCTGCCTTTCACCATCAACGCCTCCGGCACCTACACCATCACCTTCCGCGCCACTGACACGGCGGGCAATGTGGAGGAGGACAAAGTGGCTCTCGTCTCCATCAGCGGTGCAGGCCCCTCCATCTCCAGCTATGCGGTCAATGTCGGCAATCTTTTCCTTCCGGGCTCGCCCAACGTGGTTTCCGTGCGGCCTGGACAATCTGAATTGGAATTCACTGTGGCTCCGAATCCTGTGCGCACGGACGGGCGGGTGGACATCTTCCGCGGCGTGGCGGCCTGGCCGCGCATCAGCGGCGTGCCGCCGACCCCAACTCCGCTGAATGCAGCCGAGCTGAACGTGTCGGGCAAGTTCGTGGACTTTTATCGCTACAAAATCAACGAGGGCTCCTGGAGTCCCGAGCGCCCGGTGGCCACGCCCATTTCTTTGAGCGGTCTCAACGGCTCGGTCACTGTTAGCGTCATCGCGCGCTCGACATACGGGGATTACCTGCCCGAGGACGATGCCCTGGAAGTGGCGTGGACCGTCAACCCCGGAGCGCCGCTGCTGAATGTCGCGGGTGTGCCGCCCACCCCCACTCCGGACCAAAACTCCGCCACGCTGGCCTTTTCCGGAGGCGCTGACCTCACGGACTATCGCTGGAACCTGAACAACACCTTTTATCAAGCCGAGCAGCCGATCGCCACACCTCTGGAGCTGACGGGACTTGATCCTGGCGACCAGGTGCTCGGCATTCGTGGCAAGCGGAGCGGCATCTGGCAGGAACTCAACGCCGCCACTTTCATTCATTGGACATACGATCCGGCATATGGCTCCGACTTCGCCTCGCTGCCGCTGGTGAAGACTCAGGATTACGAGGACATCGCCGGGCAGACCTTGACGAATGTCTGGGACGGAAAAAACGGCGCGGGTGTGCCGCAGCTTCCCGGAGTTTACACCGTGCGCCTGAAGCTCACCGACACGCTCGGCCGCGTCTCCTATGATTCGGACCTCGTCTTCATCGAGAAGCTCTCCTCCGGCGAGACCCAGCTCGGCGACGCCGGCTCGTCCCGTCCGGACGCGCGCGGCTCCTGGGCCGTGTGGCAGCGGCAGGTGGACGGCGTGCCCGCGATCCGGGCGCGCAATCTCGTGACGGACACTCCGGTGGATGTGACCTCGTCACCGCTGGCTCAGGAAAAGCCGCGCACCGACGGTCGCTATGCCGCCTGGCAGGGACGCGGTGAAAATGGCGTTTTCGATGTCTTTTATGCCGACCTTGATGCCGCCATGCCCGCGCCGGTCGCGGCGACCAGCACACCCGCGCGGGATGAGATCAATCCCGTCATCCACTGGCCGTGGATGGTCTATCAGACCCGCCCGTCCCCCGCCAACAGCGCGCCCTGGCAGCTTGAGGCGCGGAATCTGGAGACTAATGCCGTGTTTTTTGTGGACACCACCACGCAGGACCAGCTCGCCCCTTCCATCCACTCGGGCCGCGTGGCCTGGCAGGACTGGCGGGATGTGGGGCCGGGCGAGATTTATTTCGCCGACCTGGAGACCGGGGAAAAGCGCCGCATCACCACGCAGCCAGCCGGCCAGTACAATCCGACGATTTTTGGTCACACCATCGTCTGGCAGGACAACCGCCACATCCAGCTTGAGTTGTACAAGTTCGATCTGCGCAAGGGTCTCGAAGAGCGTCTGACCGACACCGCTTACAACGAGGTGAACCCTGTGCTCTGCGGCAACTGGCTCACTTACCTGGAGGACTCCCTCGGCTCCGAGACCGAAAACCTGCGCATGCTCGACCTCGACAGCGGTGAAAGCGTGCCGCTGACCCAGGCCGAGGGCAGGCACTCACCTGGAGCACTCGGGGATGGTTACGCCGTCTGGGCGGAGGGGCCTGCGGGTGCGCAAACGGTCAAGGCATCCTTCCTGCCCAGCCTCCAGCCGGTGATGCGCAATCACAACACGGTCGTAGTCACAGCGGAGCTTGCCGCGCGCTACCCCACCGCTTTCGCTTTGCTCGCCGCCTGGAACGAGGCCGCCAATGTCGAGTCCATCACGCGTTACGAGTCCATCGCCGTGCCGCCCGTCACTGAAACGGCGGCCTGGGTGGCGGACGCGGCCACTGGCGACGACTTTGCCATCACGCCCGGAGACTTCCTTTGGATCCGCTTTGACCAGGCCCGGATGCTCGAACTCGGCGAGGCGGACGCCGCGCCGGTGGACCTCGCCGCCGGGAAGAACGTGCTCAGCTACAGTGCCTTCCCGGTCGGTTACTCCGCCTATGATTTCATCAACGCCGTCGGCGCTGCCAACATCGGCGCGCTGCGCATGCTTGATCCTCTGGCCGGCGTCTGGCGCGCGGTCGAAATCAAGGAAGGCGCGCCCGTCGGCTCCAACTTCGCCATCCCCCGTGTCACCGCCCTGCTGGTGGACATGAAAAACGCCGTCAATGACTGGCAGCCATGAAACCCGAACTTCAACCTAGCACCCGGATTATGAAAACCTTCGTCATCCTCTCCCTGCTGGCCTCCAGCGCCCTTCGCGCCGCCACTCCCGAGCAGCTCGACGCCATGCTCCAGACCGGCGAGAAAGTCACCATCATTGACCTCCGCCCAACGGATGAATACCAGCTCAGCCATATTGCCGGAGCCATCAACATCCCTCACCAGCTCGTGCCTGGAAAGCGCCTGCCTCCCCTGGGCCGCGTGGTCGCCTACTGCGATGGTCTTGGCTCCACCTACACAGCGGAATGCGTGGCCGCGCTCAATGCCAAGCCCGGCATCCAGGCCGAGGGCCTGGAGGGTGGCTATGCCGCGTGGAAAACCTTCACCAACGTCACGGCTGACACCCGCCGTGTCACACCCGATCAGCCGAAAACGATCACCTATGAGGAGTTGAAAGCCACCAGGGGCGAAGGCGTGGTGCTCGTGGATGCGCGTAAACCGCAGACCGTGGCTGGCAAGCCCCGCGTCAATCTCGCCGCCTTCCGGCAGCAGAATCTGCCCAAGGCCACCAGTATGACCAACCCCTCCGCGCGTCTGCGCGCCATCAAGGGCAAGGCGGGTGAGTTCAGCAAAGCCCCCTCCCTTTTTGTCGTCGTGGATGACGACCACCAGAGCGCGCTGGCCGCCGCCGAGCGCATCCGCGCCATGGGCTACCAGCGCGTCGTCGTCCTCGCCGGCGGCGAGGACATCATCCGCCGCGATGGCAGGCCCGGCCTGGGCCGCCAGGGCGGCGCCGCTCCCGTCACACTCGATCCAGAACTCGTCCCGCCGCCCGCGCAGCCGAAATGAGACAACCCCAGCCACACCTTTTCCTCATGAAACAGGCATCCCACTTTTTTCTGGTCCTCCTGCTGGGCCTGCTCCAGGGCTTGACCGCCGCGCGCGCGCAGGTCGCCATCTCCGGGGGCCAGGCCGGCAATGTGGACGCCGGACAATTCACTGTCTTTTGGCAGGTGGATGACACCGGCAGCCGGCCCGGACTCGACCTGTTTTCAGACGCGGCAGCCACAGCCTCGCTCAATGGCGAACTTGGCGTGGAATTCTTTCCCCTGGAGATGAATGACGTCACCGTCGGCCAGACGCCAGCCCAGCGCGAGGCGCGGCGGACTCTCCAGGCCCTGACGAAAAGCAAGGGCATCATGCTCGCCAAAGTCACAGGCGCCCAGCCGGGTGCGACATACTATGCGCGTCCGCGCTCTTTTGACGCGGGAACGGGCCTGGCCAACGAGGCTGCCTCCGCGCCTTTGATTGAGATCACCACGCCGGAGAGCACTGCCTTCATTGTCGAGTCGCGCCAGGTGCTGGTAAGCACGGGAGGCTGCTTTGCGGGCAGTCAGGGGCTGGTGATGCGGCTCGTGAAAGATGGGGCGCCGTATCCTTTGTTCGCCGTGGTGGGGGATCATGGGCAGACAGACAAGGCGCTCTTTGATGTGAACCGGCTTCTAAATGCGGCCGGGACAACCAACGAGAACCTGGCAGGCGCGCCCTCCTTCGAGTTGGACTTGATCGGCCCGGCGGCTCCCTTGGGAGTCTTCAATCTGGACCTGCCCTTTGCCGGTGAGTTTGTCGTGGCAGCCGCGACTGAGGTGGATTTCACCGCCAATTTCCCCGGCCTCGCCTATTTCTCCATGGAGGGCACAAGTCCGCCGCTGCAAGGCGTGCCTTTCACCTTCAACATCACCGCGCGTGATTCCGGCGGCAATGTCCTGACAACTTATGACGGCACCGTGGATTTGACCACCGGCAACCCTGGCGACCTCATTTCCGGCGCGGGAGAGACCGCGCATTTCGTCAATGGCGTGCTCGCCGGGCATCAGGTTGTCCCCGCAGTGTCAGGCCCGGTCACATTTACCGCCACGCGCCCTTGTGGCATCGAGACCGGCAGCCAGGTCTTCAACTTCTCCCCGCCGAACCTAGACATCACCTTCAGCGCGCCGCTTTATACCGTCAGCCAGGGAGCCATGCAGGTCATCCTCACACTAACCCGCTCGGAGACACTGCCCGCATCGGTCATCCTCCACACCAACGACGGCACCTCCCAGACCGCGAATCCGCCCTTCGCAGCCGCGCTGGCGGGCACCGATTACCTGGACTTGGACGGCGCGGCGACCCAGGTGAATTTCGCCCAGGATGAGACGAGCAAAATGGTCACGGTGACTTTGCATCCCAAAACTGGAACCCGCATTCCCAACAAGCGCTTTACCGCCACCCTGCACCCGCCAGTCGCAGAGGCGGCATTGACCGGGGCCCTCACCACGGCGGCTATCCACATCCTGGCCGAGGACACACTCGCGCCGAAGCTGACGGTATCCAAGCCCTCCGCCACCACAACCGCGCTAAGTCTTCCCCAGCCCTACACCGTCATGGGCAGTGCCGGGGACGCGCGCGGCATAGACAGGGTCGAGATCGTCCTGAATGGCGAGCCAGCCACCTTTGCCACACTCGCCCCCGCGCCCAAGCCCACCTCAGTGCCCTTCACGGCGGAGATACTGCCCCGAGAAGGACCTAACGTCCTCGAAGTCACCGCCTTTGACCTGAGCGGCAACAGCACCACCGTCACGCGCAACTTCACCTTCACCCGCAGATACTGGCTGACCCTGCACCGCATCGTGCCCGAACCGCTCGAGGCCACGCCGGAACTGGCCGGAGCCTTCGCGCTGACGGCGAGCAACAACGCCAATAAATCCACCCTCTCCCCGCGCGCGGGCACACCGCAGCTCTCCATGGTGGTCCCCGGCACCGCCTTGCAAATCACAGCCAATCCCGCGGCGGGGCATTCCTTCAGCCACTGGACGGGTCTGCCAGCCGAATCTGTTGTGCTGGGCAATGTGGCACGCTTCACCATGCCTGCCAGCGACGTGCCGGATGTCACCGCCGTCTTCATCGTGAACCCCTTCCTGGGGCTTGGCGTCAAAGCCGACTTTCTTGGTTTGCTGCACCCTTCCGACAGCACATCCATCTCGAACTCCACCGTCGGCTTCCTGCGCGGAACGCTCACCACGGCTGGCGGCTCCATGAGCGGCAAAATCCACATGGACGGCGTCGCGCAGTCGTTTGTCGCCCTCGTCTTTGGCAATGGCAATGTCACCTTTAAAGTCGGCAGGGACACCTTCACAGGGCTTGAGTTTGCCGGCAGGATGCTGACGATGAGCTACACGCCCGGCGTGCTGCACTTGCAGGTGACCTCCGGCGCGGAGGAGAGTGAAGGCCAGGCCGTCCCGGCCATCTACAGCGCCACAGCACCCGTGCCTGGCGCGCTCCTGAACCGCTCTGCCAAGGATGGCCAGCCCATCAACCAGGGATACTTCACCTTCGTCCTGCCATCCAAAGCGCAGGAGCCGCCGCTGCCATTGAATTCCTATCCACAGGGCGCGGGATACGGCACCCTCATCCTTTCCAACACGGGCCTGCTCAAGGTTGCAGGCACACTCGCGGACGGCACCAAACTCGCCGCCTCCTCGGCCCTGGTAGCCGGCGACGCCAGCCCCCTCTTCGCCCAAATCCTCACCCCCGGCACCACCACCAAGGCGCTTGGCGGCAGCCTTGGCGGCACGCTGGTATTTGACCCTCTGAATGCGGATGGCGATGTCAGCGGCGAGGACCTGCTCTGGCTGCGCCCCGCTGTCACCGAGACCGCCACGCTGGCCACGCAGATTTACACTCATGGATGGCCTGACGGCATCCGCGTGGACGCCACCGGTGCGCTCTATTTCGCAGCGCTCAATGTGCAGACCGGCCTTGATCTCCCGGCCCCTGCCCCTGATGGCAACGCCATGCTCTCCTTCATCGGCGGCAGGCTCGCCGAAACCATCACCAAGTCCAATTTCAACATCAGCGGCAACATTTTCACCAAAATCCCGTCCACCGACAGGACCTTCTCCCTCACACTGACGCCGAAGACTGGGTTCTTTAGCGGCAAGTTCACCCCAAACTGGCCCTCCGCCTCCACCACCCAGCCGTCGTTCAACGGGGTGCTGCTCCAGAAAGGCGTGAAGAAAGGCGGCCACGGCCACTCCATCAGCAACGCCGTGGGAGATGCCGATCCCGAAAGCAGCGCGGTGGAACTGCTGCGCAGGCCGTGAGACATGCCTCTTGTCATCAGATTTTGCCCGGGGCGGCAAAAGCGGCTGCGCTTGGGCGGTTGGGATGCGTCGGGGCCGACGTGCCGCGCGCCCTGGCCTGAGGTCCAGCGGCATTTATACCAAGCGTCATCACAAATGATGAAACCAGCAATTGGATTCATGGAGTGCTGGGCGTCGAATAGCCATCATTCCACATCTCCAGCACTCCAGGATTGGATTCACAAAATCGTGATGACGCGCGGCATGGCCGTGCTCGTTCCCAAACAGGGTCTGGCGGTTCCTGTTAGAGAAGTCCTCTTTGGATGCGGGCTTTGAGCTCGGCGAGCTTCCAGTCCACTTCGTTGTCTATGTCCTGGACTTCGAGCTCGGAGAGCTCGACGGGGAGGCAGCGGTCGGCGAAGACTTTGCGGCCGCGCTCGAAGTCGGCGACGCGCATCCAGTACCACTGGCCGGCGTCGTGGTAGGCGACGGGGAGGTCCTGGGAGCGGGTGAAGCCGTGCTCGGGCATCATGAGCTGGAGGCGGCCCTGCTGGATGACGAAGGCGCGGTGCACGGGGTAGCCGTAGCGGATGACGGGCATGACGGTTTGCGCGGCAGGGTTGTCTTTGATGATCTCCCAGCCGGCGCGCAGGTGGTCCACGGTGATGAGGGGGGCGGAGGCGTACATGCCGCAGATGAACTCGAACTCGCACCCGGCGGCGCGGTATTGGGCGATGACTTCGAGCAGGGCGTCTGTGGTGGTGGCCTGGTCGCTGGCGTTTTCCGCGGAGCGCCGGAAGGGGGTGACGGCTCCGGCGGCGCGGGCGGCGGCGGCGATTTGGTCGTCGTCGGTGGAGACCATGACTTCGTCAAAGCAGCCGGAGTCGAGGGCGGCTTTGACGGGGTAGTGGATGACGGGGTGGCCGAGGAAGGGGCGGAGGTTTTTGCCGGGGATGCGCTTGCTGCCGCTGCGGGCGAGGATGATGGCGAGGGCGGACATGGGAGGCGGTGAATGCGGCGCACCGTGTCACGCGGCGAGGGCGGCTTCAAGCGCGGCGCGGACGCGGGCGATGTCGCCGTCGGTCATGGCGGGGAACATGGGCAGGGTGACGGCCTCCTCGTAGTAGCGCTCGGCATCGGGGAACATGCCGGCGGTGAAGCCGAGGCGCTGGTAGTCGGGCTGGAGGTGGACGGGGATGTAGTGGACGTTGACGCCGATGCCCTGGGCGCGCAGGCTTTCGAAGACTTGGCGGCGGGTGCGCGGGCGGATGGCTTCGAGGTCGAGCCGGATCATGTAAAGATGCCAGCCGCTGATGCCGCGCGGGTCGCAGGCGAGGGGGCGGAGGGGGAGGTGGGAGAGCTCGCGGTCGTAGAGGTCGGCGATCTCGCGCCGGCGGCGGGCGAAGGCGTCGAGCCGGGTCATCTGGCTGGCGCCGAGGGCGGCCTGGAGGTCGGTCATGCGGTAGTTGAAGCCGAGCTCGAGCTGCTGGTAATACCAGGGGCCGTGGGATTCGCCGGTCATGCGGCCGGGCTCGCGGGTGATGCCGTGGGTGCGCAGCAAACCGATGCGCCAGGCGAGCTCGTCGTCGTTGGTGGTGATCATGCCGCCCTCGCCGCTGGTGATGATTTTGACGGGGTGGAAGCTGTGGGAGGCGGCGTGGGACCAGCGGCAGTTGCCGATGCGCTGGCCCTGGTATTCGCCGCCGAGGGCGTGGGCGGCGTCTTCGAGGATTTGGAAGCCGTATTTTTCCGAGAGTGCGTGGATGCGCGGCATGTCGCAGGACTGCCCGGCGAAGTGGACGGGGACGACGACTTTGGGCAGAGTGCCGTGTTTTTCGGCTTCGACGAGCTTTGCCTCCAGGCGGTCCGGGCACATGAGGATGGTGCCGGGGTCCACGTCCACGAAGTCTATCTTCGCGCCGCAGTAGCGCCCGGCATTGGCGGAGGCGACGAAGGTGACGGGGGAGGTCCAAAGCCGGTCGCCATGGCCGAGGCCGAGGGCTTTGGCGGCGCAGTGGAGGGTGGCGGTGCCGTTGGCCATGGCGATGCCGTGGCGGGCGCCGCACCAGTGGGCGACGGCTTTTTCAAAGCGGGGGATGGCGGGCCCCTGGGTGAGGTAGTCGGACTTCAGGACCTCGACGACGGCGGCGATGTCGGCCTCGTCGAGGCTCTGGCGTCCGTAGGGCAGGAAGGGGGCGCTCATGCGTCCACGGTGAAGCTCGGGTCACAATGCTGGCGGATGAGCTCGCGGATCTGGGCGACGGTGAGCCATTCGGTGTTTTTGCCGGAATTGTAGGAGAAGCCGGCGGCCACGGGCGCGCCCTGGTGGGCGGCGCAGTAGCGCTCCATGAGACTGGCGGCGGTGTGGCCGTAGAGCATGGGGACGATGATGTAGTGGCGGCCGGTCTCGATGGTCTGGAGGGCGTCGGTCTCGGTGATCATCTCCTCGTGGATCTTCTCGCCGGGACGGATGCCGACGACGGGATGCTGGCACTGCGGGCCGATGGCCTCGGCCACGTCACCGATGCGGTAGGAGGGGATGCGGGGGACGAAAATCTCCCCTCCGAGCGCGTGCTCCAGCGCGTGCATGACGAGGTCCACGCCCTCCTCGAGGGTGATGTTGAAGCGCGTCATCTGCATGTCCGTGATGGGCAGCACGCCGGTCTTGCGCTTCTCCAGAAAGAAGGGGATGACGGAGCCTCGGGAGCCCATGACATTGCCGTAGCGGACGACGCTGAAGCGGATTTTGCTCCAGCCGCGGACGTTGTTGGCGGCGATGAAAAGCTTGTCCGAGCAGAGCTTGGTGGCGCCGTAGAGGTTGATGGGGGCGGCGGCCTTGTCGGTGGAAAGGGCGACGACGTTGGTGACGCCGGCGTCGAGGCAGGCCTGGACGACGTTTTCGGCGCCGAGGACGTTGGTCTTGATGCACTCGAAGGGGTTGTACTCGGCGGTGGGCACCTGCTTGAGCGCGGCGGCGTGGATGACGGTGTCTATGCCCGACATGGCGTGCGTGAGGCGCTCGCGGTCGCGCACGTCGCCGATGAAGAAGCGCACGCGCTTGTCGGTGAAGCGCTGGGCCATTTCAAACTGCTTCAACTCGTCGCGCGAGTAGATGACCACGCGCTTGACATCGGGATCGGCGAGCAGGCGGGCGACGCATTTGTGGCCAAAGGAACCGGTGCCTCCGGTGACAAGGATGGACTGGGATTTCAAGACGGGATCAGGGGTGGGAGTGGAGCGAGAGTTCTTCGAGAAGACTGGGGGAGGCAAGGGGGAAGTTTGAAGTCTGAAAATCGAAGCTCGAAATTCGAAATTCGAAGCCGGTGATCGAAGCTCGTATTTCGATTTTCGATTCTCGATTTTTCAAAGCTCCTTGATGCGGATGTTGCGGAACCAGGTCTTGTCCTTGTGGTCGGTGAGCATGATCCTCCCCTTCCCCGGCGCGAAGCCCTCCTTGGTCTTGAATTTGCTCTCGCCGAGCTTCTGCTTCCAGTCTTCGGAGGTGATGTCCGCCTCGCCGACTTTCACGCCGTTGAGCCAGTGCTCCAGCCTGCCGTCCTTTGCCACGATGCGGCTGTGGTTCCACTCGCCGGGCGGGCTCACCGTGGTCGGCACGCTGGGCGGCTGGATGTCATAAAAGGAGGCGGTGAGACGTTTGGCGCCGTTCTTGGCGTCGGGATGCTTGTTGTCGTCGAGCATCTGGTATTCGATGCCGAGCCACTCCTTGCCGCCGACTTTGGTGACCCAGTACTTGACGCCATTGTTGCCCCCCTCGGCCAGCTTCCACTCCCATTCGAGGTCGAAGTTGGAGTATTCCTTTTCGCTGATCAAATTCCCACCCGCGCCGTCGAGCCTGAGTTCGCCGTCCACGATGCTCCAGCCTGGGCCGGGCGCCTTGCCATCCACCCCGGTCCAACCCGCGAAGGTTTTGCCGTCAAACAAGGAAACGGATTCTCCGGCATGCGCGCCGAGAGCGAGAAGAAGCAGGGGCAGAAAGTGTTTCATAACCCATGAGCGTAGGCTGTGAAACTCGTGGAGGTCAAGCAGGAAGGCGGTGAAGGCCAGCCCCCCGGACCAGAGTTCTGCCGCATGTCATCATCTGTTGCCGTCACGCACCCGAACCGGTGCGGAACCGCGCGTCAGTTCATCCCTGAACATGATGGTGCGGCTCCGTGGTCCACCTCAGAAGCAGCCAGCAAGCAGTAAAGCAGGTGAAGTTTTTCATCGGGTCACTGAGGCGAGGAAGTTCAACACAATGAGGTATTAGAAGCAGCGCGACGGCGTCGCGCTTGAACTGCTCGTCGTACGAGCGTCTTGGTGTCGTTGTCTTGTTCATGTTCGGCTTTGGGTTGTTTACCCAACTTTTGCCGTCTGTGAAAACGAAGAAGGCTCAGGCTGGAAAAGAGTTTTCCGCACCCAGGAGAGTCTCCCCTGAGGCTGGAAAAGAGTTTTCCAGCACCAGGTCCATCTCCCCGACCCTCGGAAAAGAGTTTTTTCCAGGGGTGGGGAAGGTGTCCGGGCTGCGGAAAAGAGTCGTCCGTAGCCAAGGTCAGGTGGTGATTCTAGAAAAAAGAGTTTTCTGGGGCCAAGGGAGTCTCCCCCAGCTCCAGAAAAGAGTTTTCCAAGCCCTCCGGACCTTCCTTTCCCTCCAGAAAACTATTGGCTCTAGAACCGGGAGGCGGCTTTGGCAGCGCAGGACGGTCGGCTGGGGGCAGGGCAGACGGTTGGCAGCCGCCTCAATCATACAGCCGCAGAAACGCCTCCAACTCCTCATCCGGCTGGCAGAGGATCACGTCAAAGGGCAGCAGGTCTCCGTCCTTCAGGTAGCAGTTTCGCGGCAGGGCGGCGATGGCGAGCGTTTGAAAGGCATCATTGAAGAACAAGCTGTGCTGGCCCGTGGGATCCATGATCCGCGTCCAGCCGGAGGCGATGAAATGCTGCTCTCCTTGGACTGCGGCAGCCTGCTGCCGCTTTCGGCAGGCCAGCCTGCTGGCCGTCGAGTTTTCGAGAACGATGGTTCGTCCTGGAGTCTCGCCTTCGGGCCAACCGAGAGGCTGCTTCGAGAGTCAGGAGACTCCGACGGCAGCAGGGCTGCCTCGGAAAAGCGGCAGCAGGCTGCCGCAGTCCATGTAGTCAGACTCTTCCTCAACGCTCAAGAGCCCAAGTTCGCGACCGAGAGCACAAGCTTGTTCGGCTTGGTCTTTCGCGAGGCGGGTCCGGTCGTGCCCAGCACCTTCGAAGTGGTGGCCACAAAGGTCGCGTAGTCGGTCACGGAAGGCTTCAAGCGAATGGCTTTCGTGACGGGCTGCGGACTGTTTTTGGGATTCACGACGAGGGTATCCGTACTGCTCAGAAGACGTTAACGTCGTTCCTTTGGGGGCTTGACGCAGATCAATATCAGCTCCTAACGTCCACTACTTCATGTCAAAACCCACTACCGACCAGCTGGCGAGAAAAAGCATCGCCGTGCTTGTTGCTCATGTTCGCGATCACCAGAATGAACCCCTGCCCAACCTGAGCTATGAAGAAGTCGCTGAACGAATTGGTCGACTGACATACAAAGGCATACCGTTCGCCAGAGGCATGGGAAGCCAGGTCTTCAAATACATGGGCCATTTGTTCGAAGGGCAGAAGCTCCACGGGGTTTCCAGCATACCTCACCTACAATGCCTCGTGGGAAGCAAATCAGATCCATTGAGGCTGCCCGAGGATGGCTACGAGGAGTTCGTTCCAGGCTATAGCAAGCTGTCCCGACCCGAGCGTATCGCTCACATCGAGGCTGAGAAGTCCAAGATCATTGCCTTCGGTGACGCATGGAACCTTGTGCTGAAGCGATTCGGACAGGAGACTGTGGATGGACTGTCGAAGGTATCGCCAGCCTTCACCAGTTCAGGCGAATCCCCTCGCCACCGTGCTCTCAAGGAGCATGTGATAAAGAATCCTGGAATCGTGGGAGCTTCGAAATATGCTGAGGTGCATCCCGAATACATCCTGCCATCGCAGGACCGACTGGACATCCTTTTCAAACAACCGAAACGATGGACTGCAGTGGAAGTTAAGTCTCGTGTTTCGGACAGCGTCGAAGGCGACTACAAGCGAGGTCTTTACCAGATTGTGAAGTATCGTGCCTTGATTGACGCGATGCGTCGTGACCCGGGGCATAACGTGCCAGTAGAAGTGACGGTGTTGCTAGTCCTCGAAAGCTCTTTGCCAGAAGATCTCCAGCCTTTGGCGGAAAAGCTGGATGTCGAGGCTATTCTCACACGTTTGCCCGAGTGAACGCTAAATCTGGTAGGCCTTAAATGCCCAGGACGCTGACTCGAAGTGGCAACCGAAGCAAGTCTTTGAAATCGGAGTTCATCGGGATCGCGGTGCTGTGCCTGCCAGGTTTCGACGACCAGTTCCCAGGCAGCCTTGCGGATGGCGGCACCGCCCGCGTTTTGCCAAAAGCGGATGTTTTGCGTGCGCATGTCGTCCAGGCTGGAGCAGTTCACGGCCTGCCAGCCTTCACGCGCGGGTTTCTGGGCGATGGTTTGCATGGGCCAGAGGATAGCGGACTGAATCCAAGATGCAAGAAGGCGGCTGAGTCGCCTCAGCCGCCTTTGTTTTGAGTTGATGCAGCGGACAGGAGTGTCCGCGGTCCTTTTGGATCAGCCGATCACCTCCGGCCACTCCGTGTGGAAGAACTGGCCTTCGGGTTTGTCGAGGCGCTCGTAGGTGTGGGCGCCGAAGAAGTCGCGCTGAGCCTGCAGAAGGTTGGCGGGGAGGCGTTCGGCGCGGTAGCTGTCGTAGTAGCCGAGGGAGGCGCTGAAGGCGGGGACGGGGATGCCGTTGAGGGTGGCGATGCTCACCACTTCGCGCCAGCTCTGCTGGGTCTTGCTGAGCACGTCCTTGAAGAACGGGTCGAGCATGAGGTTGGCGAGCTGCGGGTTGGTGCGGTAGGCGTCGGTGATGCGGTTGAGGAAGCGGGCGCGGATGATGCAGCCGCCGCGCCAGATGGCGGCGATGCGGCCGAGGTCGAGGCCCCAGTTCTTCTTCTCGCCCATGGTCTTGATGAGGTCGAGACCCTGGGCGTAGCTGATGATCTTGGAGGCGTAGAGGGCGTCGTGGACCTTCTTCACCAGCTCGGCCTTCGGCGTGGTGATGTTGACGGCGGGGCCGGTGAGTTCCTTGCTGGCGGCAACGCGCTGCTTCTTCTGGCTGGAAAGGATGCGGGCCTCGACAGCGGCGTTGATGGTGCTGATGACGACGGCGTTTTCGGCGGCGTTGAGCAGCGTCCACTGGCCGGTGCCTTTCTGGCCGGCCTTGTCCACGATCAGCTCGACGACGGGTTTGCCGGTTTCGGGGTCTTTTTGCTCCAAAGCCTTGCCGGAGATCTGGATGAGGTAGCTGAGGAGGTCGCCCTCGTTCCACTCGTTGAAAATGGCGGCCATCTCGTCGGTGGTGAAGCCGGCGTGCTTGAAGATGTTGTAGGCTTCGCAGATGAGCTGCATGTCGCCGTATTCGATGCCGTTGTGGATCATCTTCACATAGTGACCGGCTCCGCCGGGGCCGATGTGGATGACGCAGGGCTCGCCGTCCACCTTCGCGGCGATGGATTCGAAGATGGGCTTCATCACTTCCCAGGTGCTGGCAGGGCCGCCGGGCATGATGGAGGGGCCTTTGCGGGCGCCTTCCTCACCGCCGGAGACGCCGGCGCCGATGAAGCGGAGGCCTTTTTCGCTGAGGTAGGCGTCGCGACGCTCGGTGGTCTGGTAGAAGCTGTTGCCGCCGTCAATGACGATGTCGCCCTGGTCGAGAAGGGGGATGAGCTGCTCGATCACTGCGTCCACGGCGTCGCGGTCGCTGTCCTTCACGGCGGTGGATTTCACCATGATGTGGATTTTGCGCGGGAGGGCGAGGCTTTGCACAAAGTCCTCCAGGGTGTGGCAGCCAACGAGGGCTTTGCCGGGGTGCTTGGCGACGAATTCGTCGGTGACGCTGGTGGTGCGGTTATAGACGCTGACCTGGAAGCCGCGGCTTTCGACGTTGAGAACGAGGTTTTGGCCCATGACGGCGAGGCCGATCAGACCGAAGTCACTTTTTTTGCTCATAGTATTTTTGGGGCGGCAGACATACCCCCCCGCCCCGCTTTGGCAAAGGGGATTTTGTTCATGATCCGCATGAATCAAAGGCTCCCTGCCCGCCAGGGGAGGAGCACTTTCCGCAGTGACATTTGCGCGCCGGCGGCGTATTCATCAGCCCACACCATGAACCGCCGCACATTCATCACCACCACGGGAGCCGCACTGGCCGGCTCGGCCATCACATCCACCAGCCACGCCGCCGTCATCGGCATGGACCAGGCGCCGCTGCCCTACGCGCCCGCCGCGCTGGAGCCGCACATTGACGCGATGACGATGGAGATTCACTTCGGCAGGCACCATCTGGCCTACATCAACAATCTGAAGGCGGCGCTGGAGGCGGCAAGTCTTCAGTCCAACGACATCGCCGCGCTGGTCGGCGACCTCTCGAAGGTGCCCGAGGCGCAGCGCATGGCCGTGCGCAACAACGGCGGCGGCCATGTGAACCACTCGTGGTTCTGGCAGTGGATGGCTCCCGCCGGCAGCGGCGCGTCCGGGCCGGAGGGCAAGCTGGGCGCGGCCATCCAGAGCACCTTAGGCAGCGTGGACGATTTCAAAAAACTCTTCGCCGAGGCGGGGGCCAAGCGTTTTGGCTCGGGCTGGGCCTGGCTGATCGTGAGGAAGGACGGCTCGCTGGCCGTGACCTCGACGCCGAACCAGGACAATCCGCTGATGAAGGGCGTGGTGCCGGAGGGAGAGGAAGGCACGCCCATCCTGGGACTCGATGTCTGGGAGCACGCCTATTATCTGAAGTATCAGAACAAGCGCCCCGACTACATCACCGCGTGGTGGAATGTGGTGAACTGGGCCGCCGTGGCAAAGGGTTACGAAGCCGCCAAAGCCTGACCCATGACCGGTCTGATCGAGGTCAAGGTCGCGGACCTGGCGCAGTTGTTCAACTCCATGGACCCCTCGCCCTTCCACGAGCGCGACCTCGACCATGACGCGGAGGAGTTCATCGTGAGCTGGGCGCAGGAGCATCCGCGCGAGCACGACCTGCGCCTGCTCATCCACCTCTCCCGGCCGCCCGCCGGGGAGATGGCCTCCCTGGAAAACGCCAAGGACTCCATCCGCCATTACTTTGACTACCGCGCGGGGATGCTCTGGCGGGAGTTCCGCCGTCTCATGCGGGAGGGGCGCGCGGCACTGCTCATCGGGCTGGCATTCATCGCGCTCTGCCAGGTGGCGGCGGGGACATTGTTTCACGGGGAGCAGACCTGGCACGGCATCGCGCGCGAGGGGCTGACCGTGCTGTGCTGGGTGGCCATGTGGCGGCCCATCGAGATTTACCTCTACCGCTGGTGGCCGCTGCTGAGGCTGCGCCGTCTCTATCAAAGACTGTCGGTCATGGAGATCGAAATCCGCGTGGGATGACCGTCACCGTTCGTTGAGCGCCTTGTAAACCGCCGTGGTGATGGCGCCGGGATCACCGTGGCCGCAGTTGGTCAGCACGACCATGCCATGATCGCGCTTCGGGTAGAGAACGAGGCGGGAGGTGGCCTCGTTCTGCTTGCCGCCGTGATGCACGCGCGCGCCGTCCTGGTCCACCATCCAGCCGAGGCTGCGGTCGGTAGTGGTGCCGTCACGGAGCTTTTGCGGTGTGAGCATTTCCGCCTCAACCGGCGGGCTGAGCAGGCTTTGACGCAGCATGGCGCGCGCCCAGAGGGCGAAGTCGCGGATGTTGGATTTGTAGCCGCCAGCGCCGTGCTTCCAGTATTCGGCGCTCTCCGGCGCGGGCACGACGCGGCCGGATTTGTCCTTCATGTAACCGGCGGCCCAGTGCGGCTGGCGGTCGCGCTCCATGTCGAGCTGCAGGCTGGTCATGCCGAGAGGGCGGGCGATGCGGCTCATGATCTGCTGATGACAGGGTTCCCCGCCGGCGCGCTGCATCACCGCGCTGGCGAGGATGCAGGCATAGGATGAATAAAGAACCCGCGTGCCCGGCGGGTGGGAAAGCGGCGTCTTGTTGAACTTGTCGAGCGAGTTGACCGGATCGAGAAAGGGCATCGGCTCGCGATAGCCGCGCCGCGTGGGGATGACGATGACGGGGCCGTAATGCGGAATGCCGCTCTGATGGCAGAGCAGTTGGCGCATGGTGATGACCTCCTTTTTGTCGGGAAACTCGGGCACCAGCACGCGCACATCGGCGTCGAGGTCGAGCTTGCCGCGCTCCACGAGCTGCATGGCGGCCACGCCGAGGAGGGGTTTGGAGTTCGATGCCCAGTTGAAGACGGTCTCCACGGTGACCGGTTCTTTTTTTTCGCGGTCGGCCAGTCCGTAGCCTTTGAGATAAACGATGCCGTCCTCCCGCAGCACACCGATGGCCGCGCCCACCAGCTCCTGGCGCTCCATCTCGGCCATCACCGCCCCGTCCACACGCGCGGCCACCGCCGCATCCAAAGGCGCGGGCTCCCGGGCATGCGCGGTGAGCGCCATCAGACTCGCGGCCAGCAGGCGGAGAGCGGTTTTGGCATGGGAGGCGGCAGCGATGACGGTCTTCATGGCATGAAGTGTGGCGGGACGCATGAGCGGGTTCAAGACGGAATGCGGCAGGTCATTGCGGGAAAAGCTCCATCTGCCCGCCGGGATCCGCCGGCCTGCGAAAAGCGGCGGCGCTGACCTCCGGCCTGCGGTGCGCCATGCCCGCGCGCAGGCGGGACACCTGAAAAAGCTGCGCGATCTGCTCCGACCACACACCCACACCTTTGAGCCGCTTGCCAAACTCGCCATGCGAGAGGGTGCGCCCCTGCGTCTCGGCGATGCGTCCGAGCACCTTTTCCTTCATGCCGGGAAAATGCCGCTCCAGCCAGGTGGCGAAGACCTCCTTCACGCCAAAGGGCAGCCGCACCACCGTGTAGCCAGCGAACTGCGCGCCCGCCCCCCGCGCCGCCTGCATGATGGCGGGTATCTCCGAGTCATTGAGGCCGGGGATGATCGGTGCCACCGACACGCCCACCGGCACACCCGCCGCCGCCAGCACGGAGATGGCCTCCAGCCTCATGCGCGGAGCGGAGGCGCGCGGCTCCAGCTTGCGCGCCAGGTCCGCGTCGAGCGTGGTGATGGAGATGTAGGCCGCCGCTGCCTGATGGCGAGCGAGTTCGGCCAGATGGTCCGCGTCCCGCGTGATGAGGTGGTTTTTCGTGATCATCACCACCGGATGCCGGCATTCGGCCAGCACGGCCAGGCAGCCGCGAGTGATTTGCAGCCGCTTCTCCACCGGTTGATAGGGATCAGTAACTCCGCTCAGAGAGAGCTTCTCCGGCAAATACTTCGAATGAGAAAGTGTCTCGCGCAAGATGCGGGGCGCGTCTTCCTTCACCAGGATGCGGCTTTCGAAATCCACCCCCGACGAGAACCCCAGCCACTCATGAGTGGGCCGCGCATAACAATAAGCGCAACCATGCTCGCAGCCCCGGTAGGGGTTCAGGCTCGCCTCAAAGGGCAGGTCCGGGCTGCTGTGCCGGCTGATGACGCTGCTGGCGTGATCCTTGAAAAACTTCGTCGCCACGCGCTCCGGCGCCTCGACCTCGTCATACTGCACATGCAGGCTGGCGAAACGCTGCTCCGGGTTCACCGCCGCGCCGCGTCCGCGCATCTGGGTGGGATTGGCCGGTGTGTCCATGCCGCATCCTGGCGGGCGCGGCCTGTCTGGCAAGGGCTGCGAAGATTCAGAGAAACCTTTACATCCGGGCAAAGTCAGGCTTCCACTGGCGTTCACATCAGCCGACACCATGAAAACGATCCTCCTCTCCTTTGCGCTCGCGCTTTCCACAAGCCTTCAGGCCGCCGACTGGCCCACTTTCCGCGGAGCCGACCGCTCCGACGTTTCCCAGGAAACCGGACTTCTGAAAAAATGGCCCGCCAAGGGGCCGAAGCAGGTCTGGCTCAACGAGGACGCCGGCCTGGGCTACGCGGGCTACTCCATCGTCGGCGGCACGCTTTACACCATGGGCGCGCGCGACGCCGTCGAATACGTCATCGCCATTGACGCCACCACCGGCAAAGAAAAATGGTCCGCCGAAGCCGGAGCGCTGCTCACCAACGGCTGGGGCGACGGCCCGCGCAGCACACCCACCGTGGACGGCGGCAAGGTCTATGCCCTGAGCGGCAAAGGCGTGCTCGTCTGCCTCGACACCGCCGATGGCAAGGAGGCCTGGCGCGTGACCATGGAGAGCCTCGGCGGCAAGGTGCCGGGCTGGGGTTACTGCGAGAGTCCGCTCATTGAGGGTGATCTCGTCATTTGCACCCCCGGCGGCTCCCAGGGCACCCTGGCCGCCTTCAATAAAAACAGCGGCGTCAAAGTCTGGCAAAGCGAGTCCTGGACCGACCCCGCGCAATACTCCTCCATCATCGCCGTCAACCACAACGAGTCCCGCCAGCTCATCCAGCTCACCATGCAGAGCGTCGCCGGCGTCAATGCCGCCAATGGCTCGCTGCTCTGGAAGTCGGAATTCCCCGGCAAGACCGCCGTCATCCCCACGCCCATTTTTCAAGACGGGCAGGTCTTTGTGGCCGCTGGTTACGGAGTCGGATGCAAGTCGGTGAAAATCGGCCCTGGCAATTCGGTGGAGGAAGTCTATGCCGGCACTGACATGGTCAACCACCACGGCGGCGTCATTCTGCATGAAGGCCATCTTTACGGCTATTCCGACCGTGGCGGCTGGACCTGCATGGACTTCAAAACCGGTGCGGTGAAATGGACCGACAAGAGCCTTGGCAAAGGAGCCATCCACTGTGCTGACGGCATGCTTTACCTGCTGGAGGAAAAAACCGGAGTGGTGGCGCTCATCAAGGCCAGCCCGCGCGGCTGGGACGAGCAGGGCCGCTTCACCCTCAGCCCGCAGACCCAGCAGCGGAACCCCAAGGGCATGATTTGGACCCACCCCGTGGTCAGCGGCGGAAAACTCTACCTGCGCGACCAGGAGCTGCTCTTCTGCTTCGACGTGAGCGGGAAGTGAGGCGCCGCGCGTCATTCCTGGAACTCCCTCGCATCCGGGATGCGTGTGAAGGCGATCTTCGTGCCGGAGAAGACTTTGACTTTGTCCGGCGCGAAGCCGAGCGCGATGCTGTCCCGCCCGAAATGCTGGTTCAACTCGTCCATCACCTGCGAGAGCCGCTCCCGCCGCGCGCGGTCCGCCGCCACCGGACTGCCGAGCGCGGGGAAAAGCTCAAGCTGTTCGGGCGTGCCGGAGGATTCCAGCCCGTGCAGGGTGACGGAGATTTTTTTCACCCGCTGCCGCCCGGTCTGGTCCAGAACGCGCTCCCACAGCCCGGCCATGTGGGCCAGCAGCGCGTGGCTGTCTGACACGGGCGGGAAGCGCAGATGCGCCTCCCCGCGCAAGCTGTTCTCCATGCGCGCGCTGACGCTCATCTCACGCGCGCGGTAGCCCAGGCGGCGCATGCGGCTGGCCGCCTTTAGCAGCAGCCTACGCGCCACAATGCCGGCCTCCGGCGTTTCACGGAACTGCGGCGCCAGCACATGGCTGTGGCCCACCGTGCGACGCGTCACCACCTCCTCGTCCAGGTCTCCGCCGTGGAGTTGGTGCCAAAAGCGGTCCCCGCCCACGCCGCCCCAAACACGGTGCAGCACCGCAGGCGGCGCCTTCCACAAATCCGCGAATGAATGAATGCCCGCCTGGCGCAGACGCGGCTCCATGTTCCGCCCGATGCCGCACAAGTCCGTCAATGCCAGGTGTTCCAGCCTGCCTGGCAAATCCTCCAGACGGATGACCTCCAGACCATCTGGCTTGGTAAGGTCGCTCGCCGTCTTGGCCAGCCAGCGGTTTGGAGCGATGCCCACCGAGCAGGTGATGCACTCGCCGACTTTTTCCAGCAGCCCGCGTTTGATGCGCCGCCCAAGATCGAGGGCCGCCGGCTCATTGGCGCGCCGGTCGTCCAGAAAACAGCCCATCTCATCAATCGAGCCGATCACATGAACCGGGTAATGCCGCTCGATCTCGCGAACGATGCGGTGATGAAAGTCCACATACCGCTCATGGCACGCCTCCACCAGGATCAGCCCTTTGCACATGCGCCTGGCGTCGCGGATCATCGTGCCGGTTTTGATGCCGAATTTCTTCGCCTCGCGGCTCGCCGCGATGGCGCAGGTGGAGTCTGTCTTCATCGGCACCACTGCCACCGGCTTGCCGCGCAGTTTTTTGTCGAGCTGCTGCTCGACGCTGGCGAAGTAGCTGTTCAAGTCCACGAACAGCCAGCGCGGGGGATTTAAAATGCCGGAGGTCACAAGCCAAGGCTAAACTCAGTTTTAAACTGTTCAAGAAAACAGTTATCGGAAGAATGTTTGCACCCACACCCGATCCCCGCCAATCGTGCGCGTCATGATGCCCTTACGTCCAGCCGCAGTCCTGCCCGCCTTCTTTCTGCTCGCCACCAGCCTCATTTGCCAGGCGCAGGACGAGGCAAAGCCCGCGCCCAAGGAACCCGCCAAGGAAGAGGCCAAAGACAAGGCGAAGGACGCCGACAAGCCGGAGAAGAAAAGCGTCACCGAGCACAGCCTCACCATTAACGGCCGGCAGGTGGACTTCACGACCACCGCCGGACTGCTGCCGCTCAAGGACGCCGAGGGCAAGACCACGGCGGACATTTTTTACATCGCCTACACCCGCAAGGGCGTGGACAACATCGCCGCCAGGCCACTGACTTTTTCCTTCAACGGCGGTCCGGGATCCTCCTCTGTGTGGCTGCACCTGGGCCTGCTGGGACCGCGCCGCGTGAAACTGCGGGATGACGGTTTCGCCGTGCCGCCGCCCTATGAGCTGGTGGCGAACGAATACTCCCTGCTTGATGAAACCGACCTCGTCTTCATTGACCCCGTGGGCACCGGCTACAGCCGCGCCGCCAAGCCCGATGAGGCAAAAAATTTCTACGGCGTCAACGAGGACGCGCGCAGCATCGGCGAGTTCATCCGGCTTTACATCACCCGCCACGCGCGCTGGCCATCGCCCAAGTTCCTCATCGGCGAGAGCTACGGCACCACCCGCGCCGCCGCGCTCAGCGGCGAGCTGCTGCGCGCGCACCGCATGAACCTCAACGGCATCATGCTCGTCTCCACCGTGCTCAACTTCCAGACCATCTGGGGTGCCGAGGGCAACGACCTTCCGCACATCCTCTACCTGCCCAGCTACGCCGCCACCGCCTGGTATCACAAAAAACTGCCCGCCGATCTCCAAACGAAACCTTTGGCGGATGTGCTTGCCGAAGCGGAGGCCTTCGCCAGCGGCGAGTTTAATCAAGCGCTCCTCCTCGGCTCCTCCCTGCCGGCTGACAAACGCGCCGCAGTCATCCAGAAAATGGCCCGCCTCACCGGCCTGAGCGCGGAGTTCATCGCGGCCTCCGACCTTCGCGTGCCGCTCAGCCGCTTCAACGCCGAGCTGCTGCGCGGCCGGCGCCTCGTCACCGGCCGCTTTGACAGCCGCTACACCAGTCATGTGCGCGATCCGCTCAGCAACGATGCCGAGCGCGACCCCAGCGCCGACGCGGTCTTCAGCGCCTTCGCCTCGACCTTCAACCATTATGTGCGCGCGGATTTGAAGTTCGAGGACGACCGCCCCTACAACATCCTGGCGAGCGTCGGGAAATGGAACTGGAACGCCGAAAACCAGTTCGCCGATGTCTCCGAAATCCTCGCCGACAGCATGACCGCCAACCCTTTTCTCAAAGTCCACGTCTCCAATGGCATCTATGACATGGCCACCCCCTACTATGCCGCGCGCCACACCTTCAATCACCTGCGCCTGCATCCCGACCTGCTCAAAAACATCACCCAGGACGACTACACCTCCGGCCACATGATGTACCTCAACCTGCCCGACCTCAAAAAGCAGAAAGAGGACCTGGCACGCTTCATCCGCGCCTCCGTGCCCGGAAAGTGACACACCGAATGGCAGGCCCCCGTGATGCCCGCCCCAGAAAAATCCCACCCCTTCCCCGCCCCTGAAACTCCCCCATCTCATCATCGCCGAAACTGTCTCAGCCCTTTGCGAAATTTTCGTCGAGAGGCGTTATGCGGACAAATGCGTCGAGCACGTCCTCAAAAACCGGCGCAAATGGGGCAGCCGTGACCGCCGCATCTTCGCCGAGGGCGTCTATGACATCGTCCGCTGGTGGCGCTGGCTCTGGCACGCGGCGGGCCTGCCGGATGCCGAGCACGACCAGGGCGACCGCGTCACTGAGGAGCGCCTGTGGCAGGTCTGGGCCGCCTATTGGATCCAAGCCGGACACGAACTGCCCGCCTTCGACGAACTCTATGGCATCAACGCCAGCGCCATCCAGGCCCGCCTACGGCAAAAAGACGCGCTGCCGGCCGTGCGCGCGTCATTGCCCGACTGGCTCGACGAACTCATGGCGCGCGAGCTGGGCGCGGACTGGCCGGCCATCCGCGACAGCCTGAACCAGCCCGCCGCCGTCTTTCTGCGCGTCAACACCCTCAAGACCGACCGCCGCAGCCTTAAAGTGCGCCTGGCGCAGGAAGGCTTCATCACCGAAACCGTGACGGACATCCCCACCGCCCTGCGCATGGCCCAACGTTATAACGTCTTCGGCCTCGCCGCATTCAAAGAAGGCCTCTTCGAGGTCCAGGACGCCTCATCCCAAAGGATCGCGCCCTTCCTTCAAGTCGAGCCAGGACAGAAGGTCGTTGACGCCTGCGCCGGGGCTGGCGGCAAGGCGCTGCACATGGCCGCCCTCATGCAAAACAAGGGCCGCGTCATCGCCCTCGACATCCACGAATGGAAGCTCAAGGAACTGCGCAAACGCGCCGCCCGCGCCGGAGTGGATGTCATCGAAACGCGCCCCATCGAAAGCGCCAAGACCTTCAAGCGCCTCGCCGGCCATGCGGACCGCCTCCTGCTCGATGTGCCCTGCTCCGGCCTCGGCGTGCTGCGGCGGAATCCAGACGCCAAGTGGAAGCTCAGGCCGGAGGAGATCGCGCGCCTTATCGTGCAGCAGCAGGAGATTTTGCAGAGCTACAGCCGCATGGTGAAGCCCGGCGGAAAAATGGTGTATGCCACCTGCTCCATCCTGCCCGCGGAAAACGAAAAGCAGGTCCAGGCATTCCTCGTCGCGCAAAATGGCCGCTGGACCCTGGAGGAGGAGCTCCACATCGACCCCGCCAAAACTGGGCACGACGGCTTTTATGCCGCGCGTCTGGCACTCCAAGCCTGACGGCCCGCCTTCGTCGAATGAAAACTCGCGTGGATTTGACAACCGGCGCCCCGCGAGCGTGATGACAGACGCATGAGCTTCGACCCCGCCTTTCTGACCAACACCCGCGACCCGCGCCGCGAGCGCGAGGACGAGATGGCGCGCGCATGGCTGCGCGCCCGGCTGGTCAGGAAGTGCCATCGCGCGGCCACAGGCATCATGATCGCCGCCATGGCCGCCATCGCGCTTCCCTGGCTGGGCGTCAGCGCCTTTGCCTGGTGGATCGCCAGCGGTGCCGCGGTGGTGATGCTGGCGCTGGCAGTGGTGATGTTTGTCCAAGGCGGCGTCTCCAGCGGCATCATCACCTTGGTGTGCGCGCTGGCTGCGCTGCCGCTATGGGTGCATTTTTCTCCACAAGTGTTCCTCACAGGAGTTGAGCTTTGGGAAATGCTCTCCAGTCAGTGGCGGGAAAGCCTGGAAAGGCCATGATCCGGGCATGATTCCGCAAGTATGGAGTGAACGATTCGCTTGCCAGCCTCCGTAATCACGCCAACCCCCGGCATTTCAACCATGTCCTCCTTTGACTCCTCCTCCAAGCCCCGCATGGGCACCTGGGCGCTCGCTCTGCTCATCATCCTGGGTTACGTCACCGTGCTCATCGCCTTCCCTCCGCGCTTCGAGCCGGTGGAGGGTGAAACGTCCTCCCTGCTGCTCTTCATCGGACGTTTCCATCCGATTTTCCTGCATCTGCCTGTGGGCGCGCTCGGCCTGCTTTGTCTGATGGAGCTCGGCTGCCTCACACGCTCCGGCGAGGAAAAGCTGGGCGGCGCGGCACTGCTGACGCTTCTGGTCGGCTCCGCAGGCGCGGTGATGGCGGTGCTGGCGGGTATTTTGCTTTCACGCGAAGGCGGGTATGCAGGGGGAAATTTCAGCCTGCACCAAACATTAGCGATCATCGGCACATCGGGCATCCTGCTGGCGCTCGTGGTGCGGATGCTGGGCATGGGGCAGGAGGAGCGCGGGCTGCTGCACTTCTACCGCGCGCTGTTTTTCGCCTCCTTCGGCCTCATGGGACTTGGCGCGCACTTCGGCGGCAATATGAGCCACGGCAGCAAATACCTCACCGCGCACGCGCCTGAGCCGCTGAAAAGCCGGATGATTGCCATGGAAAATTGGATGCTCGGCTTTGTCGAGAAACCCAAGGCGGAGCTGGAAACACCTGACACACTTCCGCCTGCCGAAACACCGCCAGTGGGAGCGACGAGCTCCGACAAGCTCGTCTTCCAGCATGTGCTGATGCCCATTTTCGAAGCCAAGTGCAACACCTGCCACAACGAGGACAAAACCAAAGGCGGCCTGCGCATGGACACCTACGCCCTCCTCATGCAGGGCGGTGACAGTGGAGAAAGCGTCATTCCAGGCAAGCCGGACGAGAGCCTGGCCATCGAACGCATCCTGCTCCCTGAGGATGACGACGAGCACATGCCCCCCAAAGGCAAGGAGCAGATGACCGCCGACGAATTGGCGCTGTTCCGCTGGTGGATCGAGCAGGGCGCGTCCGAAACCCTGAAGATGGACGAGGCCAAACTCCCCGAAAACCTCAAAACCGCCGCCGAAGCTGTCATGAAAGGTCAGACCGCGTCCTGACGAATCCTTTTCCCCAATCCCCCTTATGCGCCCGATCCACACCCTCTTCGCCTTCACCCTGCTGGCCGGTTCCCTCCAAGCCCAGCCCGCATCCGCCGACCCGGCCATGAAAGCGGCCGCCGACAAGGTCAACGCCTCCGGCGCCCTGCTCATGCCCGTGGCCGCTGATGGCAAAGCCTGGCGCTTCACCGCTCTCAATGTCGCCAAAGACTTCACCGACGCCGGCCTCGAACCTCTCATACCCGTCGCGGACAAGATCGCCTCGCTCGACCTCGCCCGCACCAAAATCACCGATGCCGGCCTCAAAGCTGTGGCGGCGATGAAAAACCTCGCCGAACTGCACCTTGAAAACACCGGGATCGGTGATGCCGGACTCGATCATCTCAAGGATCTGGCCAGCCTCGAATACCTCAACCTTTACAACACCAAAGTCACCGACGCCGGCCTGCAAAAACTCGCCGGTCTTGCCAAATTGAAGGCCCTCTATCTATGGCAAAGCGGCGTCACCAAAGCCGGAGTGGCCCAGCTCAAAGCCAGGCTGCCCGGCGCGCACATCAACACAGGCTGGACCGCCGAAGACGACGCCAAACCCGCCCCCTTCATCGCCGCCACTCCCGCCGCTGACGCGAAACCTGCGGCGGACGCTCCAAAGCCTGCGGCACCCGCCCCCGCCAAGCCTGAAGAAAAGAAAGCCGACGCCCCAAAACCTGCCGCTGCGGCCAAGCTCGATCCCGCCCTGGCCGCCAAGGCGGTCGTCTATCGCGATGTCATCGCCCCCATCATGGCAGCCAAATGCGTGGGTTGCCACGGTGAGGAAAAAAAGAAAGGCAAGCTGCAACTCCACGACTACGCCTCCATTCTCAAAGGCGGCAGCGAAGGGGAAAACAATGTCGTCGCCGGCAAACCCGCCGAAAGCCTCATGCTCATCCGCATCAACCTGCCAGCGGACGACGACGAGCACATGCCGCCGGAGGATGAGCCGCAGATCTCCAAGGAGGAACTGGCCGTCTTGAAGTGGTGGATCGAAACCGGCGCCTCCGAGACTGCCACTGTCGCAGCCGCCAAGCCCACTCCCGACGCCGAGGCAGCCCTCGCACTCCTGCTCGCCAAGGGCCTGCCCAAACAGGACGCCAAAACCACCGCCGCGCCCGCCAAGAGCAAGCCCGCTCCGCTCACAGATGCGGAGAAAAAACAGATCACCGAAATCACCGCCAAAATCCAGGCGCTCAACGCCACACTCATGCCGCTTGCCCAGGACACCGAGCAACTGCGTCTGAGCGTCATCAATGCCACCGACAAATTCGGCGACAAGGAACTTGCCCTGCTCGAACCCATCGCCAAACACCTCGTCTGGGTGGACCTCGCCCGCAGCCAGGTCACCGACGCCGCCGCGGATACCCTCGCCAAAATGACCGCCCTTGAGCGCCTGCATTTGGAAAACACCAAAGTCACCGATGCCGGCCTGGCCAAACTCGCCGCCTTGCAGACCCTCGAATACCTCAATCTCTACGGCACCAAAACCACGGATGCTGGCATTTCCAAACTCGCTGGTGCCAAGGGGTTGAAAAAACTCTTTGTCTGGCAGACAGGCGTCACCAAAGCCGGAGCCAAGGCGCTCGAAGGCCAACTCCCCGGACTCGTCGTCAATGTCGGACTCAGCGAGGCTGAAATCGCCAAACTCACGTCCACTCCAGATCGGAAGAGCGTCGTGTAGGGAAAGAGTGTAGATCTCG
>ERZ761609.185-NODE-185-length-84677-cov-37.064203_pt1 | contig 84677 bp, 82 predicted proteins | sample MGYA00511163_ERZ761609 | MGnify/ENA primary metagenome ERZ761609 (study PRJEB28899, sample SAMN02445070) | bioreactor sludge metagenome | biome: EBPR sludge | place: Australia: Brisbane, Thorneside Wastewater Treatment Plant | collected 2011-12-16 ...
GGGCGAACGCACGCTGGCCGCCAGCTGCTGCCGCGCTGCCACGCCGGGGCTGGAGGTGCGCACCGACAGCGCGCGTGCCCTCAAAAGCCAGCACCTGGTGATGCAGATGCTGGGCGTAGACACCGCCCAGCCCACGGCCAAAGTGTTGCAGGCCCGCCCCGAGGCGCTGGACGCCAGCCACCCGGCCATGGTGGTCAACCACGATGCCTGCATCCAGTGCACCCGCTGCGTGCGTGCCTGCCGCGAAGAGCAGGGCAACGACGTGCTGGGCATGGTGGGCCGTGGGCACGACGTGCGCATTGCGTTTGACCTGGACGACCCCATGGGTGCCAGCAGCTGCGTGGCCTGCGGCGAATGCGTGCAGGCCTGCCCCACTGGTGCCATCAGCGCCCGCAGCGTGGTCGACTGGTTGACCGCAGGCACAACCGCCAAGCCCGTGGCACCCTCAGTGACACAGGCGCCCTCGACTGCCCCAGCCAGCGCATGGCGCGAGGTGGATACCGTGTGCCCGTTCTGCGGGGTGGGCTGCCAGCTCACGGTTCAGGTGGCCGTGCAACCCGAAGTGTCCGTCGTCCCGTTGGATGCCTTGCGGGCCACGGCGAAGGTCCCGGTGGTGCGCGAACGCATCGTGGCCGTGCGCGGTGCCGACGGCCCGGCCAACCACAACCGGTTGTGTGTCAAAGGCCGCTTCGGATTGGATTACGTTCACCACCCCGACCGGCTCACCGTCCCATTGGTGCGCCGCGAAGGCGTGGCCAAAGACCCGGCCGTGCTTGACGGATTGCGCCAGCGCCTGAGGACCCAACCCGACGCCTGGCGTGAGGTGTTCCGCGAGGCCAGTTGGGACGAAGCGCTGGACCTGGCTGCCAACGGATTGAAGCGCCTGCGCGGCGCACACGGCCCGCTGTCGCTGGTGGGCTTTGGTTCCGCCAAGGGCAGTAACGAAGAGGCTTACCTGTTCCAGAAACTGGTGCGCACAGCCTTTGGCAGCAATAACGTGGACCACTGCACCCGGCTGTGCCATGCCTCCAGCGTGGCGGCGCTGCTGGAGGGGGTGGGTTCCGGTGCGGTCAGCAACCCGGTGGCCGACGTGGCCGAGGCTGACCTGATCGTGGTCATCGGCTCCAACCCCACAGCCAACCACCCGGTGGCCGCCACCTGGATGAAGAATGCCGCCCGCCGTGGCGCACGCATCGTGCTGGCCGACCCGCGCCGCACAGAGCTCAGCCGCCACGCCTGGCGCACGCTGAGTTTTACCCCCGGATCGGATGTGGCCTTGCTGAACGCCCTGCTGTACACCGTGTTTGAAGAAGGGCTGGTGAACGAGGCGTTTGTGCGCGAACGCGCCGACGACCTGGCGGCGCTGCATGCGTCCGTTCAAGGGTTCTCGCCCGAGGCCATGGCCCCCGTCTGCGGCATCCCGGCCGAACGCTTGCGCGAAGTGGCGCGGGCCTATGCCACGTCCAAGGCCAGCATGATCCTGTGGGGCATGGGCGTGAGCCAGCACACCCATGGGACCGACAACGTGCGCTGCCTGATTGCGCTGGCCACGGTGACCGGTCAGATCGGCCGCCCCGGCACCGGCCTGCACCCGCTGCGTGGCCAGAACAATGTTCAGGGCGCGAGCGATGCGGGTCTGATCCCCATGATGTTCCCCAACTACCAGCGTGTGACCGACCCGCAGGCGCACGACTGGTTCGAGCGCTTCTGGGGTGTAGCACTGGACCGGGTGCCCGGCCTCACAGTGGTGGAGGTGATGGACAAAGCCCTGGCCCCGGACACCGACCCGCGCAAGGTGCGTGGCCTGTACGTCATGGGCGAAAACCCCGCCATGAGCGACCCGGACCTGCACCACGCCCGCCACGCGCTGGCCAGCCTGGAGCACCTGGTGGTGCAGGACATTTTTCTGACCGAAACTGCCTGGCTGGCCGATGTGGTGCTGCCAGCCAGCGCCTGGCTGGAAAAGGAAGGCACGGTCAGCAACACTGACCGCACCGTTCAGCGCGGCCGTCAGGTGCTGCCTCCGCCGGGTGATGCCCGGGCCGACCTGTGGATCATCCAGCGCCTGGGCGAGCGGTTGGGCCGCCCAGATGGCTCTTCGCTGGGCTGGTCTTACGAGCAGCCGAAAGCCGATGGCAGCGCCCCGCTGTACCACGGGGTGGCCAACGTGTACGAAGAAATGCGCCAGGCCATGCACGGCTCAATAGCCGGCATCACCTGGGAGCGGCTGGACCGCGAAGGCGCGGTCACCTACCCGTGCCTGAGCGCGGATGACCCCGGCCAGCCCGTGGTGTTCCACGACCGGTTTCCCACGGTCAATGGCAAGGTTCAGCTCAAGCCCACCGCCCTGCGTCCCGCCGATGAAACGCCCGATGCGGACTACCCGTGGGTGCTCATCACCGGGCGGCAACTGGAGCATTGGCACACCGGCAGCATGACGCGCCGCGCCACGGTGCTGGATGCCATCGAGCCCGGACCCACCGCCAGCCTGAACCCCGCCGATCTGCAACGCCTGGGGTTGCAAGCGGGCGATGCACTGCGTGTGTCCACCCGCCGGGGCGAGGTGGTGCTGGTGGCGCGCAGCGACGAGGGCACGCCCGTCGGTTCGGTGTTCATCCCGTTCGCCTATGCGGAAGCCGCCGCCAACCTGCTGACCAACCCGGCGCTGGACCCGTTCGGCAAGATTCCCGAGTTCAAGTACTGTGCGGCACAGGTCTCTGTGGGCTGAAACCATGATGACATCAGACGAGGCACACCATCTGGCTGTTTTCTGTAGGCTTTGCCGGGGAGGCTTTTGAGATGGCTTCAGGTAACAACAAACTCATCCGCAACAGCACGGCTGAATTTCTGATCTTCACAGGACAGGCCGGTGACCAGAGCATCGAGGCCCGTTACGAGGATGAGTCGGTTTGGCTCACGCAGAAGTTGATGGCTGAACTGTTTGCCGTGGATGTCCGAACGATCAGCGAGCACCTGAAGAACATTTACGACTCTGGCGAGTTGCCAAAGGAGGCAACTCTCCGGAAATTCCGGACAGTTCAAACCGAGGGCAGTCGCGAGGTGGCGCGTAACGTCGATTTTTATAACCTTGATGCCATCATTTCGGTCGGCTACCGGGTCAACTCGGTGCGTGCCACACAGTTCCGTCAATGGGCAACAGGCGTGCTGCGGGAATTCGCGATCAAGGGTTTCGTGCTGGACAAGAAGCGACTGGAAAACGGCGCCTTCCTGAACGAAGACTATTTCGAGCGCCTGCTGGCCGAGATCCGTGAGATTCGGCTCTCGGAGCGCAAGTTCTATCAGAAGATCACCGACATTTACGCCACGGCAGTGGACTACAACCGCGACGCGCCCACCACCAAGGCCTTTTTCGCCAAGGTGCAGAACAAACTGCACTTTGCCATCCATGGTCATACGGCAGCAGAGTTGGTCTTCCACCGTGCCGACGCCACCCAGCCCCATATGGGTCTGACAAGTTGGGAGAAAGCGCCAGAGGGCAAGGTCCTCAAGACCGATGTGGTGGTGGCCAAAAACTACCTGCGCCGTGAAAAACTGGAATCTTTGGGCCGCATCGTCAACGCCTACCTTGACCTGGCTGAAGAGCGGGCGCAGCGCAAAATTCCGATGACCATGGAAGACTGGGACAAGCGGTTGGATGCGTTTCTTGAGTTCACCGAGCGCGACGTCCTGCGGGATTCCGGCAAGGTCAGTGCAGAAATGGCCAAAGCGCACGCTGAAAGCGAATTCGAGAAATTTCGCATCGTTCAGGATCGGCTGTTCGAAAGCGACTTTGACCGTGAACTCAGACGGCAGGTACTGTCGGAAAACCGCACGGGGAAGGATTGATGTGCCGATGAAAGTCTTCCAGGTTCAACACCAATGGAGCCACGACCATCTGGCCGTGGCCGACAGGCCCGAACCTCTGGCTGGCCCCGGCCAGGTCCGCCTTGCCATGCGCGCCACCGCGCTGAACTACCGCGACCTGCTGGTGCCCGACAAGGGCTATGGCAGTCGCATGCAGGCCCTGCCACTGGTGATGCTCAGCGATGGGGTGGGCGTGGTGGACCAGGTCGGCACCGGCGTGGTGGGCGTGACGCCCGGTGACCGGCTGTGCCCGATGTTGTTCCAGGGCTGGCAGGGTGGTGCGCCCGATGCGCACAAGCTCTCGCGTGGTCTGGGTTGCGAGACGGACGGCACCATGGCCCAGTATCTGGTGACCGACCCGCTCTCGGCAGCACCGGTGCCCGCCTACCTGAGTGACGAAGAAGCCGCCAGCCTGCCCACGGCGGGCGTGACAGCTTGGCGTGCCCTGGTGACCGATGGCAATGTGCGACCCGGCGACGTGGTGCTCGTGCAGGGCACAGGCGGCGTGGCGCTGTTCGCGTTGCAGTTCGCCAAGCTGTTGGGCGCGCACGTCATCGCGCTCACCTCGACTGCCGCCAAGGCTCAGCGCTTGCGCGAGCTGGGTGCCGACGAGGTGCTGAACTACCGCGACACGCCCGAGTGGGGCCGCCCGGTCAAGGCGCTGGCCACCGCCTGGACGGGGCGCGACGGCGTGGACCACGTGGTGGAGCTGGGCGGGGGCGACACGCTGCCCCAGTCGCTTCGGGCGGTGCGCGCCGGGGGCACGGTCAGCCTGATCGGTGTGCTGGGCGGCAACCGGGTGGACCTGCCGCTCGGTCTGGTCGTCACCCGCGCCGTGCGCCTGCAAGGGGTGACCGTGGGTGGTCGTGACGACTTCATGGCCATGTGCATCGCCATGTCGAAAGCGAAGATGCGGCCGGTGGTGGACAGCGTGTGGCCGTTCGAGCAATTGCGCGAGGCGATGGCCCACCTGAAAAACGGCGCGCATGTTGGCAAGGTTTGTTTGCGCGTCGCCTGAGCGGCAGCGAATGGCCGTCACCCCGCCGGGTGGCAGGCACAGGCTTCGCCATGGGCAGCGGCCACCAGTTCATCGAGGATGCCGCAGTGAGGCTGGCCGTCAGCGCCCTTGTGGCCGCCGTTGCAGCGGGCGCGCAACTGGAGCAATTGTTTTTCGAGCGCCTGCATGCTGGCCAGCCGTGCCCGCACGCGTGCCAGGTGTCCGTCCACCAGGGCCTCAACGTTCAGGCAATCGTCGGTGGGCTGGTCCAGGCATGCCAGCAGCTGGCGCACATCGGCCAGTGGCATGTCCAGTGCGCGGCAGTGGCGGATGAAGGCCAGCCGTTCCAGGTGGGTGTCGCTGTAGTTCCGGTAGCCGTTCTCCAGCCGAGCAGGTTCCGGAAGCAGCCCCTGCTTTTCGTAGTAGCGGATGGTTTCGACATCCACACCGGTATGGCGGGCCAGGGTTTTGATTTGCATGCAGACCACCTGTGGGGTTGGACGGGGTGTTGACACTGTAGCGGCTACAGGGTTTCCAATGGCGTGCATGAAGGAGAAAACCATGTCTGACACCTGTTCAAACCACTGCAGCCACGATGTCCCCACGGCCGAGACCATCGTCAACCTGCCGCGCTACCGGCGTGTGCTGTGGGCGGCATTGCTGCTCAACCTCGCCATGTTTGGCGTCGAACTGCTCGCCGGTGTCCAGGCCGGGTCGCTGTCGCTGTTGGCCGATGCAATCGACTTCGCTGGCGATGCCCTGAACTACGGGGTGTCCCTGGCCGTGTTGGCGTCTGCATTGGCCTGGCGGGCCCGGGCGGCCTTGCTCAAGGCCGCCTCGATGATGGCGTTTGGTGTCTATGTGCTGGGCAGTGCGTTGTGGGCGCTATGGCGCGGGGTGCCACCCGATCCTTTTACCATGGGCGTGGTGGCCGTGCTGGCGCTGGCGGTGAATGTGGGTGTTGCCCTGATGCTGTACGCCTTCCGGGAGGGCGATGCCAACATGCGCAGCGTGTGGCTGTGCTCGCGCAACGATGCCATCAGTAACGTCGCGGTGATGCTGGCTGCGCTGGGTGTGTTCGGCACCGGAGCGGCCTGGCCGGACCTGCTGGTGGCGGGCCTGATGGCTGCCCTGGCGCTGCAGGGCGGCTGGCAGGTGTGGCGGCAGGCGCGTGGTGATCTGCGTTCAGAAGGCCACGTAGAGGCCGCAGAAGGTGGTCGCACGCATGCGTGATGGCGGTGTGGGTGGGGCAGTGTGGGCGGTTTCGGTGCGGGGAGCTGTGTCACGCGGCATCCGGCTGCTTGCCAGGTGCTGCATCGACAAACGCGGTCAGGGTGGCACAGTGCGCGTCGATGGCCATGAGCTTGGGCCAGCGGCTCAGGTCCACTTTGAACCGCCGTGCACTTTCGATTTGCGGGATGAGGTACACATCAGCCAGTGTGGGGGTGTTTCCAAAGCAATAGCGAACTTCGGCTGCGGGATGAGCGATGAGGGCCTCCAGCGCATCAAATCCCGCGCCAATCCAGGTGCCGCACCAGGCGTTGATGGCGGCTTCGTCGGCACCGAATTGCTGGCGCAGGTAGTCCAGGATGCGCTTGTTGTTGATGGGGTGCACGTCGCACCCCACCACCGCGGCCATGGCGCGCACCGAGGCCCGTTCGATCGGGTCAGCAGGCAACAGTGCCGGTGTGGGAAAGCGCTCTTCCAGCCATTCGATGATGGCGGGTGACTGGATAAGGGTGTGCCCACCGGTCACACCGGATTCGGTCTCGTCCAGCACCAGTGCGGGCACCAGTTGCTGGGGGTTGATGGCCTTGAAGTCGTCGCTGAGGTGCGCGTTTTTGCCCAAATGCACCGCCAGGTACTCGGTGGAAATGCCTTTGAGGTTGAGCGCGATGCGCGTGCGGTGCGAGGTGCCGCTGCGCCAGAAGTTGTAGAGCTTCACGGCTGGCTTTATTCCGCCGCACCCACGGTCAGGCTGATCTCGGTCACACCCGCAGCCCCCAGGTCCACCCGGCCGGTGATTTTGTCGCCCGTCACCACCGCGCCCACGCCTTCGGGGGTGCCGGTGTAAATCAGGTCACCGGGTTGCAGGTGGTAGTAGGTGGAGAGTTCGGCAATGATTTCGCGGATGTTCCAGATCAGCTTGTTCACGTCCGAGCTTTGTTTGGTGACGCCGTTCACCTCCAGGGCGATGGCGCCACCCTCGATCACCACGCCGGGCAGCGGCACGATTTCGGCGCAAACCGAACCTTCTTCGATGTCTTTGCCCGTGTCCCAGGGGCGGCCTTTGTCGCGGGCCACCAGTTGCAGGTCGCGGCGGGTCATGTCCAGGCCGGCGGCGTAGCCGTACACCAGTTCATGGGCGTTGGCTTCGCTCACGCGAAAGCCGGCTTTGCCAATGGCCAGCACCAGTTCCATCTCGAAGTGGTAGTTGCTGGTGCGGGGTGGGTAGGTCACGGTCGCGCCGCTTTCCACCAGGGTTTGGGGAGATTTGGTGAAGTAGAAGGCTTGCTCGACGCTTTTGTCCACCGGGCGGCCCATTTCCACCGCATGCGCGTGGTAGTTGCGGCCCACGCAGAAGATGCGGTTGATGGGAAAGCGTTCGGTTTTGCCGCGCACGGGCAGGCTTTGGACGGCGGGTGGGTTGAACAGGTAAGTGGTCATGGTCGGAGGCAATTTCGGTGATGAGGTTTTCAAATGCAGACACCGGGCACGCCGCACACGCCGCAGTGGGCGAAGGGTGCGGGGGTGTCCGGTCTAGGGTGCGCGGTGGGGTCAGCCGCGGTTTTCGTACACGCCCAGTTTGCGGTGGAACGGCGATTCGTCGGCCATGAACACGTAGGCTGGTGCGTGGGCGTTCCGGTTGGTCAGCGTCACGGCGGTGTAGCCGGGGGCGCAGCAGGTGTCGGCCTCGGCCAGGGTGAAGGTGGTGGCATGCTCGCCGGCGTTGCCCACGGCGACGTCCACGCTGCCTTCGATCTGGTGGAACACGCACGAAGGTGACCGTGCTGGCAGGCGCAGCGTCTGGCCGGGGCGCAGCATCAGGGCGTAGTAGCCCAGGTTGTTCTGCGCATCGGCTCCGGTCTCGGGGTTGACGTAGGTGATCTGCACGGCCTCCAGCGCGGGCTGGTCTTCTGCCATGGCCTGCAGCGCAGCCTTGGCATCTGCCCAGGGGTAGCGCAGCATGGGGTAACCGCCATGGCTGTTGGTGGCACCTGCCGAGCCGTTTTGACGCACGAACAACGGGGTGGGCGCCACACCGCCACGGGCATACGCCTGGTCGCCGCGTCCGGGCTTCACCTCCTGGCGCTGGCCTTCGATGGCATACGACGTCTCGGCGTAATAGATGACGGGCAGGTCCAGCACGTCCAGCCACACCACGGGCTCGGTGCCGGTGTGTTCGTGTTCATGCCACAGGCCGGTGGGCGTCAGGATCAGGTCGCCCCGTTGCATGGGGCAGCGCTCGCCGTCCACGGTGGTGCAGGCGCCTTCACCTTCTACCACCATGCGCACGGCGTTGGGGGTGTGGCGGTGGCTGGGGGCCCATTCGCCGGGCAGCAGCAACTGCATGCCCAGATACATGGCGGGGCTGGCCTTCATGTTTTCCAGGCCGTGGCCAGGGTTGGCCAGCACCAGCACGCGGCGCTCGGCTTTTTCCATGGGGGTCAGTTCACCCGCGCGCATCAGCAGCGGGCGCAACGCCTGGTAGGGCCAATGGGTGGGCGCTGTCTTGCGGGTGGGCACGCCGGGCGGCAGCACGGCGCGCAGGCTGGGCCACAGGGGCACGAGGTTGAGGGCGGTCAGTTCGTCGCGGTAGGACTGGGGGAGGTCTTCCAGTCGGCCCAAGGCGTGGCTCATGAAAATTCCTTGTTTAATAGCTGAATCGTCAATGAATACAAGCGGTGAAGGCCGTTTTTATCCCTGATTCAGGCAGTTGGTGACGTTCCAGCCGTACAGCCACTCCATGGCATCGTAGAAGCGCTCCTGGCTGCGGCCCTTCCACAGGCTGTTGCGCACCAGGCGCTCCACGCCGGCCGCGTGGTAGATGCGGCCCATCTCGCGGCCCGACAGCACGATGCGGGCGGTGCGGGTAACCCGGTTCTTCTGGTACAGCGCCAGGGCAGCGTCCCAGTCGTGTCCTTCAGCCGTGCGAGACACGCGCAGCGCTTCGCCCAACGTCACCGCGTCTTCCAGCGCCATACAGGCACCCTGGGCCATGTATTGCGTGGTGGGGTGTGCGGCGTCGCCCAGAATGGTCGTGCGGCCATGCACCCAGTTGGCAATGGGCTCGCGGTCGGCGGTGGCCCAGCGGCGCCAGGTCTTGGGCAGCTCGATCAGTTGGCGGGCTTTGGGGCAAATGCCCTGGAAGTAGCTTTCCACTTCTTCCTTGCTGCCGTCGGTCACGCCCCACTGTTCTTGCTGGCGGCTGTGGAAGGTCACCACCACGTTGTACTGCTCACCACCGCGCAGGGGGTAGTGCACCAGGTGGCACTTGGGGCCGGCCCACAGGCTGGCGGCGTTCCATTTCAGGTCGTCGGGGAAGTCGGCCTTGTCCACCACGGCGCGGTAGACCACGTGGCCGGTCACGCGGGGTGGGTCGTTCACGTACTGGGCGCGCACCACACTTTTGCCACCGTCGGCCCCGATCAGGGCCTGGCCCGTCCAGCGTTTGCCGTTCTGGTCGATGGCGGTCACGGTGCCGTTGGTCTCGTCCTGTTCGATCTTTTCAATGCGGGTGCTGGTGAAGAACTCGACCCGCCCGGTTTCCACCGCACCTTCCAGCAGCGAGGTGTGGATGTCCACGCGGTGGATCACGGCGTAGGGGTTGCCAAAGCGCTGGCGGAAGGCCTCGCCGGTTTCCAGGCGGCCCACCAGGGTTTCGTCGAGGGCGTCGTGCATCACCATGCAGTCGGTGTAGACGGCGCGGCCCCGGGTCTTGTCACCCACGCCCAGCGCGTCGAACGCATGGAATGCATTCGGCCCCAGTTGTATGCCTGCACCGATTTCGCCGATTTCGGCGGCCTGTTCGAACACTTGCACGTTGAAGCCCTGGCGCACCAGCGCCAGCGCGGCGGCCAGACCACCGATGCCGCCGCCGGACACCAGGACGGGGAGAGAAGTCGCTTGTGAACCCATGTTTACTCCTGTATGCTGATAATCAGTATGCTGACGATAAGTGTAGGTATGATTTAAGCATTCATAGATCCGTACAAACCCTAGGTTCGTCGTGAGCAGTCCAGACTTGTCCAACCCATCGGCCGATGCCATGCCCGGCCCCTACATCCGGCGCTTGCAGCAGATTGCCGTGGCTTTGTTTTTGCAGGAAACAGAAGGGTTTGGCATCACGGCGGTGCAGTACGGGGCGTTGCTGGCCGTCAGCCGTCAGCCGGGTCTGGACCAACGGAGCCTGGCCGCACTGATCGGGCTGGACACCTCCACCACGGCGGGCGTTGTGGACCGGCTCGAAGGCAGAGGCTTGCTGAGTCGGAGCGCGTCGCCCCATGACCGGCGGGTCAAGCTGTTGAGCGTGTTGCCGGATGGCGAGGCCCTGCTGGCAGACATTGCCCCCCATGTTCAGCGGGCGCAGGTGCGCATGCTGGCACCGTTGCCCGAGTCCGAGCGACCGGCGTTCATGCGCATGTTGCGCACGCTCGTCGATGCCAACAACGATGCCAGCCGTGCCCCGGCTGAAGGTCAGCAGGCTTTCCGGGAGTGACCGCCACGCCGCCGGTGCGGGGGCCTACAGCAGCAGGCGCAGGTGCCGATAACATTGGTCATGCAGGGTGCATGATTGCGCACCCGCCCAATGGGAACATGTCATGGACGTATCAGCATCCGGCCTCGTGCAGGCCGCTTTGGCCACATCAGGGGCGCAGACACATCAGGCTGTGCAGGTCTCGGTGTTGAAAAAAGCCCTCAACCTCGAAGCCGCGAATGCCCAAGCCCTTTTGCAGGCGCTGCCGCAGCCCGCACAGTTGCCGTTGGCACAGCACGGCAACCTGGGAACCCAGCTGAACGTGATGGCCTGAGGGTGTTGACCGATACCCTCGTCTTCCGGCATTTGCCACGGAATTGACGGGTTTCAGGCTTGTTTATCGGGGCATCAGACCGGGGGGATGCCCGTACAGTGCGGAAAAAGCCGACCCACCCCTTGCCATGTCCACGCGCCAGCCCATCAACTTGACCTCGCATCAGCAACCGACACCGTGTTGGGGCCGTGTGTTGCGTTTGTCTGCGGTGCTTGCACTGGTGCCCACCTGGGTGGCGTGCACCCACCTGGACGTGCCACGTGCCGAAAGCTATCCCGAGACCCAGCAGCACAAGGCGCGGGCGGTACATCACTGGGATGTTCTGGCTGACGACGTGGCCCAACGCATCCAATTCAAGACCCAGCAGGCAACGGGGGACGCCGTTGCGGGCTATCACCTGACGCCGTCAACAGTCTCGCCGTTTCACCGTGCATTTGCCGATTTGTTGCTGACCCGGCTGGTCAACCGGGACGTGCCCATGCAGACCGTGTCCAGGTCGGGCGACCAGGCCATGGGCATCATCCGGTTTGACGTGCAGGTGGTGCAACACGCCAGTTCAGGCTACAACCCACCCAAGTTGCCGCTGACCGTGCTGGCCAGCGGCTTGTCGGTGCTGCGCAACTTCTACCTCAACCCGCCGTCCGAGCTGGGCGGTGCCGCATTGGGTGTCGCCACTGCGCTGGCGCTGGATGCCTCCAACCTCAACCTGTCGGGCACAGCCATGGGTGGCCCGACGCGGACAGAACTGCTGGTGTCCACCACTGTGGAGCACGGCACGCGCATCGTTGCCCGCACGTCCGATGTGTATTACATCGAGGCCAGGGACGCCCGCCTGTTCGTCGCGCCGCCGCCACCGCCACCTCCCCCGCCGCCAGCGCCCTCCAAAAACTGGAAAGTCGTGGGTGGCTCATGAGATGGCCGCATAACCGGATGTGGTTCGTGACTATGGCCTGCGCAGCAGCTTTGGCGGCACCAGGCTGTGCGTCGGTGGACGAAGGTTTGGGAGCCAACCTCATCACGGTCAACTACCGTGCCACAGATGGCCTGATGCAGGGCGTGGAACTGGGCAAAGGCCAGCCCGTGCTGGTGGCCACCCTGGTTGATCAGGAAGACCTGGGCGAATCGTCCCGTTTGGGGCGGTTGGTGTCGGAGCACATTGCCAGCCGCCTATCCAACAAGGGCATCCGTGTGGTGGAACTGAAGTTGCGCGAACAGCTGTTCATGAAGCAGTCCACCGGTGCGTTGCTGTTGTCGCGCGAGGTGCGCGATGTGAGCCAGGCGCATGACGCCCAGGCGGTGGTGGTGGGCACGTACACCTCGTCAGGGCAGACGCTCTACATCAGCCTGAAACTCGTCAAACCCGAGGGCAACACCGTCATCTCGTCGCACGACTATGCCTTGCCGCTGAATGCCAATATCAAGGGCCTGCTGCGGTAAGCCGCTCAGTCACATTTGATCAACTACCCGGCATTCCATGCGTCGAACAGGTCAATATTTTTGACGGGGGGTATGCCAACCGCCTTCAAGGTGATATTCGCCTACGTTTGCACTCAGAATGACGGCTTTGCCATCACAGCTTGCTGCTTGCCTTGGGCTTTCGCTCGGTAAAGTGCCTGGTCCGCAACTGACAGCAATGTCTTCGTATCGGTGCCATGCGCGGGAAACGTGGCAACCCCTACGCTGGCGGACAATGGCAGCGTCACACCATCAAAAGGCTGAGACAATGAACGAACCATTCGTCCTGAGGTTTCCAGTGCTGTGTCAGGCGAGACATCTGTCAACAACACCACAAATTCGTCCCCACCCATCCGGGCCACAACGTCCGATCCCCGCGTGATGTCGAGCAGTCGCTGAGCAACCATCTTCAGCACCTCATCACCTGCCGCATGCCCCAACGTGTCGTTCACGGCCTTGAAACCGTCGAGGTCGATGGCCAAAACGGCCAGGGTTGTCTGTTTGCGCGTTGCAAAAGACAGTGCGCGAGCAGTCGCCTCGTCAAACAGGAGTCGGTTGGGTAGCTTTGTCAGACTGTCGTGCTGTGCAAGAAACTGCGCCCGTTTCATTGCGTCGCTGGCTTGCAGCAACGCAGCCCCGACGTTTTCTGCTTCTTTGAATTGCACTTGCGGCAGGGATACGGGATCGCCTTTCCCCACGGCAATGGCGGCATCGTTGAGTTGACGTACCGAGGACAACACGCGCTGCGCTATGCCTCGGGCGAACCAACCACCGAGACCGACGGCACAGACGATGCCCGCCAGCACCCGCCATACCTGGTTCATCAGGCTCTCGTGCAAGAGCGAACGCGGTGCACCCACTGCAACGGACCAGCGCCAGGTATCCGAGCTTGCGTAGGCTGCGAGCACCGGCACCCCATCTTTGGTCTGGATTTCAAGTTGTCCTTTCCCACCAGCACGGACTGCAGCGGCAAGTTCAGGGACAGCTTGCTGACCGGTATAACGATCTGCGTCTCTGGAGCGGCCAACGATGGTGCCCGTTTCATCCAAAACCGCCACAACCCAACTGTCATCGACTGGGAAGCGTTGCAGAATGGCATTGATGTGGTCGGGCGAAAGGCCTATGTTCAGGCTGTAACGAACCTGGCCATCGACCATGACGGGTACGCCCATGGCGATTGCCGGCTTTCGAGTGACCGGGCCTGTGAATACGCCAGTCAGTACCGTTATGCGCCGGGTGAACACACTTGCCAGAGCGGGCGGTGTACCGTGCTCGGGTAAAGGTGCTTCGAAGGGCTGAAGCGTGTTCATGACCTGCTTGCCGCTGGCGTCGGTCATCACGTAGTTGTAAACAATGCCCTGAACCAAAGCGGCCTTGGCCCTGGCATGAAACCGACTTATGTCCCCGGAAGCCAGTTCTTCAGATGTGGCCAGAATTCGAAGCGCGGACTCGATGGTCGCTAAATCTCGCTCGAGTGCCGTGAGCACCTCTTGGGCTTGCAGAGTTGTACTCAGTTCCACCGACGCTTGCTGCAGTCGCAAGTTGGAATATGCCAGGCTGGCGCCGACCAGGCCAACTGGCACAATGCAGACTGCGACCATCCAGCCCAGATGCAGACGAAGCGAAAATTGCCGACCCTTGCCGATCAGGTTATTTAACATGGCAAAAGGGTTCAGGGTAGTCCTGAAACCGATATGCACGCTCGTTGCAGCACGGGAGTCACGGCGATCCACGCTTTCTTGAACGCACTGCCAAGGTAGGTGCGGCCGTTATCCCGGGGGCTGGCACTGAACGGGCAAAAGAGCCAGTTTCAGCTGCAGGTTCAGTGTTGGTGCTCGTAGCGCATCAGCACACCACGGATGGTAGATGCCAGTTCGTCGGCCTGGAACTTCGCAACATAACCATCCGCCCCCACGTTGCGCACGTGGTCTTCGTTGGTCGCACCGGACAGGGACGAATGGATGACCACCGGCAGATGCCTGAAGCGGCTGTCCGACTTGATGTTTTTGGTCAGCATGAAGCCGTCCATTTCGGGCATTTCCAGGTCGGTCAGCACCATGGCCACGCGGTCGGTGATGTGCTGGCCTTTGGATTCGCAGTCGTCGGACAGCGTTTGCAGCTTGTCCCAGGCTTCCTGACCCGATTTCGTCATGATGAAAGGCACGCCCATGGCCTTCAGCCCGTTTTCGATCATGGCGCGGGCCACGAACGAGTCGTCAGCGGCCAGCACCACCGTGCCCGGCTTGATCTTGACCACCGGCCCGATGGCCGATGCGTCGATGTCGGCACCTTCGCTGGGCATGATGTCGCCGAGGATGGATTCGACGTCCAGCACCTGTGCCAGGCGGGAGTTGTTCACATCGCCGTCCAGTCTCGCAATGCTGGTGACCTTGCCGCCTTGGGCACCGCGTTCAGCCGGCAGCACCTGTCCCCAGTCCAGGCGGACGATGTCTTCGACGCTTTCGACGGCAAATGCCTGTGTGGTCCGTGCAAACTCGGTCACCAGCATGATGTTCAGGCCGGTCACTGGCGTAACGCCCACCACGGCAGGCAAGTCGATGACCGGGATGATCTGGCCGCGCAGGTTCACCATGCCCAGCATGTGCTTGGATGCGCCAGCCATTTCGGTGATCTCTGGCATGGCCACGATCTCGCGGATCTTGAACACGTTGATGCCGAACAATTCCGACTGGCCATTGGCCTTGGCTGTCCCCAGTCGGAACAGCAGCATCTCAAATTTGTTTGAACTGGTCAGGTTCGACCGTTCGTCGACTTCTTGCTGGATAGAGCTCATGCCACGTTCCTGTGAATTAGAGGCGGTACACCTGCACCAGCCCGTCCCGCATTCTAGGACCCTGTTGTTGCGCGTGGCAACAGGTTGATCCCCCAATCTGACGGGTAAGTGGCTTGCACCTGCCACATGCCGGGTTCACCGATGTGAAACGGGCTGTGCAGCCAGGGCGATACGACGAGGGGACATCGCCAGTGCTGGGCAGAAGAGGCCTTTGAGCCAGGCCTTGCAGCCAGCCCGCGCCAGGCGGACAATCACAACATCAAGCCTTTCAGGTTGTTTGTCATGAACGCACTGCCCACCATCGCACAGTCAGGTCTCCAGGCTGCCCAGACCCGCCTGGGTTCCTCGGCACACAACATTGCCAACCAGCAGACCGATGGTTTCAAGCGCCAGACCGTCACGTCGGCAGCCGCAGCACCCGGCGGCGGTGTGGTGGTCAGCATCAGTCAGGCCGCACAAACCGGTGCTGACCTGCCCCAGGATGTCGTCGACCAGATGAGTGCCAAACATGCTTTTGTCGCCAATGTGCAGGTGCTCAAAGTGGCAGACCGCATGATGGGCAGTCTGCTCGACATCAAAGCTTGATGGTGGTGCGGGGTCGAGGCTGCACAATGCAGCCCCTTGCGCCGGTCGGCGCGCGCCTGCACCTGCCATGACCCCCCTATCTTTTGACGACACGCTGGAACAGCCCGCCGATGCACTGGTGGCGCAAGCCATGCAGGCTTTCGACCAGGCCGTTGCGGGGCAGACCGGGTTTCGCAGCCGCCCCGGCCAGCGCCAGATGGCCGAGCGAGTGGCGCGGACCTTCAGCGTGCCCGATCTTGGCGCGCGTCGGCAGGCGTTGGGCGATACGGACGACAACCTTTCGGGTGCCGTCAGACCGACGGGGGCGGACGAATTGCCGCCGCGGCGGGCATTCGCCGTCATCCAGGCCGGTACGGGCGTGGGCAAGTCGCTGGCCTACAGTGCGCCGGCAATTGCACTGGCGCTCGCCCGCAACACCCGTGTGCTGATTGCCACCGCCACGGTGGCCTTGCAGGAACAACTGGTGCACAAAGACCTGCCCGCTTTGGCCGCCACGCTGCCCCAACCCTTCAGATTTGCCTTGGCCAAGGGGCGTGGGCGGTATGTGTGCAGACTCAAACTGGAGCGCCTGCTGGGGCCGGACGGGCAGGAGGCCGACGACCTGTTTGCCGATCTGCCGCCATCCGAGGCCGACAGCCTTGGCACAGGTGGCTTTGATGCGCGCCGGGCCGAGTGGCAGACCATGGCGCAGGCACTGGCCACCGACACCTGGGATGGCGACCGCGACAGCCTGCCTGTGCAGCCGGATGCCGACATCTGGCAACCCGTGGCAGCGGAAGCCGCCTCGTGCACGGCCAAGCACTGTCCGCTGTTCAGCCGCTGCGCCTACTTTGAGCGACGCAAGGATCTGGTGGGCGCGCAGGTGATCGTGGCCAACCATGACCTGTTGCTGTCTTCGCTGGGCTCACGCGTGCTGCCCGAACTGGACCACTGCCTGCTGGTGCTGGACGAGGCACACCATTTGCCTGCGGTGGCGGTCGACCAGTTCACCCGCAGCATGGACCTGACGCGCCTGCGTTGGGTTGACCAGTTGGCGCAGCGCGCCCTGCACGTGGGTGCGGCGTTGTACCTGTCCGACGCGGCGGACTCGCCCCGCCTGGCCGCCACTTTGCGCCTGGCGTTGCAGGAAGTCGCGCGGTTTGCGATGGACCGTTTGCGGCCCACGCCCCCCGCTGCCGGGCAGGGCACAGGGCGCTTGCGGGCACCCTTCGGCGCAGGCGACCGCGTGCGTCTGCCCAGGGGCGAGTTGCCCGATGGCATGGCACCTCTGTTGCAAGCGGCCCTCGACGCAGCAGACGCGTGGTTAGAGCACCTGGCAGGCATGGCGCGCACCCTGAAAGCTGAGATCAAGGACAAGCCGGAAGATGCACGGCGTTTGTCGAACCTGTATGCGCAGATGGGCGCACTGGCACCGCGTCTCGAAGCCGTGGCCGACACCACCCGTCTGTTGCTGGCGGGCGGCGAGCAAGCTGAAGCACCGGTCGCCAAATGGTTCATCTTTGGGCAAACCGGCGACAGCCTGCACCTGCGGGCCTACGCCAGCCCTACCCTGCCGGGCACAGTGCTGCGCCAGCAACTGTGGCCGCGCACGCGGGCGGCGGTGCTGACGTCGGCCACGCTGACATCGTGCGGCCAGTTTGACTTTTTCATGGCGGAAAGCGGGCTGGCTGGCGACGATGCGGCCACCGCGCTGGAGGTGCCCAGCCCGTTTGACTTTGCCGCCCAGGGCCGCTTCGAGGTTGCGCCCACCCGCAGCGACCCGCGCGATGCGCAAGCCTTCACGGCGGACATGATCCGCCTGCTGCTGGCCGATCTGGCCGAGGTGGATGCCGGGGCACTGGTGCTGTTCACGTCGCGCGACCAGTTGCGCCAGGCCGTCGATGCGCTGCCCGACCGCTTGCGCCCTTACGTGCTGGTGCAGGGCGAATGGCCACGTACCCAGTTGTTGCAACGTCACAGAGCCCAGGTGGAGCGGGGTGAGGCGTCCATCATCTTTGGCATGCAGTCGTTTGGCGAAGGGCTGGATTTGCCGGGCCGCCTGTGCGCGCACCTGTTCATTGCCAAATTGCCGTTTGCCCCGCCAGACGATCCGGTGGGCGAGGCGCGGGCCGAGTGGCTCCAGGCCAGGGGGCGCAACCCGTTCATGGAACTGACCGTGCCGGCCACATCGGTGCGGCTGGCCCAATGGGCGGGGCGGGCCATCCGCACCGAGACCGACCAGGCACACATCGTGTGTTACGACAAGCGCCTGGTGACCACACCCTATGGTCAGCGGCTGATGCAGGGTTTACCACCATTCGAACAGCTTCGCCGAGAAAATTGAATAAAAAAGTGCTCTATCGCTTTATTCAGTTAATGATACTGCTATAAAAAATATTTTATTTGAATCGGTCGAGCTCGGTGTAAACCCCGGGGCAGGTATTGGCATCAACCCTCATGCCAACTGACAAGAGTTGGGGAACAATGATCGGCCTGAATGCCGTCACGCCCCTGATATTTCTCTACTTCCATTTTCATCATGGCCTCCAAGACCACCCCTGATCTGCTTGCCCTGCAACGCCTTTACCACTGGGAAGCCCAAAAGCCCAACGCTGTCACGCTCAGCCAGCCCATGGGCGGCGGTGTGGTCAAGGACTACACCTGGGCGCAAGTGGCAGACGAAGTCCGGCGCATGGCGGCCCACCTGCAGTCTTTCGGCTGGGAGCCCGGATCCAAAGTCGCCATCCTGTCCAAAAACTGCGCCTGGTGGATGATGTCTGACCTGGCCATCTGGATGGCCGGTTATGTGTCGGTGCCGCTGTACCCCACGCTGGCGGCAGACACGGTGCGTCAGATCCTCACGCACAGCGAGGCGAAGGCCGTTTTTGTCGGCAAGCTGGACGGTTGGCAAACCATGAAGCCGGGCATCCCGGACGGGATGCCGTGCATCGGCTACCCCTTGTCGCCCGCCGATGTGGTGGCCGATCACCCCGGTTGGGACGCCATCTGTGCGCGCACCCAACCGTTGGCAGGCAAACCTGCGCGGGCAGAAGACGAACTCGCGACACTCATCTACACATCTGGCACCACCGGCATGCCCAAGGGGGTGATGCACACGTTTGGCAACTTTGCCTGGGCGTTCACGGCAGCGCTCAAGCGCGTCCATCTGGATGGCAACGACCGCATGCTGTCTTACTTGCCGCTGGCGCACGTGGTCGAGCGTGTGCTGGTCGAACATGGATGGTTGCGCACGGGGATGCGCATCTACTTTGCCGAGTCCCTTGAAACGTTTGCGGCCGATTTGCAGCGCACGCGCCCGACGGTGTTTTTCTCGGTGCCACGGCTGTGGGTCAAGTTCCAGCATGGCATTCACAAAAAGATGCCGCAATCCAAGCTGGGGCTGCTGCTGTCCATCCCGATCATCCGGGGCATCATCCGCAAGAAAATCCTGACGGCATTGGGTTTGGACCAGTGCCGCATGGCGGCGGGCGGTGCGGCACCCATGCCCCTGCCGTTGCTGCAGTGGTACAGCTCGCTGGGCCTGAACATCAACGAAGGCTATGGCATGACCGAAAACCTGGCCGTGTCCCACATCACCGTGCCGGGTCAGATGCAGCAGGGCACCGTGGGCCCGGCCTACGAAGGCGTGCAGGTGCGCATTGCGCCCGACACGTCCGAAATCCAGATGCGCAGCGAAGCGCTGATGCTGGGTTACTACAAGGAGCCTGAACAGACGCGCGGCGCCATGACACCCGATGGCTGGTTGCGCACGGGCGACAAGGGGCACATCGACGACGAAGGCCTGCTGCGCGTGACCGGCCGGGTGAAAGACCTGTTCAAGACCGGCAAGGGCAAGTATGTGGCCCCGGCACCGATCGAAGACAAACTGGTCATGCACGACGATGTCGAGGCCTGTGTGGTTACCGGTGCCAACCTGGGCCAGCCTTTGGGCATCGTGATGCTCGCGCCCGACAGTGTGCCCAAGACCAAAGAACCCGCTGCCAAGGCAGAGTTGGAAGCGTCGCTGGCCGAGCACATGAAGGCCATCAATGCCGGGCTCGACCCGCACGAGCGGCTGCAGTGCCTGGTGGTGTCCACCACCCCCTGGTCGGTGGACAACGACATCGTCACGCCGACCTTCAAGGTCAAGCGCAACCGCATTGAAGACATTTATGCGCGTCATTACGAGGCGTGGGAAGCGTCGGGCCAGAAAGTGATCTGGCACAACGCCTGATGCGGGGGGTTCCCTGGCGGGCGGTCTGGTCTGGCAGCCCGCCGGCCGTTTTGAAGTTGATTTTTCGGGAGTTCGAAATGTTGCATCCGATTTCGCGTCTGGCCGCTGCGGTGGTCTTGTCGTTCGCATCTGCCGCCGCGATGGCGCAGCCCGCCGAACTGGAAGGTGTCAAGCTCGATGCAGCGGCTCAGGTCGCCTCGGCACCGCTGGTGCTCAACGGTGCGGGTGTGCGCACGCGGGCTTTCTTCAAGGTGTACGTGGCCGCGCTGTATGTGCCCAAAAAGGCCACCGATGCAGCCACCCTGTTCGCACAGACTGGCCCCCGCCGCGTGGCCATCACCATGTTGCGCGATGTGGATGCCGCCACCTTTGCCGGGGCGCTCAACGATGGCCTGAAAGACAACCACACCGAGGCACAGTTGACGGCGCTCAAGCCGCAGATCGATGCGCTCAATGCCGCCTTCAAGCAAGTGGGTGAGGCCAAGAAAGGCGATGTCATCCACCTCGACTTTGCGCCCGATGTAGGTACCCGTGTGCTGGTCAATGGGCAAGCCCGTGGTGGGGCCATCGCGGGCGATGCGTTTTACAGTGCCTTGCTGCGGGTATGGCTGGGCGACAAACCGGCTGACGGCGCACTCAAGAAGGGCATGTTGGGCGGTTGACGCTGACGTTTGACGAGGCGCCGAAAGCAGCATCTTGAACGGGTGCAGCCGGTGAGCTGACCCGCCGACGCAGCGCGTGCCATGACAGGGCTGGCTGTCGTCAGGCCTCCGGGTCAGAAGTGTGACAGGTAGCCGCCGTCCACCGCCAGCACCTGGCCGGTGACGTAGCTGGCAGCAGCAGAGGCCAGAAACACCACCGCACCGGCAATTTCATCGGGTTGCCCCCAGCGCCCGAGTGAGGTGCGGGCACGCAACCAGTTTGCAATCTCGGCGTTGCCTGTCATCGCGGCATTGGCCTCGGTGGCAAAGTAGCCGGGGGCCACCCCATTGACGAGGATGCCTCTCGGCCCCAGCTCGGCCGCCAGGGCACGGGTCAGCGCCGCCAGGCCGCCTTTGGCGCTGGTGTAGGCGGCATCGCCCGCCCGGGCGATGGGCCCTGCGATCGACGTGATGTTGATGATCCTGCCGCCCGGTTGGGCCATGCAGGGCAGTGCATCCCGGCACAGCGCAAATGGAGCGACGAGGTGGCTCTCCAGCATGTTGCGGAGGGCGGCATCGTCCAGTTCGGTGAAGGGGCGCCGGTCGCGCACACCGGCGTTGTTGACCAGAATGTCCATTGGGCCGGTCGTCTGGGCCAAGTGCGCCAGTGCGTTGCGCCGGGCTGCGGCATCGGTCACGTCGAACGCCAGGGCACGTGCGACGGCACCCTGCTTCGCATGGCCCTGAATGGTTTGCACGGCCTGCTCGGCGCTGTCGGTGTGGCGGCTGTTCAGCCAGACCGAAGCACCATGGGCCAGGAGTGCGCGTGCCATGGCCAAACCCAGGCCGCGCGAAGCGCCGGTGACCAGTGCGGTGCGGCCTGTCAGGTCAAACAGTGGGGGTGGCGTGTGCACTTGGTGTGGCATGGGGCAGGGGTGTTGCGAAAGTTCGTTGTCGTCATTGGCAGCCTGTCACGGGGCGGTTGAAGCGTGCCGACGTGCGAAAGTGTGCACGCGAACGTGTCGCTGGCACCGACAATACCCGGATTGTCACTGACCGCCACACCACCTCCACATGCAGATACCTGAACAAATGGGCCTGGGCTTTGATCCGCTGGATGCTGCCTTTTTGCAGCCCCTGCCCGAGCCGGTGCGGGCGCGCCGGGGGCGGCCCGCCAAGCAGGTCATGCCCGGCGCACCGGTAACACCAGCGGCACTCAAAGAGGTCGCCGCTGCCCCCGCTGCACGGTCATCGTCTGCCCCGGTGCCGTCTTCAGGCTCTGTAGGGAATGCACCGTCCGCGCCTTTGGCGGAGGGAGGTGTCTCCGAGACCCCCGCTGACCCGACGGAACAGATGGCGCGGCAGGTGGCGGCCCACCCTGACTACAGGGTCTTGCGTCGGCTGGTGCCCAGGCTGGATTGGGGTGGGTTGGCGCCAGGGGCCGCCCAGTCAGACACCGAAGCCGGGCTGCGCACCCTGCTTGTGCTCGACACCGAAACCACCGGACTCGATGCCAGCCGGGACAAGGTGATCGAGCTGGCGCTGCTGCGCGTGACGGTCGATGTGCGCACGGGATTGCCCGTGGGGGCGGTGCAGGTGTATGACGGCCTGGAGGATCCCGGTGTACCCATGCCTGTACAGATCACGGAAATCACTGGCATCACCACCGAGATGGTGCGTGGCCAGCGGTTGGATGAAGCCCGCGTGGCCGAGTTGCTGAGGGGTGTTGACCTGGTCGTGGCGCACAACGCCGGGTTTGACAGGCCCTTTGTGGAAGCCAGGCTGCCCGCCTTTGCCGCGCTGGCCTGGGCCTGTTCGTTGACCGATGTGGACTGGAAAGGCATGGGGCAGGGCAGTGCCAAGCTGGAAAACCTGGCGCTGGCATGTGGCTGGTTCTACGATGCCCACAGGGCCGAAACCGATTGCCATGCGCTGCTGGCGGTGCTGGCGCAGCCGACCGCACGCTGGGGCGCCAGGCAGCCCGCCAGCACCCAGGCCACCTTGCTGAACACCTTGCTCGAAGCATCCGAACAAACCCATCACAAACTCCAGGCCACAGGGGCGCCTTTTGATGCCAAAGACGTGTTGAAAGCGCGGGGCTACCGATGGGACGGCACCCAGCGTGTGTGGGGTACGGTGCTGCGCAGCGAAACGGCACTGGGTATGGAGCTGGCCTGGTTGGCCGAGGCGGTGTACGGCGGTCGTGCCACCCGGGTCAGGGTGGAGTCGGTCGATGCCCGGCAGCGCTTTGCCAATCGCCCCGGCTCAGCCCAGATGCGGCTCGTCGAGCCCGCGCTGTTGGGTGGATGATGCCCTGCCCGCTTGAGATGGACGTACCCACCACCACATAGATTGCCTATAGAAAGGACGGGTCAGGTGACCGATTTGCTGAGTGCGCTGTTGCGCGGTGTGTTCATGTTGGCGGCTGGTTTGCTGGTGCTGGGCGTGGCGGCAGTGCTGTTGCTGTTCACCCTGGCTTTTGTGCTGGTGGCGTGGATCAGGGGTGTGCTGACGGGCAGACGGCTGAGCTGGCAGTCCAGTTGGGCGCACGTGCAACGCTCGGCGGCCTCTGCCATGTGGCAAAAGTACCAGCAGACCTACCAGCAGACCTACCAGCGGACTTCACGCCCAGGTGCGCAGGCGGCTGCCACCAGCCAGGGCAGCAGGCCTGCCGGTGGCGCACAGGGTGATGTGGTCGATGTGGACTTTCGCGAGGTGCAGGACCCGCACTGCCCACCGGCCGATCCGCCGCACCGCATCGGCAGTGATGGCCCCCGCTGAAACCAGACCTGCCCATGCACCTGCGGCCACCCGAGCGGGTGGGCTGCGGCGGGTCAGTCGGTGTCGGGTTGAGCAGCTTTCCAGGCCAGTGCCGCTTCGTACAAGGTGTTTTTGGGTTGCCGGGTGATGTCGGTGGCCAGCCTGACAGCGGTTTTCACCGGCAACTCGGCCAGCAGCAGGTGCAGGGTGTGCAGCGCCTCGGGCGGTAAGCCGTCGCCGGTGTGGCCGGTCTGGTGAAGCGGATGCAGCACCAATGCAAATTCGCCCTTGCAACGCTGGGGGCGTGCGGTCAGCCAGGAGGGCAGGTCGGCACAGCTGACGGTGGCCACTTCCTCGAACTGTTTGGTCAGCTCCCGACCTACAGTGATCAGTCTGTTTGATAAAAAAGATAGTGCCGAGGCCGTTTCCTGTATGCGGTGGGGGGCTTCCAGTATCACAATCGATCGCGACTCTGTCGCCAGCGCCTGGACCGCACGCTCGCGCTCCTTGGGTTTGCTCGGCAGGAAGCCGATGAAGGCAAAGCCGGTTGCGGTGGGGTCAGCGGGGGTCGGCTCGATGCCTGCCGCGCAGAGCAAGGTGGTCACGCTGCTGGCACCCGGCACGGGCATCACACGCCATCCCGCATCGCGAACGGCGCGAACCAGCCGGGCACCGGGGTCGCTGATGGCGGGTGTGCCCGCATCGCTCACATACGCCACGCGTTCACCTGCTTGCAGCCGGGCCACCACGGCCTGCGATGCCTCGGCTTCGTTGTGCTGGTGAAGGGCCAGCAGCGGTTTGTGCAGCCCGTACTGAGTGAGCAGGGCGGCCGTGTGGCGGGTGTCTTCACAAGCCACGGTGTCGGCACGCTCCAGCACCGTCAGGGCGCGCAGGGTGATGTCGGCCAGGTTGCCGATGGGGGTGGCCACCACATACAGGCAACCCTCGGGATAATGCTGGCCACCCGCAGCGGCTTGGGCAGCCGACAGGGCGAGGTGGAAAGAGGCACCAACAGGGGAGTTCAATGGCAGGTTCCGGATCGTCAGGGTGGGCCACCGGTCGCAGCACCCGCAGTGTGGGTGCTGCCGGTGAGGCGGCTGCACAGGCTCACCTGGAGGCGGCAGGTTTGCGCCTGGTTGCGCGCAATTTCAAGTCGCCAGGCCGAGGTGGCGGTGAGGTGGACTTGATTATGCGTGAGCCCGACGGCACGCTGGTGTTCGTCGAAGTGCGTCAACGCGCCCACGCGGCATTCGGTGGTGCCGCCGCCAGTGTGGGCTGGGCCAAGCAGCGTCGCGTCATTTTCGCTGCGCGCCACTACCTGCAACGGCTCCCTGCGCTGCCGCCCTGCCGTTTCGATGTGGTCGCCTTGCAAGGTACACACCCGACCGTCGATGCGGACATGTCGGCAGACGTCCGCATCGAGTGGATACGGGGTGCCTTCGACGCGACTGGTTACAGCTGATGCTTGGCCCGCGTGGGCGGTGCCTGGCAGGCTGCCTTTATCATCGGCGCCATGTTATTGCAGCGGATTCAACAGCAGTTCATTGACAGCGCAGACCTCGGGTACCAGTGTGCCGAAGCCCTGGGTGCCCAGGTTGAGGCGGCCATATCGGCTGTTCAGGCTGTGGTCACGGGCGGTGGCAAGGTCTGGGTGCATGGTGTAGGTGCCGGTGCAGCCCTGGCACCCCTGTTTGTGGCGCAGTTTGTCGGCACCTATGACCGGGATCGGCCGGGTTTGCCCGCCGTGCAACTTCCTGCCGACGCGCCGGTACGATCCCTTGCGGCGCTGGCCACGGCAGACGACCTGTTGCTGCTGATCGGTGCCCAGGGTGGCGCTGCTGTGGCGGCCGCGCAGCCTTTGGTAGATGCCGCACACGAGCGCGACATGCCTGTGGTGGTGCTCGGTGCGTTGGGCAATGGCCTGCTGACGCATGGTTTGCGCGATACCGATGTGAATGTGTGTGTGCCGCACACCCGTGCGGCCCGGATAACCGAGATGCACCTGCTGGTGCTCAATTGTGTTTGTGACGGTGTCGATGCCCTGTTGCTGGGCGATGCCGCAGAGATGGAGATGGCAGCATGACAACCCCTGTGTTCCAACGATTTGCGTCGGCCGCCTTGCTCGCGGCTGCACTGGGTGGCGGGCTGAGCGCCTGTGCCCCCCTGGTGGTGGGCGGTGTGGCCACCGGCGTGCTGGTGGCGACGGACCGGCGCACTTCTGGCATCCAGCTGGAGGATGAGGGCATCGAACTGAGGGCTGCCAACCGCCTGCGCGATGCGCTGGGCGACAAAGGGCATGTGAATGTCACCAGCTTCAACCGCCAGGTGTTGTTGACCGGCGAGGTGCCCACCGAGCAGGACAAGGCGATGGTCGAGCGCGTGGTGGGTCAGGTGGAAAACGTGCGCCTGGTGGTGAACGAGCTGGGCGTGATGGGCAATTCCAGCCTCACCCAGCGCTCGAATGATGCGCTGGTCAGCGGCCGCGTCAAAGCGGCGATTGTGGATGCGCGTGACCTGACCATACACGCCTTCAAAGTGGTGACGGAACGCGGCACCGTGCACCTGATGGGCCGCGTGACACAGCGCGAAGCCACCCGCGTCACCGACGTGGTGCGCGCCGTGCAAGGCGTGCAGCGCGTGGTGAGGGTGTTCGAGGTGATTTCCGAAGAGGAATTGGCCCGCATCCAGCCCAAGGCGGAAGCCAAGCCAGCGCAAGGATCTGCTACCTACTGAGCCCCAGGGCTGCACTGACGTTCACCGGTTGCAGCCCGGCCAAACGTGGCGCAACCGCTGTCCACGCCTGTTCAGGCCAGCCGTGTGGGCTCAGTCAGCAGGTTTCTGCAGCCGCTTGATCAGGCTGGACGTGTCCCACCGGTTGCCGCCCATGCGTTGCACGTCGGCGTAGAACTGATCCACCAGCGCCGTGATGGGCAGACGCGCGCCGTTCTGTCGCGCTTCGTCCAGCACCAGACCCAGGTCTTTGCGCATCCAGTCGACGGCAAAACCAAAGTTGAACTGGTCGGCCACCATGGTTTTGCCGCGGTTGTCCAGTTGCCAGCTTTGCGCGGCACCTTTGCCAATCACGTCCAACACCAGGTTCATGTCCAAGCCGGCATGCTGGCCGAATGCAATGGCCTCTGACAAGCCCTGCACCAGCCCGGCAATACAAATTTGGTTGACCATCTTGGCCAGCTGGCCCGCACCGGACTCACCGACCCGGGTGAAGGCTTTGGCAAACGCCATGCCCACGGGCCTGACGCGGTCGAACGCTGTCTGGTCGCCGCCGCACATCACCGTGAGCGCACCGTTTTCGGCACCGGCCTGGCCGCCAGATACCGGCGCGTCGATGAACGACAGGCCGAGTGACTGTGCGGCGGCGTACAACTCGCGTGCCACGTTGGCCGATGCTGTGGTGTGGTCGACGAACACGCTGCCAGCCGTCATGCCTGCAAAGGCGCCGTCAGCGCCCTGCGTGACGCTGCGCAGGTCGTCGTCATTGCCCACACAGGCGAACACAATGTCGGCCCCCTGGGCCGCTTCGCGCGGGGTGGCCGCGCTGCGGGCCCGTTCGGGGGTGGCCACTGCCTCGAGCCAGGCTTGCGATTTGGCTGACGTGCGGTTGTAAACGGTCACGGTGTGGCCGGCACGCAGCAGGTGCCCCGCCATGGGGAAGCCCATCACGCCCAAGCCCAGGAAGGCGACGCGCGAGGGGGCAACGGATTCGTAGGTTTTGGCGTTGATCGTGCTCATAAAAAAGAAGCAGAATAATGTTTTAAATAAAGCGCTTGAGGCTCAAAATGATCTTGATCAGACAATGGACAAGTGTTCGGTGCCCGACGACAGATCCTGTGTTTTTGCACGTTGGCTTTGCAGTTTGATCTGCAGGCGCAAGTCGTTCACCGAATCTGCATTGCGCAGCGCGTCTTCGTAGGTGATCTGGCTGTTTTCATAGGCGTCGAACAAGGCCTGGTCAAACGTTTGCATGCCCAGGTTCCGGCTCTTTTTCATGATTTCCTTGATGCCAGCAACTTCACCTTTGAAAATCAGGTCGGCAATCAACGGGCTGTTGAGCATGATTTCCACGGCCGCATGCCGTCCTTTCATGTCCTGACGCGGAATCAGCCGTTGCGAAATCATGCCGCGCAGGTTGAGCGACAGGTCCATCAGCAACTGCGCACGCCGTTCTTCCGGGAAAAAGTTGATGATGCGGTCCAGCGCCTGGTTGGCGCTGTTGGCATGCAGCGTGGCCATGCACAGGTGGCCGGTTTCTGCAAAGGCCACCGCATGCTCCATGGTTTCGCGGTCGCGGATTTCGCCCATCAGGATCACATCGGGTGCCTGGCGCAGGGTGTTTTTCAGGGCGGCTTCCCAGCTGTCGGTGTCCAGTCCGACCTCGCGCTGGGTGACCACACAGTTTTTGTGGGCGTGGACAAACTCCACCGGGTCTTCGATGGTGATGATGTGCCCGAAAGAGTTTTCGTTGCGCCAGTCCACCATAGCCGCCAGCGAGGTGCTCTTGCCTGAACCCGTCGCGCCCACCACGATGCACAGGCCGCGCTTGGTCATGGCCACGTCTTTGAGGATTTGCGGCAGGCCCAGCGAGTCGATGGTGGGCAGGGCGGATGGGATGACCCGCATCACCAGGCCCACCTTGCCCTGCTGGATGAAGGCGTTCACCCGGAAGCGGCCGATGCCACCGGGTGACACGGCAAAGTTGCATTCCTTGGTGCGCTCGAATTCGGCCGCCTGCTTGTCGTTCATGACCGAACGGGCCAGCGTCAGTGTGTGGTTGGCCGTGAGCGGCTGTGGGCTGACCTTGGTGACTTTGCCGTCCACTTTCATGGCGGGCGGGAAATCGGCCGTGATGAACAGGTCGCTGCCGCCGCGGCTGATCAGCAGCTTGAGCAGGTCGTTGATGAATTTGGTGGCTTGGTCGCGTTCCATGTGTCTGCCGTAGGTTGGAGTCGGGTCAGCGAATCAGCTCACGGTCATCGGGTTGCAGGGCGTGGGTGCTGTGGTCGCTGGGTGGTGCTGCGTCAGCCTGGGAAGTTTTCCGGGATCTTGGCCTTGCTGCGCGCTTCGGCCGGGCTGATGATGTTCCGCTTGACCAGATCGGTCAGGTTCTGGTCCAGCGTCTGCATGCCTGCGCCCTGGCCGGTCTGGATGGACGAATACATCTGTGCCACCTTGGCCTCGCGGATGAGGTTGCGGATGGCTGGCGTGCCGATCATGATTTCATGCGCGGCCACGCGCCCGGAGCCGTCTTTGGTTTTGCACAGGGTCTGAGAAATGACCGCCTGGAGCGATTCTGACAACATGGCCCGCACCATTTCTTTTTCTTCGGCCGGGAACACGTCGATGATCCGGTCGATGGTCTTGGCGGCACTGCTGGTGTGCAGCGTGCCGAACACGAGGTGACCGGTTTCGGCAGCGGTCATGGCCAGGCGGATGGTTTCCAGGTCGCGCATTTCACCCACCAGGATGCAGTCGGGGTCTTCACGCAGGGCGCTGCGCAAAGCGTTGGCAAAGCTCATGGTGTGCGGCCCCACTTCCCGCTGGTTGACCAGGCATTTTTTGCTTTCGTGCACGAATTCGATCGGGTCTTCCACTGTCAGCACGTGACCGTACTCGGTTTCGTTCAGGTGGTTGATCATGGCCGCCAGCGTGGTCGACTTGCCGGAGCCTGTGGGGCCGGTCACCAGCACCATGCCACGGGGTTTCAGAGCCAGGTCGGCAAAAATCTTCGGGCAGTTGAGCTGCTCCAACGTCAAAATTTTGCTGGGGATGGTCCGGAACACCGCGCCGGAGCCACGGTTCTGGTTGAATGCGTTCACACGAAAGCGGGCCAGGCCTTCGATTTCAAACGAGAAGTCCACCTCCAGAAACTCTTCGTAGTGCTTGCGCTGCGTGTCGTTCATGATGTCGTACACCATGGCGTGCACCTGTTTGTGGTCCAGTGCATCGACATTGATGCGCCGCACATCACCGTGTACGCGGATCATGGGCGGCAGCCCCGCCGACAGGTGCAGGTCAGAGGCTTTGTTCTTGACGCTGAAGGCCAGCAGTTGTGTGATGTCCATCCCGGGGCTCCTTTGCAGATGCGGTGTGTACCGCGTCGGCGCACGCGGTTTAGCATGTGGCCATTATGACGACGATAGAACACAACCTCCAGTCCCAGCACCTGCGTATCCGGGAGGCCTGCCAGCGCTTCGGGCGCGACCCTGCCAGCGTGCAACTGCTGGCGGTCTCCAAAACCTTCGGGCCGGATGCGGTGGCGCAAGCCGTGGCAGCCGGGCAGCGTTGTTTTGGCGAGAATTATGTGCAGGAAGGGGTGGACAAAATCCTGTCGCTGCGCGCCAGCCACCCGGATGTGGCGCTGGCCTGGCACTGCATCGGGCCGCTGCAGGCCAACAAAACCCGGCCGGTGGCCGAGCACTTCGACTGGGTACACACCATCGACCGGCTCAAAATTGCCCAGCGCCTGTCAGATCAGCGCCCTGCACACCTGCCACCGTTGCAGGTCTGTCTGCAGGTCAATGTGGACGGTGGGGCCAACAAGTCGGGCGTGGCACCTGATGAAGTGGCCGCGTTGGCCCAGGCCGTGGCGCAACTGCCTCGGCTGACGCTGCGAGGCTTGATGTGCATTCCTGAGCCCACTTCCGATTTCGAAGCTGCTAAATCAATATTTGAAAGCGCCAGAGATGTTTTTGATGCCGCGAATGCGTCCGGCTTGTCGCTGGACGTGTTGTCCATGGGCATGAGTGACGACCTGGAGGCGGCTGTGGCCGCAGGCAGCACGATCGTGCGTGTGGGCCGGGGCGTGTTTGGCAGCAGGCCGCTCAAGGCTTGATGGCGTACCATCCGAGTGCTGCAATGCTGGTGTGTTCCTTCACAGGCGCGGGTTCTCGCAGCGGCATGCGCGTCCTGTCCAGATCCTTCCCATTCACCATGAAACATTCGGACAACCGCTCATCCAGGCACACCTCTCGGCGTTGGGTCTCGGTCTTTGTGCTGCTGTGTTGCGGGGCGTTCAACAGCGCGTGGGCCCAACCGGTGGACGCACGGCTACGGATGAAGGAGGCTGCCACGCAGCCGACGCTGGCCGAGTCCCTGAAAACCCTGGGCCGAAAAGCTGCGGCCGTGTGTGCCAACTGCCATGGCGAGGGCGGCACCAGCGTGTCACCGCTGGTGCCCAACCTGGCTGCACAGAGCCCGGCTTATTTGCTCGATCAGATGGAGCAGTTTGCCGACGGGCGGCGCAAGAACGAGTTCATGCAAGGCATGATCAAGGCCATGAAGCCTGACGAACGTGCAGGCGTGGCCATGTACTACGCGGGGCAGAAGCTGGCGCTTCCGGCACCGGTGGCGTCACCCCAGGTCGAGCAGGGCAAAGTCTTGTACTCGCGCAACTGCTTCCGCTGCCATGGGACAGACGGTGCGGGCAGCGAGACTTTTGCGCGCGTGGCCGGGCAGCAGGCGGGATACGTGGCGCAGTCGCTCAAGCGTTACCGCACGGGTACAGGGCCACGCGTGAACGAACTGATGGCGGCCAACACCAAGTTGCTGTCAGATGCCGATATCAACGCTTTGGCCGCTTACGTGGCCTCGATGCGGTAGCACCAGGTGTGGGCGCTCCCCCTGGCACCTGTCTGAACTCAAATGGGCAGCTGGGTGGTGCTCTTGACTTCTTCCATCACCGCGTAGGTGCGTGTTTCCCGCACGCCGGGCAGTTGCCATAACACGGTACCGGCGAAGTCGCGGTAGGCCACCATGTCTGCCATGCGGGTTTTCAGCAGATAGTCGAACCCGCCCGCCACCATGTGGCACTCCAGGATGGCTGGCTGCACCTGCACGGCGGCCTTGAACGCCTCAAACACATTGGGCGTGGTCTTGTCCAGCAACACCTCCACAAACACCATCATGCCGCAGCCCAGTTTCAGCGGGTTCAGCCTCGCTTCATAGCCCAGGATGTAGCCCTCGCGGGTGAGCCGCTGCGTGCGGGCCAGCACAGCGGTGGGCGACAGCGCCACGGTGTCAGCCAGTTTCTGGTTGGTCAGCCGCCCGTCCGCCTGCAGCGCGGCGAGGATTTTCAGGTCGATGCGGTCGAGGTCGGAGTCGGGGTTCGCCATGTTGCGGAGAGATGCGTGGTTGCCGCTCAGTTGCCGTCCACCACAGCCTGCAGCCGGTCGCACAGCACGCGCAGCACTTCGATGCGGCTCCACAGCTTGTCGTCGCTGGCCACGATGTGCCAGGGGGCCAGCTCGGTCGAGGTGCGGTCGATCATGTCGTCCACGGCACGGGCATATTGCGGCCATTTGTCGCGGTTGCGCCAGTCTTCGGCGGTGATTTTGTAGGCCTTGTAGGGCGTGTTCTGGCGCGCTTCGAAGCGGGCCAGTTGCTGCTCGGGCGTGATGGCCAGCCAGAACTTGACCACGATGGCGCCTGCATCGGTCTGTTGTTCTTCGAACGCATTGATTTCATCGTAAGCGCGTGTCCAGGCCGCTTCGGAGCAAAAGCCTTCGATCCGCTCCACCAGCACCCGGCCGTACCAGGAGCGGTCAAAAATGGCCGTGTGCTGCCAGCGCGGCAGGTAGCGCCAGAAGCGCCACAGGTAGGGTTGCGCGCGCTCGGCTTCGTTGGGGGCGGCCACCGGAATGACCCGGTAGTGCCGTGCATCCATGGCCTGTGTGATGCGCCGGATGGTGCTGCCTTTGCCGGCCGCATCCATGCCTTCGAACACCAGCACCAGCGAGCGCTTTTTGAGTTCGGGCGCACGCAGCAGCTTGTTCAGCCTGCCTTGCAGGTCTTCCAGTTTCTCGTCGTAGTCTTTGCGCTCCAGGCTGCGCGCATAGTCCTGGGTGGCCAGCAGGCTGCGCCCGTCCAGCGGAGCGGGGGGCTGCGGGGCGGCGTGCGTGTGTTGTGGCGTCTCGGTGGCGGCTGCCTTTTGCAGGCAGCTCAACAGGTACTGCCCCGCAGTGATCGAGCGGTAGTTGGCGTCGCTGCCGTCCACGACCAGCCAGGGTGCCTCGCCGGTACTGGTCATGCGCAGCGCAGCGGCAGAGGTGTTGGCCAGCACTTCGTAGTTGGCCAGGCGGTTGCGGTCGGCATCGGTCACGCGCCAGCTGGTTTTGGGGCTCTTGGACAGTTCCTTCAGGCGCTTTTCCACATGATCCTTGCTCATGTGGAACCACAGCTTCACCAGCATCACGCCCTCTGATGTCAGCATGCGCTCGAACGCACGGATGTCCTCCAGCCTGGCCTTGAAGCGGCTTTTCTTGTCCGTGCCCAGCGCGTGCTGCACGATCGGGTCGGTGTACCAGTTGCCAAACAGGATGCCGATGTGGCCTTTGGGTGGCAGCACCTGCCAGAAGCGCCACATTTCAGGGTGGCCGCCCATGTGCTCGTGTTCGGCCGGGGTGAGTGCGGTGAACGCTTCGGTCCGGACGTGGCGTGGGTCCATCCATTCATTGAACAGGTTCACGGTCTCGCCCTTGCCCGCGCCGTCCACACCGTTGATCAGCACCACCACGGCCCGGTGTTTGGCCTCCAGCAGCGCAAACTGGGCTTCCAGCAGGGCCTGGCGCAGGACTTTTTCGGCCTCGCGGTAGGCCTTTTTGCCCATGCTGTGACCAATTTCAGCAGATTCGAACATGTTGGGGGTCTCCGTTCATTGCAAGGCGGATGGTGCGGGTGCGTTCACCTGCAACCAGAAGGCGCACAGGTGCTTCATGGCACCCAGAAATTCAGCGTAGTCGGTCGGTTTGGCCATGTAGGCATTGGTACCTGCGGCGTAGGCGCGCATCAGGTCCGAAGGCTCGGTCGACGAGGTCAGCACGACGATGGGTGTGTGGCGCATCGCGCTGGAGGATTTGACCTCCGCCAGCACGGCAAATCCGTCCATCACCGGCATCTTCAGGTCCAGCAACACCACGGCCGGATCGCCTTCCGGCCGTTTGCTGTAGGCCCCGCGTCGGAACAGGTAGTCCAGCGCCTGCTGGCCATCTGATACGTGTTCCACCGGTGCGCCATCGGCATAGCGTTTGAGTGCCATGCGCGTGAGCGCAGCCTCGTCGGGGTTGTCCTCAACCAGCAGGATGTGATGCGACCGGGAAGGCATGTGTGTCGGGTCCCTGAATGATCAAAACGGCATTCTTAACCGGAAACCTGGTTTTCGTCCATGCGCCAGATCAGTTGGCGTGCATGCTAAGCTGGCGTGTCATTCTCAGGAGACACCCATGCCCGGCTTGCTGCCCCACGTCGATCCAGACGGTTTGCTTGAATTTTCAGTGGTCTACACCGACCGCGCGCTCAACCACATGTCCGCCCGATTCCGGGGCGTGATGACCGACATTTCTGCCATCCTGAAAGAGGTCTACCACGCCAAAGCGGCCGTGCTGGTGCCTGGCAGCGGTACGTTCGGTATGGAGGCTGTGGCGCGCCAGTTCGCGCACGGCAAAAAAGTGCTGGTCATCCGCAACGGCTGGTTCAGCTACCGCTGGACGCAGATTTTCGACATGGGTGCCATTCCCGCCGAGTCCATCGTGCTCAAGGCACGCAGGACGGGTGAAGGTGACCAGGCACCGTGGCAGCCTTGCCCCGTGGACGAGGTGGTGGCCACCATCCGCGCCGAAAAGCCCGCGCTGGTGTTTGCCCCGCATGTGGAGACGGCTGCCGGCATGATCCTGCCGGACGACTACATCCGCGCCGTGACCGAGGCCGTGCACGAAGTGGGTGGCCTGTTTGTGCTGGACTGCATCGCGTCCGGTGCCATGTGGGTGGACATGCAAGCCACCGGTGTGGACGTGCTGGTGTCCGCGCCGCAAAAAGGCTGGAGCGGTTCACCCGCCTGTGCCATGGTGATGTTGAGCGAGCGCGCCCGCGCCGCCATCGACGGCACCACCAGTTCCAGCTTTGCCTGCGACCTGAAAAAGTGGTTGCAGATCATGGAAAGCTACGAAAACGGTGGCCACTCGTACCACACCACCATGCCCACCGATGCCCTGGCCCGCTTGCGCGACGTGATGCAGGAAACACGGGCCTACGGGTTCGAGCGGGTGCGGCAGGAACAGGTGGAGCTGGGTGCCCAGGTGCGCGCCCTGTTCGAGTCACGGGGCATACGCAGCGTGGCGGCCGATGGCTTCAAGGCCCCCGGCGTGGTGGTGAGCTACACCAGCGACCCCGACATGCAGAACAGCAAAAAATTTCTGGCCTTGGGCCTGCAGACCGCAGCCGGTGTGCCGCTGATGTGCGATGAGCCCGCTGGCTTCTCCACCTTCCGTGTGGGCCTGTTCGGGCTGGAGAAGCTGCACAACGTGGCGCGCAGCGTGGGGCACCTCGCTGCAGCGTTGGATCAGATGGGTGTTGTTGAAAAAAGTAGCATTTAACCGTTTAACGGTAAGCGTTGGACTGCATTTTGAGCTGATTCAATGCATCCAGCAGCCGTTGGCTGGCCTGGGCCAGCCCCTGCCAGCTGCCTGCATCGGGCACACCGTGGGCAAACAGTGCGCTGGCCTGTTGGTGCAGCGCCGCATGTTGTTTGACCACATCGGCGAATGCAGGCAGGTGTTCCATCCGTCTGAGTGTGGCAGGGCGCGCCAGCCAGTGGCCAAATTTGCATTCGGTTTCCGACAGGGGTGGCAAGGGGTGCTCGGGGTGTGCGCGGTGGTCATCAAGTGAGCGCATCCACTGCCGGTGTTCCACCTGGGCCATCAGCAGGCTGACATCTGACGGGTCCAGCTCATTCACACCCACCCATTGAGGAGGCGGCTGCCACCTGGTTGTCCATGGCACCACCTCACCTGCCGGCATGGGTCGGGCAATGGCATAGCCCTGTGCCAGTTCGCAGCCCAACTCCAGCAGCATGTGGCCATGCGCCAGGGTCTCCACCCCTTCGGCCAGTGTGTGACGGTCGAAGCTGCGGGCCAATCCGAGCACGCTGTGCACGATGCTGGCATGCTCCCCGTCGTCCAGCATGCCTCGCACGAAGCTCTGGTCGATCTTGATGGTCTGCGCGCCCAGCTGCTTCAGGAAGGTGAGCGATGAATAGCCCGTCCCGAAATCGTCGAGCGAGCAGGTCACGCCCAACTGCTTGACCTCGGCGATCAGGGCGCCCACCCGTTCCATGTTGTTCAGCGCCCCGGTTTCCAGGATTTCAAGTTCGAGCTGCTGGGGACGCACGGCAGGCTGGGCGGCCAGTTGCCGTTTCAGGCGGGGCACGAATTCAGGGTCTTGGAGCTGCTGGCTTTCGATGTTGACGCTGACACAGGTGTCGAAGCCGTTTGCCTGCCACTCAAACAGTTGGGCCAGGGCGGTTTCGATCACCCAGTCGCCCAGTGTGACGGCGAGCGGGTGCTGCTCCAGCAACGGGATGAACTGGGCCGGTGGCACCAACCCTTTGCCGGGGTGTTGCCAGCGGATCAGGGCTTCGAAGCCGGCAACCTGGCCGTTGGCCAGCCACACCTTGGGCTGGTAGTACAGCCGCATTTCGCCTTTGGCCAGCGCCTGGCGCACTTCATCGATGCGCATGAAGCGCTCGCGCGTCGTTTCGTCTTTCAGCGGGTCGAATACATGGTGGCGGTTTTTGCCAGCCAGCTTGGCCAGGTACATGGCCTGGTCGGCCTGGCGCAGCAGTTGCTCGGCCTCCACCGGGTCGGTCTGCGGAAACAGCGTCACGCCGATGCTCGCCGTCAGGTGCAGCGTGTGGCCATCGTCAAGTGTCAATGGTGCAGCCACCGACTTCAGCATGCGCTGCACAGGCAGGTTGTGGTCTTGTGCTGTCTTCAGTCCCGGCAAGACGATGGCGAATTCGTCACCTCCGATGCGCGCCAGGTACTGACGTTCGCGCACGGCGGTGGCCAGCCGCTTGCCCACTTCGACCAGCAAGCGGTTGCCGGTGTCTCGGCCCAATTGGGCATCGATGGCGGCAAACCCGTCCAGGTCGATGTAGGCCACGGCCAGCTTGTGCTGCAAGGTGTTTCCCTGGCTCATGCAGACCCGCAGTAACTCGATGAAATGCGCTCGGTTGGGCAAGCCGGTCAACACGTCGTGGTGGGTGATGAAGTCCACATGTGCCTGGTGGGCCTTGGTGTCCGATATGTCCTGCGCCGTTCCCCACACCGTGTGGGGATGGCCGTCCGGGTCGAGGTCAAACTCTGCCCGCTCGCGCACCCATGTCGCGCCGGCGGGTTGCTCAATCCGGTGCTCCACATCGTAGGGTTCGCCCTTCAGCGCACACAGCCATGCCTGCGAAACGTGTTCGCGGTCGTCAGGGTCCACCTTGGCCAGGAAGTCGTCCAGCGTCAGGGGCGTGTCGGGGGGCAAACCGAACAGCCGGTAGGTTTCGGGCGACCAGTGCAACGCCTGTGTGCGCAAGTCAAGCTTCCAACTGCCAATGCGAGCCACGCGTTGCGCCCGGTGTAGTTCGGCGGTGCGCTCCTGTACCGTGCGTTCCAGTTCCAGCCGGTGGCGGGCGGCGGCCTGGCGCATGGCATGCAGGGCCAGGTGGGTGCCCACACGGGCCAGCACCTCGCCTTCCTGAAACGGCTTGGTCACGTAATCGACGCCACCTTCCTGGAACGCACGGACCTTGTGCTCGGCATCTGCCAGCGCGCTGATGAAGATGACCGGCACATCTGCCAGCGCGGGCATGGCTTGCAGGCGGCGGCACACCTCGAAGCCATCCATGTCGGGCATCATGATGTCCAGCAGGATCAGGTCGGGTGGTTGTGCCTCTGCTGCTTTCAGTGCCAATGCCCCGCGTGGGAACAGGCGCACTTTGTAACCCTTGCCGCGCAACAGTTCATCCAGCAGCTTGAGGTTGGCGGGGGTGTCGTCCACCACCATCACCTGGGCGGCAGAAGGGTCAGTTGGCTGGGGGCTCATGAGTTGCCATCCTGTTCGGTGGGGTGCAGCATGTGCTGCAAGGTGTCGTATTCGAACTCGTCTGCCAGTCGCAGCAAACCGCGCGCCAGTGCCGCATGAGATGCTTCCAGCGAGCGGATCAGTTCAGCCAGCCTGGCCATGTCACCCAGGGCCAAGGCTTCCAGCATTTGCAGGCGTAAATCGAGTGGCACGTTTGCATGCACGTCGCTGGCGCTGACCGGGGCATCCGGGTTGCCCGCCGGTTCAGTCGTCGGGCCTGGCTGCTGCACATACTGCAGGCCCAGCAGGACTTTCAGATGCTGGAGCAGCCGTGCCCGGTCGACCGGTTTGTGCAGCACATCGACCATGCCTGTATCCAGCATGGCCTGCCGGTCGGTGGCCAGCGCACTTGCGGTCACGGCCAACACCACGGCACCTGGGTGCAGGGCGCGTATGCGGCGGGTGGCCTCGTAGCCGTCCATGACCGGCATACGGATGTCCATCAGCACCACATGGGGGCGGTTCTGTTCGAAACACGCCACGGCTTGCGCGCCATCGGCCGCCTGCAGTACCTTGAATCCGGCGGGCATCAGCATGTCGGCCAGCAACTGGCGGTTGTCGGGCAGGTCGTCCACCACCAGCACGCTGACCGACGGGCTGTCCGGTGGCAGGCACAGGTTCTGGTCTTCGGGTGCGGTGGGGTGCGGTGCCAGGCTGGCGGTGTGCTGCACCACTTGAAGCGGCAGCCAGAACCGGAAGCAGCTGCCCACACCGGGCGTGCTGCGCAGCTTCAGTCCACCGCCCATCAAAGTCAGCAGTTTTTGACTGATGCTCAGGCCCAGGCCCGTGCCGCCGCCGGATTTGCGACCTGCTTCGGCTTGCTGGAACGGCTGGAACAGCATGGCCTGTTCGTCCACGCTGATGCCGCTGCCGGTGTCTTCCACTTCGACCCAGATGGCGGCATCGGCCTGGTGGTTGGCTGTGCCATCGGTCGGTTCGTTCGGGTCGGTTGCTTGCAGGCCGGCGCGCAGCCAGATGTGGCCGCTGTGCGTGAACTTCACCGCATTGCCCAGCAGGTTGATCAGCACCTGTCGCAGCTTGCCTTCGTCGGCGTGAACGTGTGCTGGCAGCGAGGGGGCCAGTTCAGCTGTCAGCGTCAACCCCTTGTTCTGGGCCCGCAGGGTAAACATGCTGGCCATGTCCTCCAGCAGACCGTGCAGGTCAAAGTCCGTCTGATTGAGCTGCAAGCGACCTGCTTCAATCTTCGACAGATCCAGGATGTCATTGATGAGCTCCAGCAAGTGCTTGCCGCTGCGGTTGATGGTGCGCACCTGTTCGCGTTGGCGGGGTTGCAGGTCGGCATCCCGCTCCAGCAACTGGGCAAACCCGATCACGGCATTCAGTGGTGTGCGGATTTCGTGGCTCATGTTGGCCAGGAAGGCGCTCTTGGCTCGGTTGGCGGCTTCGGCAGCCTCCTTGGCCTGTGCTAGGGCCATCTCCATCCGGTGACGTTTGACCAGGCTCCACAGGTCGGCGCCGATGAGCAGCAACTGGTCGGCATCGGTCTGGTCATAGTCTGTGGGCTTGTTGCCGACGCCCATCAGCACCACCACCTTGCCGTCCTCCAGTACGGGCACACCCAGGTGTCGCAGCAGGTGGGCGTGTCCGTCCGGGTACCCTTTTCGATTGGGCATGTGCTGGTAGTCGTTGTGGAACACAGGTTGCTGCGTGCGCACGGTGTCTGCCCACATGCCAGCGGCCGACACGGGGTAGTGGTTGTCGTACGCGGCGGTGCAGTATTTCAGCGTGTTGGCTGACCAGGTGTAGAGCTGGATGGTTTCCTGGTCAGGGTTGACAAAGTGCAAGTAACCGATGTCGCTGCGGGTCAGGCGAACGGCTTCTTCCAGACCCATCTGCAGCAAATCCTGTTCGGTCATCGTGGCCATTAGCTGGCTCATCTTCAGCATGGCCTTCAGGCGCTCGTCGCTGAGTGTCAGCCGGTGGTTGGCCGCCTGCAAGTCGGCGGTCCGGCTTGCCACCAGTTCGCTCAGGTGGTGGCGGTGCTGTTCCAGTTCAGCCTCGGCCTGTTTGCGTTCGGTGATGTCCTGGAAGGTGCCCGTCAGCACGTCGCCTTCTGGTGTTGTGGTGCGGCCCGTGCAGCGGAGTTCGGCCTTGAAGGCGCGCCCGGACCGCGTGAGCATGCCGCATTCGAGTGCAAAGCCCAGTCCGGAATGCCAGGCCTTGCTGATGGCAGCGGTGATGGTGGGCAAGTCTTGCGGATCGTAGTAGCTCACGCCGACTGTCAGGTTGAGGTATTCGTCCCTGGGGTGCTCCAGCAGCGCGTAAATTTCGTCTGTCCAGCTCAGGTACCCGGTGGTCGGATTGGTTTTCCAGCCGCCTACCTTGGCAATGGCCTGCGTTTCCCGCATGAACAGCAAAGCCTCCTGCAGGTCTTGTTGCAAGCGGCGTTGTGCTGTGATGTCGTGGCCGATGCCCAACACGCCGATCAGTTGCCCGTCTGTGCCGCGAATGGGTACCTTGGTGGTTTCCAGCAGGATGCGTTGGCCGCTGGCAGCCAGCGTGACCCACTCTTCGTTCATCCGTGGGCCGTTGGCGGCCATGGCGACCAGGTCGTTGGCCCGGAAAGAGTCGGCCTGTTCCTTTGGTGCAAAGTGGTGGTCGGTTTTGCCAACGATGTCGGCTTCCGGTGCACCGAAAAAGCGCTCGAATGCCGGGTTGCACAGCAAATACACGCCATCGGTGTCCTTGAGCCAAACGAGATCAGGCAGGGTATTGACCAGCACCCGCAGCCGCGCCTCGCTGTTGCGCTGGGCTTCGCTGGCCAGCACGCGTTCGTTCACATCGTGGCCGATGCCCTCCAACCCTGTGACCTGACCCTGTGAATTGAAAATGGGCGCTTCGCTCATCTCCAGCCAGCGGGTGCTGCCATCCTTGTGCCGCGCTTGCAGCAGGTAGGGAGGCTGCTTTTCGCCCTGCAACCCGGCTTCGGTCATCGGCCCGACCTGTGCGTTGAGCGGATGGTCTGTGATGAAGGGTTGGTAGGGACCCATCATCTCCTCGGGTGACCAGCCCAGCATGGTGGTGACCGAAGGGCTGATGTACGAGATGGTGCCGTCTGGGTCGTTGGTGTAGAAAAAATACTCGCCACCGAGGTTCTCTACCAGATGCCGATACTTGGCTTCGCTGGCCTGCAGGGCTTGCATGGCCTCGTTGACGCGGGTCACGTCGATGAACACCCCCAGCACCGTGCGAATCCCGTCCAGTTCAAACTCCACCGGCTGGACATCGACCAGAAAGCGGCTGCCGTCTTTTCGCCTCACAGTGATGTTGTGAGCCAGGGGTGTCTCGCCGCGGGCAATGCGCCGGAATTCTTCTGCGATTCGGGGCAGTTCGTCTGCGGGGTGGATCAATGCCGGGGTCTGCCCCAGCAGTTCATCCCGGGCGTAGCCCAGCATGGTGCAGAACGCATCATTGACCAGGTAGAACGCCTGGGTGTCGATATTGGCGGCCACCACGCCGACGGGCAGTCTGTTCAGGACGGTGCCTAATCGTTTGTCGGCGGCGTCCGCCAGCGCCTGCTGGGCTTTGCGCTCGGTCACGTCACGGAACACACCCACCTGGTAGCGTTTGCCCGCCAATTCGTACCGTCTGCCGCTGCTGATCTCGACGGGAATGTCACGCCCATCCACATGGCGGATCAGGGTTTCGTGCAAGCGAGCGCCCTGGTCCGTCGGTGCCACGCGTTGTGCAAATTCATCTGGCTCCGTGGTGATGAGTTGTGGGGGGTGGAGTTGCGTGAAGTGCATGCCCACCAGTTCTGCCACCGGTCGACCGAAGAGCATGGCGGCCTGTGCATTGGCGCTGACCACCGTACCGGTTGCGTCATCGGCCACCACCACGGCATCGGCAATGGATTCGAACAGCGCCTCGAACCGCTGCACGTTGGCCAACTGTGCCTGCTCGGCCTGCTGGCGCAACAGGGTGGAGCTGACCAGATGGGCCATCAGCTTCAGCCAGGTCAAGTCATCTTCGCTCCAGGCACGTGGCGCCAGCACGGCATCCAGGGCCATGAACCCCGTCAGCTTTTGCGCGGCCATGAGGGGCACCGCGCACACCGAACGGGTGCCTGCCTGCTGCAACAGGCGTGATGGCAAACTGGCCTCGGCGGGCATGTCATCGGTGCGGTCAATGCTGATGTGCCCGATGGTCAGCAGTTGATCCACCCACCATTGCGTATGAGCGTCCAGGTCTCGGTTGCTGATATCAGGTGCCAGCGCCGTAACGCCTGAGCGGCACCAGCCGTGGCTGCCAGACCATTTTTTTCCGCAGGGGGCCATCTGGAACAGCAGCACTCGGTCAACGCCCAGGGCTTCACCTGTGCGGGCCAGCAGGGTGTACAGCGCCTGGTCCAGTTCGGGGCCAGGCGCTGCCAGCAACTGGCCGGCCAGTTCGGTGGCCAGTTGCTGGCGGTCGCGTTCCTGTTGTACGCGCTGCATGTCATGCTGGAGCTGCTGCCGTGCATGGCTCTCGTGCATCAGGCGCAGTGTCTGCTCTGACAGTTTGCGGTACATGTCGAGCACGGCCTGGATCAGCGTGGCAGCCGCACCACGCATGTCCTGTTCGGTTTGCCGGAGCGCCTCCTCCACCGGCAAGCCACCCCTGACCGCCAGCACGGTTTTGGCCAAGCGCTTGTCATGGTCCAGGATGTGAAAGGCCAGCCAGTTGCTCAGGTAGCCAAACAGTTGGTCCAACAACAGTGGCAGCGGAAGCTCGTTGGCGGCAAGTGCCGAGATGCGTTGGCTGAATGCCCGGTGGGCGGCCTGGTGAGCTGCAACGTCGGGCAGGGCACCGAGTGCAGAGGTCCAGATATGCTCTTCGTCTTCAAAATGATAGTGAGCATATGACGTCAGATCGGCGATGACGGCCAAAATGTCTTCAAGTTCGCCGCCGTCGGTGTATTGACGGGCCACCCGGTTGAGCAAGTCGACCAGCACGTGGTGCTGCTCGTCGATGGATGGGATGCCGGTGTCGAAATGCGCTGTCCACGGGAAAAAGGCAAACCCGGAGGGGTCCGGCACGGGTGTGGGGTGTTCAGTCATGGCAACTCTCGGTGTGTTCACCGCTGACCACTGTAGCGGGATTGTCAAACGGATGGCGTGCATTCCTCATCGTTCTTGACGCAGGTCAAGGTAGGGGATGGGGTCTCCTCATATCTTTGGGTGATCTGAAACGCATTGGGGTGAATGGTGGGTCGGGCGAGGGGTTGGTATCGGATGGGTTGGGCAGCGTTGTGTTGCTTGATGGGTGTGTTGATGTGGCCTGCGCAGGTGTGTGCCCATGAGGCCTCCGTGCCACTGCGGCTGGGAGCGGTGCCGCTGGGCAGCGCGGACGACACGGTGCGTCAGTTCAAACCCTTGGCTGCTTATTTGAGCAGGTTGTTGGGGCAGCCTGTCGAGTTTCACTATCTGTCGGGCCATGAGCGAGTGCTGGATGCCCTGCGACAAGGTCAATTGGCCTTGGCCTACCTCGGGCCTGCCCCCTATGCCGAACTGGTGGGGCGTGCTGCCGGGCAGCTGTCCCCTGCGCTGATCCGGCCGCTGGTGCGTTTCAGGGAGGCGGATGGGCAGGCAGAGTACCGATGCGTCCTGGTGGCTTTTCCGGATGACCGGGTCAGTTTGTCGCCACGTGCGCGATTGACAGTTGGCATGCCCAATGCGTTGTCGACTTGTGGTCCTGTGTCGGTCAAGGCCATGCTGACGCGTGCAGGCGTGTCCTGGCGGCAGGTGACCCCGCTTTACATGGGCAACCATGACAGCGTGGCACGTGCCGTGGTGGCCGGAGCCGTGCAGCTTGGAGGCATGCGAGAGGAAGTTGCCGACCGGCACAGCGGCTTGGGGTTGCAGGTGCTGGCTCGAACCGACCCGTTGCCTGGCTTTGTGCTGGTGGGGCATTCGGGGCTGCTGTCTCGCCAGGGGTTGTCACAACTCGACAAATTGGTCGATACACCAGCTTCCGAATATGGTCGTTGGGGCGGCGCGCTCCGCCATGGTTTGGTGCCGGCTGCCGACTCGGATTTTGATGCGGTGAGGGCCATCCTGCAAAAGGAACGTCGTCCATGAAGCCGCTTGGACGGGTTTTGCAGGGCATGCAGGCCGGTGGGCGTTCACGCTGGACGGTGTGGGGTTGGAGTGCGTGGTTGCTGATGGTGGCAGTGGCATCCTTCAGCGCGCATCGGGCGTTCGACCACCTGTATGAAGAAGAGGCCATGTTGCTGGCGGGCCAGCACGAGGTGGCCTTGTCAGTGGCCTACCAGGCGGCGGCGGCCACGCACCAGCGTGAAGTGGCTACCCTTTTGCGTGCCGACGTGCTGAGGCCGGATGTGCTGCAACTGTGGACGCAGGCCAGCGAGGCACCGGACGATGGCCTTCCGATCCTTAGGGGGCGTCTGTACAGGGCGCTCGCCGAGTCATACGCCCGCATGGAAGTGGACGGAATGCGCCAGTTGCACCTGCATTGGGCCGATGGGCGTTCGTTGCTGCGGATGCACCAGCCAGACCGTTTCGGGGATGGGTTGTTCGATATCCGTCCCTCTGTCCGGCTGGCCAATACACACCATCGGTCTGTGCATGGATTCGAAGGTGGCCGGGTGTTGCCAGGATTCCGCCACGTCTACCCGGTGTGGTCAACCTCAGGCAAGCACTTGGGCAGTGTCGAACTGTCATTGCCCTTCGAGACTCTGCACGCCCACATGTCGTCACTGTTGCCCCAATCGACCATCACCATGCTGCTGGACAGGCGTGTGTCGTCCGACATGGTGTTCGGGCAGATGGCGTCGCATTTCGTGCCTTCCGGGTTGTCGGATCGCTATGTCCGTGAAAATCCCGATGTATCCCGGGTCACCCGGCGATACCTAGAGTCAGATCAGGCCATTGCGCTGACGACCTCTCTGGCCGGTTTGACGGCGGTCAGGGATGGACTGCTGTCCGAGCGGTCTTTTTCGTTGCCGTTGTTGCATCGCAACGAAGGGGTGGTGGCCAGTTTCCATGCGCTCAGCGATGTAGAGGGCAAGCATGCTGCCTACGTGGTGGCCTATACCCCGTTGCCTGAATTGGCTGCCCTGTCACTGACGAGGCAGGTGCATGCGATGCTGGCCGCGCTGGGAACCATGGCGTTGGGTGGTCTTTCCGGCTTGTTGTGGTGGCAATGGCGCAGGCAGCGGGCCCAGAGCCAGGAACTGGCCATCATCACCGAAAAAATGGCCGATGGCCTGTACGTCATGGATGCCAGTGGCAGCGCGGTGTATGTCAACCACGCTGCCTGCTCCATCCTGGGTTATTCGGCGGGCGAATTGCTGGGCAGGCAGATTCACGAAACCATTCATCAGCATGGGCATAACCATCAACTGCCGCTCGAACTATGCCCCATTCACGCCACAACGGTCCGAGGACACCCATTTGCCGCCACGGAGTGGTTTCGCCGAAAAAACGGCACGGTGTTCGAGGCCGATGTGCGCAGCATGCCCATGCAATCCGCCTCCCGAGAGCGGGCGTCGGTCACCCTGTTCAGGGATTTGACCGGGCAACGTCAAAGTGAAATGAGCTTACGACAGGCGGCCAGTGTGTTTGAACATGCGCACGAAGGGATCTGCATTGCCGATATGCAAGCGCGAATCGTAGACACGAACGAGGCTTTCGGGCTGATCACCGGGTATGCCCGAGACGAGGTGTTGGGGCGCAATCCGAGCATGCTGTCGAGTGGCAGGCAGTCGCCTGAGTTCTACAAGCTTATGTGGGGCGAGCTCAACAGTCACGGCCACTGGCGTGGTGAAGTCTGGAACCGGCACAAGGGCGGTGCGGCATACGCAGCGCTGCTGACGGTCACGGCGGTCAAGGGGGTGGATGGAGTGGTGCAAAGTTATGTCGGCATCCTGTCCGACATCACCGCGCTGAAGTTGCATGAGGAAGAGTTGGAGCGGATTGCCCTCTACGATCCGCTGACTGGCATCGCCAATCGCCGCTTGCTGGATGAGCGAATGGATCATGCCCTGGCTCAGGCGCGCAGGCGCAACAGCCGGGTAGCGCTGATGGTGCTCGACCTTGACGGCTTCAAGGCTGTGAATGATCGGTATGGGCACGAGGCGGGTGACAGGCTGCTCGTCGAGGTGTGTCGCCGCCTGGAGCTCTGCCTGCGGCAGACAGATACCTTGGCACGAATTGGGGGTGATGAGTTCGTCCTGCTGCTGACCGACCTGCATTCGTCGGATGACCGGCATTGGCACGAGGTCGCTGCTCGGGTGTTGCAGGTGGTGGCGCAACCTGTGACAGACGGGGAACACAACTTGCATGTGTCTTGCAGCCTGGGGGTAACGATTTTTCCCGGTGACGATGCCGGACCTGATGCGCTGATGCGGCACGCCGACCAGGCCATGTATCAGGCCAAACAGGCTGGCAAGAACGGGTACAGGGTGTTCCAGTCGTCTTGAATACCCTTGGCCCCAATGGTTCGAACCATGCAGGCCTGTGCGGACGGGCGCAGGCGACAGTTGTGCATTTTCGTAGACGGCGCGCACTAACTAATGCGATGTGAATGGCTGAACATACAGGTTTCTTTTGTTGGTGCGCGCCGGTGAGGTGTCACTGATTTCTCCAGGCTGCTTGAAACATGACAAACCTGTCACCTTTGCCCCGCTACACCTGCCGCGAAGAGTTGGCCAACAGCCTCACCCACGGCGTGGGCATTGTGCTGGCCATTGCGGCTTTGGCGGTGCTGACGGCGTTTTCGGCCATGCATGGTGGCACGGCAGAGGTGGTGGCCAGCGCGGTGTTCGGCGCCACGCTCATCCTGTGCTACACCACGTCCACCCTGTACCACGCCATTCCGATCGAGCGCATCCGCCACGTGCTGCGGGCGCTGGACCATTCGGCTATTTTTCTGCTGATTGCGGGCACCTACACGCCGTTCATGCTGCTCAGCCTGGGTGGCACCTTGGGTTGGAGCATGCTGGTACTCGTCTGGACGCTGGCCGTCGCCGGCGTGGTGGCCCGGTTGTGGCTGAACGGCCGCCGGCACGGGCTGGTGGTGGGCCTGTATGTGGCGATGGGTTGGGCCGTGCTGTTTGCCATCAAGCCGCTGGTGGCGGCCTTGGGCGCGGGCGGGGTGGCCTTGCTGGCGGCGGGTGGCGTGTCGTACACGCTGGGTGTGGTGTTTTACAAGTGGCGCTCACTGCCCTACAGCCACGCCATCTGGCACCTGTTTGTGCTGGCGGGCAGTGCGCTGCACTTTTTTGCGGTGCTGTTCTACGTGTTGCCGGGGTGACTTTTCAGCCTGGCAGGTGAGTGGCCGGGCGGGCGTGCGTGGTTTGTGCGGCTTACCCGGCGTGCATCGCGGCCAGTTCTGCGCACAACGTGCCCAACGGCATGGCCAGGATGTCGCTGCCGAGGGGGAAGGCTTCGTCCCCCGGATACACCACCAGTTTGCGAGTGGGCGAGAGGTCGCTGCAGGCGGCATGGAACCCACGTTCCACCTTGGGGCTCAGGCTGCGCTTGATTTCAATGGCCCACATGGTTCCATTGGGCCAGGTGAGCAGCAAGTCGACTTCGGCACCGCCACTGCTGCGGTAAAAGTGCGCCTGTGCGTTAGGAGAAGCACAGCCCAGCAGGTTTTCGATCACAAAACCTTCCCAACTGGCACCCACCACCATGTGTGACAGCAGTTGCTCGGTGGTTTCAATGTCCAGCAGGCCGTGCACCAGGCCGCTGTCGCGTACGTAAATCTTGGGCGACTTGACCAGCCGTTTGCCCAGGTTGGCGTGCCAGGCGGGCAGGCGGCGCACCAGCAGCAGGTCGCACAGCAGGTCGATGTAACTGTGCACGGTTTTAATGTCCAGCCCCATGTTGCGTGCCAGTTGCGCCATGTTGAGCAACCCGCCTTGATGGTGGGCCAGCATGGTCCAGAACCGGCGCAAGGTGTCGGCTGCAATCCGGGGCCCGAATTGGGGTACATCGCGTTCCAGGTAGGTGCGGATGAAGTTGTGCCGCCAGCGCAGGCTGCGTGAATCGCTGGGGGCATTCAGGCTTTCCGGGAAGCCACCCCGCAACCACAGTGGGGTGGCCAGCGTGGGGCCCGTTTCAAGCACGGTCAGCGTGCCCAACTCCAGATACGCAATGCGTCCCGCCAGCGTTTCGCCCGATTGCTGGAGCAAGTCCAGCGAGGCCGAACCGAGCAGCAGGTAGCGGCCTGCGTGGTGCCCTGCACGGCGTGCCTGGTCGATCAGCCCGCGCAACACCGGAAACAGCGCCGGTGCGCGGTGCACTTCATCCAGGATGACCAGCTTGTCCAGGTGGCCCGAAAGGTACAGCTCGGGTTGTGCGAGTTTGGCCCGATCCCGTTCGGACTCCAGATCCAGGTACACGCTGGGCACGGATTTGGCCGCTTCCCACGCCAGTGTGGTCTTACCGACCTGGCGTGGCCCCAGCAGGGCAATCGCAGGTGTTTGTTGCAGCTCGGCTTGCAGTTCAGGCAGGATGTGGCGGTGAAACATCCTTGCAATTATGGAGTTTCATTACCTGATTTGCAATGATAAAGAGGGCGATCTCCATCAGAACCACAGCGCCACCAGCGGCATCAGCAAGCTGGCCAGCAGGGCCTGAATGCCCAGGGCCAATCCGGCGTAAGCGCCTGCATCGGCATTCACCTGGATGGCCCGTGCCGCGCCAATGCCGTGGGCAGCAGTGCCCAGTGCAAACCCCCTGGCGTGCCAGCCCGCTGCATGGGTGCCCACGCCCAGCAGCTTGAACAGGGGTTTGGCGCTGAGGGCACCCACCAGGCCGGTCACCACGGCAATCACCGCTGCCAGCGCCGGGATGCCACCCAGACGTTCGGCCACGCCCATGGCCACCGGTGCCGTGACCGATTTGGGCGCAAGGGACTTCAACACGTCAGACGGCAAGTCCAGTGCCCAACCCATCAACACGGCTGAACCGGCAGCCGCCGTGCCGCCCACCAGCGACGCCACCAGCAAAGGCCGCCAGCGCCGTGCGAGCTCGGTGCGCCGTTGCCACAGCGGCCAGCCCAGCGCCACCACAGCCGGGCCCAGCAGCACATGGATGAACTGCGCCCCTGAAAAATAGGTCGGGTAGGCGGTGCCGGTGGCCGACAGCAGCCCCGCCAGCACCACCACCGACCACAGCACCGGGTTGGCCCACGGGGCCTGCTGCGTGTGCGTGTAAGCCGCCTGCGCCAGCACGTACACGCTCAGCGTGGCGGTCAGCCCGAACAGGGTGGTTGTGGTCAGGTAGGTCCACAGTTCCACAAAAGTGTTCATGGGCCGCCTTCCGGTGCATCCCCTGCGGGGGGCGTTGCGGGCAGCAACCGCTGCAGGACCAGTGCCGTCATGGCCAGCCCCACCCAGGTGGACACCACGACCACCAGCAACAACCGCAACCCATGTGCCTGCAAAAGGCCCATGTGCGTCATCACGCCCACGCCCACGGGCACGAACAGCAGCGACAGGTGTTGCAGCAAGGCGTTGGCGGCGGCTTCCAGTGCTGGCCTGACGGCTGGCCAGGCCAGCAAGACTGCCAGCAGCATCATGCCCACCACCGGGCCGGGCACAGGCAACTTCAGGCTGCGTGCCAGCAACTCGCCCACGGACTGCAGCAGCAACAGACCAGCCAGTCCCTGCAACGCCAGCATGGGGTTGCGGTGCTCAGAACCGTTCCAGCTCCGGGTGCTTGATGGCCCCGGCGCGCACCAGCATCTTGCCGTACTCGGCGCAGCGGTGCTTGGTGGGGATGACCTTGCCGGGGTTCAGCAACCCGGCGGGGTCGAAGGCGCGCTTCAGGCCGAACATCGCCTCGTTTTCTTCGGCTGAAAACTGCACGCACATGCTGTTGAGCTTTTCCACGCCCACCCCGTGCTCGCCCGTCACGGTGCCGCCCATTGCCACGCTGGTTTCCAAAATGTCGGCGCCGAACAGTTCGCAGCGGTGGAGCTGGTCGGGGTCGTTCGCATCGAACAGAATCAGCGGGTGCAGGTTGCCGTCGCCCGCGTGGAACACGTTGCAGCAGCGCAGTTGGTACTTCTTCTCCATCTCTGCAATGGCCAGCAGGATGTCGGCCAGGCGCTTGCGCGGGATGGTACTGTCCATGCACATGTAGTCGGGGCTGATGCGCCCGCTGGCCGGGAAGGCGTTTTTGCGCCCGCTCCAGAACTTCAGGCGCTCGGCTTCGTTCTGGCTGACGGCAATGGCGGTGGCACCGCAGCCGCGCAGCACGTCGCTCATGCGGCCAATTTCTTCTTCCACCTCTTCGGGCGTGCCGTCGCTTTCGCACAGCAAAATGGCCTCGGCGTTCAGGTCGTAACCGGCGTGCACATAGTCTTCCACGGCGGCGGTCATGGGTTTGTCCATCATCTCCAGCCCGGCGGGGATGATGCCAGCCGCAATGACGGCGGCCACGGCGTCGCCGGCTTTGCGCATGTCGTCGAAGCTGGCCATGATGCAGCGGGCCAGCTGGGGTTTGGGCACGAGCTTGACGGTCACCTCAGTCACCACGGCCAACATGCCTTCGCTGCCGATCAGCACGCTGAGCAGGTCCAGTCCCGGCACGTCGAGCGCGTCAGACCCGAACTCGATCAGCTCGCCGCCCATGGTGAAGCCCTTGACCTTCAGGATGTTGTGCACCGTCAGGCCGTACTTCAGGCAGTGCACGCCGCCCGAGTTTTCGGCCACGTTGCCGCCGATGGTGCAGGCAATCTGGCTGCTGGGGTCGGGCGCGTAATACAGGCCGTGAGGGGCGGCGGCTTCGCTGATGGCTAGGTTGCGCACCCCGGCCTGCACCACTGCCGTGCGGCTGACGGGGTCCACCTTCAGGATGCGGTTGAACTTGGCCAGGCTCATGGTCACGCCCAGCGCATGTGGCATGGCACCGCCCGACAGGCCGGTGCCCGCGCCGCGCGCCACCACGGGCACGTTCAGCGCCTGGCAGGTGCGCAGCACAGCGGCAACCTGGGCCTCGGTTTCGGGCAGGGCCACCACCATCGGCCGCTCACGGTAGGCGGTCAGGCCGTCGCACTCGTAGGGCACGGTGTCTTCCAGTTGGTACAGCAGTGCATGTGAAGGCAAATGTGCCTTCAGCGCTTGTAAAACCTTGTTTTGCAGCTCTGCTTTTTGTGGGGCTGCAAGCTCGTTGGCGCGGGCAAGGGTGTCTGTGAACATGGGGGGGCGTCCAAGGAGGGCGTGGCAAACGGAACTGCAAATTGGCGGATGTCGGGCAGTGTAGGACAAGCCACTGCGGACAGGTTGAAGTTTCTTGCAAGCCGCCGTGAAAACGGGTGCGGACGCTGCCACCTGCTGCGGGGCAGATGTGGCCGAAGCCAAGGGCCGCGCGGTCTTCCGGTGCGGCGGCTTGGCCGATCTGCCCGTCAGGTCAATCGGGCTGGCCTGCTGATGTGGTCTGGCGCATCACCCTGGCAATTTCAGCCTGCAGTGCCTGGGCCGAGATGGGTTTGGACACGTAGCCGTCGGCCCCGTTGTCCAGGAAACGTTCGCGGTCGCCTGTCATGGCATGGGCGGTCACCATCAGCACGGGGGTGTGCTGGCCGGTGCCGGCCTCGCGCTGGCGCAGTTCGGCCACGGCAGCAGGCCCGTCCTTCTCCGGCATCATCACGTCCATCAGCACCAGGTCGAAGGGTTCTCGTGCCAGCGCATCGAGCGCGAGCTGGCCGTTCTCGACCATCACGTGGCTGTGCCCCATTTTGGCCAGCAGCAGTCCGGCGAGCTTCTGGTTGATGGGGTGATCTTCGGCCACCAGGATTTTCAGCGGCCGCACGGCGTTCTGGTTGTCTCCGCCGGCGCTTTTGTTGAACACAGCCTCGGTGCCTAGGGGGCGTGTGCAGCGGACGCTGAACTCAAAGGTCGAGCCCTTGCCCGGTGTGCTGGTGGCCGAGATGCTGCCCCCCATGAGCGTGACCAGGCTGCGCGAAATGGCCAGCCCCAGCCCCGTGCCGCCGTACGAGCGGGTGATGGTGCCGTCGGCCTGCTCAAACGGTTTGAACAAGGCTTCGGCCTTGGCCGGGTCAAAGCCGATACCGGTGTCCACCACCTGCACCTGCAGCATCACGCTGCCATCTTCAGCGGGCGGTGTGGCATCCATGTGTACCGCCACCTCGCCTTCGTGAGTGAACTTGACAGCGTTGCCGATCAGGTTGGTCAGCACCTGGCGCAGCCGCACCGGGTCGGCCATGACCTCGGCCGGTACCGCCGGTGTGCAGGTGTGGCGCAGGCCGATGCCCTTGCTGTCGGCCAGGCCGCGCAGTGACTTGACGGTGTGGCGCAGGATCTGTTCGGGCTGAATGCGCGCGGGCTCCAGCTCCAGTGCGCCGGACTCGATTTTGGAAAAATCGAGGATGTCGTTGATGATGACCAGCAGGTGGTTGGCCGAGTCTTTGGCCAGCGTCAGGTGCTCGCGTTGCTGGGGCTGCAGCTCGGTGTCGAGCACCAGTTGGGTCATGCCCACGATGCCGTTCATGGGTGTGCGGATTTCATGGCTCATGTTGGCCAGGAATTCGCCTTTGAGCCGGTTGGCCACCTCGGCCTTGTTGCGGGCTTCGATCAGTTGGGCTTCATTCGCCTTGATCTGCGTGAAGTCCTGCATCACCCCGGTGAAGTAAAGCTCGTCGTCCACCCGTGTTTCGGTGACTGACAGCCGCAACGGGAAGCGCGTGCCGTCTTTGCGACAGCCTTCCACCACGCGGGGGCGGTTGAGCATGTGCTGGATGCCGGTGCGCAGGTAGGTGTCGATGTCCTGGGCATGCTGGCTGCGCCGCTCCGAGGCCATCAGCACGCCGACGTTCTGGCCCAACAACTCGGCGAGCGCCAGGCCGAACATGTCGGCCGCCGCCGTGTTGGCCTGGATGATGAGGCCCCGTGTGTCGATGACGACGATGCCTTCGGGTGCCGAATCGAAAATGCTGTTCAGTTTGGATTCACTCAGCCGCAGGTTGCGCTCCACCGCAAGGCGTTCGTCCACCTCGCGCCGCAGCCGTTGGTTGGCCGCTTCACGTTCGGCAGACAGCTCGCGCGACACACGCAGCGCGCTTTGCAGCCGGTGTGTGATCAGCCACACGCCGGTCATGCCCAGTGCCATCACCGCCAGCAGGATGGCAAACGACTGGTTGAGCACGCCCGTGGCGGCGGTTTGCCAGTTGCGGATGGGCATGCTGATCTCCAGCGCGCCGCGCACGTCGCCTTCTTTCCAGTCGGTGCGGGGTGAGCCGGCCATGCTGTTGTGGCAGGCCACGCACGTGGGCAACATGCGGTCGGCCCGCGCATAGCGCAGCAGCTCGACGCCATTGACCGTTTCTTCGCGCACAAACGGTTTGTCCGGGTTGACGCGCAGGTGCGCCAGCGCGTCGAGCTGGAACTGGTCGAGCTGGCGTTCGGCCGCCCGCCAGGGAAAGGGCAGGTCGCTGTAGAGCGCCACTCGGTGCCCGGCTTCAGTTTGGGACAGGTAGTGCCCCAGGTCGATGGTGAAGGTGGCCGGCAGGGGCAGGCTGTTGGGCTGCTCTTTGTACAGGTATGACACGCCCATGCCGGCTTCGCGGGCCCGGGGCAGGATGTTGGTGGCGTAGAAGTTGCGGAAGTGGGTGACGGCATCGGCCTGTTTGGAGGCCGTGTCCACCATGTAGGACCGCACCACTTCCCGGGCGGATGAGAGGGTGTACCAGCCGACCGCCCCACCCAGCAGCAGCAGCACCGACCCCAGTGCGGGCAAGGCCCAGGGCCTCAGGTAGAGCAGGCGCAACCGGTTGATCAAAGGGGTGGACATGGTGGCGGGGTGGGGTTGTCAGGTGAGGGCTTGTTTCAGCCAGTCGGCAAACGTGTTGCACTCCCAGCGGTCCATGGTACCGGTTCGCCAGCACAGGTAGTGCGCATGGGGGCTGGGCACGCTGCGGGCAAACGGGCGCACCAGCGTGCCGTTTTCCAGCCAGGGAGCACCGAGGCGCAACCGGACCAGGGCCACGCCCATGCCGGCGGCCGCGCCATCGCACATCAGCCCGATGTCGTTGAAGGTCGAGCCGTCCAGCGGCTCGGGCCAGTCCAGGTCGTGTGCGGCAAACCAGGTGCGCCACGGCTCCAGCGGGCTGCGCAGCAGGGGCAGGCCCTCCAGGTCGGCCACGGTGTCAAACGGGCCGTGTTCACGCAGAAAAGTGGGCGACACCATGGGGGTCACCTCGTCCTTGAACAGGCAGATGTGTTCCACATCGGCATATCGGCCGGTGCCGAAACGGATGGTCAGGTCGGCATCTTCGGCCACCACGTCGAGCAGCGGGATGCTGACCTGCAGCGTCAGGTCGATTTCGGGGTAGGCGTCGGTGAACTGGCGCAGCCGGGGCATGAGGATGGAGCGCGAGAACGTGGGGGTGACCGCCAGCTTGAGTTTGCGCCGGCCGGGTGAGGCACCCTGGCTCGGAAAACGCTCCAGAATGGACAGGCCTTCTCGCACATGGGCCAAGTATTCGCTGCCTTCGCTGGTGAGCGAAAAGTCTGCCCGACCGAAGAGCTTGGTGCCCAGGATCTGTTCCAACTGGCGCACCCGGTGGCTGACCGCGCTGGGCGTGACGCACAGTTCTTCAGCCGTTTGCGTCACGCTGCGCAGGCGTGCCAGCGCTTCAAACGTGAGCAGGCACTGGATGGGCGGTATGCGAACGGTCATGGCGGCATTCTGGCATCAGTGCATCATGTGGCGCAAATGAGCTGTGTTGCTTAAAAGATAGCAATCAAGTGCCGATAACCAAGCGCCAGACGGCCTTTTTACTTGAAGATGACCGTTTTGTGGCCGTTCAGCAGCACGCGGTGTTCGCTGTGCCATTTCACGGCGCGGGCCAGCACCTGGCTTTCCGTGTCGCGGCCGAGGGCGGTCAGGTCATCCACCGTTTTGCTGTGGTCCACGCGGGCCACGTCCTGTTCGATGATGGGGCCTTCGTCCAGGTCGGCTGTCACGTAGTGGGCGGTGGCTCCGATGAGCTTCACACCCCGGTCGTGCGCCTGGTAGTAGGGCTTGGCACCCTTGAAACTGGGCAGGAAGCTGTGGTGAATGTTGATGGCGCGCCCGGCCAGCTTCTGGCACAGGTCGTTGCTGAGGATCTGCATGTAACGCGCCAGCACCACCAGCTCGGCGCCCTCGGCCTGGATGATTTCGTACTGGCGGTCTTCCACCTGGGCCTTGGTCGCAGCCGTTACGGGCAGGTGGTGAAACGGCACGTTGTAGCTGGCGGCCAGTTGGTAGAAGTCGCGGTGGTTGCTGACGATGGCGCGGATGTCCAGCGGCAGCAGCCCGCTTTTCCAGCGAAACAGCAGATCGTTCAGGCAATGCCCCTGCTGGCTGACCATGATGACCGTGCGCATCGGCTGCGCAGTGGCATGCAGTTGCCATTGCAGGTTGAGCGGGGTTGCAAACGCGGCCAGGTCGGCCTTGAGCTGCTCGTGGCTGAGCTGGCTGCAGGCAAACTGCACGCGCATGAAAAACAGGCCGGTGTCGTGGTCGTTGAACTGCGCGGCTTCTTCGATGTTGCCGGCGCGTTCCAGCAGGAACCCGGACACGGCGTGCACCAGGCCCAGACGGTCCGGGCAAGACAGGGTGAGAACGTAAGTAGGAGTGGCGTTGGAAGCGGTCATGATGGCCGGATTGTCGCTGCAATCCGGCGGCACCTTTCACAGCCCCGTCACTTGCCCAGCCGTTCCTTCAGCCTCGCGCAGTGGTCCACCGGGGGCACGGGTGTGGTGTGCCAGACGGCGTCGAATGCGGTGCCATCGTCTGGTCGAGCACCGCCTGCTGCCATGCGCACCGCTTTCACCCGCAGCCCAGGGGGCATGTGCAGCGGGATGCCCAGTTGCCGGTGTGCATGCTGGCTGCCGCACAGCACCACCACCGTTTTGCCCCTTGCCACGTGGGCAGCAGCTGTTTGCGACAGCGAGACATCACGAGCAATCTGGATGCGTGTCATGGGCGCGATCTGGCTGGCGGGTAGCAGGTTGCAGTGGCCGTCGCGCACGGCGTCCTGGTGGCGCTGCCAGGCATCCGGTGGCACGCGGCTGTCCCAGGCGGGCTCTTTCATCGTCTGGGCGTTGCGCGCGCGAGGCAGGTTGCCACCCAGCACGGGCACGCCCGCTGCAATCGCTGCCATGATGGCTGGCGCATACGGCCCCCAGGGCCAGGCACCCTCGCGCCAGGCCAGTGCTTTCTGCACGGTTTCAGCCGGGGCCGACGTGGCCAGACCGGCGGTGGAGGTGCCTGCGTCAGCCATTTCCAGCACCAGTGCCGCCAGTTCATTCAGTTCGACCAGCGCGTTGACACTGGCCAGATGCAGCTGCTGGTGCTCGGGGGCATCGTGCTGTTCGCCCAGCAGCAGCACATCGGCGGGGCCGAGGCGGTGCAGCCGGATGGGGATGGGCAGCGCCTCAGGCGTGGTCGCGGTGTCGGTGGTTGCCGATGCCGCCGGGGCCGCCGCGCTGGCGCAACCGCCCAGCCAGATGCTCCCGCCGCTCAGGCAGCCGAGGGTTGCCAACAGCACACGCCGACGTGTCGTGCCTGGTGCACGGGCTGGCCGGCTGTTTGCCGGGTCACGGGGCGTTGCAAGGCAAATGGGTTCAGGCCGTTGGCCTGTGCGTGGGCGGGGAGCGGGCGTGTCCATGACGGGATACTACGCGCTGAGTGGGCAACGCTGCCGGGCTGTGTGTGATTCGCCTTGGTATGTGTACCTTGTCCGCCGTTCGTGAAGTTTGATGATAGGTTTGCATGTCGTTTTTGTTGCGTTCGCCCGTCAACCGCCAGTTCCTGGCGCGCACCGTGGGCACCCTGTTGGTGGCGGTTGCGGCGGCCTGGCTGTGCGAGTGGTTGCGCACCCCCATTCCCTGGATGATGGGGCCGCTGGTCGCCGTGGCCGTGCTGTCGGTGCTGGGAGCCCCCACCGAAAGCTGGATACCGTTTCGCAACGGCGGGCAGTGGGTGATCGGTTCGGCCCTGGGCCTGTATTTCACCCCTGCTGTCGGTGCGCTGGTGGCGGGACTGTGGTGGGCCATCGTGGTGGGGGTGGCGTGGGCATGCCTGTTGGGTTGGGCATTTGGCCGCTGGCTGGCCCATGCACATGCTCAGGAACTGGCCGCCCTGACACCCGCCGCCCGCCGTGCCACCACCTACTTTGCCGGGGCCATTGGCGGCGCATCTGAAATGACCCTGCTGGCCGAGCGCCACGGAGCCCGAACCGACCTGGTGGCCAGTGCCCACAGCCTGCGCGTGCTGATGGTGACCCTCTCGTTGCCGTTTGCCATGCAGATATGGGGCGTGCATGGGCTGGATGCGGCAGGGACGGCTGTGCGTGACGTCAGTGTGCCGGGGATGGCTGTGCTGGCGCTGCTGACCGGTTTTGGGGTGGCACTGATGCTGAAGCTGGGGCGGGCCAACCCCTGGTTCATGGGCGCACTGGTGGTGACCATGGCGTTGACCCTGGCCGATGTGCGGCTGACGGCCTTGCCCGGGTGGCTGACCAACCTGGCCCAGTTGTTCATCGGCGTGAGCTTGGGTGTGCGTTTTTCGCCTGCTTTCCTTCGGGCCGCACCGCGCTGGCTGGGCCGTGTGGCATGGGCCACCGTGGTGATGATGGCGCTGTGCGCGGGTTTTGGTACGGCGCTGGCATGGGCCACGCAGCTTCACCCGGCGACGTTGATTCTGGGTACCTCGCCCGGCGGGATTGCAGAAATGGCCATCACCGCCAAGGTGCTACAACTGGGCGTGCCGGTGGTCACCGCATTCCAGGTGTGTCGCCTGGTAGCGGTGTTGATCCTGGCCGAACCGCTGTACCGGTGGCTGGGTCGGTCGTGAGACGGTTGCCAGTTGCCAGTTGCAGCGTGTTGGGTTGGGCATAGGCTGCGCCTATGCCCGTCTTTGAAATCGACCCATTGCCACACGCGCCCGAGGCTTCTACAGTCTGTCTGCAAGGGGCCTGCACTTCGGTGGACTGATGCAGGCTCCAACCCCTATCCAACTGACCAGGAGATCGACATGAGCAAAAAAACATCATCCAAACCGGCAGCCCGTCGCAAGGGCTTGGACATTGGCATCAGCGATGCCGACCGCGCAGCCATTGCCAAGGGGCTGAGCCACCTGCTGGCCGACACCTACACGCTGTACCTGACCACCCACAACTTTCACTGGAACGTGACAGGCCCCATGTTCAACAGCCTGCACGCCATGTTCATGACGCAGTACACCGAGTTGTGGAATGCGGTGGACCCGATTGCCGAACGCATCCGTTCGCTGGGCCATGTGGCTCCGGGTTCGTATGCCCAGTTCGGGCAGCTCAGCTCGCTGCCCGACGCGCCTGCGCAGCCCCCTAAGGCGCTCGAAATGGTGCGCATCCTGGCCGAGGGGCACGAGGCTGTTGCCCGCACCGCGCGCAGCCTGTTTCCGCTGGTGGACAAGGCCAGTGACGAACCCACAGCCGATGTGCTGGTGCAGCGCTTGACCGTGCATGAACAGGCTGCCTGGATGCTGCGCGCCATGCTGGAAGAGTGAGCCGACGGGCCAGGGTTGACTTGGCCCGGAAAGCCGCATCACGGGCGTCAGTGGCGTCGGATGGGGGCAGTCTGCTGCCGGGAGGCTGTCAGCACATTTTCACGACGATGTCGTGCAGCGTGTTGGCGCAATGGGCCATGCGGTCGGCCCCATTGGACAGATGGCGGTAGATTTCCCGCCGCTTGAACATGTGGATGTAGTCCTCTCCCTGGAACAATTCGGCAATGGCCTTGCGGTAGTTCTTTTCCACCCGCCGCTCCGCTTTGCGGGCCAGGTCGGCGTCGGCGGCCGCAGCTTGGGGGTCGGTGGCCAGTTTGGCGTAGCCTTGCAGCAGGGCGTCGACACCCATCTTCATGTGCATGGCCATTTCCAGGCAGTGCTTGTCGGGGGTGAGGCCCAGCACTTCCATTTCGCTGACGGTGGTTTTGCAGTAGTTGACCACTTCGTCTAGGTCCATGATGGCGCGGTACAGGTCCTCGCGGTCGATGGGGGTGGAGAACGACTCGTTCAGCGTGTGCAGGTTGCGGATTTTCACGCGGTCGGCTTCGTGCTCGTCCTGGCGGATCTGGCTGCCGATTTTGGGGTTGCCGGTTTCCATGTACTCCACCAGCAGGCCGGTGGTGTGCGCCACCTGGTTGCACTGCTCGGTCAACATGCCGTAAAAGTCGGGCATGCGGGGAAACACGCGATCGAACAGGCGCTTGATGACGGACGGTTGGGGTTTGCCGTTGCTCATGGCTTCGCTCCGAGAAACAGGTTGACCACCGCATAGGCCAGGATGGCCACCAGTGCCGAACCGGGGATGGTGACCAGCCAGGTGGTGGCGATGTCCTGTGCCTTGCTCCAGCGCACGGCGCGGGGGCGTTCCGACGCGCCAATGCCCATGATCGACGTGGCCACCACGTGCGTGGTGGACACGGGGGCGCCTACGGCCGACGCGCCCATGATGACCAGCGCCGATGTCAGTTGCGAGCCCAGCGCGTGCACCGGCCGCACCCGGTAGATGGCAAAACCCAGCGTGCGCACGATGCGCCAGCCGCCCGACAGCACCCCCAGCGTGATCGCCGTGGCGCAGGCCAGCATGACCCAGAACGGCACCTCGAACGTCGGGATGAAACCGCCCAGCAGCAGCACCAGCGTGAGGATGCCCATGCTCTTCTGGGCATCGTTGGCCCCGTGCGAGAACGCCAGGCCCGCTGCGGTGAAAAACTGCGCAAAGCGCAGGTGTCGGTTGGCGGTCGGTGTGGCTGCACGCAGTGCGACCGACAGGACGCGGTGCAGCACAAAGCCCACCCAGAAACCGATCAGCGGCGAAAGCACGAGTGCTGCCAGCACTTTGGTGATGCCGGTCAGCCGCCCGCTGGCCAGTTCCTGGAACCCCCAGGCCACATGGTCGGCGCCGACCGACACGACAACCGCGCCCATCAACCCGCCTACCAGCGCGTGGGATGACGAAGAGGGGATGCCGAAATACCAGGTGGCCAGGTTCCAGACGATGGCCCCCAGCAGCCCGCACAGCAGCACCGCGAGTGACAGCACCGGCAGCACACCGTCGAGCATCACGAACTTGCCGATGGTGTTGGCCACGGCTGTGCCACCCAGCAGCGGCCCCAGGAACTCGAACACGCCGACGATGAGCACGGCTTGGGCAGGCGTCATGGCGCGGGATGCGATGACGGTGGCCACGATGTTGGCGGCGTCATGGAACCCGTTGGTGTAGTCGAACACCAGCACCACCACCACGGTGACAACGGCCAGCAGGAGCAGGGTTTCCATGGTTCGACCTGAGGTGTGGGGCGGTGTTGCTGCGATGTACGGGGAGCAGTTTCCAGTATGACAGTTTGTTGACGCTCCGGAGAAAGGTGTGCGGTTTGCGCCACGTCAGGCGGGAAGAAGGCAGGGGTTGGGGCGAAAAAAAACCGGCCAGAGGCCGGTTCCTTTTGGGGCGGGTGGGTGCTCAGTGTACGACCACAGGCATCTGGGCCAGGCTGGCATAGCCTTCCAAGGTGGTTTCGACTTCTTCCTGCGAAGGCGTGTCGCGCTGCCAGGCAGCAATGTGGCGCTGGAACATTTCTGCCCACGAGCCGTCGAGGTAGACCTCTTTGCCGGAGCGCTTGTCCACGATCTCGAAGCCGTGCCGGGGCAGCTGTGGTACTTCGGCGGGTTCCGGGTCGCCCGCTGTCGGGGCATTGACGTGGATGTGAACCACCGCGAACGATTCGGAGTCGTAAAGCATGTTCATGGCATTGTTCCTTCCAGTTCAGAGCATTGTCGCGTGTTTTGGGTTTGCCTGCATCAGCAACCTGCTGACAGGTTTATCGGCAGGGAGGTGGGGGTGCTGAAGCACAGTTCAAGGTTCCATCCCGGCCAACTGCTGGTCGACCACGTCCCCGTTGGCCTGCGTCCAGCGCACCCGCACCGGCAGGTGACCCAGTTCGGGCGCGAGCCACACTTCAACCAGGTTGTCGTAGGTGTGAGTGGGCTGGCGAACGAGGCGGACTGCAGACCGGCTCCCGACAGGCAGTGCCAGTTCTTCGGCAGCACCGATTTTGAACTGCCAGATGTCGGCATCGCGAGGGCCGGCGGTGTGCACCGACAGCACGGTTCCCTGTTGCCAGCGTTGGGGGTCACCGCTGAGCATGGCGGCCAGTTGAAACAGCACGCTCAACCGATCCTGCGTATACGCTTGCAGGGGCAGATCAGGAGTGTTGGCGCTGAACCGCAAGCTGGCCGGTTGTCGGTTGCGGTCAAAGTGAGTGGCCAGCTCCGACTTGGTTTTGTCGCCAAACCGGACGGGTTGCAGACCCGCGACCGGATCGACCCGTCCCTTGCTGGTTTGGGTGCGCGAGCCCACCAGCAGCGCTTTGATTTCGAGCCGTGCCTCGTACGACTGGCCATCGTGGCTGAACCGGATGGTGCTGCTGGCTGGAAAGCTCACACCTTTGCGCGTGCCTTTCACTTCGTAGGACAAGGTGACGCTGGCGGGCAGATTCAGCTTGCCCGGTGTACTGGCAACCGGGCCGTTTGAGCTTGCTTCGGGCACGCTGACGGGTGGCGGTGGGGCGAGTTTGCCTGGCGCTGGGTTCGCTTCGGGCTCTGGCGAGGGGGTACTGGGGGCCGTCAGCGGTTGGCGGGTGGCTGAGGGCGGATTCGAATTTCTTGCTTTCTCATCAACAGGAGCATTGTGTTCTTTATTTGAAAGCGCTAGGGCCGATTTTGACTCTGATTTTGTGGCTGATGTGGGTGTCATTGTTGGCCCGCTTGCTCGGGCCTGGTGGTCCGAGGTGGGGGGTGTTGCCGGGTCAGGCGCTTCAGGGTTGGGCAAAGGGGCGCCTGCCGGTGCACCCGTCGGTGGCAACAGCTTGATGGTCTGCCCTGGTGTGGGGGGCGGCGGCGCGGCGGACACCGGTGCAGGGTGGGCAGTATGCTGTTCGCCCTCGTCCAGCCAGAGGGCCAGCAGCCAGACGTGGGCTGCCAGCACGGCCAGCATCAGCAACACCAGCCAGCGCCTGCCCGGCCCGGCGGGGCTCAATGGAGGCTGGGGCTTGTGCACCGCTGTCCGGGGCCTCATGTGCTGAGGGGTGATGCCCATGGGAGAAAACTGCCGATCTCGACGCTTGGGGACACGCCAGTGGCGTCGGGGTCAGCGCTGGAACACCGCATCGAACGACTGGAAGCCTTTGATTTCGATGGGGTTGCCAAACGGATCCAGGAGAAACATCGTCCATTGTTCACCGGGTTGCCCGGCGAACCTGACCTGAGGTGGCAGGACGAAAGACACGCCTGCCTGCGTCAGGCGTTCGGCCATGATTTGCCACGCTGGCAGCGGCAACACGAGGCCGAAATGAGGCATGGGCACCAGGTGGTCGCCCACATGCCCGGTGAGGGTGGTGGCAAAAGGCTCGCCCAGGTGCAGGGACAACTGATGACCACAGAGGTCGAAGTCGACCCAGTTGTCGGTGCTGCGACCTTCGGTGCAGCCCAGCACATCACGGTAAAAATCACGCGCCACGTTCAGATCGCGCACATGGAACGCAAGGTGAAAAAGACTGTTCATGTGCGTGACCTTACCGCATTCAGCGGTCCCAGCTTGTCAGAGCGAGTGGGTGTGCACCGTGCCGTGGGTGCTTTCGACCTGGGTCTGACAGCCGATGCAGCGCTCGGCCATCGGGTTGGCCTGCAGGCGTGCATCGGGGATGTCTGCGCCGCAATCGGTGCAGATGCCGTACTCGCCCTCGGTGATGCGTTTCAATGCTGAACCGATCTGGTTCAGTTCCAGCAACTCGCGCTCTTCGAGGGCCACAGACAGGTCGTGCAAGGCATCGGTCTGTGCCCAGTCGCCTTGCGCCAGCGAGCGGGTTTCGGCGGCGGCCTCGGCGCGGCTGATTTCGCCGCCGCGCTGCTGCCGGAGTTGTGCCAGCAGATCTGCACGAAGGGTTTGAAGTTGCTGGGCGTATTGAGGAAGCAGTTCAGGTGTCATGGGTCGGTCTCCAACAGATGTGTCAATCATCTGACAGGTTGGCTGCAGTGGGCTTGATTCAGGTCAAACATGCACCCGATGACGTTGATCGAGGGATGCGACCGCGCACAAACTGTGCGCAGACGTACGGGCTGTGGCATGCTGTGGGGCTTACGGGGAATCCCCCTGATCAGGAGACGATGCATGACCGATACAGGCAACAGTGGTTTTGGCAAGTTTGTGCCGGGCTTTGAGTTTTTGCAGAACCTGGCGCGACAGGCCACGGGTGGGCTGGCACAGGGCATGCAGCCGGCAGCGCCGCAGGTGCCCAACCTGGGCAATTGGGTGGCCCCGACGTTCAGTGTGGAAGACCTGGACAAGCGCATCAACGAGTTGAAGACGGTTCAGTTCTGGCTGGACCAGAACTCGCGTGCATTGGGGGCGACCATTCAGGCGCTCGAGGTGCAGAAAATGACGTTGGTCACACTGAAAGGTATGAATGTGAGCATGGGCGACGTGGCAGAGACGCTAAAGGTCAAAACAGCCGACGTGATGGCGAGCATGGCGAGCATGGCAGCCATGGGCAACAAGCCTGCCGATGGACCGGCAGACCCCGCAACACCGGCCAGTGAACCGGTTGGTTCGGCAGGCAAAGCGGGCGGCACGCAGTTTGCCGGCCTTGAAATTCCGCCACGTCATGCACCAGCAGCTGCGCCTGCGGAGCCGCCAGTGCCACCGGCAGCGCCTGAAACGCAGGCCGCAGCGCCTTCGCCGTCACCAGCACCAGCAGCGGCTCCTGTTGTGGATCCGATGCAGTGGTGGGGGGCGCTGACCCAGCAGTTCCAGACGATTGCCGCCCAAGCCATGCAGGAGTTGCCGGGCCAGACAGCGGTGGAGGCCAGCAAACACATGGCCACTGCGCTGGCCAGCGAAGCGGTCAAGACCGCCACGGAAATGACCGCAGGGGTGGCACGCAGTCTGGCACCCAAGTCACCAGTCGAAAAGCCTCCTGCCAAAACTTCGAAAACTTCCAAAACTGCCAAGCCAACCCAGGCTACCGGTGGGGCAGGCGTGGCACGTGCTGGCGACAAGCCGGCGGTCAAACGCAGCACCAGTGCTGGCGGGAACAAGGCGAGCGTCAAAGCCGCTTCTGCCAAGGCCGCCAAGCCCGATTCGGCAGCGACCGCGCCTGCAGCGCGGGGGGTGCGCAAACAAGCCGGGAAAGCAACGGCACCGAGCCGCAAGGTAGCGCGCGGCCAGTGAGGACAGTGGGGCGGCTGTTTTTGCCTGCCTGAACAGATCGTTTCGACCGTTCGGAGCGCGAGGAGTAAGCATGGCACCGTTCCCCTTTGCCCACGCCACGCACCCACAGTGGTCGGTGGCTGTGTCGCTGGTGCTGGCCCAGCTCGGTGCTCAACGCGCTGCGGCGCCGCCCTTGGGCTTGCTCTACATCACCGACCACTTTGCTGCCCATGCCCAAGAGGTTCTGGATCAATTGATGGCAGGTTTGCCCGAGGTCACCGATTGGGTGGGGGCGGTTGGGCTGGGCATTGCGGCCACAGGTGTGGAGTACTGGGACGAGCCAGCACTGGCGGTCATGCTGGTGGACGTGCCGGCAGACCAGTTTCAGGTGTTCAATGGCGTGACCCCATTGCCAGCGGCCGTCGCTGGCCTGCAGCCTGGAGGCGGTTCACGGTTTGTTGCCCAGACGGCGCTGGTGCATGCCGATGCGCACACGCCGGATTTACCTGAACTGATTGTCGAACTGGCGCAACGTACGCACTCGGCTGCGGTGTTCGGAGGTGTGGTGTATGGGCGTGAGCGTTGTGTGCAGTTTGCGCACAGCAGCCGCGGGCGTTTGAGCGGGCGTGGCGTGTCGCCGGGTGTTTTGACGGGTGGTTTGAGTGGCGTGGCTTTCGGCCCGGACATCGAGGTGTGGACGCGCGTGACCCAGGGCTGTCGGCCGATGGGTGCGGTGCATACCGTTACGCGCACACACGACAACGTGGTGCTGGAGTTGGACGGTGTGGGTGCTTTGGACCGGTTGCTGTCGGATGCAAACGTGTCGCTGGCGCAGCCCGACGTGGCGGTACTGCGGCTGCGGCAGGTGCTGGCGGGCATCCGCCTGATGGATGGTCAGTTCGGCCAGCACCCGGCACCGGACATCGCTTCAGAGGAGGCGCTGGCTTTGGGGGCAGAAACCCGTGTGCGCCACATCATCGGCCTGGACACGGCACGCAGGGGTTTTGTGCTGTCTGAATGTTTGCAGCCCGGCGAGCAATTGGTGTTTTGCGAGCGACATGCCGAAGCAGCCCGAATGGATTTGCTGCACATGTGCACAGCCTTGCGCGAAGACCTGGCAGCACTGGACGGTCAGTCCAAAAGCGTGTGTGGGGCTCTTTACATCAGTTGCAACGGGCGTGGTGGTGCGCACTTCGGTGCAGACCATGCCGAATTGCAGTGTGTACAGGCGGCCTTGGGCGACATTCCTCTGGTGGGGTTGTTTGCCGGGGGCGAGATCGCCGGTCAGCAGTTGTATGGATACACCGGCGTGTTGACGGTTTTTGTGGCAGATGTGGCGAGCGCGTAGGTGTCTTGAGTGGCTGGAACGGTGGGTGCAGTTGTGATGCCGCCGTCCTTGCTACCATCCACGCCTGCTCGTAAAAGCTGGCGATCTGGTGCCGGCGCTCTCAACACGGAGTTCTGATGATGCGTTCCCTTTGTTTTTCTTTGCCATCTGCACGTCAAGCGGGGGGGTGGATGTCGCTTTTGGCGGTGGCCGTGTTGTCAGCGTGTGGCGGTGGCGACTCGTACACGCCGACCGCGCCGGTGGTGACGGTGGTCGAAAACTTCCCGACGATCGTGAACACCGAAAGTGGTGCATTGATGCGCCGAGGTCAGAACGTGGATGCCACTACCGGTTCTCTGGTCGGGCCGGAGTATGGTGACACCTGGATGTACCAATGGGTCAACAAGACCACGGGTACGGGCTTTTACACCACCCATTTCCTGTCGTCGCTGGACAAAACCACCCAGTTGTATGCCAACACGGTGACGTACTCGGACACGCAGCCATTCGAGGTTCGCGATTTTGGCTCGCGCAACCAGTTTGTTGCCCGTTCCTTCGAGAACACGCGTTGTCAATACAGCCCGCAAGACCGGTCACCTTTTCCGCGTCGTCCTTTTGCCGTGGGCAACACCTGGACCTATGTCTGGGACGAGACTTGCCTGAATGGCACCGTGGTGAATACGGTCAGGAAAACCATCACGGGTCGCGTCGTGGGCTTGGAAACCAAAACGCTGGGTTTGCTGGGTCAGGGTGGTGTGGCATTGGGTGGTACTACGCAGCGGACGTTCCAGACCGCTCGCTACAACGCCACCCGGACAGAGACCACTCAAGCGGGTACGTGGACCTATGTGGACACTTGTTGGCATGACATGGCACAGGATCGAACGGTTCAGTGCGATACCGCAGCGAGCTTCGTGCCCGCAGGTGGCACGGCCATTGCGCAGGTTTATGAACAATCTCAGACCTTGGCGTTCGTCCGCGAAGTGCGTACACCGAGCCCGGTATTGATCACCGATGGCCCGACCACCGTGGCCATGTATGCAGGCCGCTGGGATTTCAAATTGGTGGGCACAGGTGGCAGCGTGACGTGTTCGAACATGGCCATCAGCCTGACGGGCAATGTGACAGGCGATTGTGTCCGTGTGACGACAACATTGCTGACCCGGCCAGACCCCAATAATCCACCGGCGGGGACCATTCAGGTGCCGGTCGAGACCAGGGCAGGCTTTACAGTCAGTGGTTTTGTGGATCGACGCGCCCAGACAACTGCTGCTGCCGCAGGTGGGACGAGTTCCACGCGTTGGATCGATGCCATCAATATCGTTGCGGATTCGAATCCCAACGATCTCAGCATGACAGGCGAAATGCTGTCGCCGATTTCGGCGACAGGGACTTGGTTGGGTGTCGCCGGATCAGGGGGTACTCGTCTGGAAGGAACCTTTGCAGCCAAGCACCGCTGAGTTACAACCTCGTCTGCATTGATTGCCGTCGAGATTTGTGGGGCAAAGGTCTGTTTTTTGCGCAATCTTGTTGATGGGTTGCTGCGATTTTTTGTTTGATGCGCTGTAATCAAGCGTTTTCAAACACCCCGTGCCCGATCGGCTTGGAAGCGGGTCACAAAATCGGCGAAATTGCCGGCTTCCAGCGCTGCGCGAACTTCGCTCATCAGGTTCAGGTAGTAATGCAGGTTGTGGATGCTGGTCAGCATCGGGCCCAGCATTTCGCCACAGCGGTCCAGGTGGTGCAGGTAGGCGCGGCTGAAGCCTTCGCGGCCACCCGCTGCCCATGGCACACCAGATGACCCGGCACACGCGTAGCAGGTGCAGGTTTCGTCAATCGGTTTGGGGTCGGTCTTGTGCCGGGCGTTGCGGATCTTCAGGTCGCCATAGCGGGTGAAGGTGTGGCCATTGCGGGCGTTGCGAGTGGGCATGACGCAGTCGAACATGTCGATGCCGTTCAACACCCCGGCAATCAGGTCTTCGGGCGTGCCCACCCCCATCAGGTAATGCGGTTTGTGTGCAGGCAGCTTGGGGCCGATGTGCTGCAGCACCCGCATCATGTCTTCCTTGGGCTCGCCCACACTCAGGCCGCCCACGGCAATGCCGGGGAAGTCCAGCGCCTCCAGCCCGGCCAGCGATTCGTCGCGCAGGTGCTCGAACATACCGCCCTGCACGATGCCGAACAGCGCATTCGGGTTCTCCAGCCGCGCAAATTCTGTCTGGCAACGCTTGGCCCATCGCATGCTCAGCTCCATGGAGCTGCGGGCTTCGCGCTCGGTGGTGATCTGGCCTTTGGTTTTTTTCTCGACCGACAGGTAGGGCGTGCATTCGTCGAACTGCATGACGATGTCAGAGTTCAGCACCGTTTGGATCTGCATGCTCACTTCGGGCGTGAGAAACAGCTTGTCTCCATTGACGGGGCTGGCGAACTTGACCCCCTCTTCGGTGATCTTGCGCATCTCGCCCAGGCTCCACACCTGGAAGCCGCCGGAGTCGGTCAGGATGGGTTTGTGCCAGTTTTCGAACGCGTGCAGGCCGCCGAACTGCTTCACCACGTCCAGGCCCGGGCGCATCCACAGGTGGAAGGTGTTGCCCAGGATGATTTGGGCGTCCATCTCGTGCAGGCTGCGTGGCATCACGCCTTTGACGGTGCCATAGGTGCCGACGGGCATGAAGATGGGGGTTTGCACCACACCGTGGTTGAGCTTGAGCTGGCCACGGCGGGCGTGGCTGTGGGCGTCTTGCGCCAGAACCTCGAATTGGAGCATGCGTGTCAGCGAGATTTATTGGTTTTGTCGCGCAGGGGGTCGAACGGGCGGTCGATCGGTTGCAGCGGGTCTTTCATGGCACCTTCGTGCTTGACCCTTGGCAGTGCCCCGGTGGGGGCAGGCCCCAGTTTGACCAGCGCGTTTCGCATCGGTACGTTGGTGCCGGCGAGTTTGGGATTTTTGCGCAGGATGCGCTCTTCTTCTGCCATGGCATCGTAAATGGCCCAGCACAGCACACGGGACACACGGGAGCAGATTTCCCAGTCCTCGGCTTCGACCTGGGCGTGGCGTGCCGCGGGGTTTTGCGGGTAACGGTCGCGGTGGACCAACAGCCACGCCAGATGCAGTTCCACCACCTCGGTCAGGATGCGGTGGTGCAGCCGGTCGAAGGTGTTGTACTCAAAAATGGCAGTCAGCCAATTGCCATCGATCAGTTTCTGATTGGAGGCTTTGCGCAGCTTCTCCAGATCGGCTTCCTTAAACAGGTGCACATCGACCAGAAGGGTGGTTCGGGCCAGATCCCAAATTCGTTTGGATGCATACCGTGTGAGGGATTCAAACGCTTCGTACCGGTGCCATGGGCTGCCTTCACTGATTCTCGGCGGGCCGAAGCGCAACCAGTTGGCCCAGTTGTCTTTCAGGTGCTGCAGCAGCGTCGGGGGCCAGGCATCGGGGTGGTTGGCAAACGCATTGCGCACCGAGACTTCCAGCACCGAGCGGATGCCGGTCAGGTAGGCATCTTCAACCGGATCAGGTTGGATCACAGCGGTCTGCGACCAGGCACTGACAGAGAAGCCCGCGGTTGCTGCGCTGGCCAAAAGCTGGTGAAAGCGGCGACGATCCATCTCAGGTCTCCGGTTGGGCGTGTCGGTTTGACTCTATCACCCCTGCACGCGGGGCTGTGTTTCGGGTCAGCCACATCGCATCGCCATACGAGAAAAAACGGTACCTGTTCCGCACGGCATGGGCATAGACGCCACGGATGTGGTCGTAACCCGACAGGGCGCTGACCAGCATCATCAGGGTGCTTTTGGGCAGGTGGAAGTTGGTGATGAGGGCATCCACCACGTTGAACTGGAACCCGGGTGTGATGAAAATCTGCGTGTCGCCCGTGGTCTCGCCGCTGGCCGCCCATGACTCCAGCGTGCGCACGGTGGTGGTGCCAACGGCAATCACCCGGCCACCTCGCGCCCGGCAGCGTGCCAGTGCCTGTACGGTTTCGGGGGGCATGTTGTACCACTCGCTGTGCATCACGTGCTGGCTCAGGTCTTCGGTCTTCACGGGTTGGAACGTGCCCGCTCCGACGTGAAGGGTGACCGTTGCACGCTCGATGCCCCGCTCATCCAGTTGCGTGAGCAAGGCCTGGTCAAAGTGCAGCGCGGCGGTGGGGGCGGCCACGGCACCGGGGTATCGGGCGAAGACGGTCTGGTAACGCTGCTCGTCCTCAGCGGTGTCGGTGTGGGTGATGTAGGGCGGCAGCGGCACATGGCCGTGGCGTTGCATCAGGGCGTGGGGCTCGCCCGACAGACGGAACCTGAACAGCGCACCGTGCTCGCCGGGCCAGCGACCCAGCAGCGTGCCGGTGAACCCCCCGGCTGCTTCACCCCCTGCCATGTGCACCCGCGCACCCGGCAAGGGCTTCTTGCTCACTTTCATGTGGGCGACCACTTCATGGCCGGGCAGCACGCGTTCAACCAGCAGTTCCAACTTGCCGCCGGTGTCTTTTTCACCGAACAGGCGGGCTTTGATGACCTGCGTGTCGTTGAACACCATCAGGTCGCCCGGTTGCAGCAGGGCAGGCAGGTCGCGGAAGACCCGGTCGACCGGCGTGGGGCCGCCTGCATCGAGCAAGCGTGACCCACTGCGCTCGGCGGCCGGGTGCTGGGCGATCAGCTCCGGTGGCAGGTCAAAATCGAAATCGGTGAGGGAATAGGGCGTGGAAGCAGGTGATGTGGTGGTCATGTGGCTTGAGGGTCGGACGGACCCGTACCAAGTGGTCAGTGTGAATGGAAAAGCGGGGATTGTCCTCCAACCCGCATCGATGGGCGGAATGGGTTTGCGGTGCAGGAATAATGCGTTCATGGCTCGCGTTGCACGCCGTTCCCCGCTTTCGCCGAAGGGCTCGTCGAACGCCTCGTCCGAGGCGGCGGGCAAGGTCGACCGTTCGCCGCCCTCGGCGGCGGCCAGGGCGTTGCAGAAGATGGGGCTGCGCACAGACTGGGACCTGGCGTTGCACCTCCCGCTGCGCTACGAAGACCACACGCGCCTGACGGCGCTGGCCGATGCGCGGGACCGGCAGGCCATTCAGTTCGAGGCCATGGTGGTGGCGGTCGAAGTGAGCCAGCGGCCCCGTCGCCAACTGCGCGTGACCGTGGACGATGGAACGGACCGATGCGTGCTGCGCTTCATGGTGTTCTACCCCAGCCACCAGGCCACGCTGGTGGTGGGTGCGCGGGTGCGGGTGCGCGGTGACCTGCATGTGAGCATATGGGGTCTGGAAATGGTGCACCCCAGCTTCACGCCGGCAGGTGGACCCTTGCCTCAGACCCTGACACCGGTCTACCCTGCCACGGCGGGGCTCCCTCAGGCCTACTTGCGCAAGGCGGTGGCCAGCGGCCTGCACCGGGCCCTGCAACACTGGACGGAAACGGTGCCGGATGATTTTTTGAGAAAAATTGATGCCCAGCGCTTTTATGGCATGGCTTCATCACTGCTGTTTTTGCACAATCCGCCGGCTGATGCCGATCTGGTTGCGTTGCAGGACAGGCATCACCCTGCATGGGGTCGGCTGAAGGTGGACGAGTTGCTGGCGCAGCAACTGGCGCAGTGCCTGTCGCGCCGGGAGCGGGACCGCTTGTGCGCGCCCGTCCTCGCGGCTGCGCCGGACGGGCACGCGCCCAGTGTGTCGCTGATGCAGGATTTCTTGAAGGTGCTGCCGTTTGGCCTGACCGCCGCGCAGCAACGGGCGGTGGCGGAGATACAGAACGACCTGGCGCGCACCCGCCCGATGCACCGCCTGTTGCAAGGCGACGTGGGCGCTGGCAAAACCGTGGTGGCTGCGTTGGCGGCCTGTGTGTGCATGGATGCCGGTTGGCAGTGTGCCCTGATGGCCCCTACCGAGATTCTGGCGAACCAGCACTTCACCAAGCTGGTCGGTTGGTTGGGGCCTGTGCTGGCCGCGCGGGGCCAATCGGTGGCCTGGCTGACGGGTAGCCAGAAGAAGAAAGACCGGACCGAGATGCTGGCACGCATCGCCAGTGGGCAGGCCGCATTGGTGGTGGGTACCCATGCGCTCATCCAGGAACAGGTGCAGTTTGCCCGGCTGGGGCTGGCGGTCATCGACGAGCAGCACCGCTTTGGCGTGGCCCAGCGGCTGGCCTTGCGCGACAAGCTGGCAGGCCATGGCCCAGCAGGAACGCTTGCGCGCGAGCCGCATCTGCTGATGATGACGGCCACCCCCATTCCGCGCACGCTGGCCATGAGCTATTACGCGGATCTGGACGTGTCCACGCTGGATGAGTTGCCCCCTGGCCGCACCCCTGTCGTGACCAGGGTCGTGTCCGACGAGCGGCGGGATGACGTCATCGGCCGAATCGCCGCCCAGGTGGCCAATGGCCGGCAGGTGTACTGGGTGTGCCCCCTCATCGATGAACAGGCCGACCCCGACGGGGAGGCGCACGCCGACTCGCTGCTGCCCGCCCCATCAGGGCCCGGCAAAGCCGGCGCACGCGCAGCAGGCAGAGAGGCCCTGGCGTTGCGCAACGTCACGGCCACACATGCGGAGTTGAGCGCGGCGTTGCCGGATGTGCGAGTGGCGTTGCTGCATTCCCGGTTGCCCGCCACGGACAAGCAGCAGGTGATGGAAGCCTTCGCGAAGGGTGAGACCGGGGTGCTGGTGAGCACGACGGTCATCGAAGTCGGGGTGGACGTGCCGAATGCCAGCCTGATGGTGATCGAGCACGCGGAGCGGTTCGGCCTGTCGCAACTGCACCAGCTCCGGGGCCGGGTCGGACGGGGGGCTGCCGCTTCCGCCTGCGTGCTGCTGTACAGCCCGCCGCTCAGCCCCACCGGGCGGGAGCGGCTCAAGGCGATGGCGCGCACAGCCGATGGATTCGAAATCGCCCGCATCGATCTTGCGCTGCGTGGCCCGGGCGAATTTCTGGGGGCGCGCCAGTCAGGTGATGCCATGCTGCGGTTTGCCGACCTGTCGTCCGACGAAGATCTGCTGGAGTGGGCGCGTGCCGTGGCACCAGCCATGCTGGACGACTACCCCGATGAGGCAAGGCTGCACATGGACCGTTGGCTGGGCAACCGGTCTGATTTCCTGAAGGCTTGAAACCCTGCCGGGAACACTGATGGCCTGATGTCAGCGGCCAGGCAGGCTGAACTCACATGCTTTGGGCACGCCCCTGATAGGGTCGCCAAAGGTGCGAACGCTGCAGGAGATGGGGCCACTGACGTGTCGCGCGTAGGCGTGTCGGTCGCGTGCGCCAAAGCGTACCGTTGCACCGTGTGGTGGGTGGCACACGCCGTCTTCTCTGGCGCAGTATTCCCAGTGGGTCGGGCTACCACCCGGATAGCTGGCACCAGAGCCTGCGGAAACCTGCATCTGGCAGTGCTTGACCAGACCCGGTGCGGGGTCGCGAAAACTGTCGTTCCCACACCAGATGGGGCCGTTGGTGTACCGGTATTCATACCGGCCCTGAGCCCCGTATCGGACCTGCGTGGGGCCTTGTGTCCGGCACAACTGCCCTTCCGAGGCGCAGTCCACCCATCTGAAGCCCTGGCCGCTGGGCATGGTCTTGCAACCGACCAGTGTGATGCTGCCCGCTGCAAGCAAAGCGATGCCCAAAAGCCCTTTGACATACCGGTACTGATACATGGCGACTTCCCGTTAAGCAAACATAAAACAAAAATCAGCGGAGAACAGGCACATGCTGCTGTGAGAGGCGCTGTCAGTTTAGTCGTGTGACGGGTGGGCGCGTGCTCTCGATTGCCCTGCGTGTGACGATTTGTGACGGTTTGGTTGTCCGATGCACAATCGGGTCAAGCGCTGACGCGGTGGCATCGGCGGCAGGGTTCCACACATTCCAGCACATGACATTAACTGAATTGAAATACATCGTCGCAGTGGCGCGGGAGCGGCATTTTGGCCGAGCGGCCGATGCCTGTCATGTTTCGCAACCCACTTTGTCGGTGGCGATCAAGAAGCTTGAAGACGAGTTGGAACTGAAAATTTTCGAGCGCAACGCCAATGAGGTCTCCGTCACCCCACTGGGCGCAGAAGTGGTGCGGCAGGCTCAAACCGTTCTGGAGCAAGCTGCCGCCATCCGTGAAATTGCGAAACGGGGCAAAGATCCGCTGGCCGGACCGCTGAAACTGGGGGTCATCTACACCATCGGCCCGTATTTGTTGCCCGATCTGGTCCGTCAGGTGATCGAGCGGACACCCCAGATGCCCCTCATGCTGCAGGAGAACTTCACGGTGCGCTTGCTGGAGCAGCTTCGGCTCGGGGAAATCGATTGCGCGATACTGGCCGAGCCCTTTCCTGATACGAACCTGGCCATTGCGCCGCTGTACGACGAGCCTTTCGTCGCCGCTGTCCCGGCGGCCCATCCGCTGGCCAGTCGTGCATGCATCACGGCGGAGGAAATCAAGCAGGAGACCATGCTGTTGCTGGGTACGGGGCATTGTTTCAGGGACCATGTGCTGGAGGTCTGTCCTGAATTTGCCCGCTACGCAGCCGATGCAGAGGGCATTCGCAAGAGTTTCGAGGGCTCGTCGCTGGAAACCATCAAGCACATGGTGGCAGCCGGCATGGGTGTGACACTGGTGCCGCGCTTGAGCGTCCCCAGTGCCGCACTGCAAGCGGGTGGTGACACCGGTGCGGCGCAGTCCGCCGGTGCGTTGAGCCACGCCTACCTGCGCTATTTGCCGTTTGCCGGCGAGGCACCTTCGCGCCGGGTCGTGTTGGCCTGGCGGCGCAGCTTTACCCGCTACGAAGCGATCGCTGCGTTGCGCAACGCTGTCTACGCCTGTGAATTGCCCGGTGTGCATCGGCTGTCCTGATTTGTATGGGTGAGGTGTGGGTTTGGCAAGCGCGTGCGGTCAGTCCCAGGCCCATCATTGACGTTTTATGACCCAACCTCCCGATTTCGACTCACCGTATCGCTCTTCAACTGAGGCGCGTGGCGACGTGGCTCAGCCGTCGTCGACGCATCATCGGGTTGCCCCGCAGCACAGCAGGTGGCAGCTCTACCTGGATCTGATCCGCTGGGATCGACCAGCCGGTTGGCTGCTGCTGCTGTGGCCCACCCTCACGGCACTTTGGGTTGCGGCAGGAGGATGGCCCGGCTGGCACCTGGCAGGCGTGTTTGTGCTGGGCACCATTCTGATGCGCAGTGCGGGCTGTTGCATCAATGATGTGGCAGACCGCAAGTTTGACAAACACGTCAAACGCACCGCCCAGCGGCCCGTGACCAGTGGAGCCGTGACCGTCAAAGAGGCCCTGACATTGGGCGCAGCGCTGGCCTTGCTGGCTTTGGCGCTGGTGTTGACCACCAATGCCGCCACCGTTGCGTGGGCGTTGCCAGCTTTGGGCGTCACACTGGCCTATCCCTATGCCAAGCGTTGGGTTGCCATGCCCCAGGCGGTGCTGGGGGTGGCATTCAGTTTCGGCATCCCGATGGCGTTCACCGCCGTACAGGCAGGGTCGGCCTGGTCCGTGTGGCAAGGTGGTTTTTCTATGGCTGCAGTGTGGACGGCCTGGCAGAACATCCCGTCCGCTGCTTGGCTGTTGATGGCTGGAAACCTGTGCTGGGTGCTGGCCTTTGACACCGAGTACGCCATGGTTGACCGGGATGACGACCTGAAGCTCGGCATGAAAACATCGGCCATCACCCTGGGACAGTGGGATGTGCCTGTTGTCATGGTTTTTTACGCGTTGTTCATGGTTTTTTGGGTGCTGGCGCTTTATCCGTATGTAAAAAATGCTATTTATTTTGTGTTCACGGCTGTCGGTGTGGCGCAGGTGGTGTGGCACTACCGACTGATCCGACATCGCCAGCGTGAAGATTGCTTCAAGGCGTTTCGCATGAACCATTGGCTGGGTGCCACCCTGTTCGCTGGCGTGGTCGCCGCGCTCGCGGTCTGAGCCCGAATGAACCTCAACGGCCGAATTCGTCCCCAAGTTCCTTGGCCCGTGCGGCTGCGGCTTTCATGGCATCGACGAAATGAGTCTTGATCGTTTGGTTTTCCATGTGGGACAGCGCGGCAAAAGTGGTCCCACCCTTGGACGTCACGCGCTGACGCAGCACTTCAGGGGGGTCCTCCGAAGATTGGGCCAGAGCGGATGCGCCGACAAATGTGGCCACAGCCAGGCGGTGGGCGTCGGCGCGGGCCAGGCCCAGTTCGGTCCCGGCCTGTATCATGGCTTCGAGGAAATAGAACACATATGCCGGCCCGGAGCCAGACAGGGCCGTGACCACGTCCAGATGGGCTTCTTCCTGCAGCCACATCAGGTTGCCTGTCGAGGCCAACACCTGCTCGACCAGGCTCCTGTGCTCGTTGGTCACGCCCTCCCTGCCGAACAGGCCGGTCATGCCTTGGCCGACCAAAGCGGGTGTGTTGGGCATGGCGCGCACCACTTTGTCGGTCTGGAGCCAACCAGCGATGCTGTCGCTCCTGATACCGGCCGCTACGCTCAGATGCAAAGCTTCAGCGTGACAGTTGGTCAGTGATGTTGCAGCCTCCTTGAAAGTCTGGGGCTTGACCGCCCAAATTACCAGGCAGCTGTCGGCCGACCTCGCTGTGGGGGTGGCGCTGGCCTGAATGCCGAACTGCTGCGCCAGGCGATGCCGCTGTTCATCCCAGGGTTCCACCACGTCAATTTGGCTGGTCGCCCAGCCCTGCCGGCGCAGGCCGCCGATGATGGCGCTGGCCATGTTGCCACCCCCTATGAACGTGACTTGGGGAGCGGCCAATGAAGAGGTGTCTGATGTGGGCATACGGTGAAGTGCGGGGTTGGATGCGGCGGCCATGTTAACGGTACCGATCCCGCGCCAGCGTGATCGCAAGCCTGCGCGCCCGCATGTCTGACCAAGAAAACATGAGTCCTGAAGCCCGTTGTTGCTAAAAAGAAAAAAGTTGTTGACTGCACGAAGGCGGTCATGCCATAATACGCGGCTCCGCTTTTCTTGGGCGGAGTTCTACCCAACGACCGCGTGTTTGCAGGCTTCAGTCTGCAGGTGTGCAGCGACGGGACCAAGACTGATCGCCCTCATCCATGGTGGAAGGGGGGATTCAAGTTGGGACTTAATCCAAATGATCCAAACGCAATCTCGACTCGATGTTGCTGACAACACGGGTGCAAAGTCCGTGATGTGCATCAAGGTGCTCGGTGGCTCCAAGCGCCGTTACGCCAGTGTGGGCGACATCATCAAAGTGAGCATCAAAGAAGCTGCTCCCCGTGGCCGTGTGAAAAAAGGCGAGGTCTACAGTGCGGTGGTCGTTCGTACCGCCAAAGGTATCCGTCGCGGCGATGGCGCGCTGATTAAATTCGATGGCAACGCAGCCGTGTTGCTCAATGCCAAGCTCGAGCCCATTGGCACCCGTATCTTTGGCCCCGTTACGCGTGAACTGCGTACCGAGAAGTTCATGAAGATCGTGTCGCTCGCGCCCGAAGTTCTTTGAGGTCAAGCCATGAACAAAATCATCAAAGGCGACGAAGTCATCGTCATCACGGGTCGCGATAAGGGCAAGCGCGGTCTTGTCACGCAGCGTACCGATGCAGACCACGTGCTGGTCGAAGGTGTGAACACCGTGAAAAAGCATGCCAAGCCCAACCCGATGAAGGGTGTGGTGGGTGGCATCATCACCAAGACCATGCCCATCCATCAGTCCAACGTGGCCATTTTCAATGCATCCACCGGCAAGGCTGATCGCGTTGGCATCAAGCAACTCGCAGACGGCAAGAAGGTTCGCGTCTTCAAATCGTCTGGCGAAGAAATCAAGGCGGCATGACCATGGCACGTTTTCAAGAGCAATACCGTTCAACCATCGCTCCGGCGTTGATGCAGAAGTATGGGTACAAGTCCATCATGGAAGTGCCGCGCATCACCAAAATCACGCTGAACATGGGTGTGAGCGAGGCTGTGGCCGACAAGAAAGTCATGGACAACGCCGTGGCTGACCTGACCAAGATTGCCGGCCAGAAGCCTGTTGTCACCAAGGCACGCAAGGCGATCGCCGGTTTCAAGATCCGTGAAGGCCAGGCCATCGGTTGCATGGTGACCTTGCGCGGTGCACAGATGTACGAATTCCTGGACCGTTTCGTGACCGTTGCGTTGCCCCGCGTCCGTGACTTCCGTGGTATCTCCGGTCGTTCTTTCGACGGTCGTGGCAACTACAACGTCGGCGTGAAAGAGCAGATCATTTTCCCCGAAATCGAGTATGACAAGGTCGATGCACTGCGCGGCCTGAACATCAGCATCACAACAACCGCCAAGAACGACGAAGAGTGCAAGGCGCTGTTGGCTGGGTTCCGTTTTCCCTTCAAGAACTGAGGTGGCGTGTGGCAAAACAAGCTTTTCTCCAGCGTGAACTCAAGCGCGAGCAACTCGCAGCCAAGTTCGCGAAAAAGTACGCCGAACTCAAAGCGGCATCCAAAAACAGCAAGTTGACCGATGAAGAGCGCGATGCAGCCCGTCTCGGTTTGCAAAAGCTGCCCCGCAATGCCAACCCGACGCGCCAGCGCAACCGCTGCGAAATCACGGGTCGTCCGCGTGGCACATTCCGTCAATTTGGTCTGGCCCGCGCAAAAGTCCGTGAACTGGCTTTTGCAGGCGAGATCCCTGGCATGACCAAAGCCAGCTGGTAAGCAATAGGAGAACCTGAAATGAGCATGAGTGATCCTATCGCTGACATGTTGACACGCATCCGCAACGCGCAGATGGTTCAGAAAACCACCGTGTCGCTGCCGTCGTCGAAAGTCAAAGTTGCCATCGCCAAAGTCCTGAAAGATGAAGGCTATATCGACGGCTACAAAGTCAACAACGCTGCCGGCAAGTCCGAGTTGGAAATCGAACTCAAGTACTACGCTGGTCGTGCAGTGATCGAGCGTATCGAACGCGTCAGCCGCCCCGGCTTGCGCGTGTACAAAGGCCGTGATGCCATTCCCCAGGTCATGAATGGCCTGGGTGTTGCCATCGTCACGACCCCTCGTGGTGTCATGACCGACCGCAAGGCTCGCGCCGAAGGCGTCGGTGGTGAAGTCCTTTGTTATGTCGCCTGACGCAGGGCATTGAGGAGAAAACTGAATGTCTCGTGTAGGAAAACTGGCAATTGCCGTCCCACAAGGTGTGGATGTTACGTTGCGTGCCGAGACCATTGCGGTCAAGGGCGCATTGGGCACGCTTGAAGTCGCGCAGAGCGCGCTGGTCAAGGTGGAGAACAACAACGGTTCCCTGTCGTTTGCACCCGTGGATGAGTCGCGTGACGCGAACGCCATGTCTGGCACCATCCGCCAGGCCGTGAACAACATGGTCGTTGGTGTGAGCAAGGGCTTCGAGCGCAAGCTGACGCTGATCGGTGTGGGCTACAAAGCGCAAGCACAGGGCGACAAGCTGAACTTGACCGTGGGTTATTCCCACCCGGTCGTGATGGCGATGCCTGCGGGCATCACCGTGGCGACGCCGACACCGACGGAAGTACTGATCAAAGGTGCAGACCGTCAGCGTGTCGGTCAGATCGCGGCTGAAGTCCGCGCTGTTCGTCCACCCGAGCCCTACAAAGGCAAGGGCATCCGCTATGCGGATGAAAAAGTGACGATCAAAGAAACCAAGAAGAAATAAGGACTGGGATCATGTTGACCAAAAAAGAGCAACGTCTCCGTCGTGCGCGCCAGACCCGGCTGCGCATTGCACAGCAGTCCGCTGTCCGTCTGACAGTGAACCGCACCAATCTGCACATTTACGCCAACGTCATTTCGGGCGACGGCACCAAGGTTCTGGCCTCCGCATCCACTGTCGAGTCCGAAGTGCGCGCACAAATCGGTGCTGCAGGCAAAGGTGGCAACAAGGCTGCGGCTGAAGTCATTGGCAAGCGCATCGCCGCCAAGGCGAAGGCAGCTGGCATTGAAAAAGTCGCATTCGACCGCGCGGGCTTTGCCTATCACGGTCGTGTGAAGGCCCTCGCTGATGCAGCCCGGGAAGCCGGTCTTCAGTTCTGATACAAGGAATACACCAAATGGCTAAGTTTCCGGCTAAGGCGCAGGCTGACGGACCAGAAGATGGTTTGCGCGAGAAGATGATTGCGATCAACCGCGTGACCAAAGTGGTCAAGGGCGGTCGCATTTTGGGTTTTGCCGCATTGACCGTGGTTGGTGATGGCGATGGCAAAGTGGGTATGGGCAAAGGCAAGGCACGTGAGGTGCCGGTTGCAGTCCAGAAGGCGATGGAGCAAGCCCGTCGCAACATGATCAAGGTGTCGCTCAAGAACGGTTCCATCCACCACAACGTTTATGGTGAACATGGTGCTTCCAACGTGATGATGCTCCCGGCCGCCAAGGGTACGGGCATCATTGCCGGTGGTCCTATGCGTGCAGTGTTCGAGGTGTTGGGTATCACGGATGTAGTGGCAAAGAGCCACGGCTCCAGCAATCCGTACAACCTGGTTCGCGCCACATTGGATGCACTGAAGAACTCCACGACGCCCGCTGAAGTTGCTGCCAAGCGCGGCAAGTCGGTGGAAGACATCCTGAGCTGAGGTACACACCATGACAACCACAACAACAGTCAAGGTCAAGCTGGTGCGTAGTCCCATCGGCTGCAAAGTGTCGCACCGCGCCACCGTTCGTGGCCTGGGTTTGCGCAAAGTCAACAGCGTTCGCGAATTGCAGGATACACCTGCGGTGCGCGGCATGATCAACAAGATCAGCTATCTGGTCACCGTTCTGTAAGCAGGCGAAACATGGAACTCAACACCATCAAACCAGGCGCGGGTGCCAAGCACGCCAAACGACGCGTGGGCCGTGGTATCGGCTCCGGTTTGGGCAAAACTGCCGGCCGTGGCCACAAAGGTCAGAAGTCTCGCGCTGGTGGCTATCACAAGGTTGGCTTCGAAGGCGGTCAGATGCCTATGCAGCGTCGCCTGCCCAAGCGCGGCTTCAAGTCGCAGCAAAAACCGTTTGTGGGCGAAGTGACGCTGGCGGATCTGGCCAGCTTGAACGTCACGGACGTGGATTTGCTCGCGCTCAAGCAAGCAGGTTTGGTGTCCCAGCTCGTCCGCAAGGTCAAAGTTGTGAACACCGGCGCATTGACCGCAGCGGTCAATCTGAAAGACATCGGCGCAACAGCGGCAGCAAAAGCTGCCATTGAAGCTGCCGGTGGTTCAGTGGCCTGAACCTGAACTCGGACTGAAACGTGGCAAATCCCTCCATTGCAAAGTCTGACAAGTATGGCGACTTGCGTCGCCGACTTGTTTTTCTTTTGCTCGCTCTGGTGGTTTACAGAATCGGTGCGCACATTCCCGTGCCTGGCATTGACCCTGATCAACTGGCACAGCTGTTCAAAACGCAGGAAGGCGGCATATTGAGTCTGTTCAATATGTTCTCCGGTGGCGCGTTGTCGAGGTTTGCCGTGTTCGCGCTGGGGATCATGCCCTACATTTCCGCTTCGATCATCATGCAACTGGGCACCTACGTGGTTCCAGCGCTTGAGCAACTGAAGAAGGAAGGTGAGGCAGGGCGCCGCAAGATCACACAGTTCACACGCTACGGCACAGTCGGTTTGGCACTCTTTCAGGCGCTTGGCATAGCCTTGGCGTTGGAAGGTACACAAGGCTTGGTCTTGGAGCCTGGCTTCATGTTCCGCTTGACCACCGTGGTGTCGCTGACGGCTGGCACGATGTTCCTGATGTGGCTGGGTGAGCAGATCACCGAGCGAGGTTTGGGCAACGGCATTTCGATTCTGATCTTTGCCAGTATTGCAGCAGGGTTGCCCAGCGCGCTGGGGGGCTTGTTTGAGCTGGTCCGTACTGGGTCCATGCATCCGCTGGCAGCGATCTTTATCAGTGTGCTGGTTGTTGCGGTCACCTATTTTGTGGTGTTCGTCGAACGTGGGCAGCGCAAGATTCTGGTGAACTATGCGCGACGTCAGGTGGGTAACAAGGTCTATGGTGGGCAGTCGTCACACTTGCCTTTGAAGCTCAACATGGCCGGTGTGATCCCAGCAATCTTTGCCTCGTCAATCATCCTGCTGCCGGCGACGGTGGTGGGTTGGTTCAGCACGGGCGACTCGATGCGTTGGTTGAAAGACATTGCTGCGGCGTTGACGCCTGGACAGCCCATTTATGTAGCGTTGTACGGTGCCGCCATTGTGTTTTTCTGCTTTTTCTACACCGCACTGGTGTTCAATAGCAGAGAGACCGCAGATAACTTGAAGAAAAGCGGTGCGTTCATCCCAGGGATCCGCCCTGGTGACCAGACTGCACGCCATATCGACAAGATTTTGACGCGGCTGACTTTTGCTGGTGCCATTTACATCACGCTGGTGTGCTTGTTGCCCGAGTTCCTGATCCTGAAGTACAACGTTCCGTTCTATTTCGGCGGCACGTCGTTACTGATCATTGTGGTGGTGACCATGGACTTCATGGCTCAGGTTCAGAACTACATGATGTCGCAGCAGTACGACTCGCTGCTCAAGAAAGCGAATTTCAAGGGTTAAGAGCCCGGTTAACGTGTCGCGAGTTCGGCGCAAGCGCCCGAAGTTGCCCAGTAAGCATTGATTTTTAGGAGAAGACTATGAGAGTTTCGGCTTCGGTCAAAAAAATGTGCCGCAACTGTAAGATCATTCGACGCAAAGGTATCGTGCGTGTCATTTGCACGGACCCACGTCACAAACAGCGCCAAGGCTGATAATTCAGAGGACCATCATGGCTCGTATCGCAGGTATCAACATTCCTCCCCACAAGCATGCCGAAATTGGCCTGACCGCCATTTTCGGTATCGGTCGCACTCGCGCGCGTCAGATCTGTGACGCTGCAGGCATCGCTTACAGCAAAAAAATCAAAGATTTCTCCGATGCAGACCTGGAGAAGGTGCGTGATCAAGTCGGTTTGTTCACCATCGAGGGTGACCTCCGTCGTGAAACGACCATGAACATCAAGCGTCTGATGGACATCGGTTGCTACCGTGGTTTCCGTCATCGCCGTGGTCTGCCCGCACGCGGTCAGCGCACCAAGACCAATGCTCGCACCCGCAAAGGTCCCCGCAAGGCAGCGTTGGCACTGAAGAAATAAGCTCCTGAAAGTTACACATGGCAAAAGCACCATCCAGCTCGGCAGCAGCTCGTGTACGCAAGAAAGTCCGCAAGAACATTGCAGACGGCATTGCCCACGTTCACGCTTCGTTCAACAACACCATCATCACCATCACCGACCGTCAAGGCAATGCGTTGTCCTGGGCTTCGTCGGGTGGTCAGGGGTTCAAGGGTTCACGCAAGTCAACGCCCTTTGCTGCGCAAGTCGCATCCGAAGTCGCTGGTCGTGCTGCCATTGAACAGGGTATCAAAAATCTGGATGTCGAGATCAAAGGTCCCGGCCCCGGCCGCGAAAGCTCGGTTCGCGCACTCGGTGCGCTTGGCATTCGCATCGTATCCATCTCCGATGTGACACCCGTTCCCCACAACGGCTGCCGTCCCCAGAAGCGTCGTCGCATCTGATGGTGTTGGCGCGACACGTATCGCGCTTTTTTTCAAAGACCACCGCCACGGCATGTTGCCGTGGCTCCTGTGCTTTCAGCGCACAGCAGACAACTAGGAACTTAACGTGGCACGTTATCTTGGCCCCAAGGCAAAACTCTCCCGCCGTGAAGGCACCGACCTGTTGTTGAAGAGCGCACGCCGCTCCATCAGCGACAAAGCTAAATTCGACTCCAAACCCGGTCAACATGGTCGTACATCGGGTGCACGTACGTCTGATTACGGCTTGCAGCTGCGCGAAAAGCAGAAAGTCAAGCGCATGTACGGCATTCTGGAGCGTCAGTTCCGTCGTTATTTCGAAGAAGCCGATCGCCGCCGTGGCAACACTGGTGCAAACCTGCTGTCTTTGCTGGAATCGCGTCTTGACAACGTGGCTTTCCGCATGGGTTTTGCCTCGACGCGTGCTGAGGCTCGCCAGTTGGTGTCTCACAAGGCCATTCTGGTGAATGGCAACCCTGTCAACATCCCGTCATACCTGGTCAAAGCAGGTGATGTGGTTTCCGTTCGCGAAAAGTCCCGCAAGCAGGCCCGCGTGGTAGAAGCGCTGGAACTTGCCAAGCAAATTGGTTTTCCTGCTTGGGTTGACGTCGCTGCCGACAAGGCAGAGGGTATCTTCAAGAAGACGCCTGACCGCGACGAGTTTGGCTCTGACATCAACGAATCGCTGATCGTCGAACTGTATTCACGTTGATTCGCGCCCGGGCATCGCTTGCGTTGTCCGGGATTTACTTCGGCTGCCTTATCGGTGTAACGAGCTGAGGGCAAATTGGGAAGTTAAATGCTTACAAATCTGTTGAAGCCAAAGTCCATTAATGTGGAGCAAATTGCTCCCAATCGGGCGAAAGTGTCTCTGGAGCCGTTTGAACGCGGCTACGGTCATACTTTGGGCAATGCGCTGCGTCGCGTGCTGTTGTCGTCCATGGTGGGTCATGCGCCGACCGAAGTCACCATCGCAGGTGTGTTGCACGAGTACTCTTCCATTGATGGTGTACAGGAAGACGTGGTCAATATCCTGCTGAACCTCAAGGGCGTGGTGTTTAAGCTCCACAACCGTGATGAAGTGACATTGAGCCTGCGCAAAGATGGTGAAGGTGTGGTCACTGCGGCTGATATTCAGACGCCCCATGACGTCGAAATCGTCAATCCCGGTCATGCGATTGCCACGTTGTCGCCTGGGACCAAACTTGACATGCAGATCAAGGTTGAGAAGGGTCGTGGGTACGTACCTGGCAACGTGCGTCGTCACGATGATCAACTGCGTTCGATCGGTCGTATCGTGCTCGACGCTTCGTTCTCACCGGTTCGCCGTGTCAGCTATACCGTCGAGAGTGCGCGTGTCGAGCAACGTACCGATCTGGACAAGCTGGTATTGGACATCGAGACAAACGGCGCAGTAGGTCCGGAAGAAGCCGTTCGTGCTTCGGCAAAAATTCTGGTTGAGCAACTTGCCGTCTTCGCTCAACTTGAAGGTGTCGAGTTGACCGCCTTTGACGCGCCTGCTCAGCGTTCGTCACAGCAGTTCGATCCGATTCTGCTGCGTCCTGTGGATGAGTTGGAGCTCACTGTACGTTCTGCCAACTGCCTCAAGGCAGAGAACATCTATTACATCGGTGATCTGATCCAAAGGACTGAAAACGAACTGTTGAAGACGCCTAACCTGGGCCGCAAGTCTCTCAACGAAATCAAGGAAGTGCTCGCGTCGCGTGGCTTGACGCTGGGTATGAAGCTTGAAAACTGGCCGCCTGTCGGCCTCGATAAACACTGATTCACACAAAGAGGGGCTTATGCCTCTCCCCCGCAGGTACCTGATACGGCTTGTGGCAAAACTCTGAAGGAAACTGAAAATGCGTCACGGACACGGTCTTCGTAAACTCAACCGCACCAGCTCACATCGCCTGGCGATGTTGCGCAACATGATGAACTCCCTGTTGACACACGAAGTCATCAAGACAACGGTGCCCAAGGCCAAAGAACTGCGTCGTGTGGTGGAGCCCATGATCACCCTGGCGAAAGAACCCACCCTGGCCAACCGTCGCCTGGCATTTGATCGCCTGCGTGACCGTGATGTCGTGGTGAAGCTGTTCAATGAACTGGGTCCTCGTTTCAAGGCCCGTCCAGGCGGCTACACGCGTATCCTGAAAATGGGCTTCCGTGTGGGTGACAACGCCCCTATGGCATTGGTGGAGCTGGTTGATCGCGCAGAGGAAAAACCTGCTGAGTCTGCTGGCGACGCGCCCGCAGCATGATATAATTCAGGGCTTGACGCGCGGTGGAGCAGCCTGGTAGCTCGTTGGGCTCATAACCCAAAGGTCGCAAGTTCAAATCTTGCCC